>Ga0114999_10001529_pt1 | contig 32072 bp, 33 predicted proteins | sample ArcticOcean_MG_C_3_FD_89820 | JGI IMG/M metagenome (GOLD analysis project Ga0114999, IMG submission 89820) | Marine microbial communities from western Arctic Ocean - ArcticOcean_MG_CB8_126 | ecosystem: Environmental > Aquatic > Marine > Oceanic | place: Arctic Ocean: Canada Basin | collected...
CCTATCTCACGCGATGCCACCACCACAATATCGGGCGATTCTGTTTTCAACATCTCCACATAATCGGCATATCCTTTAGGCGCACCCGAACGTGCCATAGCCGCTTCACGCCCCTCATCATCTGGATCGGCCAACGCAACAAGCTCTGCCCCTTCTACACCCGTAAACGCCCGATCCAAATAATGACCGTAACTGCCTCGGCCCGTGTGACCAATAATTGCGACCCGCTTCATTTTGCACCTCCTACCAGTTCAACCGATTTTCCTGTCGCCATCGATTCATAAATCGCATCAATCGCACGCATCTGAGCAACACTGTCTTCTAGTGGAATACGATGCGGTGCCCCCGTTTCCAAACAATCGCACAGGTGTTCCAATTGCAGCGCAAATTGAAACACAGGTTCAAATTCAATCACTTCTTTTCCATCGCCTGTCTCTTGTTCAATGGCAACCAACTGATCCTCATTATTCCACGCCTTGTCCATACGCAACATGCCTTGGTCACCGATAACTTCGGCATATTGAGACCGCCAGGCATTAAACGCCACCGAAATTTGTGCCGTGCGCCCACCCCCAAAATCCATCACGATAGTAGACGCATCGTCCACTTCAACCCCTGGCAATTCAACCGCAAAAATACGCTCGGGTTCTGCCCCAAACATAAACCGTGCATGATGAATATTATAACACGCCAAATCAAAAATACTGCCGCCACCTTGTTCTTTGTTCCAACGCCAATTCTTTTCGGGTCTTCTATTTTCGAGGGGCACACCTGTGCAAAATGTGCTGCGCACCTGTATCAATTCTCCTATCGCCCCCGAAGTAACCAATTCCTTCGCTTTGATATGCATCGGATGATACCGAAACTTAAACGCCTCAGCCACCAACACACCGCTTTCTCTTCCCGCTTGTGCAAATGTCTCTGCTTCGGCTGCATTGATCGTAAAAGGTTTCTCACACAAAACAGCTTTCACCTGACCAGACCGTGCCGCCTGAATACCTGTTTTGGCATGATAAGCGCCCCAATTACAAATTACGACAATGTCCAAATTCTCTTTTGCAAGCATCTCATCCAAATCGAGATACTGCGCCTCAACACCAAATCGCTCACCAAAATTTGCCATTGCATCTTTCGATATATCACAAACAGCAACCAATTCTGCCCGATCAACCTGCTGACAGGCCTTTCCATGTGCCCGCGCAATGCCACCCGTACCAATCAAACCAACGCGATAACTCATGCTATTCCTCCATGATGAATGACAAAAGATGCAAAACAGTGTCATTATAATAAAACAGGCTTATTTTTTTGTCAAACGAACTAAATATCCTTATTTTAAGCATTATTTCTTGACAATTTGTCCAAAAAAATCATGATTATTCCAATTCCAAAAAAATACACTCCTATATAGGACACACACAATGCCAATGGTCTATGGACATATCGAAGGCGTAGATAAACCCATTTCGCGAATATTGCAAGGTACAAGTGAACAAGAACAAGCCGAAGAATCACTACTCGACGGCGTATTTGAGCTCGGCGTGAATGCATTTGACAGTGCCCATGTATATCGTAGGGGTAAAAGCGAGGGCATGGTCGGCCAATGGATCGAATCGCGTGGCATACGCGACAAAGTCGTGATCCTCACCAAAGGAGCGCACCACAACAGCGACCGCAAACGAGTCACCCCCTTTGACATCACCTCGGAACTACACGATTCACTGGCACGCTTCTGCACAGACTTTATCGACATATACATCTTGCACCGCGATGACCCCACCAAAGAAGTCGGCCCCATTATTGACATTTTAAACGAACACAAGGCTGCTGGACGCATTGGTATATTTGGAGCATCAAACTGGACCATCCCACGCATTCAAGAAGCCAATGAATATGCCTTTAAGCACAATTTGAAACCCTTTACCGTCAGCAGTCCAAATTTTAGTATGGCCGAACAAGTCAAAATACCCTGGGACAATTGCATCACCATCAGCGGCCCCAATCATGAAGGTGAGCGTGCTTGGTATGCCAAACAGAAAATGCCCGTATTTGCCTGGTCAAGCATGGCCCAAGGTTTTTGGTCAGGCCAATTTTCACGCGAAACCTTTGAGACCTACAAATCCAATTTACTGGATTCATGCGTCACAGCATATGCATACGAACAAAATTTCACACGCTTAGACCGTGCCCAAGAATTGGCAAAAGAAAAAGACGTCAGCGTCCCACATATTGCACTGGCCTTTAACTTCCATCAACCCTTAAACATTTTTTCCATCATTGGCGTCTATCACCCCGATGAATGCAAAACCAACATTGAAGCACTCAGCTTAAAACTCACCCAAACAGAATTAGACTGGTTAGACCTCAAACGCGATGACCGATAATTGACAATCCACCAAAGCATCTGGAGACAACATGAAAAACATCGGATTCATAGGCCTGGGCAACATGGGCATCAGCATGGCCGAAAACCTCATCAAAAACGGATTCAACCTCACCGGTTTTGACCTCAGTCCAAAACAATTGGACACACTCCAATCGTTGGGCGGCACACCCGCAGCAACCTGCAAAGAAGTCGGTGAAAACTCAGAAGCTGTCTTTATCATGGTATTGAGCGGCACCCAGGTCAAACAAGCCCTCCAAGGTGACACGGGTCTGCTTGCCGGACTCAAACCCGGTTCTACCATCATCGTATCTGCCACCATCCACCCCTATGAAATACGAGAAATTGAACAACTCATTATCGACATCGACAAAGATATTCACCTTGTCGACACGCCTGTCAGCGGTGGCAAACCCGGAGCCGAAGCCGGCACCCTCGCCATGATGGCGGCCGCACCCAAAGACGTCTTTGACAACATCAAACCCGTCTTAGAAGCTGTGGGCAAAAACATCTTCCACGTGGGTGAAGAAATTGGCCTTGGCCAAACCGTCAAAGCATCCCTTCAAGCCCTCATTGGCTCAAGCTTCACCGCCATCTTTGAATCGCTCGTACTCGGTGTTAAAGCAGGTGCAAAAGCCGAAGTCCTCTACGAAGTCTTCAGCGCCAGCGGCGTGGGCAGCCCGCTCTTTAACAATGCCGCCTCACTCATCATAGATCGCAAATTTAAAGACACAGGCAGTCACATTGGCACCATGTATAAAGACCTCGGCATTACCATGAATATGGCCAAAGAAAATGGCGTGTCTATGTTTACCACCAGCGCAGCATTTGAACTCTTCCAAGCCGGTATCTCGCTCTTCCCCGAAGAAGACAACTGGTCCATAGTCAAACTGCTCGAACAAATCGCTGGCACAACCGTCCAAAAATCCAACACAGAGGAATAAACATGAAATTAGGCGTTATTACAGACGGCATCAGCCGCGACTTTGCACACGCATTAAACGTCATGACAGAATTTGAACTCACCTATGCAGAATTACAATTTGTTGGCGACACCGAAGTAGGTGATCATACACCCGAAGAAATTCAACAGATCAAAACACTCGCCGACCAACACAACGTTGCCATCTCCTGCATCTCACGCCACAACTTTGGTGGTCTGTCCATCATGGAGGTGGAGCCAGAAAGCGAAATCTTCCAAACCCATTTGGCTGCATTCAGGCGATGCATCGACATGGCCAAAGCCCTCGGCACAAACCTGGTACGCATTATGAGTGGCCGCAAAGAAATGATCCTTTTTGGCAGTCATGGTGCCGAAGTTTGGAACGTGAGCAATGGCGCTTGGGATCGTTTCTTAAAACTCATGGAATACCCCGTAAAAATCGCCGAAGAAGAAAACGTCACGCTCGTTGTTGAAACCGGCAACAACTCCATGATCACGTCGGGTTTCCTCGGTAGAAAATTCATCGATGACATTGGCAGTAAAAATCTCAAAATCTTGTGGGATGTGCCCAACAGCCTCTACTGTGCAGACACCCCATATCCTGACGCCTATGAGCTCATCAAAGATCACATTGGTCACATCCACATCAAAGATGGCCACGTCAACGTCCCCCATGCAACCTTAGACATTTGTCCCATAGGGGAAGGAGACGCCGCACCCTACTTTGAAGACATCGCCAATGCATTAAGGCGTGACAACTACCAAGGTATCATTTCGTATGAGAGTGTCTATCGACCAGATGGTGGTACCTTTGAAGATGGTTTTAGAACCTGCATACCGGCGTTTAAAAAGCTATTTGGTGATGACGTTTAGCTGTACTAATTATCATATTGGGAGCACCCATTTCCATGCGACTCATTACAGAACTACCCGATCCATTTCTCCTCAAAAATGGTCAACGTGTTGCATCTATTGAAGATTGGCAACAACGCCGCGAAGAAATTAAAGACATGATGCTCAACATTCAATACGGCACCATGCCAGGTGCACCAGAAGCAGTATCCACCACCACCCTCGAAACCGAAACCCTCGACAGCGGTGAAACACGCGAAAAATTACGCCTTGAATTCACACCCAACAAACACCACCCCAATCTCACATTCGGTGTAGACGTCACCGTTTGGCGTCCATCAGAAAAGGCCATCACAAAACGCAAAGAGACCATCAACGGATTCGGTAAAAACGGTCTGCCCGCTCTCATCTATGTGGGCGATAAGAAATTCGAAACACTGCTCAACAACGGTTACATGATGATCTGTTACGAGAACAATCAGCTTGAACCAATGGAAATGGGCAATGCCATTGTCGGCCCTGCACGAACCGCCTATCAAGAACTCGAACCCGACGCCCATTCTTGGGGTTCTATCTCCATTTGGGCATGGGGTGGTTTGCGCATGTTAGAATATGCCCTGTCTTTGCCCGAAGTCGACAACGACCAAATCATGATCTCTGGTCATTCTCGAAATGGCAAAACTGCATTGCTCGCAGGTGCCTTAGACGACCGCATCGCCCTTGTCAATCCCGCAGGTTCAGGTTGTGCCGGTGCAGGGTCCTATCTTGCCTTAGGCGAAAAGTGTGAAGATCTTGCCGCACTCACCAGTCGAGAACGGTGGTGGGCATGGGCACATCCCAATTTCGAAAAATGGGTAGGAAATGAAGAAGAACTGCCCTTTGACCAACACTTTCTCATGAGCCTTGTTGCACCACGCCCACTTCTACGTACCGAAGGCACCACCGACGAATGGGCAAATCCCGAAGGCACCTGTGTTTCCTTTTTAGCTACCGAACCCATTTATCAGTGTTTAAATGTACCAGACCGCAATGGCATTTATTTTCACGAAGGTGGGCATACCCATACAGAAGAAGATGCCACCGCATTGGTCGCATTTGCAGATGCACATTTTTTTCAGGTACCATCCACAACAAATTTTAAAACGCTGCTGCGGGATAAAGCAGAATTTCCAACCGCTTTTTCTTGGGCAAACCCAATTTAAACACTTCGGTACACTTGTCAAAATTAAGGACACAACAGATGATATTAGACCCGCTCTTTTCAAACTACACCATAAAATCCATCGACCTTAAAAATCGATTTGTAATGGCACCCATGACGCGTAAGCGATCACCCGATGGTATTCCCAACGAAATGGAAACAGTTTTGTTGCCATTAAAAGATGCGGGCATAGATATCTTCCACGCCAGCACCCGACGATTCTGGTTACCCGAATTTGAAGGCTCGGATATGAACTTGGCAGGGTGGACAAAAAAAATAACCGGGTGTCCAACCATTACAGTAGGCAATGTGGGCTTGGTCAAAACAGAATTCTTTGGGACAGGCCCCGAAAGTATCCATGAGGTGATGCGACGATTTAAAAACGAGGAATTTGATATGGTTGCTATAGGACGCCCATTGCTCAGTGATGCCGAGTGGCCCAACAAGGTGCATGCCGGGTTAAATGATGAGCTTGTAGATCACTATCAAGGCGCAAACCAAATTTATCCATAAAAAAACGTCCAATAACAAGAGCACATTATAAAACTGTTTTAATAAAAAGGGACTTTGGCATGAGCGAGCGAGAAGCGCAGTGGCGGCACGAAATTCGGACAGCCTTACACGTGCAAGATGGGACACCAGAGCTGGAACCAACAACCCATAGCAAATTCTCTCCAACGGAAGGTGTTCGTGTCGAACGGGTGAGCTATGGAACACAGTTTGGCATGCGCATTCCCGGCATCCTTTACCTGCCCGACCCGATGCCCAAGGAGGAGATCCCCGGGCTGATTATCGTGAACGGGCATGGCGGCGATAAGTATGCCTGGTATGGGATGTATTCGGGCATGCTATACGCCAAAGGTGGCGCAGCCGTTCTCACATACGACCCGACCGGAGAAGGCGAGCGAAACGCCAACCGTGAATCTGAAACACGAGAACACGACCATATCGAAGATCCCGAGCACATGGGCCCACGACTCGCAGGGTTAATGATCACAGACCTGATGCAAGCCGTCCGATATCTGGGCACCCGACCCGAAACAGACGCGACAAGAATCAGCGCCATGGGTTACTCGCTCGGCTCATTCGTCGTTGGACTGACAGGAGCAGTTGATGAACAGATCCACTGCTGTGTGCTCGCAGGTGGCGGAAACTTTGACGGCCCGGGCGAATACTGGGATCGATCCAAACCGATGTGCCAAGGAGCACCCTACCGAAGTCTCCAAGCGCTGGGTGACCGAGGTGCCATCCTATATACGTTACACGCCAGCCGCGGACCGACCCTGATTTATAACGGCCTGGAAGACGCTGTGGTAAATATTCCAAATCATGGACGCCCCTTCTTCGAAGATTTACGCAAACGAACGATCGCACTAAAAGGAAGCGAAGCAAGTGTATTCGATGTCGGGTTTTTAGAAGGCGCTTCACATCGTCCTCACTTTGTAACAAAACCCGTCGCCCTTTGGCTCGAATCACACCAAGGCTTTCCAAACTGGTCGAATGAAGATATTCTCAAAATGCCTGAGACACACATCGGACCGTGGACAGAAAAGTACTCGGTCGAAACCGATCGGGCATATGCAACGGAGATCCGAGAATTTGGAACGATGGCCCTTCGGGATGATATCCCAGGCATAAAGCGATCTTTGCTCAATGTGCTCACAGACGAGGAATGGGAAGCTCAAAAAAATATCCTGATTCACGAAAAATGGCGGGAGCAAATTAGAAAGGAACGGAAGAGCCTGAACGTATGTTGAAATTCGCATTCTGGAGAACGAAATTGTGCCGTTGGCTTCAGGAAAACATGGGTGACGCTTCCTGTGAGCTAAATTCTGCCCTGTCTGGACGGGTTTCCTGACGAATGCCCCTTTTGGAAGGATATTACCATAATTACTACCGAAGCCCTCCTCCTCCACGGCTCGCCCGGCTCGGGCAAGACGACCCTAGCGGCCGCAGTAGCCGAGCAATTGAGACAAGCCGACCAAGCTCATGCCGTCATTGATTTGGATCAAATAAGCCTCATATACCCACACCAGGGTCGACCCTTCTCGCACAGGAATCTGAAAGCTATTTGGCCCAACTATACCGCGGTACCTGATATCAAGGTCATTATCCCCACCGTAATAGCCGACACCACCGACCATCAGTCATTACTTGATGCTATTCCCGCCGCCAAAGTAATGATTTGCGAGTTAACCGCGCCAGAATCCATTCTGAAAGAGCGTGTGACAGCGAGAGAACCCAACGCGTATTGGCAGGAGAGGCTAAGAAAGTGGGTTGACATCTACCATCAGCGTGATGAGAGTCAAACATTTGGTGATTTCCAGGTCACAACGCATGATGAGCCTATCGATGAAACGGCCAACAAGATTATTGAGAAAACTGGCTGGCACAATAAAAAATGAGGTCCATTGATGTCCCGATCGCCGGGCCTTGACCACAGCCTCTTTGGATGAGATGTCAATGCCCAACAAATTCTCTTGCTTCATGTCCGTCTCTTGTTGTAGTATGCCTCTAGGTCCCCTGACCTTGGAATCCAGTCCCATTCCGAAGCGACGATTGAACTATCTTAGCCACTCGTAGCAGTTTACTTTTAATTATTAGGAGATTAAAAATGGCGCCACATATGGAACCCATCACAGATGCAAGTGCTTGGACAGCTGAAGACCTTGAGCGTGACTCCTCTTGGAGATTCAGCCTGACCCATCAACAGCAAGACGATATGGGCAAAGCACTTCATCTCGTAAAAGAGCGCGGCCTGCAATTTCCCGAAATCACAAAAGACGACTTCCCACTGCCCAGTTTAACAGAGACCCTACAAAGTTTCCTACATGAACTCCGCGATGGCAGAGGACTCACCGTACTTTCTGGTTTCCCAATCGACGGCTATGATCTACAAGACTTAGAGATATTGTACTGGGGCCTGTGTACGCACCTTGGGACCGGTGTTACCCAAAACAAGGAAGCCGGCCTGATTCATTACATCACGGACGGCGCACTGGCCCCACAAAATGGCGCACGCATCCTTGGCAAACCCACGCCAAGTGCGTTACACGTTGACCTCTCAGATTGTGCCGGCCTTCTCTGTGTCCGCCAAGCACCCGATGACCCACGCAGTTTAGCTGCCAGCTCCATGACCGTCTACAACGAAATTCTCCGTCAACACCCCGAATATTTGTCCCGACTCTATGAAGGTTTTATCTGGAACAGAGTAGACACATATCCAAACGAAACACCTTTTTCAAACTTCAAAATACCTGCATTCAGCGCAGTCGACGGCGTTGTAACATGTCGCTTTCATCCGGGCTGGATTAAGGGCGGCATGAAAAAAGCAGAGCAAGTTCTCACAGACAGTGAAACCGAAATCTTCGACTTCATCGCCGAAACAGCTCAAAAAAACAGCTTCGCATTTCCACTGCACAAAGGCGATCTTGTCTTCTTCAACAATTACACCGTGTTCCACGGAAAAGAAGGCTACGAACCCATCGAAGACGAAGACCAAAAGCGGGTTCTCTTGCGCATTTGGTTGGATCTGCCAAACGTCCGTCCATTTGCAGATGAAGGCAGCGTACGTTATGGCGTGGTCCGCCATGGCAAAATGGGTTGGACGGCCGCCGACCTTCTCGCAGGCAACCACAACACCCCACACCGCCGTCGTGCCGATCATGTTCCTGAAGTGCATTGATCGAAATACAGATGCTGAAAATGGAGATCATCAACATGGACCTACCCGTATGCGACCCCCACTTCCACCTCTGGAACATTCATGAACGGCCCAACCTCAACTTAGGTGATGCCGTTCAAAATAATCTGCCGATCTACCTCGCTGAAGATTACGCGCAAGACATGGACACATTACCGGCACCCTTAAAACGTGTCTCAGGTGTACACGTCGAAACCGTCGTGGGCCAAATGGAAGGTGGATTTCCACTCGACACCGTAGAAGAAACAACCTGGGTCTGTAACCAACTCACACCCTCCGAATCACAATATCCATTCGCCATTGTCGGCCACGTTAACCTTGCACAAGACGCCGCACAAAGTGAAGCCCTTTTACACCAACACATTGAAGCATCCAAAAACCGATTTCGGGGGGTGCGTATGATTCTCAATCACCATCCCAACAATCCCGCTCTAACATGGCCCCAAGTAGAACACGGCGCATTCTTACACGACCCCCTTTTCAGCGCCGGCATTGCCCTACTCGGCAAACACAACCTATCCTTCGACCTACAATGCAATCCGCACCAAATCCAAGATGCCGTCAATGTCTTTCAAAAACACCCCGAAACACGTATTATAGTAAACCACCTCGCTCTGCTTCCCGACGGATCAGATGAGGCAACCGAACAACTATGGCACAATGGCCTAAAGGCGCTATCAGAACTCCCGAACGTTTTCATGAAACTCTCCATGGTCTTCTTTGCACAAAAGGGGTATCATCAAGATCCCCCAAAAGAAAAGAAAATCAAAAACATGGTCCAAGAAGCAATCGACCTGTTCGGGTGCAACCGATGCATGTTTGCCAGCAACTATCCCGTAGACAAACTGCAAGGTGTCAGCATGAACACACTGTATAGCCTCTTCCTTAAATGGACCGAAGACCTTTCAAATACCGAGCGCACGGCACTCTTTCACGACACAGCCGTTCAAGCTTACAACCTAACCTCTGCACCTGAAACGACGGAGCAATAATGCCTTTTTGTATGGCCGAAACAGTTCCTGGAATTACAACGCCCGAACTCACCATTGAAGACGAAACCAAAACCCTCCACATCAAACCGTGGAACACCGTTTTACTCAATGACAACGACCATACCTATGAGTATGTCATTCGAATGTTATGCAAGGTCTGTGGGGTTCATCCAAACGTAGCGCGCAAAATGGCCTCCGAAGTAGACTCAGCGGGGCGTGTCATTGTCTTCACTGGGTCTCGTGAACGGTGTGAATTGGTCCAGCAACAAATTCACAGCTGGGGTGCCGACCCACTTATCCCCTGGTGCAAAGGATCGATGAGCGCGGTTATTGAAGAGGCAGAGTGAACAATCATAAAAAAGCCTTCACTTTATCGATAAAGTGAAGGCTTTTTTATTGTACACGATAATTTTCTTAAATTCGTAATCTCTCAAATTTGCCGCGACTTCCAATGCCCCTGCGCAAATTTTCGGACTGTGAGTACGCCTTGTAGCGCACTAAAAATAACGAGTGCAACCCAAATACCATAAATATCAAAACCAAAAGAAAACGCCAGCATATAAGCCACGGGCAGTCGAATAATCCACTGAGAGATAATCGTATAAACTAGCGCAGGCATTGTATCACCTGCACCGCGTAAGGCGGCACCACTGGTAATGGCCGCGCACATAAACGGTTCGGCAGCTGCCATTGCGTATAAATAAATAATGCCCACAGCAATCACATCGGCATCTTCGGTAAAAATAGCCATAATATGAGGGGCAAGAAGCGCGATCGGAATGCCCAAAAGCGCAAGGCCAATCACCGAAATCAGCAACGTCGTCCAGCCACGCACCTCGGCACCCTCAGGATCTCCTGCTCCAAGGCGTTGCCCTACCAATGACGTGGTTGCCGTACCAAAAGCCAGCGAAGACCTGCGCAGCGAGCGTTCCATTTGACTGCCAATAGAAAAAGCCGCCAAAGCAACCGTCGGGTTTGCTGTCATTGCCACCAACTTGAGATAAACAACATTCGACCCATTTCGAAAAAGCCCTTGAAGTGCAGACGGAATGCCAATTTTAAGCAACTTGCGTGCGCGTTCTCTCTCGGGAAAATAGGATGTGCTTGGAAGCAACGTCAACGCAAAACGCCCAGAATAAAGCACCCAAAAACGACACACATTGCCCACCACACCCGCCACCACACCACCTGCTGCAGCACCCACCACACCCAACTGAGGCAAACCCCAAGCACCATAGATCAAACCATAAGCCGCAATGAGGTGGCAAAGATTTGAAACAATGGAAATATAAAACGGCGTCCTCGTATCTCCAGCGGCATGCAAACACGTATCCAAAGTACGTTGGATACCCATCAGCGGAACAGTCGCAAAAAAAACTTGCAAATAAGGCACCGCAAGCACACTCACCTCATCGGGCACGCTTAAGGAAGCAAGTGCCAAATCTGAAGTCCAATACCCAAACAAACTAATGACTGTACTGATGCCAAAAACCAGCGTAACCGACTGCTTGGCTGTTGCACTGGCTTCCGTCCATTTGTTTGCCCCAACGGCTTGGGCAACCATCGTCATCGTGCCTGTGGCAACAGCAACCATTGTAATGCCAATAACCATCACAATCGTACGCGAAATACCAACGGCTGAAATCGCCTCTGTGCCAAGCGAGCGCACCATAAAAATCTCGGCAAAGCCCACCAAGTTCTCCATCTGAGAACCCAGAGCCAATGGCAGGGTCAACGTAAGATAGGGGCGCACAATTGAAAAATCAAAACGACGCAATAAGGCCTCACATCAAAAAAGTAGGGATTTTGAGGAAAATTTAATTATCTTCCCAACCCCAAAGATCACACCTTCATCCTTTAAATGAAAGCAAAATCATGCCCAATCTCATTCTCAATACCGACATTGAACGTGGCACCATTAACAAACACATTTATGGCCACTTTGCCGAGCACCTCGGTCGCTGTATCTACAACGGGATTTATGTTGGTGAAGCATCCGACATTCCCAACACACGCGGCATTCGCAACGATATTGTTGACGCCCTCAAGCACATCAACATCCCCAACCTGCGCTGGCCAGGCGGTTGTTTTGCCGATGAATACCATTGGAAAGACGGCATTGGCCCCAAAGAGCAACGTCCCTCAATGGTCAACACCCATTGGGGTGGTGTAACCGAAAACAACCACTTTGGCACCCATGAATTCATGGACCTCTGTGAACAACTCGAATGCGAACCTTACATCTGTGGCAATTTGGGCAGCGGCACCGTTCACGAAATGCAACAATGGGTTGAATACATCACCTTTGATGGCATCAACCCCATGGCCGACCTGCGCAAAGAAAATGGACACCCCGATTCCTGGCCCCTCACATACTGGGGCGTCGGCAATGAAAACTGGGGCTGTGGTGGCAGTATGCGCCCCGAATACTACGCCGACGAATATCGTCGGTATCAAACCTATGTACGTGACTTTGGCAGCAGTCATATTTACAAAGTCGCTTGTGGACCCAATACAGATGACTACCACTGGACCGAAGTCATGATGAAAAACACCCTGTCTTTGCGTGGCGACAAACATCTCATGCACGGCCTGGCGCTTCATTACTACACCAACTATCGCGAATCGGCCACACAATTCAATGAAGACGAATGGTTCACCGTACTCAAAAAAGCATTGTATATGGACGAACTCATCACCCGACACAGTGCCATTATGGATCAATATGATCCCGACAAACGAGTCGCCCTCATCGTCGATGAATGGGGCACGTGGTATAAGGTTGAACCCGATACCAATCCCCGATTCCTCTACCAACAAAACTCACTGCGCGATGCACTTGTTGCCGCACTTCATTTTCACATCTTCCACAACCACAACGACCGTGTGCATATGGCCAACATCGCACAAACCGTGAATGTGCTCCAAGCGATGATCCTCACCCAAGATGAAAAAATGTTGCTTACGCCAACCTATCATGTTTTTGACATGTTTAAGGTGCATCATGATGCCACGCAATTAGATGTTCATCTTCAGACAGGCAACTACACACACAATGGCGATTCGATACCCCAAGTTAGTGTGTCCGCTTCAAGAGATGCAGAGGGTCGTGTTCATCTCTCACTTTGTAATACGGATCCCAATAATGCAATCGAACTCACGTGTGGTGTGCGTGGTCTAAATCTCGGCACAGTTACTGGGCAAATTCTCACAGCAGATACCATCACGGCACATAATACTTTTGATGAACCAGAGCAGATCAAACCCGCTGTTTTTAATGGCGCAACAGTCAATGGCAACAACCTTTCTATTGCATTGCCTTCGAAATCGGTTGTTGTATTGGAACTTATATAAACCCTTACGGATACGCACCAAAAAGCCCCGTCGATAAATTTTTCGATGGATTGGGCGTTTAGCCCGTCATTCATGTTGAAAAGTCTAACTTACCCACATACAGTGTGGACAACAACAAATCGTACGGCCAAAGCAAAGCCCCCGATACCCTTTACGACTTCAGGATCTCCTAAAATAAATTTATGAACAACACACAAGACGACACCGAATCATCTCCAGGCAGTCCCATAAACAAAATGCTGCTGCCCAAAACCTTCTACTTCTTTTATTACGCCGCAGGTGCCTCCCTCTTTCCATTCCTCGTACTCTATTACAGTGAACTCGGTTTATCAGGCCAAGAAATCGGTTGGCTCATTGGCCTAAAACCTTTCACCTCTCTCTTTAGTGCCTCACTCTGGGGTGGCATTGCCGATGCCACACAACGCCATCGTCAAATCCTCCTCTTCGCCATCATAGGCGTCATGGCCTCAGCACTCGTCCTCTCGGCCACAACCACACTCACCACGCTCATACCCGTTGTTATAACCTTCGCCTTTTTTATGGCGCCCATCATTCCTTTGGTCGACAACTCTGTCTTTGAAGCGCTCGGTGAAAACCGCGGTCGTTACGGGCGCATCCGTCTTTGGGGTGCACTCGGCTGGGGTATCACCGCAATCATTCTCGGTTATCTCACTGAAACATTTGACCTTTCTTATTCCTTCTACGGATATGCCTTACTCATGGTGGGGTGCTTCATCATTGCCACACGGCTGCCCATTTCACACGTTCACATTGGTCAACCCCTTAAGCACGGTCTCAAACAACTCTTGGGCAACAAACAGTGGTTGATTTTTCTGATCACCCTCTTGATCAGCGGCATCGGTCTATCAACTGCCCACAGCTATTTATTTCTCTACCTAAAAGGCCTCGGAGCCTCCAAATCCCTTATGGGTCTGTCGCTTGCCATAGCCACCTTAAGTGAACTCCTCATCTTCTTTTATTCGGGTCGCTTACTCGACCGATGGGGTACCCGCAAAATACTCATTGCCACACTCATCGTCCACGTTGTCAGACTCATCGGTTATTCCTTGGCCCGCACACCCGAGCAGGTGCTCCTCATCCAATTGTTGCACGGCCCCACATTTTCATTAATTTGGGTAGCCGGTGTTTCATATGCCAACCAAATGGCACCCAAAGGCATGGGCGCCACGGCACAAGGGATATTATCCGCCACCTACTTTGGCCTGGGTGCCACAGGAGGCGGGCTCATCGGCGGACACCTTTATGAGGCAATTGGTCTTTCCCAAATGTATTTTTGGGCAGGGATCTGGGTATTGGGTGGCCTCATTCTCTTTACCCTCTTTGGGAAAAAAACAAATCAAATACAATCCATTTAAACAGGAGCCAACATGCCAAACTGTTTGACAGAAGCAGAAATTGAACGCTTTCACGAAGAAGGGTATCTCGCCTTTGAAGGCTTGTTAGATACCGACCAGTGCAAACGCTTAGCGGATGATGTCGATCGCCTTGAAGCAGATCGCGAAAACAAAGATGCACGTACTATGATCGTCACCTACCGCGAATTAGGTCTGCTCACCTCCGAACCCAAAGTCATGGATCGCGTTGAAGACCTCATGACCACAACATTTGCCCTGCATCATATTCACGCCTCACGCCAAGGCACAGGCACACGGGCTTCCCGCTGGCACCAAGATTATGAACAACACCCGCAAACCAACCGGTCGCACTTAATGGTCCACGTCTTCTTTTATCTCAATGGTCTCAACGGTGAAGTGGGCGATTTACTCGTCTTGCCAAAATCACACAAAACCGTCACCGCAAACAATACCTTTGGCATGTTTGACACCGAAGACTTGCCAGGCTCTCTCACCTTTAACAACCTCGCACCCGGCACCGCCATTATCGTTCACTCAGCCGTTCAACACGCCAGACGCCCCAAACCCGGTGGCGAAAACAATCCGCGTTACTTCATTGACTCGTCCTATTGCCAAACCGGCGTCCTGTGGCCTGCCTATCGCAACCACGCAGAGATTAATCAGACGGCCCTCGAAATGGGATTGGATCGCGACGGGCGTTATGCCTTTGTCTACGACACAAGCAATTTCTATAAACACAGAGACTATCGCGACATTCTCGAACAGAAAAACCAAGGCAGTTTGGCACTCCAACTCAAAGATTGAAAGATATTCCACTATGAAAATTCTCGTCACAGGTGCCACAGGAAAAGTAGGCCGCACCTTTATCAACCGCTTCCTCAATGATCCCAACCAATCACACGCAATCGTGCGCGCCTTTTGCCACAACCGCGTAATCGACCCACAAGACCGCCTCGAAATTGCACGCGGTGATATGGCCAATCAAAACGACGTCAACGCAGCAATGGACGGCATCACCCACGTCCTCCATTTGGCCACCTGCAAAGAAACTCCCGACAGCGTCATGGACGTCACAGTCAAAGGTCTCTTCTGGCTGCTCGAAGCCTGCCGAGAAAGTGGCACCTTCAAACAGTTCATCCTTATTGGTGGCGACGCAGGCATGGGCCACTTTGTCTATCCTCACCCCGTGCCCGTCACAGAACAACAAAAACACAGCCCCTACACAGGCTGTTATGCACTCTCCAAAGTACTCGAAGAAGTCCTGCTCGAACAATACTATATCCAATACAATCTCAACGGCTGCTGCTTGCGCGCCCCTTGGATTATGGAAAAAGACGACTTCAAGCACACCCTCTCTTTTGGCGACGATATTTTTGGCGGCCCCAAATGGTCCGAATTCGTCGGTTCCGAAAAGGCCAAAACATACCAAGCCTCAAACACCATTCCAATTATGCTCGATGAAAATGGCAAGCCCATTCAACGCAACTTCGTACACGTCAACGACCTCATCGAAGCCGTCATGTGCGCGCTCGATCATCCCAAAGCACATCAACAACTCTTCAATATTTGTATGAACGAACCCGTCAATTATCAACACGTAGCCAACCACCTCAACAAAACACGAAACCTGCCCAGTGTCGAAATCCAAACCCCATTCCACAGCACGTGGCTCGACAACACCAAAGCCAAATTCCTCCTCGGTTGGCGCCCCCAATACGATCTTGAGCGCCTCATCGAAGAATCCTGGAACTACGAACGAACGCCCGATGATCCCCGTAAAATTTGGTATCCAGGATAGAGATCACACACAGGCGGAGCCTTAACAAGCAGCGGAGCTGCGCGTAGACAACACGAAACGTCACCATCAAAACAAAAAGAAAAACAATTTGGACCTTTGTGTTGAGAAGAGCCGGGCCATTTACCATCTGCCGTCTTCTTTTTACTTTTTACTTTTGCCTTTTTACTTTTTACTTCTACCGTTTCACCGCCTCTAAGGAGTTTTCCAATGACCTCCGAACAACGCTATTGGTTTGACCTCACAGGTTACCTCCACATCAAAAATGCGCTTAGTCCCGAAGAACTCAGCGCCGCACAAGAAGCGGCTACAAGATATGTGCAATCTGACCCAAACGATCTACCCGACGGATTTGCCATTGAAGAAAAACGGCACACCCACGGTTTCGCATTTGACAAAGCACTTGAACGCCTCGCACTCCACCCAACCATCTGGCCCGCTGTCAAAGAAATCACGCGCAATCGACCGCGCCTCACCAGCGGTACTTTACAAGTCAACATTCCCGGTCAAATCGACAAAGCCCAACGCCTCCACTGCGCCCGCGACGACTACGGGTGGGACGCCATTCGTTACGACGTACGCGACGGCAAAGTCTTTTGCGATCACATTGTCGTCTTCCCTTATCTCACCGACGTCAACCCCGGAGACGGCGGCCTACTCGTCGTGCCCGGTTCACACAAATCGATGTTTGATCGCCCACCCGAAATGTTCAACAACGGCCTTATTGAAGACCTCAACAATTTGCCCGACGGCGTGGTCAATGTCACACCCAAAGCCGGTGACATTGTCATCATCAACGAACTCGTCACACACGGCGTATTGCCCTGGACACCCAAAGACCGCAACCGGATGATTCTCGTTTTGCGTTATCAGCCCCAATACAAAGGCGGCGATTTTCCCGACGCCATCAAAGAACGCCTCTCACCCGAAACACAAGAACTCATCGCAAAAGGCAGTTACAAAGATCACAAATCCATTGTCGATGAAGACATTGTCACACTGACGATATAACCTAAAGAGATACCCCTATGCCCAACGTCCCCAGCATCAACCTCGCCGATTTATCACCCAACGACTTCACCGACCAAGAACTCGATCTGCCCTATCACCTCGCACACTTCAAACAATTTGCCGACGCCGTTCTTCTCGACGGCCCAGATCGCGGTTTCATCAATATCTCAGTCTGGCGCCGCCCCCAAGACAACGTGCCGCACAACGCACGCATAATGGAAAACTGTCTCGCACTCATCTTCTTCTATTGCACCAACCGACCGTGGAACGTGTATTACAATCACCCCGCCATTAAAGAACGCCTCGAAGCCGCACTCATCTTTTGGTGCAACAACCAAAGTCCCGACGGTCAGTTCAGCGAATACGGTTCCAACAAATGGAACCTCGCCGCCACAGCCTTTGCCACCAAATTTATGGGCCAAGGCCTCCAACTGCTCCACAACAATCCAACGATAGATCCTGACCTGCACAAGCGTGTCATTGAAACCGTTCGCAAAGCCCTCTACGCCACGTTCACCGACGAAGCCTTCCAAACCCACGGCAAAAGCTTCACCAACCAATACGCCAACGCGTGGGGCGGCGCACTCGCATACTTAAACCTGTATCCAGATCCAGAAATCGAATCTCTACTCGACCAACGCCTCGAAGAAAGCCTCACAAACTTCCAAAGCCCCGTCGGTTACTTCTACGAAAAAGACGGCCCCGACTGGGGGTACTTCTTTGGCACCCACCACAGCGACATTCACGCCGCTTGGCATTACACCCACAACACCGACCGTGCCAAATACTTTATCGAAAAAGAACAACGCTGGTACGACTGGCTGTCCTACAACGCCGTACGCGAACCCGATCATTCGGGTTTCACACTCAACCGCGCCATTGAAACTCGCCAAAAAACCACCTTCCTCGAAGAATACCGTACCAACCTCGGCGGCCCCGAACTAAAAACGTCCGGCAACCTCCACACCACCGCACTCGGTACACACGCCGACTTAGCCCGTGCCTTTGGACGCACCACCTCAGATTGTGAACAAGACACCCAAGACGCCCGCAAACGCCTCGAAGCCAACTGGCCCAATGTGCCCACACTCGCCATTGGTGAATTCTGGGCCTACACACCCTACACATTTTTACACCGCACCCACATTGAGTGGAACCCCTCTACCGAACAAAAAGAAACTACCACCGCCCAACTACCCTACATTGCCCGCGACCACTTCACACACCAACGCGCAGACAACCGTCACCCCGTCGTCTTCACCTACATTCGCCGCCCCACCTACTACGCCGCCTTCACCACCGGTCACATTCTCAGCCCCCAACAACGCTACGGCCTCGGCCTCCTCTTCCACCCCCAAATCGGCACAGTCCTCCAATCACAAACCAACACCACCGACGCAGCCTGGGGTACATTATTCAACGATACGCTTTACGAAACCAACAACCTCCAAGCCCAGTTCCAAATCAACAACACCCCAATCACACCCCAAACAGGTGCCCACGATCTATCCAATAGAGACCTTGAAATTACCTACCCCCTCGGCGAGAACGGGCACAAAACCGCCCGGTTCACCAACACCACAATCGAAGTCACCGTGCAACACACAGGCACATTCACCGAAATCATCCCCTTACTCAAAAAGTCCTCAGACACCCTACAAACCAACACCAACCAACTCACCCTCAAACGCGACAACGTCACACTCACAATTGCATCCAACAGCCCAATCACCACACAGGAAACCGAATACATCTCAGGTAATAATATCGTCGTTACTGCTCAAATAAATGCAAAAGATAACCTCGCTTACACTATTAAGTTTTCTTAAAAAATAGTGCGTTTTTTTGTAAAAAGTGATTCGCCTCAATTTTTGTAAGGTAGACGATAGAAAATAGATTATCTAAAATGGAGTGATTAAGAATTAAAACAGCGAAGTTTGAGTAGTTTTTGGAGGATAAAAGACACCAATAATCACAAAGGGATTTCGTGACCTGAGATGGTGCTGAAGAGTAGTTCCAACAAAAAAATACAAATCATTTTTTTCACGAAATGTATTCAAATACTTCTGACGAACCAAATCATTGGCTGCAATTTCATCACCATTGGTTCGCTGCATACAGTTCCAAAATAGTGCTCCAATTTCCCAATCTTCAATCATCATCTTCCGGGGACGGTTGTCGCCTTCTGAAAGAAATTGATAGGAATATTTGTACGGCAACTTTTGAACATATTGGCGCGCTTGCATCTCGCCTCGATCATTAGTTTCAAACATATCGCCCTGTTGGTTCTGTGCGATAATTTTATCTTTCCAATCACGATCGGTTTCTTCGATAACAAAACCGACGATTTCAGTTGGTTTGAGTGTCGCGAGTGATTTTCGTTCTTCACTTTTGGCCAGCGAAATCAATTCTGTCATTGATGTAAAAACTTCCTTCAATACAAAATCTTTCCTGCCAGCCCAAGCGTTTTTTGTTCCCAATTTTTCGTCCACCTGTATAGGCTCGTCAATACCTCGACGTGGTCTATAACTTTCAGGTCGAAAATCTTGTGTTCTTCTTTCCTGGTCCAATGTAATCCAAGAGTATTTAGGATACTGTCTACTATCCTGTAAGAATCGAAAGGGAATGGGATAGATTCGAATCCATCGTTCACCATTAAGCAACCCAGCAGTACAAACCAATTCACCATAACGGCTTGAAAGCTGAGGATAGGTTTTAACGGTAATTAACACCTGCGCTTGGGGTAATTCGAGATCCATAAACAATTCCTACAAATGAGCGACTTTTGTGTTAAACCCTGCACCTTCAGTCAAATATTGTGTCACCTCGTTACGATGGCAACTATGATGATCTTTCTCAAAACAGGTCAGTGCAATACGCGTATGTCTATCTAACAACATTTTGATATCTTCAAGACTTTCCATTTGTTCGGGCAAAATTTCAGTGCGGTAATATGCAAATAGATCTTGGTAGTCTTCAGGCGAATCTAAATTGCGTCGCAAGTCTGAAGGAATACCCAAACCAGGCAAATGATAATAACAAAGACCTGCACGTTCGATATACGTCCGAAGCTTTGTTTTAGAAAATCCATATTTCATAGACAGTGGGTTTTTACGTACATCTACCAAGGCCTTGACATTATTGGCAATGAGCAGATTTAGATAGGCGTCAATGCTTTTACCTTCATAGCCAATTGTAAAAAGGCGTGACGAGGTATCTGCACACCACCAAAACCGCAACGTTTCGATTTCTTCTGGGTCTAAAACTTCGGAAAGGATCGTACTTTGACAAGCATAGTGAGGGAATTCTAAATAGACTCTTTTGATTAATTTGTTCCCTTTTACACCATCCATTTCGACCGCGAAAGCTTTGATGGCAGTTTGATCTTTCGGTTTAAGTTGATCGACAAAAGACGCTTCTGATACAAACTCAAAATCCTCAGAAGTACCTAAAAACCCCAGTGTTGCCAAACGGTGTTTATCCTGATACGACACAAAGCTAAACCCACCGTATTTGTAAGGAAAAAAATCGTAGAAATTCTGTTTGGTATATTGGCAAAACAAAAAGAGTAGCTTTTGGCAATCGGTTCGTTTTAACCGGCTCCCAAACGCTTCAACCAAAGCCAATAAAATTTTACGTCGATAATACATCATTGTACCCCCTACCGCATCTCATCGCCAATGTAACGAAAAATACTTCAACTCGAATATAGTATACATATGTTCATCTATCAAGATTGTTTTTTAACAGGCCACAGATAATTTAACATTTGGCCTGTTATCATGTCAAATCTACTATATGTTTCTTAAATTTTATCCTATAGTAAATAATACTACTTATAATTAATAACATAAATCATGCCTTTAAATAAACATTTTATTGAAACAAAGAATCATAAAAAATATTTTAATTTCATAAACATAATTTTATATATCTAATATTCTGAGATTACAACAGACCCCAAGCTCGACATCGTCTCCTCTACACAACCCAAGAAAATCAATTTTTCACTTTTTCAGTCCCCTTTTTCCAAAACCTGGGTCTATACCTATGAAGGCCTTCAAAGTTGTAGATTTCATGTTGTTGCAAACCGCCAACCCCTGATCGCCGAAAGCTATCTTATGGATGCACTAACCCAACAAATCGTCGAAGCCCAAACCGGAGATCGCGCAGCTTATACCCACATAGTGCGCCACTTTCAAGACATGGCCGTGGGATATGCCTACGCACTCGTCAAAGACGTTCACCTCGCGCAAGACGTGGCGCAAGAAGCATTCATCGATGCCTACTTGCACCTGTCCCAACTGCGCGAACCCGACGCCTTTGCCGGCTGGTTTCGAACCGTCGTATTCAAACACGCAAACCGCATCCATCGCAAGCATCGTTCTCCTGTTGTAGACGTTGACAAGCTGCCCGAACTGGCAGACCCAACATCTACACCCGACAAAGTGCTTGAACAACGCGAAACCCAAGATCAGATCCAAGCGGCCCTACACAGCCTCCCCGATCTGGAATCTCAGATCGCAACCCTGTTTTATATCAGTGATTATTCGCGGCAACAAATTGCCGACTTTCTTCAAATGCCCATCAAGTCCGTCATTTACAGACTCAAATCGCCCCCGAAGAATGCTCAAAAAAAGGATCATCAACATGTCCAAAGAAACGCTCAAAGAAACCGCACCCTCACGCAACACCAACTTTACCAACGACATCATGAGTCGCCTACACGCCATCGAACACCTCCACGAATCCTTCACCCAATCCCTCGCCACCACCTTTTCAGAAGCCTTAGGCAAACCCGTCACCACCCAAATCGCCTTCCGCGACCTCACCGTTTCATCAACCCCGCATAAAAAAACGCCCTGTCCTCACCGGATAGGGCGTTCACCCACAACTTCAAACCACCCGCGATTTTCCACACCATTCCGTTCCCCTCTACACCATTCATAACCCAAAATCCCAAAAGCAATCTATTGATCATTGAGACCAAATCCCTTACATTGAGCACTTCAATAAAACAAACGCCATTTCCGAAAGAACCCAATGGTCTCTCCATCCGTACAAAAACGCATCACCACCACACTATTCGCCTCCCAAAGCCTCTTCAGCGCATCCAGCATCTTATCCTTCACCCTCATGCCCATCATCTCCGCGCACTTAGGCGGCAGCGATACCTACGTAGGCATTCCCCCCACAGTCGTCATGTTAGGCCGTGCCATCGCAGCCTATCCCGTGGGTTGGCTCATGGATCGCCTTGGCCGTCGCACCGGTCTTTCCATCGGTTATGTCCTCGCCGCCCTCGGGGCAATCCTCTGTGTCCTCTCCATCCAACTCTGGGCTTCCTTACTCGGATTTTCCATAGGCGGCCTTTTTATGGGCATGGGCCGCGGTGTCATTGAACAAGCCCGCTTTGTCGCCGCCGAAGTTTATCCACCCGAACAACAAGCCAAAGCCATCGGATGGATCGTCCTTGCAGGCACCTTTGGTGCAATAGGCGGTCCCTTATTGGTCGATCCATCGGGTCACCTATCCGCCTCTTTTGGTTTACACACCTACACAGGCCCTTACATTTTTTCGGCCGTGCTCATCGCCATCGCATTGCTCCTCAACATCATCTTTCTTCGCCCCGATCCCATGACGATTGGGCAAGCACTCAGGAGTCAAAACAATTCCGAAGAAAGCAACGACGGACGCCCACTCAAAGAAATTTTCCAAGACCGATCCGTCCGCCTCGGTGTCGGCGCAATGGTCATTGGTCAACTCGTGATGACCTTCATCATGGTCATTACGCCCCTACACATGAACCATCACGCACACGGAATCGACGCCATATCCTGGGTTATCATGGCACATACCGTAGGCATGTATGGCCTCTCTTGGCTTACGGGCATGCTTATCACTCGATTTGGTCGTGTGCCCATTGTCATTATGGGTGCCATCATCTTAGCCATCTCTGCAATCCTAACACCCATCTCCACACAAATGCCCCTCCTCATCTTCGCCCTCTTCCTCTTAGGCCTCGGCTGGAACTTCTGTTTCATCGCAGGCTCTTCTCTTCTTTCAGAATCTTTAGCCTCCATCGAACGCGGTCGAACACAAGGTGCCACAGAAACAGGCGTGGCCCTCGCAGCCAGTGTGGGTGCCCTCAGCACCGGCCCCATCTTCGCAAGCGCAGGCATGGTCGCCATCTGCGCCATTGGCCTCGCCTTCTCACTCGCCCTCTTTGCAGGCACTTCGTGGTGGAAAAAACAGACCGTCCTCATACCCGCCGAAGACTAACCACTTTCAATAACGCCCAGTCTGCAACGATCTAAAAACCATTGCCATAACAAACCACAATCTGCATATTACAAGCCGCTCTTAACAAGGGTAACACAGCCCGCTCAGGTGGGCTGTTTGTTTTGGTGTCTCCGCGCCCTTCTGCAAATACATAAAAAAAACAGGGCACGGGAACCGTGCCACTACGCTAATGGTGCTCACGCAGGTGAGTGTTTCATTGTTCATTATCCATTGCCATTCCCCGAGGTTCCATGGGTTACCCAACCGTCTATCCAACAAGCACCACCATCTACTATCCCGACCAGTGTTACAACGGCTACACCATTTTCTCGGGCGGCATGTCGGGCCATCCTTATCTCATAGACATGAATGGCAACGTCGTTCACGAATGGCAGGGCATGACAGGCTTCCCCGCCAAAGTATTGCCCGGCGGATTTATCATGGGCAGCACAGGTCTGCGCAATCCCAAATACGGCTACCAAGACAAACTCGACCTCATCCAAGTCGACTGGAACGGCAATGTCGTTTGGAAATTTGACAAATACGAACGCATCAAAGATCCCTACCAAAAAAAAGCCCGTTGGATGGCACGCCAACACCACGACTACCAACGCCCCGGCAACCCTGTCGGTTATTTCGCACCCGGGTTAATCCCTGAAATATCAGAGACCAACACCCTCATCCTCTGCCACAAAAACGCCACCAACCCCGCCATCAGTGAAAAAACGCTTATCGATGACACCATCATCGAAGTCAACTGGGCAGGCGACATCATTTGGGAATGGACATGCAGCGAACACTTCGACGATCTGCCCTTTAGCGAAGAAGCCCGCAACACCATGCATCGCAACCCCAACATGGTCACCGGCAATGTGGGCGACTGGATGCACATGAATGCCATGTCTACACTTGGCCCCAACAAATGGTATGCCGACGGCGACGAACGTTTTCACCCCGACAACATCATTTGGAGTGGCCGCCAAACCAGCATCACCGCCATCACCGACAAAAAAACAGGCAAAATCGTCTGGCACATCGGCCCCGACTATCAAAATAGCAATTTGGGCTGGATCATTGGCCAGCACCACGCCCACATGATCCCAAAAGGCCTACCCGGTGAAGGCAACATCCTCCTCTTCGACAACGGCGGCATGGCCGGTTATGGTGCCCCAAATCCCACGGCCCCTCAAGGCATCAACAACGCCCGCCGCGACCACTCACGTGTCCTCGAATTCAACCCCTTAACTCTCGAAATTGTCTGGCAATACACACCCAGCGAAGCAGGCCTGGCCCCCTTGGTCGAAGACCACAAATTTTACAGCGTCCTCGTCAGTTCTGTCCAACGCCTACCCAACGGCAACACCCTCATCACCGAAGGCACCGACGGCCGCCTCATCGAAGTCACACCCAACCACGAACTGGTTTGGGAATTCATCAGCCCCTTCATTCACAAAGCCCGCGGGCACAACCTCGTCTATCGGGGGTATCGCTTGCCTTATGATTGGATTCCCCAAGTAGACAAACCCGAAGAAATCGAAATTGCCCAACTCGACAACAGCAAATTCCGCGTCAACAATACAGGCGACAACCACGCCACCGTCACCAAACTCAAACGCGGCGGCAAAGTAAACCCCGACCCAGATCTCTGTATCCTCCCCCCCGGATTTGCACCCAGAATTTAGCACTAAAAAAGGCATCGTGTTCATAAACGCGATGCCTTTTCAATTACCTATTGTTACCTATCCATTGCCTCTATATCTCCAAATGCGATACCTTTTTTCTACAGGTTTTCATTATCCATCGCCTTTACATCCGCCATCACCTCTTCCGCATGCACCTTCACCTTCACCTTCTCATAAACCTTCGCCACCTTCCCCTTCGCATCAATCAAAAACGACATCCGATGCGTACCCATAAATTTCAGCCCCATAAACTTCTTCAACCCCCACACCCCAAACAATTCCACCACCTCTTGATCCACATCCGCCAACAATGTAAACGGCAAATCGTACTTCTTCACAAAATTCGCATGTTTTTTCACCGTATCCGTACTGATCCCAAACACCTTCACATCCAACTTCTCAAATTCAGGATAATGATCCCGAATCCCACACGCCTCAATCGTACACCCCGGCGTATTATCTCGCGGATAAAAATACACCAACACCCACTGGCCTTTATAATCCGATAACGTATGTGAATCACCATTCTGATCTTGCAACGTAAACTCGGGGGCATTATCCCCTACCTTCAGTATCATAAAAATCCTCTCTATCCTTTTATATAACATGCAATATTTTTCTAAAATTCCAGCCCGCAGGACTTTGCAAATACAGCGAGGGAATTTATTCCGACGCGATTACCCAAACACATCCTTCGCCACCCGATGCACTTCCGCATGCAAATCCGCCGTCATCTCATCACTCTCTGCATACCCACCCGACAACACCAACCCCACCGCCAAACCCTTAGAACGCATCGTCTCCAACACATATCTATCACGTGCCGCCAAACCATCTTGTGTCAATTCCAACCGCCCAAAACGGTCCCCCACCACCGGATCCACCCCCGCCAAATAATACACCAAATCGGGCTTGGCATCATCAATCACATCCACCAAATGCGCCTGTAGCACATCCATATACGCCCAATTATCCATCCCATCAGGCAACGCCACATCCCGCGAAGACGTCTCCTTCTTAAAAGGATAATTCTTCTCCCCATGCATCGAAAACGTATACACCGAATCATCCTCTTCAAACACCGCCGCCACCCCATTGCCCTGATGCACATCCAAATCTACCACCAACACCCGCCTCACATCCCCATCCCGCTGCAACATCCGAATGGCCACCGCCACATCATTCAACACACAAAACCCTTCCCCATGATCGGGAAACCCATGATGCATCCCCCCCGCCAAATTGGCTGCCACCCCATCTTGCAACGCCATCCTTCCCGCTTCAAACGTCCCCTGTGTGGCCAACCGAGACCGCCGCACAATCCCATCCGTCCGTGGCAACCCCATTCGCCGTTCTGCCAACCGATCCATCGTACCCAACCGCAAACTATCCAAATACCGCCCCGTATGCACCAACCCCAAATCTTCCCACAAAACCTCACACGGCGCCATCACATCCTGCTCCCGAATCAACCCCTCATCCAACAAAATGCGATGCAACGCCGCAAACTTCCCCATCGGAAACCGATGCCCCTTTGGCAAAGTCGCCACATATCCCTCATCAAAACAAACCCGCAAATCCTACCCCTCCCAAATCCGCTCAAAAGTGGGCTTTCCCCCCTCAAACGTCAACAACAAAACATCCGGATTCGTCAAAGCCCGCCAATGCGCAAACCCCACCGACCTATCATAATACTTCCACATCAGCGCCGTCAAATTCCCATGCGAAGCCATCACCACCGGTACATCACCCCATAACGCATCCCCCACCGCTCCAATTGCCCGATCCATCGCCTCCCGACTTGACTCACCACCAGGAAACCTCAAATCCAAATCCTCAAACGTCCGCCCAAATTCCGCCAGCGCACGCGCCTCATCCACCTCCCAATCCACCCCCCAATCCCCCACACAACGCTCCGCCAACCGACCATCAATCTCAATCTCCAACCCAAGTCGCCTCGCCAACGGCACCACCGACTCCCGCGCCCTCACAAATGGACTCGACACTATCCGCTCAATCCCCCGATTCTCCAAAAACCCCGCCAACCCCTTCGCTTGTTCCCACCCCAAATCAGTCAATGCCATCTCTGGCGGTTGACCCAAAGCCTGACAATGCCTCACCCAATAAATTTGTTTCATACCCACCCTTTCTTTTTAACCTCACCCACTCTCGTAGGCCACTTTATCTTTTGTATCCCCTGAGGGTATTTGCGGAAAATCAGCTCTCCTGGCACTTGAGGAACGACTTTTTGGCTACTTTTGCGTCGTTGCAAAAGTATGTCGCTGAAGGAAACCAAAAAAACAATCAGGCAAAAAATCTACAGATCCCCCTTCTCCCTAAACATGATTACGCAACATCAACTCCGCAGGATAGGGATTCAAATATACCTGCTCCAATACCCACTCCGGCACTTCATTCCGATTCAAATGATGCTTCAATAAAGTGATCGGTACAATCAAAGGCAAAAACCTCGTCCGATAGGACTCAAACACCTCCAATATCTCAGTCTTATCCTGTCCCGACATCTTATCTTTCACAAATCCCATCAAATGCATCAACACATTCACATGTTTTCCCTGCGTACTCATCACTTGCAAACCCGTCATCATCAATTGTCCATATCTCCCAATCATCTCATCCCACGCAATCTTACTGCCCAACGCTACCAATTGACCCATCTCCCGATAATGTTCTGGACTGTGTGCCAAAATACTCATCTTCATACCCGAATGAAACGCCACCAACCCACCCGGCGTTGGATTTTCTTTTATCATCTGCTTCAAACGATAATAAGCAAACATACGCTCAATAAAATTTTCCCGCAAAGGCAAATCATTCAACCGCCCCTCTTCCTCTATTGGCAAAAATGGCATCCGCTCCATCAATGCCCGCGCAAAAATTCCCTGTCCCTCACGTGTGGGAATCCCTGTTTTAATATTGTAGACCCGCACCCGAAACAACCCACAACTCGGTGAATCCTTCTTCAACACATACCCATGTAAATCCAACAACGCCAAATCATCCAATCTAGATTTTGCCCATGTCTTCATCGCCACCGTATGATCTGTGCCCGATTTCGGTCCCACCAACTGAGGATCTTCAACATCTCCCTGTAACCGAATCGATTCTCTGGGTGTATCCATCCCCATCTCCACTTCAGGGCATACCGACACCCAATCCACATATGCACCCAAGGCATGGGTCAAATAATGCATATGCTTATGCCCGCCATTATACCGAACCTCTTCCCCCAACAAACACCCACTCACCCCAAGCCGCAACTTAAACGTTGCTTCAGAAACACTGTTTTGACTCATCACTTGTCCTCGTTTTGATCGTCCATTTTTTCTGCCCGCAACACAATCTGGCGAATCATACCAGAAAAAATCAACGCATGTACAGGGTATAGTACATACCAATACAAAAGGCCCCACACCCCCTTTGGGGCAAAAAATGCCGTCTGAAAAAGCTGTGCTTTTTGATTCTCCAATGATTTGATCTCAAATTGCAACCATGCACGTCCCGGCACTTTCATCTCGGCTCGCAACCGCATCAAGCGTGCCGATTCAACAGCCTCAACCCGCCAAAAATCCAACGCATCTCCCACACGCACCACATCTGGATCTCGTCGCCCACGTCGCAACCCAACACCCCCAATCGCGCGATCTAACAAACCACGAATCTCCCAGGTCCAATTGGCAAAAAACCAGCCGCGTTTTCCACCCATTCCAGTAACCACACGAAAAATCTTTTCAGGACATGCCTCAACCACTGCTTGCCGACGCTCCACAATCATACCTTGATCATTCTTCAAAACCACAGGGGGCACATCACCTCGACTGGTCGCAAGTGCATCAGTCCAGGCCGATTCTATATCCCCCACTTGCAACCGCGTCAATGCCAATTCAACAGCTTCGCGATAAGAAACAGGTTTGATCTTTGGAAACATACTTTTGGCTTTATCATCACGGACTACCACCTCATTGCGCAACCCCGCAATCAATGGCCCAATAATATTCGCTGAAATCGGCGTTACCCAATGCACCCAATAAGAAGACAACGCCGGTGTTAAGACGGGCACAGAAATCAACCACCGACGCAACCCACGCACCTGTGCATACGTCTTGATCATTTTGCCATAGGTTAAAACATCTGCACCACCAACTTCAACCACCTGCCCCGCACTCTCAGGAACAGATAATGCACCGACCAAATAATCCAACACATTACGAATCGCAATAGGCTGTGTACGCGTGGCAACCCAGCGCGGACAAATCATAACCGGCAAGCGTTCACTCAAATATCTAATCATTTCAAATGACAAACTACCAGATCCCACGATCACAGCTGCACGAAATTCGGTCACAGGTACCCCAAATTCACCCAATGCCTTCCCCGTCTCTTGCCGTGATCTCAAATGCTTCGACAAATCTGCATCGGGGTCACCCAGTCCCCCCAAATAAATAATTCTTTTTACCTGGGCATCTTCTGCTGCTTGTCCAAATTGACGGGCTGCCAACAAATCACGACTGTGAAAATCACTTGCATCACTGGTCATGCTGTGAATTAAATAATACGCCACATCAATCCCAGCCAAGGCAGGTATCAAAGTTTCACGCTTTAAAACATCAGCCTCAACCACATCCACATCATCAAACCAAGGCCGACCTTCTAAGCGGGTTTTATCACGTACCATACAACGAACCCGGTAACCCGCTTCAAGCAACCGAGGCACCAAACGCCCACCCACATATCCCGTCACACCAGTGACCAAGATATATTCTTTTTTATTTTTTGAAGAATCGTTCAACATATCCCAAAACCCTATTAAATATCAATTGTACTCGACTTCACGCGCAATCCCTCAGATACATCACATACCAAATTCGCGATTTGTTTCACCGCAAACTTCACCCCCCACGTCGCCCGAGGCTGCCCAATAGATGCCAACTTCACCAACACATCCACCTCCCGAAACACCACCGAAACCCCAAAATACTGCGCCAACTCCCCCTCCCGAACCATCACCGAAACCAACCGATGATCCTCCTCCAAATGCCCATACACATCCATCATCTTAACCACCACAGACACATCTTTATACGTCTCGTGCCAAACCTGCCGCTCAACACCCACCAAAACCTGTTCCCGATCAACCACACCTTCCAAAATTACATTTGGCATATCACCCACCTTATCCACTTCTATGGAACCATTCAAATTGCTGTTCTGTTGCCATTCAAAATAATGAATCGGCACACCCGATTGCAATGCTTTCTCTTCATACTTCGTTGGCCGACGCCCCCCCACAAAATCAAGCCACGTTGTCTCATGCTTTGAACACAAATCAGATTGCCCTTCCAAAACCTCAGCAATCCACGCAGCATACTCCACCTGATCTGTAGCAATCGTCACCGAACCCTTTCCAACCAAACGCTCGGCCAATGTACGAACAAAAGGCCCTTGCACCAACCGCCTACTATGATGTCGCTCTTTATGCCACGGATCGGGAAAATTGAGGTACACTTCCTGCAACGATTTGGGCCCAAACAAATGACGCATCCCAAATGCAGCATCCGCTTCTAACACCCGCACATTATCCAGCCCCAAAGCTTCCAACCGTTTAAACAACCGAACAACCGAAGCCCACGCCCGTTCAATGCCCACAAAATTTCGGTCTGGATATGCCTGTGCCAAATCCACCAAAAATTGACCGTTGCCAAACCCAATCTCCACCACCAAATCACCCGACCGACCAAATACACTTTTCCAATCAATCGGCCAATCCAATTTCTGCCACGGCACCCAATATTTACAAATTGCTTCACTTAGCGGTAAAGACATTGCATCACTCTCTATGCTTCGATATATGCGTGTTTTGATCTATCACGTTCAATCCAACAACTTCCTATCTGAACAATCTCTCTATTTTCAACTTCGTGTTCAATAATGTATAAAGAGGCATTTAACTTATACAATCCCCATCAACCTGTCAACGCAACCCTTTACACAGTTTTGAGCATCCAAAAGCCCAATAGACCACGCACAGTCCAAGCAATGGTCCGAATCCAATTTGTCTGCACCAAGACAACATGATTTTCAGTATCAAATCTCTGAAGCAATCGATTATGTCGCGGCACTTGCAACAAAACAGTCGACACCCAAATCACCAACAACAACCCCAAACCCACCCACAACACCATCGATGTGCCCACATATAACAACCATACCCCAGTCAATGCCTCCACCACCATCCCTGGCCCCACAACCCACGTCGTCCGTTTCATGTGCTCTGCTTGATACACATCATAGTCCCCCTCCCCCACACGCTTCATCAAGGGATAATGCACCACCTGCACAAACCAAATCACCCCCATCATATACCAAGTCGCCATTACATGAATCAACAAAACCGTCATCCAACTTCTCCTACTTACTGTCTGTTAAAAGTCTCTCTTTTCACAGTTTTCCAACCTTCACCACATACCCATCCACATCAAA
>Ga0114999_10001531_pt1 | contig 32028 bp, 25 predicted proteins | sample ArcticOcean_MG_C_3_FD_89820 | JGI IMG/M metagenome (GOLD analysis project Ga0114999, IMG submission 89820) | Marine microbial communities from western Arctic Ocean - ArcticOcean_MG_CB8_126 | ecosystem: Environmental > Aquatic > Marine > Oceanic | place: Arctic Ocean: Canada Basin | collected...
GGAATTCGACGGAGTCTCACAGTTGCCTATACAGGGAGCCAGTCTCAGGCAGGTGTTCGAAAGTTCAGAGGCTCCGGCGCCAAGAGATACCCAATTCTTTGAGTTGTGGGGGAGTCGTTCCATCTATCATAAAGGCTGGAAAGCCGTTGCCTTCCACACCCATGGTACCAGTTTTGACGACGACCTTTGGGGACTCTACAATCAGAACACAGACTTTACTGAAACCACAAATCTGGCGGCTCACTATCCAGATAAGTTAAAGGAGCTCCAAGCATTGTGGTGGGAGGAAGCTGCTAAAAATAATGCACTGCCCTTGCTGGAAGCACAGGGTGGAAGGACGAGATCCTATGATCAAATCCTGCCTAAAAAAACACCGTAGTTAAAATTGGATGACGAGTCGTATTTAGTTTTACTCTAATTTCGATCGGAGCGTTTCTTGGAAAGAATTGCGCTGGGCCCGCTGTTTGCTACAGCATCCTTGGATGAACAAGCATTTAGTCTTTTTTCTATTTCATACAGCTTTGTCTTTCATTCTGATTTCTACAATGGCTCAGGCACGGCTAACAGTTGCGCCGGTGTTTGGCGACCACATGGTCTTACAGAGAGAAATGAAACTGCCTGTCTGGGGTGTTGCCGAGCCGGGATCGAATGTGACGGTGCGTTTTGGAAAGCAAAGTCATAAAACTAAAGTCAATGGCGATGGTAGCTGGAAGGTCGCATTGGATGTCATGGAAGCATCCTCGAAACCACAGAAGCTGACGATCCGTAGTGGCTCAGAGAATAAAAGAGATCGGCATCCGTATTGCGATCGGTGCGGGTGTTCAATCCATCGTCATACACTTTCTAAAAAGTGCGACTCTCTATACCATGATCGGATTACTGCTTGGAGTTATCCCGGCGTATTTTCTGTTACGCTTTCTCGGGGTGTATTTGAACGCCATAGATCCGTGGATCTTTTTCGGAGTAACCGGTTCTATTTTCGTTTGTGCACTCGTTGCCTCATTCGTGCCGCAACGAATCACCCGATGGAAGCACTTCGGGTGGAATAGGCTCAATTAGTAAGTGACTTGCCAGATTGGCTGATAGGATAAATGATTCCCCATAGTATGAATCGACGTTCCTTCATTTTCTCTTCAACGGCTGCGATGCTAAGTGCTCCGATGGCTGGTTACTCTCTAAGTTCTGGTTCTAAAATTCGGATTGGAATGATCGGGACGCGCCATGCGCATGCTTCTGGAAAGATAAAAGCGATCCGAGATCAATCAGATACGTTCGTACTGGTCGGAGTTGTTGAAAATGATCCTGTGCGTAGGCGTGAGTTGGCAAATGATGATCTCTACAGTGGGGTGACCTGGTTAACAGAAGAGCAGTTGTTGAATGTTAAGGACCTTCATGTGGTTGCAGTTGAAACCGAAGTTAAGCAGCTGGTTCCAACTGCCATGCGATGCATCGAAGCTGGCTTGCATATTCATCATGATAAACCGGGAGGTACTTCCTTGCCGGAGTTTCGGAAGTTACTAGAGAAAGCTGAAGCGAATGGATGCATCGTTCAGATGGGCTACATGCTTCGTTACAATCGGGCCTTCCAATTTATGTACCATGCTGTTCGAGAAGGTTGGTTGGGCAACATCATGGAGATCGATAGTATGATGGGCAAACTAGCCAATCCGAGCACGCGAAACGACATTGGCCAATTCTCTGGAGGAGGTATGTTTGAGTTGGGCGCCCACGTGATTGACTCGATCATCCATATGCTTGGAAAGCCTTTGTCGGTGACTCCATTTTCACACACAACACAGCCGGATGGCATCGCGGACAATCAGTTGGCGGTTCTAGATTTTGAACAGGCAATTGCGACCGTCCGGATCAATCACATGGATCCTTTCGGCGGACCACGTCGGCGCTTTCAAATCTCGGGCGACAAAGGGACGATTGAGATTCAACAACTCGAGTCTGGAGATCTAACGCTCTATTTGGACGAACCACATGGCCGATACCAGAAGGGCGAGCAGCAGGTATCTCTTGGCCAAGATGGTCGCTACGATGGCGAATTCAGAGATCTGGCAAAAGTGATACGTGGTGAAAAGCCTTTCGATTGGTCCTACGAGCACGACCTCCATACGCATGAAGCGCTTTTACGTGCTTCGGGGATGTCGACCGGTTAAGCTATTTATAGAGTAGCCTTGGTCGTGAGACCATGGGTTAACTTCGGCGAGTACTTTTCGGATGTCGTTTTCCGATACTCTTACGAGCATCGCTACGTTTTTTTCCTCAACGAACGGTTGCCTCGTAAGCGGTTGGAAAGTCTTCGGGAATGGCTTGAGTAACATCTCCAGTCGCAGCCCATTCGACACCGCGTTGGAGAGTGGTGATGAATCCTACATTGCGGACGGCAAGTACGGAGGCGTCGTCCCTGGCGCCAACATGACCAAGGGTGGTTTGGAACACGCGTCCCTTGCCGTAGGAAACAGTGAAGAGCATGGGCTCATTGTGAGGTGAGGCGTTCTTCAGTTTCTGGTCGGCGTAGGCGGTTGCCAGGATGGTCAGGTTCTTGCCTGGGCCACGCAGGTCGGAGTAGACTTCGTCGTGCGACTGCAGCCACATTTCGGGCAAACCATGCATGATGGGATGATCCGGAGTGCGGTTGGTCATGATGAAATCGTGTTTGGGTGGGTGCTTGGTGCTTCCAGGTGAATCGTCGTGGACAAGGCCGCAACCTTGCCAGTAAACGCGGGGTCCCCAGTCTTCGTTGCGACTGGCCTGTTTGTCAGCTTGTCCCTGGTAGAGTGGCGGATCGTAGAGCTCTGGGCCTCCCCATCCACCTAGACCAATGATCTCGTTAAATTCGGACCAATAAGCAAAGGAGTTGTTTGCTCCGTGAATAGTAACCACACCGCCTCCGTTGCGGACATACTTCACAAAGGCTTTCTTGGTTTTCTCAGACCACTCGGCGCCATCGTAGTTCAAGACGATCACATCGTAGTCTGAAAACTTCGGTGAGAACTTGCCCATGTCTTCGCCGCCTGCTGGCGAGGTGACTACATCCACCTCGAAAATGTCAGCGCTCTTTAGGTGCTGGTTGATGGCATCGCCGGTGCCTTTCCAACTATGGTATTTGTTGGACTGACCGTTCAGGTGCATGACCTTGATTTTATCGGCCGCCATGGTGCTTGTGGTGAACGAAAGGAGTAGGGTGAAAAGAGTAACGATTCTTAGCATAAGGAAAGGATGGGTGATGAGTCGGATCTCTGGCAAATCTTTAGTTGATCAGTTCCTCCTCTTTTACCGCCATTCGACCAACTGCAGTGGGTTGCCGGTTGAAACTGTGATTTGTATTACATCCCCATTTCATAACTTGCCAGCACATTGGTTACACCAATCAGGTGGAACATGAGATCGCTGGTTTCCGCGTCGGTGAGTTTGTCAAACTCGGAAGCTTCCTGTTGGTAAACTTCGACGACTTGGGAGGCGGCCATGAACATTTCCATGTTGAGGGAGAGATCCGCCAGTAGGCTGACAGTTGTGGGCATGCCTTCGCTAACAATGTCCTCCAATTCCAACAATACCGCATCGAATTCGTACGGCGAACAATTGGGCAGAATCCCGAAGATCCTAAGAGGTTGCTTTTAATTCTCCATCTTGTGTTTTTTAATGGAGTGTCGGTGAAGTACTTTTTGGGGTCCAACAAACTTTCAAAATTACCACTTACCTTAACATTCAATGTTCTGGGCAGCATAAACTCATACAAGAATCCGATTTTTCCACGGAATTTGCTGGTTGGTTTAGCGCTGATGTAAGCTTCTATTTCAGTGGTTGGTATTTTCCTAAAGACCTGTTCCAGCAGGTCCAAGTTGAGATAATCATACTCCAGAGAAAACTCGATATGACTGATGGCAGAATCACTTGGCGAATAGTTCTTGGTGAAAATATCCTGGATTTCCCCGTTAGCGTTTTCAATGGTTTGACGTCTTCCTCCAATGAAGGACTCCTGTTGCACGTTTATGGGTGGGATTCCGAATTTTTCCCTTTTCCAGTTCGAAACCGATCTGCCCGTGCCCGGGAGACTATTTCCAAACAGCGGGAGCGTATAGCTGAGGTGGATCTTGAAAGTATTAAACAAGCTATCCAGTTGGAGTTCTATTCCTCCTTTCAAATCATGCAAACTAACTTCCAGCGATTAGATGCCACTCGTCTTGCGCATGAATTAGCGGAGCAGAGTTTGGATGCCGAACAAAAGAAATTAAACGCGGGCACCAGCTCCACCTTCTTTATTTTAAGAATCCAGAGCAGCTTGGCTTTTGCTGAGCTTCGCGAGATATCGGCCATCGCCAATTACAATAGAAGCGTGGCGGACTTCAATCGACTCAGGGGCGTATTGGAGTAGCGTTGGGTGATCCTAGTCGTTCCGACACCATTCACTTTTCTTTCGACAATTAATACTAGGCCGGTTTGATTGTTAGAATCTTCGCCTGAACTCCCGATTTGATACTATGGCCATTAAGCGCTGTTTTGCTCACAAAGTTTCCTTTTTCATGGGAGCAAAGCTGTGGAATCCGAAGATGAAGTTTACGACGAAGGACATTGTCTATGTGTTCGTCGAAATGGACTCCGGGGAATTTGGAATGGGGGAGGTTTGGTCGGCGTATGGGTCGCCAGAGACCTTGGTCCATATTGTGAACAACGATATATCGCCGCTGATTGCTGGCGAGAGTCCCGAGGATATAGAGTACCTTCGTAAAAAAGTAGGTGGACTCGCTCCTATCGGTAGCTTGAGTGGTTTGATGATGAATGCGCTAAGTGGTGTGGATATCGCTTTGTGGGATTTACAAGGGAAGCTTTCTGGCCAACCGCTTTGTCGATTGCTCGGTTCATATTCGGAAACTGTTTACACTTATGCGAGTGGAGGGCTCTATGCTAAAGATAAAGGGTTGGATGAGCTTGCAGAGGAAGTTCGACGGTATGTTGATGAAGGGTTCGATGCAGTGAAGATGAAGATCGGCGGAGTATCGATTACAGCGGATGCAGAGCGCGTTAGAGTGGTGCGCGAGACTATAGGTCCCGATGCACGGTTAATGGTTGATTCGTTGCACGCTTACGATGTGCCACAAGCCATGAAGATGGCAGACGCCATTCGTGAGCATGATATTTATTGGTTTGAATCACCGGTTGGTTTTGAGGATATGGCAGGGCACGGTGTTATAAATTCGAGCAGTGGGATTCACGTGTGTGCGAATGAAACCTTATCTGGGATTTCTCAATTTAAGCACTTGATGGAACACGGTGGCGCCACCTACGTGCACTTTGATCTTTCCGTGTGTGGAGGCATTACTGAAGCAATCAAGATTGCTGCCTTGGCCGATTCGAATGGATTGAAATGCACCGTCCACTCGGCGAGTGGGATCGGACTGTTTTCATCGAGTATTCAATTTGCTGCCTCGATTCCCAATTGTGATTCGGTTGAATTCCATTTTGTTCATAGGTGGTTATCAGAGCAAAAGCCTGAAGCAATGGTTCACGATGGACCTTCTGTGAAACCACTGGAGGAGCCCGGTATTGGCACCGCTTTTATTACTCCTGATTTCATAGAAAAGACTGCCAAGGAAGAATTGACGAAGGCTGATTAGGCCGAAAGTGTTACCGCGTTTCGAATTTTTCATTGAGTGTCTTTCAGTTTTTAAAAAAACAAAGAAATCGTTGGCCATTTAGTCCACTACTGGACACATTCGAAAAAATAGCCATTTAAGAAGCCTTGATTTGACAATATCCCTACCCATTTTAACCGACTCTGATCTTACGAATTCCAAACCAGATTCGTAATTCTTCAAAAGCGCCCATGAAAGTATTCCCTAAGTTGATTGGTATCCTTGTTGTTATCATTCTCGCCGGTCTCGCACTAGTAGATGCGAACTCGGTTAATATCGCTTCGAACTGGGTACGTTTTTTCGGACGGTTCCACCCGGTATTACTTCACCTACCAATCGGGATCTTCGCTGGCGTAGTTTTGCTTGAGATATATTTATTTATCCAACCGGTATCTGGATCCTCGGGTAAGATTCGTTTTTTACTTAGGGCCTCCTTTATAGCCACCGCCATTTCGGCCTTGTTCGGAGTGTTTCTTTCCTGGGAGGGTGGTTATGATGGGTCGGCCATATTTTATCACAAATGGGCCGGTATAATAACTGCGGGTTTGATCCTGGCTCTTGATTCGTTAGTTGGAGATCGAGAAACCGGACCCGAAAAAGTTCCTATACCGTACTTCGCTACTCTGATTCTAACCATTGTTACCATAACTGTAACTGGACACAAAGGCGGAAATTTAACACACGGCTCTGGTTTCTTAACTCAATACAGTCCATTTGCAAAAGAAGCCGCGGTTGTAGAAATCACAGAAAATACTCCTGTCTATATTTCTCACATCCAACCCGTCTTTGAAGACTACTGTTTTCAGTGCCACAGTGCGGAAAAGATCAAGGGCGAATTTCGTATCGACAGCTTTGAAATGTTGATGGTTGGCGGAGTGAATGGAGACGCTCTCCTTCCGGGTGATAGCGAGGCGAGCACATTGATCCATCGCATTCATTTACCTGCTGATAACGAAGAGCACATGCCACCTGATGGGAAACCGCAACCTAGTGACGAGATCGTCAGTTTGTTGAGCTGGTGGATTGATCAGGGTGCCAGTGCTACCGCTACCCTCGAAGAACTCGAAGTGACGCCTGACATAGCTGTACACTTTTTGGAGGTCGATGTATTGGAATTCCTGGCACTCGATGAAATAACGCTTGCGATGGAGAGCCTGGAGGACCAACCGTCCTTGAACGTTTATTTATTGGCTCTCGAAGATCATCGGGTAGGTGTTCGTGCCAACCTGGCGAAGGACGAAGATATAAACGCTTTGCTTCCTATAAAATCCAACTTGGTCGAATTGAATTTAAGTCGATCGAGTATCACGGATGTCAGTCTTGAAGCGATTGGGCAGATGACAAACCTGACCCACCTTCACTTGGATAACACGGCAGTCACTGATGCTGGGATCGCACATCTGGTGAACTTGTATCAGTTGGAGTATCTTAACTTATATGGAACGAGTATTTCGGATGCTTCTATAGACCATATCCGACAATTGAAGAGCCTTAAGAAAGTCTTTTTCTGGGAGACGGCCGTAAGCAAGGAAGCTGTTACCTCGCTTCATAAATCAATATTCTCGGCTGTGGAGTCTGATAAAATACGTATGCAGATTCTGGCGTTGGAAAAGCGGCGAGACAGCTTGGAAGTGGATATAATTTCCGCGTTTGACTTCGAGGAAGAGGATACGCCTGAAGTCACGACGGTTGATGAACCAGAAGTGTCCATTTCAGATGTCATGATCGAATTCCACAAGGGGAAGAATTCTCTAGCTGTTCAAGCCCAGGAGGGCAGGGCCGATAAAGACACCCTACTAGTCATGTTGGAAAAATATAGGTCCATCATGGAGCTTACACCACCGAAAGGTTCCGCTGAGGATTGGCAGAAGAAAATGTCCGAACTAGCTGAATCAACCAACAATTTAATCGAGGTAGGCGGGGATGATGCTTTTTCACGCTACAAGAAAGCCGTAAATTGTAAGGCTTGTCACTCCGAACACAGGACCGATTAAGTTATCCTGATCTTATGGCTGAAGGTCTTCTTAAGCAGCTTGAAAAACCGTCCAGTAAGTTCCTTGTTTATGCATCAGCCGGACGACATTCAAACTGTCGTTCATGGGTGAAAGGACCCAAGCGTTTTGATCTCTGGATAACGTCTTATACCGACGAGGAAACGGGGCTCAAGGACGTGGCCGATTATTACCATGAGCGGAAAGGTGGGAAGTTTCCCAATTTGCACCATGCCTATAATACCTAGCCTGAAATTTTTAAGGAGTATGATGCTATTTTCGTCATGGACGACGATCTTGATATTTCCGGTCGTCGAATATCATTCCTGTTTAAGGTCCTTTTCAAATTCGATCTAGATATTCTTCAACCTGCATTTAGCCAGTTTGGGAAATGGAGCCACAAGGTGACACGCGCCAAACTGTTTTCATTTCTTCGTTATACCAACTTTGTGGAAGTAACCTGTCCGCTATTTCGAGCTGATAAACTTTTCGAATTCTTGTCCGTATATGACCCAGTTTTGGTTGGTTGGGTGGGGCGGGGATCATTGGTTCATGCAGACCTTGATTGGTGAATCGAAGACGAAAGCCGCTGTTGTGGACGCCGCCGTGGCAGTAAATCCTTTTGATGAATTCAAAGGTCAGCGCGAAATCGACGACCTACAATCACGTTCAAATCGAATAGCTGTCTGGACACAAATTCAAGAAACCAGGGCCGTTTGTGATGTGGATCCTCTGTGTGAATGGAGTACGGTTCGCAAATGGAATCATTTTAGATTTTATTCGGGAACCTGTTTGACCCTTTTAACCAAACTATGGGTTCGTTTGCGGGTCATCTGTCGAGTCGATCCTTCCCAACGTGTTCGATAGACTGCTTAACATCCTGGATTAACAAGCTAATCTCCGAAAGCGTTCGTCCTAGAAGCCTTCTATAGCTTCGTCGGATTCTTCAAAGTTTTCCGTCAAGTTGGAGAGATAGGCTACGAGGTCCCGCAATTCTTGCCGACTTAGAGTATTAGCAAAAATCTCTGGCATTGTGGAAGGAGTACTTTGACGGGTTGCGATCTCGGACTTGGAGATCACTTTGTTGTTACCGTCGGTCAATTTAAGATGCAGTTCCTCCGATGAGTCTTCGGCCACAATGCCGGCAAGAATCTCCCCTGATTTAGTTGTAACAATTGCCATCTCAAATCCATCAGCTATTTGGTTACTGGGCTTGATAATGGATTCCAAAAGGTATCTCACGTCATGCTTGGAGGCAATACCCATGATGGATGGACCGGGCTCTCCGCTGTAAGGACCGTCTACGACATGGCACCGTAAACAAGGCATCACCGTGTTCCCTTCAAATACACCGCGTCCTCGGTCATGATTTCCGCCAGCTAAGGTAAATTCGTAGGGAGCCAAAGGATCTCCTGATTGGGCGATGGCTTTATTCCTTGCTTCCAAAAGTTGGGTTAACTCGGAGTTATTTGCAGCCTCGGCTGCTTCCAGTAATTCGAGATGAGCTGATAATGGAATATCACCGGTTTGTAGTTTCAGAAGGTTTTCTTTCAGCGCTGTTATTGCAACTGGATGTGACATGGTTCCCAGCGCGGTAAAGGCTGCCCTTTTTTCTTTCTGGCTCCCTGTCTCTGCCAATCGTTTTAGCACGGGGGCAGATGTTGCTGGCGAAAGTTTGGCCAGGATAGGAAGAGTGGCCAGGCGAAGTGCCGGGTCGTCGGATTCGTTGGCGATTTTTGCAACCTCCTCTAGACGAGGATCATTCAGTTCCAACAAGGTATCTAGGATTGTGATACGGACTGAAGAAGGAGTCGTGTGGTCCTTGAACTTCGAGAATAAATCTTTGGTGAGGGAAGTGAGATTTAACTCAGTAGCGGTGCCGATAGCTTTGGCTTGCACAAGTTCAGGGCCGGTCAGCAGTTGGTCAAAAACCTTCGCAATGGCCTTTTCTGCTACCTTCCCATCGCGCGACGGGAGTGGACGGAAGAGTCCGATTACCCGGTCCCGGGCGGGAGGGTTTTCCCAGGTCGACAAATGATGAATGGCTTCAGCACGTAGTGCTTCACTCGCAGTCGCGTTGGCGGCGAAGGATGCAAGCGCCGTTGCATTGGCCGGATTTCCTTCGCGGAAGTGAGCGTTGAGTACGCGTAAGCCAAGCATGTAATCCAAAGCGCCAGCATTTTCACTCAACGCAGCGAGTGCTGGAAATGCTTGAGGAATGTTTGCTCCAATAATTGCCCGTGCTGCTTCCTGAACCAGAGTTTTGTCACTGTCATTCAAGAAAGTGGCGACTGTAGGATCTTCAAGGCGACGGTAGGCGAGTAGGGCGCCCATACGAACAGATCGGTAGGGACTCTTGCTGGCACGTTTCAATACAGCTTGGTTTTTAGTTCCAACCAGCCCCATGATTGCTGCGTGACGCAGGTAGATGTCGCGGTCGTTGTTGAGGAGTAACAAATCAGCCAGTGGCTGCGCGGTGGATGTTTTACCCAGTTTACCCAGACTTTGTGCGGCAAAGTATTTTACGCGATCTGAGGAGTCATCCAGAGCTGTTAGTAGAATTCTTGTTCCCGCTTCCAGACGATGGTCGCCGATCAGTTTAATGGCTTGGGCTTTTACTTCCCCGCTCATATTGCGAGCCAAGATCAGAATATGTTTGGCGGCTTTTTCATTGGTCGGAACCATTTGGCCAAGAGTCCAGGCTGCATGAAGTTGATTGTAGCTGTTTCCCTCATCTGATCTTGCGATACGAAAAAGTTGATCTGGATTAGCATTCTTTTGGACGAGTTCAAACTGAGCTTCCAGTCGGACACGCCAATCATCGTGTTCCAGAAGAGTAATTAATTCGGGGATCCCTCGTCCGCTCATGCCTTCACCGATCAAAGCTTCTGTATTTTTGACCAGGTTTGAAGCAAGCGTGTCTTCATGACCTACTGTATAGATGCGCCCCTTGCTGGACTTCGGCCAACCGGGTGTCCAATCGGAGATATAGAATTTTCCGTTCGGAGCGAAAGTAACGTCTGTTGGCATAATGCCTTTTAGAAATAGTTCCTTTTGATCGAGTTCAAAAGAAGCGCCCTTCGGTTTTAATGTGTAAGTAAAGACGCCACTGCTTGCGATACTTCCGCGGAACTGACAGACAAAGAAGTGTCCTTTGTAGCGCGGGTGCAACCCTGTGCCAGGGTAGTATGCAACTCCGGAAGGCCCGTCCTCAATATTCGCCAGAGGTGGAATGATATACTCCGGCTGACCTTCATGGCGAGGTGTCCACATGCTCTCCAGTATCCAGGGTCCTGCTTTTCCCAACGGAGCATACTGATAACCGACTCTCCAGCCATTGTCGCTACCTTCCGCTATATAAACAAGACGTTCACTATCCCCGTTGTCACAGTCGTTATCAAAAGTGAAAAGATTACCGTGTTCGTCAAAGGCGAGCTCTTGGGGATTGCGCAGGCCTTTAGCAAATACTTCTAGCTCGGAACCATCTGGATTGCAGCGGAACACGGCTCCCTCGTCTTGAAGTTCGATCTTGCTGCCTTCCTGAGTCGTCACGTTGGTGCCTCGGTCACCGATAGAAAAATAAAGCTTTCCGTCGGGTCCAAATATCAGCCCATGTAGATCGTGGCCGGTGAATCCAAAATGTATTCCAAATCCTCGCAACAGTTCAGTGCGTTTAGCAGCTTTACCCGAGGTGCCATCTTCCTCTAACATCCAGAGGCTGGGGACATTGGTAAACCAAACTTTCCCATTTCTTGCCAAGACCCCTGAGGCGACTCCGTCCAGCGGGTCGTCGAAATCATCAGCAAAGATCTTACTCGAGTCTGCTTTCCCATCTCCGTTGGTATCTTCGAGTATTCGAATGACTTCTTTTTCTAGGGTGAATTGTGCGGCTTCCTCTTCGAACACTGCGTGGATCAACGCCTCTCGGTCCTCAATCGTTCTGCTCGCAAGATCGAGTTCCAGCATCCCCATGTAGTCCCTGATATCCAGGGTACTTGATCCGTAGCGGTTTGTCTCGGAAGTGAAGACGCGGCCTTTCTCATCGATGTCGATAGCCACTGGATTTGCGAGCATCGGCTCCGCCGCCCATAGCTTTACGTCGAGGTCCTTAGGAGATTGAATAATTTGTAGAGCGAGCTCCGCTTCGTTGGTGGCAGGAGCAATGATTGGCTCGGCACGCCGGTCGAGGGTCACCAGGTCAAGCTGCTGAGCATGGCCCATTCCTACAGGAAGTAGACAAAGGATGGGGAGGCAAATTTTGAGATACATAATGATAAAAAATGGGTGGCGAAAATCGAAAGATCTATAGTTTGATACAAGTCTCAAACTCTGACTTAGCCTTAGTGGTTAAGTTTTAAAACATAAAAAAAGACCCCTTATCTATAAGAGGTCTTTTGAGAAATATTTCTCTACACATCACAGATATGCACGCCCTGTTTGAGCGACGTTAGTGGATCTGGTCCGGCGGGAATAAACTCTTGAGCCACATATCCTGTGTAGCCGGTTTCTACGATGGCTTCCATGATGGCCGGGTAGTAGAGCTCTTGTGTCTTGTCGATTTCGTGACGGCCAGGTACTCCTCCGGTGTGGTAGTGTGAATAGTAATCTTGGTTTTTGCGAATGGTTGCGATGACGTCACCTTCCATGATTTGCATATGGTAAATGTCATAGAGCAGCTTGAATTCGTCTGCTCCAACCGCGTCACACAGTTTTACTCCCCAGATGGAATTATCACACATGTAGTCCTCGTGATTCACTTTGGAATTCAGGAGCTCCATGACGATCTTTACTCCATGCTTGTTGGCAATCGGGACGATTTGCTTTAGACCTTTGGCGCAGTTTTTAATGCCCTCTTCTTCGCTCATTCCTTCGCGGTTCCCTGAGAAGCAAATGATACTCTTGAAACCGGCTGCCGCAACCTTGGGGCTCACATCTTCAAAAAACTCTATGATAGCCTCGTGGTTACCAACGCGATTCAGGCCCTTCTTAATACCACCAGGTACTCCGGAAACCATGGAACAGGCCAGCCCATGTTTTTGCAGAGTGCGGAAGTCCTTCACATCGATCAGGTCAATTCCGACAATACCCATGTCTTTGGCTGCTTTGCAGAAAGGATCCAGCTCGATACCCTTATAGCACCATTTGCAGACGGCGTGGTTGATATTGCCTTTCAACCCACTTTTGTGGTGGGCGGCAGAGGCTGTGTTGGTGATGGCGTTCGTTGCGGCAACAGCTGCTGCTCCGGTGGCCATAGTTTTTAGTGCTTTTCTTCGAGGTATGGATTCTTTCATAAAAATTCTGAGTAATGATTAATAATTGGGCGTCAGCTTAAGAGCCGTTGTAATTTTGTAAATGGTTCATTGAGGCTGTTGATTGCCCGAATCCAGAATGCTGAATCCTGTATGTCTTCCCCCAAACTTTCACGAACCACTTGTTCACAGGACATGGATCCGGACTTTTCTAGAAAGGTTTCGTAGTCCTTAAGGAAACCAACTCCCTCCGCTTTAAAGCGTGCAAACAAAGAAACGCTCAACAGGTAACCAAGGGTGTAGGGGAAATTGTAGAAACGTGTGTCTGCGATATAGAAGTGCAGCTTCGAGCACCAGAAGTAGGGATCCAATTCATCGGACGCCAGGGTTTCGCCGAATTGTTTTTGTTGTTCCTGCTCCATGAGCTCTTTCATCCGATTAACCGAAACGATACCTTCTCGTCGTTCTTCATAGAATCGTTTTTCCCAACGGTAGCGGACCGGGATATCCAATAGGAACATAATGATTCGAACTGCGTCAGAATCGAGCAGTGTAAGTTTTTGTGCGTCGGAAAAGTCTGAGCTTGAAATGACTCCATCCGACAGCAGCAGTTCAGCAAATGTGGAAGCGGACTCAGCTAAGGTCATCGGGTATTGTGTGGCGTAGGGTCTTTGATCTTTCATTACCCGTGCATGCCAGGCGTGACCGACTTCATGAGCATAGGTGGTCACTGCTGTCATCGTATCTTTGAAGGTCATGAAAATTCGCGACTCCTTTGTTACCTGGCTACCGGTGCAAAATCCACCGGGACGCTTACCGTCTCTTGGTTGATAGTCGATCCAGCGTTTTTCGAGGACCTCTTTGTTAAATGCACCTAAGCCTGGATAGGCTTTATCGAACGATTCTTGAACGAGGGCTGTTCCGGTTTTCCAAGAGATGGACGCCTGGTTCGGTAAATCAATAGGTGCGTAAAGGTCGTGGTAGGCCGCTTTTTGGAGACCCATCTTTTGGGTGCGAAACTGGAGGATCTCACGCGGTAAACTCAGGGTCTCGTCAATGGCCTCAAATAAAGCGTTGAGGGTTGCCCGTTCCACACGAGCTTGCGAACAGGCTTCATTTAAAAAATGATCACTGTTACGTCTCTTGTCCAGTGAGTGGCGTGTGCCGGCTAATGCGTTGAGCGCCGCGTTACAGGTTGCTGCATGATCGGACCAGGCTTTGTTCGATCCGTGGAAAGCGGATGCGCGGACATCTCGGTTGCTACCAGATGTCAAGGAAACGCGGGCCGACATTGAGACTGTTTGGGTTTCGCCATCGGGATCTGTATAATCAAACCTCAGCTGCCCTGAAAGGGTATCGTAAAGCCGACTCTATGCGCTGATACCGTGTATGTTCATTTCCGAGGCGAGCGCTTCCGAGGCATCGTCCATTTGGAATTGGGCCAGATTCCGCTTCTCTTGAAGTAAAAATCCTGCATCTACTAGCTTAGGGTCGTTTACCTGGGAATTGAACACTGTCTCGCTCGCACGGCCCAAGGCTCCACCGAATCGTGCGTTGATTGTGCTCAGGCCGGCCGAGTTCTCTTGATGCAGAGCTTCCTCTTGCTTTATGTGCATCGGCCGCGTTGAGACAACTGAGGTAACTACCCAGATGCTCAAACCGGCTCTCCAAATCTTCCAACTGGCATATCCACAGGGCCCAATGAGACCTTTTCCCCTCAGTTATTTCTTCCAGTCGGTCCAAATCGACAGATAGTTGCTCCAAGTCTGTAAGCAGCGTCGCTTTAAATTCCTGGTAGTCCGGCGCGTTAAATTCTGAAAAATAGCTAGTTAAATCCCAATCCATCTAGGCAAATTTAGGAATGCTGGAGATGCTAGCAAGCCTGCTAACAGACAGCTTTCGGTGATTTCTTACCAAGGACTGTGGAGATCCCATGTCTATTGGCCGCAAGAAGATTATGCATTCTGGTATTGCCAAAAAGAATTATTGTCTTAGCCCTTTCTCCTTTTCCTAAGTTGGCCAACCAAAGAGGACCGAATTATGGCAGATCTATCCAATTACAGAAACATCGGCATTTTTGCTCACGTAGACGCGGGCAAGACCACTACAACTGAGCGTATTTTAAAGCTTACCGGCAAAATTCACAAAATGGGTGAAGTCCATGACGGTGCAGCTACCACTGACTTTATGGACCAGGAGCAGGAGCGGGGTATTACTATCCAATCTGCTGCTACCACTTGTTATTGGAATGATCATCGGTTCAACATAATCGACACTCCCGGTCACGTGGATTTCACTATTGAGGTGTATCGGTCACTGAAGGTGCTGGATGGTGGCGTAGGTGTATTTTGTGGATCTGGGGGCGTTGAGCCTCAGTCTGAGACCAACTGGCGTTATGCCACCGAGTCTGAAGTTGCGCGTATTATTTATGTCAACAAGATGGACCGCGTTGGTGCCGATTTCTTCCGGGTTATTAAGCAGGTGGAAGAAATACTCGCGGCGAGGCCGCTTGTCATGACGATCCCGATCGGTTCTGAAAACGACTTTGTTGGTATGGTAGACGTACTTACCAAAAAGGCACATATCTGGGATGATTCGGGAGACCCCTTGAATTTCACCATTACCGACGTTCCTGCCGATATGGTTGAGATCACCGACGAGTATTTCGAAAAGCTTGTTGAAATGGTAGTCGAGCAAGATGACGACGTCATGGAATCTTACCTTGGAGGTGAAACACCTGACACTGAGACGCTTAAAAGGTGTATTCGCAAGGGCACGATCGGTCTAGATTTTTTCCCCGCCTATTGTGGATCTTCCTTCAAGAACAAGGGAGTTCAACTTATTCTCGATGCTGTTGTAGATTATTTGCCGAATCCGACCGAAGTAAAACCTCAGCCAGAAATGGATCTCGAAGGTAATCCAAGCGGAAATTTTGCAATCGTAGATGCAGACAAACCACTTCGCATGTTGGCGTTCAAAATTATGGACGACAAATACGGCGCCCTGACCTTTGTTCGCATTTACTCAGGTAAAATTGCAAAAGGCATGTCTGTAATTAATACTTTTACTCGTAAAAGCGAACGTATCGGACGAATCGTCGAGATGCATGCCGACAATCGTCTGGAAGTCGATTCTGCGCAAGCCGGGGATATTGTGGCACTTCTTGGAATCAAGAGTGTTCAAACCGGTCATACGCTTGCCGACCCAAAAAATCCTGCGACGCTCGAACCTATGGTCTTCCCAGATCCGGTTATTTCAATCGCTGTTGCGCCGGTTGACAAGATCAACGCCGAGAAGATGGGTGTGGCAATTGGGAAAATGGTTCAGGAAGATCCTTCCTTCCGTGTTGAGACGGACGTAGATAGTGGAGAGACCATTCTTAAAGGAATGGGTGAGCTTCACCTCGATATTAAGGTTGATATCCTAAAACGGACTCACGGCGTTCAGGTAATTGTGGGTAAGCCCCAGGTTGCCTATCGCGAATCTATTACAGATCGACTAGAAGATTCCTACACTCACAAAAAGCAATCAGGTGGTTCCGGTCAGTTTGGTAAGATCGATTACATAATTGAACCTGGCGAAACAGGGGACGGATTTGTGTTTGAATCCAAGGTTGTTGGTGGAAATGTCCCCAAGGAATACTGGCCGGCAGTTGAAAAAGGTTTCGGAAGATCTATGGAAAAGGGCGTACTTGCGGAATACCCTTGTGTGGATGTGAAAGTTACTCTCGTTGACGGTGCTTTTCATGCGGTTGACTCCTCTGCTGTGGCGTTTGAAATCGCCGCACGTTCGGCTTATCGCCAATCCCTACCCAAGGCTGGACCACAGATCCTCGAGCCAATTATGAAAATCGATGTCTTCTGTCCCGATGACAATGTCGGTGACGTGATCGGTGATTTGAACCGCCGTCGTGGTATGATTAAGTCTCAGGAAACAACGCCTACCGGTATCCGCGTTAAAGCTGATGCGCCGTTGAGTGATATGTTTGGTTATATTGGAGATCTTCGAAGCATGACCTCGGGTCGCGGACAATTTTCGATGGAATTCTCTCACTACCACCCATGTCCTCGGAACATCGCGGAATTGGTTATCGCTGATACGATTGAAAGAAACGCCAAAAAGAAGTAGTTCTACTTTATAAATTTCACAGGCACTCGGGTCATTTGCCCGGGTGCCTTTTTATACTCTGACCTAGAGAATAAACCTCGGACCGAAGAATGAAATATGCTTTGTTCGTGTCATGTTACCTTTCGATTCTATTCCACATTACGATTCACTCGATATTCCGACGAGTGGCCAACCAGAAGAACTGGAACAGTTCGAACACCTTACGGCCTACGCTAAATTGGGGCCAATTTATCGTGTTCATTTCCGCGGCGAGGAGTGGGCCTGTGTTGGTGGTCTCGATGCAAACGAATGGGCTTGGGGGCATCCGGATCGTTGGAATTACTCTGATCCGATGAAAGCATTTCGGGAGGTGATGGGCCCGGACCATGTTACCCAGCTAGATGGCCCCGTGCATCGCGCTAAACGCAAAGCCCTGAAACCGGGATTTGCGATGAGCCTCCTGGGCCGCCAGATACCTACTATTGACCAGGTCGTTAAACAATTTCTTACGGATCAGAGTGACACAACATGGACCATGATGGATCTTATGATGGAGGCATTAACAGAGGCCAATTCGAAATCAGTTTTGATGACCGCACTCACGCCAGAGGAACGACATTTCTTTATTGAATTTGAAGAATTGTTTTTACCTGGGGTAGCGATGACTCCTGAATGTCGTAAAGCGCACTACGGTAATCCTCGATATCATGAATTAAAGGCTATCGTTTTTAATTACCTTCGTACGGTTGTTGAAGGCCGGTTGGATGGTCATCGTGAGGAAGACAATTTCCAGACCATTATCGACCAACGGGAAGATAGGGAAAGTCCACCTTCAATTGAGGAATTAATTCCAGAAGCCTATCTTTTATTAATGGCAGGAACCGGAAATACGGCACGCACTATAAATTGTGGATTACGATACTTACTGGAAATGCCTTCCTGGTATGCCGAGCTGCAAGAGGAGCTTAAGGACTATGAGCCCGAGCAGTTACTTCGTGGTATGGAATTATTTCCAAAATTGAAAGCCACCATTATGGAAATGGAACGCATATTTCCAGCAGCTCCGGTTCACCCCAGGTTATCAGCCCAACCTCTGGAATTTAAAGGGTACGAAATTCCGGAAGGAACAAGGATTCTTCACTTACATACCTTGACGCATTTCATCGACGATATTTACGAGGATCCGTTCACTTTTAGCCCTCAACGATGGTTGGACAATGAATACCCTAAAAAAGCGCATGGAACGTTTGGCGGTAGCACCCACATTTGTTTAGGTATGAATTTGGCACGCATTCACGAGCCCATCGTCATGACTAACCTGATACGAAACTTTCGCTTAGAAATTGATACACTGCCCGAAATCGCGGTGAACTTTAATTATGGCGTTCCGCAATCCTCTGATCTCGTCGGTCGGCTCCGCCCTTTGGATATTATCGGTTCGGCTACTTCCGCTTGACCTCTATTTCGTATCGGAGATGATTTTCGCTCCAAACTCGAAATAGACTGCAAATGGGAAACATGGAAAAGGAAAGCGAGAGCTTTTGCTTCAAACCAATAGAGCTTCTTGTGCTGGAGGTTCGATGGAAGAATGGGAAGCTGAATGAGTATGTCCCTTTGGTAGAGAAATTTATCGATGTGCAGCAGGAGGAGATTAAATCGAGGTTGGGACCTGAGGCGAATGATGATATTCTGGTTCGGGAACTCCTAAAGCTGCTTCTAACAAATGGTACCCTGGACCACGCTTCAGAAATGATCCAACAAAAGGAGGAAATCATGAAGGAGTGCTGGATCCGTGCTGAACAAGGTGACTACGACAGCAGCCGAATTACTGATGAGTGGATTGCAAACCATGCACCTAGCTGGCGTCGTTGGCGCGTCATGATATACAATTTGATCGCTGTGAAGGTTGCTGTGGATATTTATGGTGACTTAGATTTGTAGCATGCAAATAGAGAAGTAAGGCACTGTTAATAAAACAATCTCTAACCACTTCACTTGTTAAAACGGCTCGACTCAACATTCTCGGCAGTTAAGCGATTGGCTAAAGTGGTCACACTGAATAATTGGGTCGCCTGTTATGAAAATACATATTTTTGATAGCTAGAAAAAGTGGATGCAGGAATGAATAAGCGATGCCTCTATTCGTCCAACCACTGATGACGATACTAACCGGCAGGCCACACTGGCGAATAACCTTGGCGATTTTTTTTAAGATTTAACCTATGAAAGATTTCGAAGAAATCGTTGAGCAGCATTACAAGAACCTCTATTATTTCGCCCTGAATATGACGCGAAATGGTTCTGATGCGGAAGACTTAGTGCAACAATCCTTCCTCAAGTTAGCCAAAAAGCATCATCCGAGGCAGTACTACGGACAGTTATACCATTAACGGGCGTAATCAGATTTCCCCTACATCCCGGTGGTTCATTCGTATACGACACTGATGGCAATCTGACAAGCGACACCAAGAATGGCCGAACAACGATCTACAATGCGAAGAACCAGCTTATCAAAATTACGGATACTTCAACCGGCGATTACTATGAATTTAAGTACGACTACTTGGGCCGGCGTGTAGAAAAGAAATCTGTGGACCCTGCAACGACGTTCACAAAATTTGTCTATCACGGTTGGAATTTAATTGCTGAGACTGATGAATACGGAAATAGAAAAAATCTTACTATTGGGGCCACGACCGCAAGTCCTCTATTGCTCAGACAAGTGGCGTTGAAGCGCTACTGTTGATTTTTGATCACTCTACGGACACGAACTACTACCCCATCTATGATACACGAGGCAATATCGTGGCGGTTAAGAATGAAAGTAGCAGTGTGCTTGAGGCTTACGATTACGATCCGTTTGGCAAAATTGTAAAACAGCCTTTGACCTCCGCAATATGTCCATTCGGTTTTCAAAGTAAATACACGGACCGTGAAACCGGATTGGTCTACTTCGGTCACCGTTATTACGATCCTATCACGAATCGTTGGATCAACCGCGATCCCATCCAAGAAGCTGGAGGATTAAATCTCTATGCTATGGTTGGGAATGATCCGGTGAATTCCGCTGACTTCTTGAGTCTTCAAAGTGATGGAGATAAGAGTAGCCCCAACACTGCAGGTGAAAACAATGATGATCTGGAAACCAGATGCGCCAATGGCGAAGAAGAAACTGTAAAATGTGGATCTGAAGATGCTGAGGTAACAATAACGACTGGATCTGGTGGAACAGTGGTGAGAGAGTATAATGATGGAACCATTCCCGCCACGCCTGCGCCGAGCTTGTCGAAGCGTCCAAATGCGAAACGAAAAAAAGGGATGCGAAAAGCGTCAATGTTCATAATTCATATTTTTGGGACTAAGACGCCCTTGGAAAAGATGGGACTTTGCTTCGAGTAATAAGAAAATCTGAGTTGATGTATAATTAGCTACAATCATTTGTGAGGCCGGAGCAAAGGGGGTTGCCTCAGCTTCTGCTCTTTTGCGTGAATACTTTGCTTCGATGAGGGGGAAAGGCCGGGAAATTGGGGTATCTCTGGTGCCGGAGATTTTTCCCTGAATATCCGTTATTTCACCCTTTACAACACATGGACGGCCAGCTTATATGGTCCGCTTTTCCGAATTTCACATGCAAAAAACAAAAAAGTCTATTGCTAAACGTTTCAAGGTAACTGGAACGGGTAAGGTCATGCGCCGAAGCCCGAACCGTCGTCACTTGTTGTCCAATAAATCTGTTAAACAGAAGCGTACCAGTGGTAATGATAAAGAAGCCTCAAAAGGGTTTTCTAAAATTGTCCACAAAGCGCTACCGCATAGCAACCGCACCTAGAAATACTCTATTAACTGAACGTTCGGGCGACATTTTATGTAGGCGGCCTGCCGGTTCTAAACATTAAGGAAACTTACCAACATGCCTAGAGCAACCAACGCACCCGCATCACGTAAACGCCGTAAGCGCATTATAAAACAGGCCAAAGGCTATTGGGGAAATCGTTCCCGCCTTTTCCGTTACGCTCACGAAGCCGTCAACCACGGCCAACAATACGCTTTCCGCGACCGGAAAAACAAGAAGCGCACCTGGCGTGCACTTTGGATTGTCCGGATTAACGCAATGTGTCGCAGCTATGAAACGACTTATAGCCGTTTCATGAATGGACTTAAGAAGGCCGGGATCGAACTCGATCGGAAACAGCTTTCGGAATTAGCCATTCACGACGAGACTGCGTTCATCGCACTCATCAATAAGGCTAAAGAAGCTCGAGGAGCTTAATCCGAGGCAAGCCGACTAAGACACATTTGCCCAGGACAGATCCATGGAGGATACACTCAAGGCCTTAGTATCCGAGGCTGAGGAAGGAATCCCCTCGGTTCATACCCGCCCGGAATTTGAAGCATTCAAAGCTCGCTTTGTCGGACCCAACGGTTCGCTGAAGGAGGCCATGCGTGGCATGGCTCAGGTGCCGAAGGAGGACAAGCCGAAGATCGGACAGCTTCTTAATAAGACCAAACAGGCCTTGGAAGCTATCTTCCAATCTGCCTTGGACACTATTGAAACGGCTGAGCTAGCTGCCAAGTTGGGCGATCCCATCGACCCGTCCTTACCGAGTCCAGATCCGGTTGCAGGCAACCTTCACCCACTGACTCAGGTACGCAACGAAATCGTTCGTGTCCTAAAATCAGTCGGCTTTATCGTTGCCGAGGGTCCGGAAGTGGAAACGGAGCATTTTTGTTTCGATGCCCTGAATACGCCGAAGGATCATCCAGCTCGCGATCTTCAGGATACTTTCTATCTTCCGACCGATGCGACGGTTGGCAATGTCTCTAAGCACGAGGATGAGCGCTACCTGCTCAGAACTCACACCTCGACGGTGCAGATACGCACCATGCTTGAGCAGGAGCCTCCGGTCAGAATCATTTCACCTGGTCGTTGTTTTCGCCGGGATACCACCGATGCGACTCACAGCGCCAGCTTCACTCAGGTCGAAGGTCTTTATGTGGACAAAGGTGTTACGGTTCGTGACTTGAAAGCCATATTGGACTTCCTGTTAAAGTCGTTGCTGGGATCAGATGCCAAGACGCGATTCCGCCCGCACTTTTTCCCCTACACCGAACCTAGTTTCGAAATGGACGCTCAGTCGTCTCATCTGGCTAAAGTGGGTAAGGATTGGGTTGAGCTTGGTGGTTGCGGGATGGTCGACCCCAACGTTTTCACCGCGGTCGGCTACGATCCCGAAGTTTATTCTGGATACGCCTTCGGTTTCGGTATCGAGCGAATCGCCATGATTCTCTACGGCATTGATGATATCCGCTATTTCTATCAAAACGACTACAGGTTTCTGAAACAATTTAGCTAACTGCTTTAGGAGTCAGAAGTTAGGAGCGAGAAGAGAGAATGGATACTGCGACAACATCAAAAAGATTTGAAGACCTTCTGGTTTGGCAGAAGGCTCATTCATTCGTTTTGGACGTGTATAAGGTGACTCGCTCGGTTCCAAAAGAAGAAATGTATGGCCTTACATCGCAATTCCGCCGAGCTGCGATTTCAATTCCTGCAAATATCGCCGAAGGCTTTGTTAAGCGAGGGATCCCCGACAAACTTCGGTTTTACAATATATCACAAGGATCGCTTGAGGAATGCCGGTACTATTCAATCTTAAGTCGTGACATAGGTTATACCACGGAAGAATCTCTGATGAATAAAATCGACGAAATAAGTCGAATGCACAATTCATACATTTCAAAGGTTAAACAATGATTCTCACTTCTCACTTCTCACTTCTCGCTTCATAGAAAAATGCTTATTTCTCTTAGCTGGTTATCCGACTATGTGGATCTCTCGGACAAAACGACCGAGGAGATTGAGTATGCCATGACTATGATCGGGTTTGAGGTGGAAGGTATTAAAAACAGCGGTTTACCTGATTTACCGAATGTGGTGGTAGGAGAAGTTCTTTCACGTGAACAACACCCGAATGCAGATCGACTTGGTGTGTGCGAAGTCAACGTAGGCGACCCAGAAGCACTGCAAATTGTTTGTGGAGCTTCTAACTATAAAGTCGGCGACCGCGTGCCGGTGGCGAAGGTCGGTGCACGACTACCTGGTAATTTTAAGATTAAAGCCTCCAAGCTCCGCGGCGTTAAATCATTCGGAATGATGTGTAGTCCTCGTGAGTTGGGACTTGGCGAGGATCATGATGGACTGATGATTCTTGAGGACAGTCCTGAGATCGGAACTTCCATCAATGACGTGTTTACTGATTCTGATATCGTCTTAGATATCGAAGTGACTCCGAACCGACCTGATTGTCTTAGCCATGTGGGTATCGCCCGTGAAATGGCAGCTTACTTTGGTAAAGAGCTTACGTACCCCATTTTGGAATCCGACTTTGATGGCATTCGGAAAACGGGAGAACCCAGTTTGATAACGGGTGTTGATGTGCAATCTCCAGAAGATTGTCCCAATTACTATGCTCATAGTATCAAAGGTGTTAAGATCGGCCCTAGCCCGGATTGGTTGAAGCTTTATCTTGAAGCTGTTGATCAAAGGCCGATCAACAATGTGGTGGATATCACCAATTTCGTCCTACTCGAGTTTGGCCAACCTCTGCATGCGTTCGATGCTCACAAGATCGGTGGAAACAAAATTGTTGTTCGCAAAGCTTCGGAAGGTGAAAAGATCATCACTCTCGACGACAATGAACGAGTCCTGAAATCAGACATGCTGGTAATTGCCGATGCTGAAAAGCCGTTGGTGGTGGCTGGCGTGATGGGTTCTGTAGATGCCGAAGTCGATGACAATACGGTCGATATCGTTTTAGAATCCGCTTATTTTGATCCATCCGGAATTCGGAAAACTAGCCGAACGCTCGGTCTTTCTTCGGACAGCTCCTATCGCTTTGAACGTGGAGTAGATCCAAAAGGCGCAAATTTTGCTGCTCTCCGCGCGATTGATTTGATTTTGCAAATTGCAGGTGGCGAACTGGTGGGACCTTTCATTCAGACAGGTTCTGAGCCTAGCACTGAGCAGGAGATCAAATTGAATCCCCAATTCATTCGGGATATCGCTGGGTTTGATATTCCCGATCAAAGGATTCGTCAGATTTTTGAAGCACTTGAATGTAAAGTTACCGGAGGCGACGACGAGTGGGTGGTTCATGTTCCGAGTTGGCGTGGAGATCTTTATCGCCCTGCTGATTTGTCAGAAGAAGCGATTCGAATGTTTGGCACCGATCAGATTCCTGATTCTCCAGTAAAGGTGGCAGGACTGATTCAGGAAGACGCGAATACAGCCACCCTTAATGATCAGTTTTCTAGCTACCTTGCAGGGCAACATTTCCAAGAGTGTGTTCACTACAGTCTTCGTTCTAGTGAAGAAGCGAGCCAATGGTTTGGCCGATTCAGCTTGGATACTCTTAAGTTGGCGAATCCCTTCACTTCAGATCAAACTCACCTGCGTGTGTCCTTGATCCCTGGGTTACTCGACACCTTGAAGCTTAACTTTGCTAGGAAGACGGGCATGGAACGAGTGTTCGAAGTGGGTAAAGTCTTTCATGAGCATGAGGGACAGATATTTGAAATGGTATCTGTGGCTTTTGCTATTTTTCAGCCCGACCGAGATAATTCTTGGAAGAGTAGAGAGTCTTCCGACTTTTACACCGCGAAGAATGTGCTGAACGTTTTAGGCGATTTGGCTAACCTCGGTCTTGAAGGGGTGGGCTACAAGAGTCTGTCTTTGGGGACATCCATCTGGCAGGAAGATCATTCCGCTCACGTGGGGAACTTTGCGGATAATGGATTCGAGGCAAAGCTGGGTATGCTGAATGTTAACCTGGTTAAAGAATGGGACCTCGATGGGACTGTTCTCGCTGGAGCGATCGAAATCCTGCCTGCACAAGTGAACGTGGGTCGCAAAATCGTTAAGTTTAAACCCTACAGCCAGTTTCCTCCTACTGAAAAGGATTTGGCGCTGGTAGTGGACCAATCCTTGTTGGCCGAGACGGTTCGCCGAGAGCTTTTCAAAATGACCAGGCGCACGGTGAATAACCGATACGAATTGGAGTCAGTGAGTGTGTTCGATGTCTATTCTGGTGAAGGACTGCCTGAAGGCAAAAAAAGTTTGGCATTCAACATGAAGTTCCGCTCCAACGATCGTACCTTAACCGATAAGGAAGTTGGCGAAGTTTTCAGTGCAGTGCAGAAAGAAATCGAATCCTCAACCCCTTACGAGGTTCGATCATAAGATGAGCGATAAAGAATCAGTCGATATTGATTACGTCGCCAATCTCGCGCGAATCGAGTTAACTGACGAAGAAAGAGAACTCTTTTCATCTCAACTTGGGAGTATTCTAAAATACTTTGAACAACTGAATAAGGTAGATGTGAGCGGAGTCGAACCTATGGCGCACGCCTTTCAGGTGGAAAATGTGCTTCGCGAAGATGTGGCTGTTGAGGGATTTGATCCTGATACCGCCGTTCAGCACGCTGCTGCCAAACGAAACCAAATGGTACAGGTGCCTAAGGTCATCGATGGCTGAATCCAAACCGCGGATACAGGATGTCAAACGATCTTCATTATAAAAATCTAACCGAGCTCCAGGCGTTGTTGTCTGGAGGAGAACTTTCTTCAGTCGACCTGACGCAGGCGCTGATCACGCGGAAAGAAGCGGTGGATCCACAAGTCCGCGCTTTTAACTCTCTTAATAAGGAAGGTGCATTGGCCCAAGCAGAAGCGTCCGATAAGAGAAGAGCTGCTGGTGAGTCACTGGGTCAATTGGATGGAATCCCGGTTGGACTAAAGGATGTGATCTCCGTCAAGGATCGCCCTTTGACCTGTTCAAGCAAAATGTTGGAAAATTTTGTTTCTCCCTACGATTCGACGGTCTCCCAGAAACTGAAAGATGCCGGGGCCGTTTTGTTTGGTAGATTAAACATGGACGAATTTGCCATGGGGTCCTCAACGGAGAACTCGGCGTTCAATACGACTTTCAATCCTTGGGATCTCGAGCGAGTAGCAGGTGGATCTAGTGGAGGAAGTGCCGCAGCTGTATCTGCGGGTTCGGTACCGGTATCTCTTGGAAGCGATACCGGCGGCTCCATTCGTCAGCCTGCATCCTTTTGTGGTGTGGTAGGAATGAAGCCAACTTATGGTCGTGTCTCTCGGTTTGGGTTGGTTGCCTATGCGTCATCACTTGATCAGATTGGCCCGTTTGGGCGTTCTATTGAAGATATAGCAACCGTTCTCCAGATCATCTCTGGACACGATCCAAAAGATTCCACTTCCATCGAAGAGGAAGTGCCGAACTACCCGGGTGCTTTGGAAAGCCAAAAAGGTCCTTGGAAGTTGGGTGTCCCAAAAGAATATTTTGGCGAAGGCCTCGATTCAGAAGTAAAAGCCAGCATCCAGAAGGCGATTGACTGGTATTCCGACCAAGGTTGTGAAATTCATGAAATTTCGATGCCTAATATGGATCTGGCGGTTGCGGTGTATTACATAATCGCTACAGCCGAAGCCTCTTCCAATCTGGCTCGTTTTGATGGAGTTCGTTACACCCATCGAAGTAAAGATGTGGAAAATGCGATCGACCTTTATTTCAAAAGTCGGGCTGAAGGATTTGGAGAAGAAGTCAAACGCCGCATTATTCTGGGGACCTATGTTCTAAGTTCCGGTTACTACGACGCTTATTATTTGCGTGCCCAAAAAGTGAGAACTCTAATTCGTCAGGACTTTATGAAGGCCTACGAAACGGTGGACGCGCTACTCACTCCTACATCTCCCTTTGTATCTTTTAAAGCGGGTGAAAAAAATGAAGACCCGCTGCAAATGTACCTCAGCGACATCTACACCATCTCTGCCAATCTTGCAGGTATTCCAGGAATCTCACTTCCGTGCGGTCAAAACTCCCAAGGACTTCCTGTGGGGCTACAAATTTTAGGTAAGCCTTTTGGTGAATCCGGCCTTCTCGCTATTGCCAATGGCTATGAGCAAGCCCACGACCACTCCAACCAACACCCTACGTTATAATGGAATACGAAGTAGTCATTGGTTTAGAAGTGCACGTTCAGGTGCGAACGAAGTCGAAAATTTTCACTTCCGTAGGTGTTGGGTTTGGCCAGGATCCCAATACCTTGACCGATCCAGTAGTCCTCGGATTTCCAGGAGCCTTGCCTGTGATTAACAAGGAAGCAGTTGAGAAGTCTATTAAGGTGGGCATGCTTCTTGGAAGTACCATTCCGGAAGTGACGAAGTGGGATCGCAAAAACTATTTTTATCCGGATAGTCCTAAGAATTATCAGATCTCTCAGTTTGATCAGCCCATCTGTGAAGGTGGTAAGATTGAGATTGAGCTGACTGGACCTTCACGAAACGTGATGGGTGAACACATGTTGATTGAACTTACTCGTGCTCATCTCGAAGAAGATGTGGGGAAACTCAATCACTTCGATAGCGATAGCTTGGTGGATTACAATCGTGCGGGAACTCCGCTACTTGAGATAGTCACTGAGCCGGTTCTGCATACTCCAGATGAAGCGTTTGCGTATTTGAATGCTCTGCGGAATCTCATGATTTATGGAGATATTTCCGATTGTGACATGGAGAAAGGACAGATGCGTTGTGATGCAAATATTAGTATCCGTCCGGAGGGTCAGGAGGAGCTTGGCGTAAAAGTTGAGATCAAGAACATGAACAGTATTTCTGGTGTTAAAAATGGATTGGCCTACGAGATCCAGCGCCAGACTCAAACCGTGAAAGCGGGGGGAGCCATTCATCAAGAGACGCGCGGTTGGGATGCTGCTAAAAGCGTGACCTACCATATGCGCTTTAAGGAAGAATCTCACGATTATCGTTATTTCCCAGATCCAGACCTCATGCCAGTCCGCATCGATGACGCTTGGCGATCACGGGTAGAAGCGACCATCCCGGAACGACCTTTCGAACGGCAGCGTCGCTATTACGAGGAATACAATCTCCCATTTACCATAACCTCGGTTCTAATTCCCGATCCTGATCTGTGCGATTTTTTCGAAAAAGCTGCTAAAGGCTGCCCCAAACCACAACAAGCGGCCAATTGGTTGGTAAACAACCTTCTCGGAGAATTGGGGAATGCCGGGATGTCATTATCCGAAAGCAAAATTTCTCCTGCCCACTTAGCGGAACTTGTTAGTTTAATTGAAGAGGGCGCGATATCCAAAAATATAGCAAAGGAGCAAGTGTTTGGAACGATGTTCGAGACCGGTGAGATGCCAGCTGCTATTGTTGAGGCCAAAGGGTTAAAGCAGAGTAACGATACGGGTGAACTGGAAGGGTTTTGCCAGGATGTTATCGATGCCAATCCTGGTCCAGTTGCTGAGATTCAAGGGGGTAACGAAAAGGCCATCAACTTTCTTAAAGGGCAAGTGATGAAAGCATCTCGTGGGAAAGCGAATCCGGCTCTAGTGGACAAAATGCTCAAGGAACTGATTGATAAAAAAGCCTGAATTTGAAATTGAAGCTTTTCTAAGTAAGGTTACGTCCTTTGTCTCAACCAAGATATCAAAACTGAATTTTAATTTATGAGTGGAAAAGATTTTTCGGAAGTCGTCGACCTGGTCATCAAGGACGATTCTCGATTTGGAAAAGGCGCATACTACTTTATCCGTAAGGCCCTGGACTATACTGTTAAAGAGCTTGGCGAGGACAAGACGCGTACGTCCCACCATGTTTCTGGTCAGGAGCTTCTTGAAGGTATCCGTACATACGCGCTCGATCAATTTGGTCCTCTTACCATGACTGTTTTTGACGAGTGGAACGTAACTCGTTGCTCTGATTTTGGTGACATTGTTTTCAACTTGGTTGAATATGGGGTGCTCGGGAAAACGGACACCGATCAACGTGAAGATTTTAGCGACGGATACGACTTTAAGTCAGCCTTTCTGCAACCGTTTGTTCCTACTAATCGCCGAATTCCTTCACTTGAGGAAAGAAAGGGGAAAGACCAGTTAAACGGCGGTTTATCCTGAATCTCATTTTAATGGATCCACTTAATTCTGTCCTGCAGTCTTTGTTCGCTGAACCCGTTCATAGAAAAACTTTAGATAATGGTCTCACTATACTTGTCCGTGAAGATTCGAGTAGCCAGGTAAGCTCTGTTCAGTTGTGGGTCAAAACCGGGAGTATACATGAAGGATCACTTTTGGGTGCGGGCGTATCGCATTACCTGGAGCACATGTTGTTCAAGGGTACAGAAAATAGAAATGGTAAAGATATATCCCGCGAAATTCAAAGCCTGGGAGGTAACATCAATGCCTATACTACTTTTGACCGTACGGTATATTACATCGATTTACCAAGTGAACACACAGCTGGTGCAATCGATATATTGGCGGATGTATGTTTCAATTCCACCTTGCCATCTGAGGAAGTAGATAAAGAACGTGACGTTATATTGCGGGAGATTGACATGGGGCTTGACGACCCGGATCAACAGTTGGGTAGGGCGCTTTTCGAGACGGCTTACCGGACGCATCCATATAAGTACCCAGTTATTGGCTACAAAGATATTTTTAAGTCCGTTACACGGGACGAATTAGTCGACTACTACCAAAAGCGGTATGTGCCAAATAATATTGTGCTTGTCGTAACTGGAGATGTTAAGGCTGACGAAATCTTTCAAGCTGCTTCAGACATTGTCGGTGATGTTCCTCGAGCTCGATTAGAGTCTTTATATATTCCTGCTGAAGCCGATGCCCTTGCGAAACGCGAGCAATGTCTTAACGGTGACGTGAATATCAGCCGAATCGGTTTAGGGTTTTCAATTCCTGGATTGCGTCATGAAGACGCAGCAGGTTTGAGTTTGTTAGCAGCCGTACTAGGTAGTGGGGATAGTTCTATTCTCTGGAAACGATTGCGGCAAGAAACTGGGATTGTTCATCATGTTGATGTTTCAGCCTGGAATCCTGGTAGCTCTGGATTGTTGTGGGTTTCGATGGTTGTTGATCCGGAAAATCGAGAGACTGCGATTGAAGCGTTTTGGAAAGAGATCGAGAGCTTGAAACTGACCCTAATTGACGAGGCGTTAATCTTGAAAGCTCAGCGCCAGGCGATGGTGAGTGAAATCAATAATCGAAAGACAATGAGTGGGCAGGCCGCCCGTATTGGGGCTGCTGAAGTGGTGGTTGGCGATATTGATTATCCGAGGATTTACCTAGAAAGAATTCAAAAGATCTCATCCGCAGATTTACAACGATTACTTCAGGAGTATCTGATAGAAGATCGATTGACTCAGATCACCTTTGATCCACCGCATGAGGAAGTCGAGAACTCTGACTCAGAAATTGCTGGCACACAAAATCACCAGTTTGATGAACGGATCCTGAAAAGTGGTTCGCGGCTCTTGATGCAACAAAATAAAAACTTTCCAAAGGTTCATATCAGGGTCGTATTTAAGGGCGGCGCTTTATGGGAGAAAACAGATCAGCGTGGCATCACTGCTTTGGCAGCAAACCTTTTAACTAAGGATACGGAGACTAATTCGGCCTTGGAGGTCGCTACCAAGATTGAATCAGTGGGCGGCACTTTCTCGGAATTTTCTGGAAATAATACTTTTGGCCTTAGTGTGGAAGTACTCCCGCAAGATACGGATCTTGCGTTGGAATTATTAGAGCAAAGTTTGCTTCGTCTGAAATTGGGTGCATCTACTTATGAAGTAGAACGGGATGGTCAGGTAGCTCACGTAAAGGAAAACCTGGATGACATTGTTGAGTTCGGGATAGGGGAATTGCGAAAACTATTCTTTGGCGAAGTAGCTTATTCGATAAATTCAAACGGCCGAATAGCAGATCTCGAGAAACTGACCTTGGACGATGTGCAGTCATATTTGACTACGCTTGTTACGGCTGAAAATTGTGTGCTGGCAGTAAGTGGACTGTTTGATCGAGCTGAACTTGAGCCCAAATTGGAGGGATTGATGAATCGTTTGCCAAGTCGGGTTCTTCCCGAGCGTACCATAACACTCGATACTCCGGCTCTGGTTGGTAAGGAAGAAGTTTTTATGGACCGTCAACAAGCGGTAGTATTCCAAGCTTTTCCCTGCGTCGGAGTATGCCAAGATGACCTTATGCTTTTAGCATCAGTGTTGGACGAACTATTCAGCGGAATGAGTAGTCAACTGTTTGAAAGAGTTAGAGATGATCTTGGACTCGCTTATTATGTTGGGAGCAGCCGTGTAATTGGAATGGATACCGGGATGCTTTTTCTTTATGGTGGTACGCAACCCTCGACTGCTCAATCTGTGCTTGATGAAATGACCGCCGAGGTCGAACGGATTCAGAGCGGGAAGGTGGATGCGGATGAATTGGCACGGATTAAAATCCGGCTAAAAGCTCAACGTCGAATGAGTATGCAAACCATAGGCTCACGTGCGATGCAGGCAGCGCTTAATGTGACTTATGGCTTACCCGTGAATGATTGGATGAGCTTCGATAAAAAAATAGAGCGAGTCACGATTGAGGACTTGGCTGAGTTTGCTACCAAGTATTTTTCAGTAGACAAACGGTTGGAACTGATTGTCCGGCCCGAGGAGGGATAATTAAAAAGTTATCTTACTTTCTTGGACGCCTCGTTTGAGGAGTGCATTTTTGAGCATTTCTAAATTAAACGAATCTCCAGGTTTAATCCCGTTTTTTGCAAACCAACCCAGGTTCATTTCAAGGGCGATTAGTAAATCGTTTCTGCGGGATTTTACACTGGTTTCATCCATGGGATACATTGGATAGACCTCCCTTAGGATCCCATCTGAAGTGAAGAAACCTATATCGAGGGCTATTTTGGTATTCCTCATCCAGAAACTCATTTGCTTGGGCGGATCATAGAAGAAAATCATTCCTTGATTGTCACCCATTGACGTTCGATGCATGAGGCCTTTCGCCATCTCAGCTTGTTTATAGGCAATCTGAACATCGATGGTTTTGTCTCCCAACTGGATTTCAAACCATTGGTTTGGTGGAGCGTGCTCTGCCTTTGCTTCCTCACTGCAACCGGTCAATGAGAACGCGATGCATGAA
>Ga0114999_10001537_pt1 | contig 31956 bp, 25 predicted proteins | sample ArcticOcean_MG_C_3_FD_89820 | JGI IMG/M metagenome (GOLD analysis project Ga0114999, IMG submission 89820) | Marine microbial communities from western Arctic Ocean - ArcticOcean_MG_CB8_126 | ecosystem: Environmental > Aquatic > Marine > Oceanic | place: Arctic Ocean: Canada Basin | collected...
CCTATATATCACTTTGCCAAAGGGGATAAAAATTTAGAGTTCTGGGGGGATATAAAAGTTTTAAATCATGGAGCTGGTGCGCTATTTCTCAAATTGAATAATATCAATATTGGGGCCAGTTTCGTCCTTGAACAAGGGGCTAGTATTCAAGGAAGATTCACGTTAATACAAATGGCCAATACTAATGCATCAATAATCAATCTATATAGGAGATAGAAAAAATGGGACAATTAATAGGGCTTTCGGGCCTTCTAAAAATAACAGAAGATGAGGGCTATGGTTCTGAAGATAGTTCATCTAAACAGGCCGATGTGACAGGCGGGACACAAGACCATGGAGGTTCAGGAGATGAAGGTGGTAAGTCTAATAAATCCAAAGTCTCGGTGAGTGCGGGTGGAGGGTCTAAGGGATATAATAAACCAAAACCAAAGCCAAAACCAAAGCCAACACCAAAGCCAAAACCAAAGCCAAAACCAAAGCCAAAAGGTAAGCCATAACAGTGATTGATTCTGTAAAGACTATTGGAACAAGTACCGGCACTATATTAGTTAATATATGGAGCTTAGTGCCAGAAACTCTAGGAGTAATCCTAATTATTCTAAATATAATATATGTATTTATGAAAATGAAAAGGATGCCTAAAAAATAAGGGAGAGAAAATGGGTAGATGGAAAAAGGGAACTGTCAAGAGAGCAATTATAACTCCTGATAAGCATTTCCCACTTGCTGACGGTCCAGCAATGAATTGTCTAACACAGGCAATTGAAATAGTTAAGCCAGATATATATGTTGATCTGGGTGATGTAGGAGAATGGAGTGGGTGTTCTCATTGGCAATGGAACAGAAAGAAGAGGCCCCCATTAGAATATCAAATACCATTTATTGACGAGGATATCCATGATGTTAATTCAGGGATGGATCAAGTTGATAAAGCTCTAGATAAAGTGAAGTGCAAAGAGAGGCATATGATTGAAGGAAATCATGATGCATGGATGAATGCCTTTGTTACAGAAAACCCTTTCTTAAAGAGCGATTACCTGTTTAAGAATGCGGTTAGATTAAAAGAGCGAAAATATAATTATCATAAAAATGGTGATTTTTTGACAATAGGGAAGCTAAACTTTTATCATGGAAATCATTATGCTACCATTAATCATGCTAGTAATCACCTAGCTAAACTTGGTACTAATGTTATGTATGGGCATCACCATGATATACAACAAGCTAGTGTTACTCACTTAGGCGGGCAGAAATCAGCTTGGAGTATTGGGTGCTTGAAAGATATGAGCAAAGAGAAAAATGGATGGCTAGGAGGTAGACAGCATAACTGGTCTCATGCCTTTGCTGTAGTTGACTTTTATGACAAAGGGCTATTCACTGTCCATGTCGTGCAAATAGTGAATGGTAAAACAAGTTTATGGGGTGAGGTATTGGATGGTAATTAATGGACTTTCAAGCAATCTTGGATCAATATGGGTTTCCGATAGTGGCAGCGATGGGACTTGCATATTTTATTTACAAACAGAACAAGTTCATCCAAGATACACTGATGGACGAATTAGAAGAGAGTTTCAAGAGATTGGAAGGCATTATCATACAGTTAATTAATCAACAAAAAATAATACAGATTGAACAAAAAGGGATTGAGAAATCCTTCAAATCAATAGTAACAATAATATCAAAATTAATGAAGGAGAAATAAAATGTTTTCAATAGCATCTTTAACAGCATTAGCAACAACAAAAGCAGCAGCATACGCAGGCATGGGAGTGGCAGGAGTCGCTACTGCATTCGTATTAAAAAAGATACCTAATAAAACGATCAAAGCTAAGTTTGGCTCTTGGATGTACAACCTTGGTGTAATATGTACCTTAGGTATGGGTAAGTGGAAATGGACTAAGAAAGTTTGGAATAAAACTATTGAACCTTATTTCGTTGACGCTATTGACAATATTTTAGTTACTGGCATCTCTAAGTTCGTAGATGGTCTTCGTTCTGATAATGACTAAAAAAAATACGAAGATAGATCCAAAAAACTATACAGAAATGGAAGAAGATAGTGTATTATTATATTCATATTTAAAGAAAAAAGGAAAGCATCAGCGTGAGCAGGATCAAAAGACAAGAAAAAAATAAATTTGAAAAAGGTCTGATTAATGCTGTAGACGATAGAGATATCCCTGAAGAAGGTTTAGCTAATGCTACGAATCTTATGTGTGACATTCAAGGCAAGGTTAGGCAGATGGGTATTGATTCAGTACATCAATCATTGGCAGACGTTTTGGATGGTAATATTGAGCCCGGTTACGGGCTTTTCCCTTTTAATTCAGATCGTAGAGTTCATGATAATGCGGCGGTAGAAACAAAGATGCTTGCTATACAAGATTTAAATAATATTAGCATATATGATACTGAGTTAAATGTTGGTGAAGTAACCTTGGGTCCAGATGTAGTCGGATGTAAACCCGTCTTTTATTACTCTGAGGGATGTCTAAGAGTTAACGATGCGAATTTTGAGAATACTAATAATATTCCTAAAACATATAGATATATAGAAAAAAAATTCTGGGCTACCCTCGGTGGGGCTACTGTTACTTACCCTGGTGACTGGTATGAATGCGACGCATATTGTTTTCCACCCTCAATTAGTGGTACCTCGACTAGCTCTGTTTACAATATAGAATGGGGCGGTAATCTTGAGCCACTTCATGCCAGTTCCCATCCTACTGGTGCTGGTAATATTTGTCTAAGTGTTGAGGAAAAAGGTGCTGCTGGGTCTGGTTCATGGATGAAAGACTCTGATTTGCGTTTTGGCATTAGCTTTACTTATGAGGGAAACCAGGAATCACCAATTACCGAAATTCCAGAAGGGCTTGATACTTCAGGCTGGGCAAATGATGATTACTATTTAGAATTTACCTTAAAGATAGATGGAAATGCGGTTCCTACCGCATTTGATCCTAGGATTACAGGATGTACTGTATGGTGGACTGGAAATGCAAACGGGCAATTTGCAAATCCATGGTTTTTATTTGAGACTATATGGGTAGATGTTGCGGGGGCTATAGAGTCACAGAAGGCTAGAGCCATTAGTCATGAAGGAACAGTTCAGACTATGACTGCTCCGTACGCGGGAGTCGGTATGACGAACGCTCTTAAAATTGAGGCTCTGCCTGTAGCAACTTATTCAATGCTGAATCCGGGTCAATTACATGGCAATAAGCTGGAATGTGCTGAATATAAGACAGCTACAATTATTAATAGAAGATGTTTTATCGGCAATATCCGACAGTTTGAGTTTGATCGGCATTCCCTAGGTCCTGCATCACTGGGACATGATGCCTATAAACAGCCTGCTTTAGTCAACTCTCTTTCAATGCCAGATAGGATGATATCAAGCCCTATAGGAAAGTATGATATTTTTGATGAATTTAGTGTTTTAGATACAGCAGTGGATGATGGTGATCATATTGTAGCTATTACCTCATTTGGTGATAGACTTTTACAATTTAAAACGGAAGTGCTCTATGTAATTAACGTAGCGGGTGACGCAGATTCAATAGAATCTGAGCATAGATATATGGGACTAACTCATCCATATCAATATACTGTTACAGAGTATGGAGTTTGCTGGGTTAATAAAAATGGTTGTTATATGATCGATAAAGAAGGTGTAATAGTAAACCTGATAGACGGTTTAATAGATCCAGTTAAGCCGCGAGAAGGTGAAGGTATGGACCCTGATTCCCCCGAAGGATGGGCAGCATTCATGGGCAATTCAGGCATGGTTGGATATTTACCTGAAATGAAGCAGCTAATTGTCTTTGAGGATCCCATCAATAGTGGTGGAAGAGGGAATATAATGGTATTTGACTTTACCACTCAATCATGGACTAGAGGAATTGATCGTGTTACAGCTTTACCAAAATCAAATATTGTTACTAATTATGATGATAAATGTCTTTATACTACCCAAGAACAGACAGCATTTGAAAAATTTACTGTTGAAACAGTAACAAGTTATGTAGCTGGAACGCAAGCCCAGTGGACTGTAGAAAATCTTGCTGGTGACATAACTACAAATAGTAATTTATGTCAATTAAGATTTGATACTAGAGGAAATGAAACTATAGAGAATCTTCAGAAAAATTCTGTATTCACAGAGGGGGCATCAACCAACTGGGTCGCTACAGGAAGTGGGGTTCCTGCTGCAGGATTTGTAGCATGTACTCTTAACACTGCTGCTGGGGATTACCTAAGGGTTACTCCTGCAGTATCCACTACAGATAAACACGGGGTATGGTTATCTGATATTCATTTTGGAACAGGTAATACTATTGAATTTAATAAAGAATATGCAATTACGTTTAAAATTCAATCTGGATATTCAGATTTTGATACTGCTAATTTTTATATTGGGTTCGGAGATGTAGTCTCAGCCCCATTTAATATTACAACAAGTGCGGTCGAGTATACGCAATATATAACTCCAACTGCTAATACTGACTTAATAGTATATATGAAATGGCCAGATGCATCATATACCGGTACTGGGTGGTGGAGACTTTCGGAAATTTCAATTAAACCGCGATACTTAGAATTACATCAACCATTTGAATATAATCCAACCTTATTCCCTAGTGTATTATTTAGGGATAAGATAAGAACAGAAATTCTTACTTATGTTGGATCTAATGAATTATATGTAGTGAGTGGACAAGATGGTGAAATGGTTATTACACAGTTGGCAGAAAATATTGGGAATCTAGATAAAAGATTTGCTCATGCTAATGGAGCTGAATTAGAATGGAAGGTTGCCGCAGGATATAGTGTACCAATATATATAGGAACTAGCACTAATATAGCACCTTATACTGCTACAGTTGTGGATCATAAATTAGTAAGGACCCAACAAACTCCAGCCCCTGGATTACCAAATCCTCATGAAGCAGCTGTGTTAACTCATGAATGGTCTTTGAATGATACAAGCGATCCCTCTGCTGAGGTAATAGAGAACTTTTTTCAAATGACTACCTCCCAGTCAACTTTCTTTGGTGTCACTTGGGTCAGCGGAGCACTTCCTGAGCCAACAGAGGGTCAGCCTTATTGGAAATTTCAAAAAGCAGGTGCAGTCGCCCCTCAGGATGATATACTACAGCCAGCCTACTCTGATCATAACCGGGTTCATTCAGACTGGCCAACTCCCACTAGTTCATTTTCTGGCGGGAAACATATACTTGAACAGAAATATTATGACCTTGCTGCAACCTTTCCTTGTGTTGATGGTAGTATACTGACGGGTACGACTATATCATCAGCTACGACTGAAACAGACTGTAACATCTCTATACCTGGAATATCCTTTAAAGTAGCTTGGGGTCCGTCCGATTATCAAAACGGGGGTCTAACAATTAGTATGTTCGGTGATTGGACTGGATATTTTGACTTATCTAGCATATATTATTTTTCTAACACAGGTAATGCAACATTAGATACTGCTTTATCAGGTGGAATTAAATTCCAGTACATTAGTTTCAGCGACTTCGGTTATCCTGGGGCTGTAGGCAATACTGCGTTATTGGCTAATCTCTCTATTCAAGAGGATCCTAACTATCATACATCTCCTTTCAACGATCTATTTACATATTTCCCAGCATATAATCAAACCGTAACAGTGTCTTACAATTCGGTAAATGATGCGGCACAGATAGGTGATTCAGCAACAGGAATCCCTCCTGTTGGATCTATAAAAGTTTTAGCTCCAGACAGACAATTTGAATTTGGATTTGCTGATAGTGACCTTGATGGTGTTGCTGATTCGTATGAGGCTGGTGTAAGATATAGTGTTGGGATAAGTGGCCAGGATAATAATAGCTATGTATCTAGCACTACAACAACCGATAATCAAACGGCCCTCGCTATTAGTAATATAATATCAACAGATCTAGCTTCTCAAAATGATTCTCAACCCAATCACCCTTGGCAGGCGACTCAGAAATTTATATTATCTGGTTTAGAGGGTGTTATAATATCGGCTACTAGCATAAAGATTAGAGGTAAGATTGGAGCAACTGGCGGGCTTTTTTCATATATAGAGCCACCCCTTGAAGTTGACTATAATATTAATGAATTTAGAGATTTTTTTGAGGTTCCAGTTACAGGGGTTGCTACTGCAGCTAACGTAGACCTTATAACTCTAGGGATTCGAGCACATGACATAGTTTACTGGAAGGCTGGAGCTTTTGCAGGAAATACATGTATTATTAATTCACTGACTTATGATGCAGCAACTGGTTATACGACAATTACAATTGGGACAACAACTGCGCATGGATGTGATGGGACCAATCTATCAGCAACTACTGGCGTTACTGATCCAGGTGGTGGGGTTCTAGCCTACGCAGTTGCAAATCAGATTGAGTTTTCTTCTTTTAGAATGAAATCTCGACAGCCAACCGGATCAGTATCATCCCTTGACATAGGCGCATGGGTTACGAAAAAACTAACAGTTAGAGAATTTATTAACAATGAAGATTCTGGAATATCAGGTGCGGCGGCATCTAGCGATGTTGTATTGGAAACTCCTGATTATATTTTAGATGAATCTCCGTCTACAAATAAGAAATTATATAAAGTATCAATAACATATAAGTGTAGTGGTAACTTTAAGGTCACTGCTGGCTATAATGCCCGCCCTGGTCTTGGAGTGCCAATGACATGCTCAAATGGAACTACTACACCAAGCAATATTAGTCCTAACACTTGGAATACAGATGAGTGGTATTTTAACGCAGATAGATCGCCAAGAAGCTTGAGCGAATCAAGAGAGATGGCGATTAAGTCTGTTAGAATAAAGATTCGGGCTTATGGGGCAGTTTCTGCCTTCCAAATTAACGATATTACTATCTACTATAGACCAATGGATAGGAATATTAATAGATGAGAAATATACATGAAACTAGATTAGCGCATACTAAAGCTGCAAAAGTTAAAATTACTCAGGGTCCTCCTGATAATAGGCAAGGAGCAAGTGGAGATTTAATATTAAGCGCAAGCAAGGGTGGTCTCTTTTTATATATTAAATATGGGAACCAATGGTTTAAAATAGCTGAACAACTCAAGCCACTTATTAAGGGTAATGTTTACTTAGATGAGAGGAGTGACTCTACAGACGGAAGAGTAACTTCTGGATTTATGAACAATAGTAAATTACTAATGACGGATAATATTGAGCTCCCAGATGATAAATTTATCAAATGGGGAAACGGAAAAACTGCATTAATGCACGGGAATAGCTCTGGATTACATCTTAGTAACCAGGTTAGGTTTTCCCAGGCACCTTATGGCGTTCCTAATACTGTCTATTTTGGGATAAATGAGGTAAGTTTGACTGCAGGTTATCATCATGTAATGAATTGCGGTATAATGAATGCCTCACCATCTACTAGTACTACTACTACGTTAGGCAATGGAGTAGATCCAATTGTTCATCCAACTGTATTTGATTATTCTGCTGTTGCTGATGCCACTGTAGAAGATATGATATCAGCTTACTGGGTTGTCCCTAAGGGCATTGAGATTCAGAATATTCAAGCTTATGTAACATCAGATGGAGCTACCTCTGATACGATTCGATTCCATGTTTGTCAATATACTTTAGGGACCGATCCTACTCCTGTTACCGGAGATGCGGGGGATTTAATGTTGGGTGCAATAATAGCAGATAGTGCTGATGTTACAGTTGTAAGTGGAGAGACGTTAAAGATAACCCCTGATTTTACAACATATCCAGCAGCTGAAGTGACAGTTGACAAGGGGAAAGTAGTAATTGCGACAATAGAGGCTGATGTTGCTAGTGATAAAATATCAGCAAGACTATTTATTAATTATAGGGATATGGGACTTTAGATGAACATTTTAATTGCTTGTATAAATATACAAATAATAATATATTACATACATTTCTAAGGAGTAAATTATGGCAGGTGAACAATACGTAAGTAATCAATCAGGATTAGCTGCTGCTAAAGCTTGGCTTTCGGCGGATTATACATCTGCTGTTAGAGAGAATAAGGATGCTATAGCGGCTAAAGATGACGAATGGAATGATCTAATGGTCACCTTGACGGCAGAGCAAAACAGATTAAATGCGGAAGCAAAACAAGCTGAAGAAGATTCTGAATGGGGTAAGACCTGGGAATGGGTTCAGGCTGGGCTTGCAATAGTGGCTGCTATTGTTTTTGCACCTGTTACTGGAGGCATGAGTATGGTAGCAGTAGCAGCATCATTGGCCTCTACGGCCGCAGGAGCATATATGGCGTTAGAAGGTATAGAAACTACTGAAGAAAAATTATCGCGTAGAAAATTATTGACAGAAGTTGATACTTCAGGATTAGAAAATCTTGAAGGACAAATAGATCAATTCGCATGGGACTTAGTAGATGCAGATACAAGATATGCATCTTTATATAATCCATCATGGGAAGTTAACAAAGAAGGAATGCAAGATAAAGTCTCAGGAGACTTAGAGGGTTGGGATGATGATTGGGATGATGTGATAAATAAATATGGTACTACCGGTGAAATATGGGGTGATTTTGTTAAACAGGAAGTATTAGCATTAACAACAATGGCGGCCCCTCAACTTACTGCACCAAAGGACTCAACGAGCGCATATACGGCTTGGAGGGCTGCTTAAATAGATGCCTGAATTTGATTTCATGGAATGGACGATGGACTTTGATTATGGGTCTGATCCTAATGACGGGTATGTTGAAGAGCCACTGTCTGGATTTGCGGATAACTGGGGTGGTCAAGGTATAGGTAGTCAGGTAACTCAAAATGCTTTCGCTGGTATTCAAAGTGATGAGATGTTTGGACAGGAGTTTAGTGGACAACCATATTCAGGTTTTTATCAATATGACAATTTTGATCCTGACGCCATAATGGATGAGTTAATGAGTGGAGTTAGTACTGAATCCTGGAACAATCTTTATTGGGATGATTGGGATGCCCAGTATCTAGAAAATGAGGCATTAGGTTGGGGTGATGTCGGTGGTGGTCAGAATCTGTGGGGCAGTAATGCCAATCAGAATATAGCTATTAAAGATATAGCTGCATGGGGTTTGTTTGGAGTCAATTACATGGACTTAACTGATCCTTTTGAGATAGCAGCTGCAGGTAAATGGGTGGGTGAGCATGGTCAGGGCTTTATGGAGCTGTATAACAATATGCCTGATTTTGGGGGTGCTGGGCATGCATCTGGTGATATTGGAGAGGGTAATACTGCCGCGAATGCTGCACAAGTTAGAGGAAGTAATATCAGTAATATATATAATGATTTCCAGTTGTGGCAAGAATCTAATGCAGCTCTTACTAATACCGCTATTAGTCAAAAAGGATATCAGGCTGAGTCAAATGTAAATGAAATTAATAGAATAATGAATGACAGTAGTAAAGAGTTTTCAAGACAACAAAATGCTTTATATAGTAGGGAAGACGATCTACTTACATTAAACAGGCGCGCAGGCAATACTGGATTTGCAAATAATTCTAGAGCAGACAGAAGCTATGAAACAGCATATACCGGCTTAACTAATGAGCTGGGAGAGTTAGGACTTAGAAGTTCATCTGTAAGAGAAAGTGCAAGAAATGATATTTCAGATGCTGTTGCTGCATATGATTCAGATGTAGCTAATCTAGAACAAAGCTTTTTTGATCAGCAGTATTCTCAGATGACAGGGATGACTCAGGCAGTCAATGAGCAGTTGTCAGGATGGCAAGCCGACGCATCATCAATGGTAGAAAATTGGTATTCGGGGCTAGATTTAATGATGCAGACTAATGTTGGTAGTACGGTTAATATATACGATCAACAAGGAAGTCCATATTATTCAGATGCAGGGGGGCAATTTGACCTTCATGACAGTTATATCTGGAACCCATGGAATCCAGGCACATAGTGAGAGGCATATAATATGGCCCATGATCCAGATTTTTCAGAATGGTTTACCCCAGAATGGGATACGGGGTTTGCGCCAGGGTTAGGTGGTGGAGGTGCAGCTAACTGGAGTGATAATAATGAAAATAGTCCTGAAAATAATCCAGATTTCGAGGAGATATGGTGGGGGAATATGTCTTCTGCCTGGAATACACTTGGGTATAGTACTCTAAGTGAGTTATCAGACGATTTTGAAGATAATATGTTTACTTCCTTTCAAGACTCACAGCAATGGGAGAACTACCAGGAGAATCAAACCGATCAAGGCGAAAATCTTGAATTTGTATTTGATGCTTTTCAAGAACAAAATGCTCAAGAAACTGAGAGATTTGCGAGAAAGATATATAGAGATAAACAGATTGGAGAAGAAAAGCGTGCAGGTATTGAGAGAGAACGCTCGTTTAACACTGATATTCAAAGCCTAACCAATAATAGGATTGTTAATGAAGCAATAAACGCAATTAATCAAACCTATACTCAAGAAGGTATGTATGGATTCACAAATCAAACAGGGAATAGTACTCCTTTATCAAAAGAGATGGCGATTGTGCAGAATAAAATTGATACAGCCAATTCTACTGCTTCTATAGCTAGAGGTGATTTAAGATCAAAAAGAGACTCCGTAAATAGACAATATGGATTTTCATTTACAGGCGAGCATGTGGAGACAGACACTAGCACTGGTGAATTTCCTTGGGACACTGCTGGGTATAGTGCCTGGGTAAATTATGATGAAAACGATCATCCTAGTGGTAGTGGACAGTATGGTATTTTTAACAATATGGGGCTTGGAGTTCATCAGACCGGTGAACAAGGAGGTGGATCTGATCAGTATTGGTTTGATCAGGGTGTCTCTATAGGCGGGGAGATGTGGACAGGGGCTGGTGCAGATCTAATAGGGAGCACTCTTTCTATAGGTGGTGATACTCCTTGGGGTGTCGGTTCTGCTATTAATCAAGTATTAGATAATTTCGAGGCTCTTGGTGGGGACAATCTTAGCAACTTTGTAATGGGTACAGATACTGTGAATGCATTGCTTCAATCAGCAAATAGCACTATGAATAGGGCTTATGATTATGGTGGCAAGCTTTCAAATTGGGAAACACAATCAAATTTAGATTATGCCAATGCCTACGATTCATGGCTAGGTGAACAATACCAAATAGCAGGTATGGCTGCAGGAGGGTCTGGTGGATAATGGCTAATAGATTTTCAGCAATGGATGACGACGATATGAACATAGGTGTAAATAATGCCGCTACTATAGCTACAACTATGAAAAATTTCACTGGGATGATGGGCAGACATGGCTTAACCAAAGAAGATAACTCAGAGGTTTATACTAATCTACATGAGATTATGCTGTCATTAGGTAAGGTAGAGAAGGCAGAGGGATATGATCCAATAATACATGAAATTACGCAATTACAAGCTGGAGAGACTGATTCTATAGAAGATCTCACTTTGTTAAATATGCTAGATTATGTAAATGCTCAAAAAAATACCTTAATAGCTGATACTCAGGTTAAAGCTGAATTTAATAATACTAGGGATGCTCTATTGAAATTAAAGGAGAAGGGAAAGTGGACTTCTAATGAAATTGAGAAGATTTATGATTCAATAGAAGATGTTGTATTAAGTGCTAGGCCAAATGCAACGGCAGGGCACTTGCAGAATCTCTTAATACAGCAGGATGATGTATCAAACTTAGAGTCATTAACCCGTGATATTAAGAACTATGACTCAGATCCGTCTACTATGGAAATAGATCCTTTTAAAAAAGGTGCAGCAGGATATGAAGATTTCTATGGTATGGATCCTTATTTAGATCAAGCATTTAAAGATTTGTTAGCTCACAAGATAGATGATGGGCGAGTAAGATTAACCCAATTTGAAATGCAGAAAGATAAAGCTAAAATTGATCATAATGCGGCTTTAGAGATCAATATAGCAAAGCAAGAAGCTTTAGAGTTAGAAAAAAACTACAGATTACAAGGTATATTCCATGCATTATTACAATTTGATGAAAGTAGAGGTGGGCGTCCTGAGACATATATTGATGAGAATGGACAATACATTAATGTAAACGATTGGCGTAATGCTGGCCTAAATAGTAATCAGCACTTAATGGGACTTCCATTCCCAGGCCAAAGTGTAGATATGCAAAATGAGAATTTAAATGAAGCTCTTCGTTATATTAAGATAGGTGATGCAGATAAGGCTCAAGATGCATTAGATAAAGGTGTAAAGGGTGAGATGGGTCGACAATCTGATGTTGTTAATCAAGCTTATGAAAGTAAGTTAGATAATATTAATGCATATATGTATACAGCTCTAAAAAATAGCGGTACTAAAGCTCTTTTGCTTCCAGGCTTACAAGCATTAAAAGCTGATGGTAAAACTCTATACGGCTTAGAGAATCTATATGACGAAAAGAAAAAGTTAACTCATAACATTAATTACATGATAAAAGCAATAGATTGGGATGAGCAGATACATACCAAAAATGGTGTAACCACAACGTTACTTACTGATAAGGCTATAAAAATACATAATGATCCTTATGAGTTAGTAGCAACGGCATTACAGACAAAAACTGGTAAACCTATTGATCAATTAACTACCAATCAGATTTTTGAATTTTTAAGAGAGCAAGATTTTAAACCATTGACTAGTCAGATGGCTAGGGATCGTACGGGTCAATTCCCTGATCATTTGGCAAGATTACTAACTTCACTTATTAAGGCTGATGGATTTTTACATGGTGCAGCCTTACATACTCAATTATTTGATTATGGCCAAGATCCAGGAGATCCATTTTTCTTTTATGATAATCCAAATATAATCGACTTTTCAAAGTAGGGGGAACAAGCATTGTATACCGATGAAGAATATGCAACGCTTATGCAACAAAAGTACCCACACCTTTATGGTAATTGGAGTGCTGAACGTATAATTATGGATAGGGTCCTCCGGAACCCTTCAGAAGTTGCTAAGTTGCAAAGTAAAAATGATAGATTAGTTACCGAAAATGGGAATCAATATCTCAATTTAGGAACCGTCAAATCTACTAAGCCCCCCAGAGATGGTGGTGCAATGGCCCTTGTCTGGCATCAATTTAAAAGCTTCCAAAGAACCCCTGGCACAATGATGCATAATATGAGAACAGCTATAAGGGAATCTCAATTAGAAGAGATCGATCGTTTAGAAGATAGAACTATTAGACAAAAAATGGCTGACAATCTTTCAAATGATGGCAGTAAAATGTTCTTTAAATCTCCATATGGAACTCCTCTTATCGATCATAAAGAGCCAGGACCTACCATAGGCGCTACTCCAAACTACAGATGGACCGATAGAATAGCAATTAGATTAGGTCAAGCCCCAGTTGACCCAGTGGATGCTGGGTTTATAAGTGATGAAGAGGAAGCTGTTATACATGCTCACTTTGATGCATTGAGGGGGGAATTTGGTGAACTCAAAGAATATGCCATGGCTAAAAGTAAAGTTTGGTATGAGGATACCCAGCGACTAGCATTAGAGCGTATGGAGAATGATCCAGTATTAGCAGCCTACCAAACCTGGGTAAATGATGTACCTATGAATGTTGAGAGCATACTAGATCAACCAATTAATATGGCAGTGAGAGCTACGGCATTAATGGCTCCATCTATTTCAATGGCTTTATTACCTGGTGGTGTATTAAAGGTTGGTGGAGGGGCATTACGATGGGCTGGTATAGGATCTACGGCTAGAAAATATACTAAAGTAGGACAAAGCATGCTTGGGCTTGGTAATGCAGCTCAAATGGCTTCTCAATATATTACTATGCCTACTATGGTTGCCATGGAAGGTGGCTCCATGTTTAATACTTTAATGTCAGATATGATGACAAAGGGTTATACCTATGAGGAATCTTTTGATTCTGTTGCAGATGCCTCATTCATTTATGGAATGTGGTCTGGATTGGTATTAGAACCATTGCAAGTTAATAGTGTACTAAGATATTTAAAGGCAGAAAAATCATCTTTAAGAATGTTTACCAGTAAAGTAGCTGAAAAATTTATAAAGGCTAAGAAGGGTACTTCATGGGCTGCAGCTGCAGGAAGGGGTGGCTTGACTGCGACTGCTTTTATAGGAGAGCAAATGCAAGAGGGTGTTGTAGAATGGGCCCAGTCTATTAGTGAGCATGTTATCTCAAAGGCAGTAATAAATGGTTATGGTAAGAGTGAAGATCATATCTTTGCTATGATAGGAAAACAAATAAGAAATGAAAATTGGGGTGAATTAGCTACGTCATCAGAATCAGTAGATGCATTCTGGAGCGCTTCTTGGTTTGGGTTTGCTGGACCAAAAACATTAGCAAAGGGAATATCTTATCCATTAAAAAAAGCCTATATGAATGCCTTAGTCGTTAATCCTGGAAAAGTAAGTGCTCAAGTCGTTGGTGATCAAGTTATAGTAACTGTAGATGGAGAGCAGGTAGGTGCAGCAGAGAGGCATACCAGCGAAGAAACAGCAAAGATGCGTGCTGAGGAAATTAATACAGCAGTCGAAAGAACAAATCCTGATGCTTTTGAATATGATCCTGGAAAATTAGCCGGTAATGATGGATTTGTTATGAAGATTTTACTTCGTCAATTTGGGTTATTTGGCAAGTCGAGAGCAGACGGCAAAGGAAAGAATTATGCAAAAAACTTTAACAGAGAGTATATAGAAGAAGAACATGGTAAACTTGGCATAGGTGGTAAAATATTAAAGGCTTTTGCTGAGAATAAATCTGGTGCTAAAGTTGGGGATATGATTTTAAAATTATATGAAAATACTTTAACTAAGGATGAATCAGGTAAAGTTATTAGTACTATCTTTGACCAGTTAGACTTAACAGAGGCTCAAGAAGCTGAAATCAAAAATTATATTGGACGCATTATTAAGCTGCAATATCAGAATAATATTGTTACTGATACCGTAAATTCTGGTGCTGATGCTAGTGATTCACTTAGGTCTAATGCAAAGAATACAATGGATGATATATCTAATGAAGATGCGTTTGATAGTTTATCCGATTCCGAAAAGAAGAATAAAATAGAAGCGGAAATTAATTCTAAATTAGGCAAGTTAGAGATACAACATCAAGCTCATCGTGGAGAACAGGAAAATAAGTTTGAAGCATCTCAGTCTGAAGCAGGTGAACAGGGAGATCAAGATATTAATGCAGACGCTGAACAGCAAGCGAGAGATAAGGCGTATCAAGAACATTTAAAGAACAAGAATGGCGGGAAACCACCTAAGCCCCCTGGAGGATCTAATCCACCACCAATAACACCACCTAAGCCTACCTCGGATAAGAAGGTTCTTGCTAAAATGAATGCCTTGTATAATACTTTAAAAACAAAGGCTAAAAATAAGACAGAATCAGCTAAAGCTGCGATTCTTAAGTTTACTAATACTGAAGTGAATAAGATACAAAAATCCCTGGGGTTAGATTTTACAGAGGATGATATCAAGACTAATAAAGCTGGGGTAGCTGATGCAATTATTTCTAAAATATCGGTGGCCGTTGCGGCAGGTGATAAGTCTGCTCCTATTGTCAAGACCGGTAAGCCTGATACAGGTAAGCCTGATACAACTAAGCAAGATGTTGAATTAGATGGAGTAGACGAGGCTATTTCTTTTATTAGAGAATTTGCAAAACAACTAAAAGCACTTAGTAATATGAAGACAGATACGAGCAAGATATCTACTGATGCAGGCAGCAAACTATATAGGTGGCGCGAAAAGGTAAGGGGAATATTGGGTCAATCTGATTTATTGATGACCATATTAGATAAGGATAAAGAACTTGATCCCCTTTTAAAGGAAATATCTGCCTGGTTTAGTCAGCCTATTACTGATATAGATCCTTCTATAAAATTTGATGGTACCGTAGGGCAATATTTAGATGAATTAGAGAAGAGGGCTAAAGACCCATCTGACGAAGTTGAGTTTTCTGCTGTAGAAGAGAAGATATTTGTCCCAATTCGAGAGTTCTTTGCTCAATTTGGAATTGACTTAAAGACATCTCCTATGGGGGTTGAGTTATTTATAGGGTTAGCAGAAAAGGTAGCAGAGCTAGATCCCAATAATTTAGATCAGATCTCTGAGGTTGCGGCTAGATACTTAACAGAAATGCTATCATATTCAAAAGATTACTATAAATTATACGAAGAAATTAAAAAGACTGGACATTTTAAAGCTCTAGTTAAGGCTATAGATGATGCATTGCCAGATGGTAAATTTGCAACTCAAGAGCATAAACGCAGGATAACAAAAGATATCTTCTTTGAATTATTGAAGAATGGGTTTGATAGTGCATTTGCTAAGAAGATGAGAATTAAGAAGTCTATATTAGATAAGATAAAGGCAGCATTTCAAGCCCTTGTTAAGAAATTAAAAGGAGCTAATTTCAAGGTTCTAAATAAAGTGGTTGAAGATGTGATTGCCAAGACCATGAAGGGTAAAGATTTTATAAGATTAACCGCTAAAGAAGGATATGTAAGAGTTAATTTTCAAAAGGCTTTCGATTTGAATCCATTGGCAAAACAGATATATACGCTCTTAGGACAACATCCTAAGTTGGTGTTAACAGGATCTATTGCATATGCTACTCAGGGGACTGTATTTAGAATTGCAGACAATATCGTGCATGATTTAGATTTTGTTAGCTTCTTATCGAGAGAGGCTGGGAATAAGTTGATCATGGATAATTACCCTGGAGCGGTACAGATTTATGACTTTCCTTCTGAGATGGGTAAAAAGCATACTGATACATACATTGTTCCTCCTGTTGGTACGTCAGTCAAGAATATAAAGAGACGGGAACTAGAGGGCTCAACAGCTCAAAAGGTTATTGCATATGAGATTCATGATGCAAATGGTAAAGTGGTTGGAACATATAAATTAAAATTTACCACTAATGAAGATGGAAAAATTACCAATGAAAAGGAAATAAAAACTGGAGCTGAAGGAGTTCTTGTAGACCTATTTACAGGAGATCCTATAGGTAGACTAGAGGACGCTATGGACTGGCCGTTTATAACTGATAATAAAGCTACCGTAAATGTTAAGTTGGCAAAGTTTAAAAGCCCATTTGAATGGAAATTGCAATGGAGCCGCTTTAAAGATATATGGGATTATAATAGATTTGTCCCATATACAGAAGATGAAATGAAAGAGGCTAGAGAAATCGTTAAGGAGGCTGGGGTAAAAGAATTAGCGGATGCTGTTATAGCTGTAATACAGGAAGATATAGATAGTATGGATCCTAAAGACCCTGCAGTTGCGTTGGCGCGCGAAGAACTGCAAGCGAACTTAGATGCACTTAAAGGAACAGTTGATGAAAGAAATCTTCAACCAATATCATCATCTGAAGCAGAGGATTCTAATATTACACCTACATTAAGCAAAGATGAAATGATCGCAGCACTTAACCAATCTGAGGATGTTTTTAGCACAAGTATTGAAACGGAGTCAAAAATCATTGCTGAAGAGGCTGCCGAAGAGTTGGATGACAAAAAAGGACCTTGTAGAGATAAGGATTTACCATTCTAATGAAGAAAATTTGCAACTTACATCATGCTGATGATATTAAAGAATTAAGATCCTGGATAAAAGGATATGTAGACAAAGGTAAAGAAGGCGGTGGCATGCTAGCTGCTGTTATCGTTAATCTGCGTGAAAAAATATACGTAGATAACCCTGCTTGGGTAGATGATTTTGATAGTGCTGTACGAAGCGAATATGGGGAAGATATACAAACTACAGTTATGCATATTCCTCAAGACCCTGATTTAGCAGGGACTGTCGCTCCTATACTAAATTTAAATGGCTTAAGTTCAATTTTTGAAGCTGGAAATAGTAGAGCTGTGACTGAAGATGTTATGGATGGTGATGAAAGCGGTGGGTCTACAAACTTTAACATTGATAGGACTGAAGAGGGGGGTGTTTATTCATGGCTTGGAGTAGGACAATTTGATCATTTATGGTTTGCAGCATTAGGAATTAAGATTAGCCCTAAAGAATTACCGACTGTATATAGGAATGCTAGGGACATGTCATGGGATGATTTTGCTACATGGGCTATGGAGGTAAAGCAAGCGGATGCGAAGTATATTCCTCAGCTAAAGAAACTATGGCTGTTGCAGAAACCTATCAATTCCGTGCCTTTGCGGGACAAGAAAGCCTGGGTCTATGCTAACTTTAAGTATTTAATAGATAGCACATTAAAAGGTAAAGCTAGAAAGCAGCGCTTCTTTAAAAGAGAGCATGAGGTTATTGATAGTGAAACAGGAGAAGTAATAAACATTAAGACTCAAAACGTTGCGCCTAAAAATGTTATGACTAATTTCATTGACTTTTTAGATACTAAGGTCAGAGGACAGAGTATAGGGTCTGTAACTCATTATTTTGGATTAAATAAAATAATGAATATATTCTGGAATAAAAAGAAGACTTATTGGTGGGCAAATGAGTCAGCTGCAGATATTAAAAGTATAGAATTAAATGAAATGGTAGCCGATTTCTTAATTCATCAAGGCGTTATGATTGTTGGAATGTCTGCTAGTGATAATGGTAATTTAATGGGTGTTGATATTCAACCAGCACATGTTGATGTAGCTCTGAATAGAGACAGTGTAGAAGCGGCCATGGAAAAATCTTCGGGAACAACTTTTTCTGCTAAATTTATTAAAGATTTTAAAGATTCTAAACATAGAAGCATTGCTATTTACTATAGAGAACTTAAGAAACGTGTGACATCACAACATAAAAAGGGTAAACTTTCGAATGAAGATAGAGTAACCTTTAATAATTTTCATACTTTATTAAATTTAGTAGCTAAAGATAATTTTAAAAAATATTTAGAACAAGAACGCAAGAATGGTGTCGCTATGAGTGATACTGATATAAGGTTGTTTATAGAGAATGCTTCTAAAATACCCAGAGATTCTGATGGTAAACAGCAATACCCTATATTTAAACATGTTGCAGGGTTAATAGCTAAGCATGAATGGTATAAAGCTGTTAGGGGTAATAATTACCTTAACTATTCTAGTTTACACACCTTTAATCGTATGAGACTATCTGTTACTGATGGGTTTGTAGCTGTTGGTGTTGGACCAACTAAGCATATTATTGTTGATCCAGAGACAGTTGATATCTATCTATACGGTGAGAAAGTAGAAAACTTTACAACCTTAAAAGGATTATCTAATAAGAAAAATCTTCTTGATGGATTATCAATGGTAAGTACTGCATTATTAAATAAAACTGCATCAGTTGTTGGGATTGAAAAGACTAAAGGTGATCAGCATGAACCAAGAGAGATTAAAAGTGTTATTCTAAATATATCAGAAGATGGTAAAAGCTATGTAGAGATTAAGCATTCAGAGCAAGAGGCTTATGCGGCTATGCAAATTGTTAAAAAGGGTAAGAATAGAAATGATTCTGATAATGTTATTGCCTATAGTAAGATTCATGGTAATGATATTATTTTATATGCTCAAGGTCAGAAAATAGACATGATATCTGATACTGACGGTGCTAAAACTTTCTATGGTGATGTAAAACTAAACCAGGTCTTTGAAGTCCCTGAAAAAGGTAGAAGGATTATTATTGCACCACACCCAACTTCAGCTCCTACTATCTATGGCCCAGTTCAATATCTTAATGCATTAAGTGTATCAGGTTTATCTGATGCTGATTTAGACGACTTTAATGATTATGCAAATGCATTTTTTGAAATGTTAAAAGAGCAGGCTGGTAAATATTTAACTACTTATATCAATGCTGCTGAAGACCCTGATTTACTACGTGCTATTGTTGGCCATACATATTCAGAACAGAGTGCTTCTAGAGATAATGTTAAGAATAAGTTATTAGCTAGAGATGGATGGGCTATTCAACATCCAGATTCATTAACCCCTCTAAGAAAGATGCTTTTAAATAGTATGATTTTAGGCGGTTCTATGCAGGCTAGAACATTTGATAATAGAGTAGATGGTGGGATACTTGGCACAGATTCAGCTGGGTCTGATTATTTCTTAAAGCCTTATCTTGGAGATGAAATTAAGTTAGTTGATGAGAATGGGAATGAAGATCCAGATGGAGTTCCTGAAGGTGTTATACTGTCGTCTGGAAGTAAGGCTATCTTCAATAAAATGAAAAATATTATGTTCAATGATATGAATGAAGATAATATTCGAGTGGACTTTGAAATAGATGGTTCAATGATGACTGGAAGTGGGTTGGATAGCTATAATAGGTGGTGGGGTCAATTAGATAAAAATCAAAGAATCCTTCATGTAAATAAATGGTTAACAACAAATCCACAGTATGTATTAACATATAGATCTCCAATCCTTAAGCTTGATTCTGTTGCTCCACGTAAAATTCTTAAATTTACTGAACGAGACGATGGTGGGGCCATTTATCATCACCCTCAAGATGTCTTTATTAGATTGGTTGGTGATTTTGATATTGATGAAGCAGGGGCTATGATAGTACCATCTAAATATATTGATGCATTATGGAAATTTCAATTTAGTCAGCTATACAAAGATAGTAAGAATGCTTCGGCCGAATTAGATCCATTTGCGATTGATGATGCAGCTCCATTAAGTGATCATGCAGGTATGTTAGAGGATATGGTAACTACTATTGCAGGGCATAAGTCTCAGGGAAGAATGACCAACTTAAAGAATCTTACAACAACTATTGCCTATCATGTTAAACGAATCGTATTTGAAACTAGAACAAAAGATTCATCTACTCCTGATGGAGTTGTTTTAACACCTAAAAAGCGTAGTGATAAGAGTGTTATGGATTATGCTCCTCTTAAAGATAATGTAAATCAAGAGACCTTAAACAAATTAGGCTGGGGCGGATTTACTAAAATTGTTGAAATAGATGGAGTAAGGTATTTACAGACTACGGTTGAGCATGAGTTAAATTTGATATTAAATGCAGCAGTAGATCACCCCAAGTTAAATCTATTGACAAAGGCTTGGAAATTTAATGTAGAAGATATTGACGGTACAACATGGATATTAAATAGGATGTTTAATATTAAGGGTGAATTAACTGAAGCCCATATTAAAGTTTTGAGAGGTGGAGCTGCTGCGAATAAGCCTAATGGACTACTTAGTCGATTTAATTTGTCTAATATACGTAAAGGTAGAAATGCTAATTACCAAACTATGTCTGAGACGGGTATGTTTGAAGCAATCAAGGATCTTTATGAGTTTTTACATTCATCTATAGAGGAGCAGGCAGCCTCATTAGGAACTGCTGAATATAAGTTGAGCTATGCAAATACATTAAGTGCTAAATTTGAAATGAATGAATTAGCGGATGATAAGAAAATTACATTTGAGGAAGAATTAGCTATTTTACAGAGAACAATGATGATAGAAAAGTACGGTCCCATAGCTCCTGTATCTCCCTATAATTACGATGAAAGCCGTAAAGAGGTAGCGCATTATAAGGCTAGAGATGCTATAAAGAAATTTATTAAGGATAAGTTTCCCAACATAACTAAAGCTCATTACCAAGCTGCTCGTCAAGTCGCTCGTAGCTTCTATATTCAATTTGTAAAAATCATAGCAGATAAAGAGCATAATGCAAATACTATTGGGCGAGATGCTGCATTATTAAGACTAGTTGAAATTGAGGAGTTAAAGTTGTTAAGTTTAATATCTAAATATGAGTCAAAAGATGGTAAAATGATAGACTCTTTACAAGATAGCACAAGGTCTATCGTCACTATGCTTATTTTAGGCGGGGTTGATGCTCGTAAAAATATACAAGTATTACCTTTCCAGGAAATGCTAAGTGATATACTGATGACTGAATATGGTAAGATTTGGGAAGAGAATTTTAATTCCATCGAAAGAACAGAAGATATGTCTGAATTTTTGCTAATGAACATTGAGGCCGAACTTGAAGGCCTGAGAGATGCTGGATTTACTACAATAGATTTAATTAATAAGGATATTTGCTAATGGGGAAAGAAGCATGCAATATACAGGGGTTTGATCTTACTGTCTTTAAGGAGGATCTAGATTTTGCTATTGATGCAGTTTTTGGAGAAGATTTAGATGACGTAGAGACGTTAGAGGTAGATTTAGCTGATGCTAAGGTTGCAAGGCAGGAAAATAAAAATGCAATGGAATTGGCTAGACTTAAGCATAATCAAAAGAAGTATAATTTACACTCTAAAGAACATAAGAGTAATGTAGAGCAGATTAAGCTTTTATCTCATAAATCTAAAGAGTATGATAGAAAACTTGACTATATTGATAAAATTAAAGAGCTTATTCGTAATACCGTAACGGGGTATAAGAGCATAGATTTACTTAATATAGACCCGACATTAATGCTTGAAGGTATGAAGGCTGTATTAGAAGATAGGTTTTCTATTTTTGGATCATTTCACGATTTAGACTTAACCACTCTTCAGTCAGTATTTAAACGTTTACAAAAAGATTTTGCCACACAGGCAAAGAATAAGCCTAAAAAAGAGCTTTCATTAATTGATGATGATTTAAGAGATCCTTTAATTGTTATGATGGAGAACGATGAGACTGGATTGGGAGCTCGTTTTATAAACAAAACCAAAGAATACTTGTACAATAAGTATTCTAAAGCTAATCATTATATTGATCAATTCCGAACTGCGCAATCTTCGTTGAGTGATTTTATCTTTACTTCTAAAAAATGGTTTTATAATGTTAGTCGTGGGTTAACTGAAAATGAGCAATTAAAGCAAAGCCTGGCAAATACCAATGAATTTGTAGCTGATGTTTTAGATGAAAGAACTAAATATCTTCGTCCAATGTCTGTCTTTATTCTAGATGATAAAGGTTTAATGGTTTTCTCCCCAGAATTTGAAGCTAATAGAGAGGCACTTAGTGCCGCGTTAAATGGGGATCTTAAAGCGGGAATACCTTATGGGATTAATATCCAAACACATGAAGTTCCGGATTTAGATAGACCTATATTTTATGTATCTATATTACAGGAGACCATAGACCATAACGGTGAAGAGATATGGTATACTTTTGAGATCCCAGCCCAACGTAAGGGTGAGAAGAATGAGTGGTATCCTGAGCTTTATCCACAGACTAAAGGTGGAAAAGAGATGAGTCAGACATCCAGACGTTGGAAGGTTTGGAGAGATTATTTTTTAAAAACTGATAAAGGAATGGGTTTGGCTAAGTTAGACCCTCTTGATACTAATCCAACTTTAATGGATGAGGGATTTTATCAAGCACAAATGCATAAAAGTAGAACTGGGAAGTATACAAAGAAGGGCAAAGAAGAGGAATTTAGTACTACAAGCTATCATGCACATAGAAAGACCGGTGAAATGCCTGATGCAATCCCTACGGAGATATGGACTTATATTGCAGAAGTTAGACGCATATTAAAGGATTTACATGGCCATGCTATTGGTAGAATAGGGGGAACTACTGCTGCTATTAATAGATCTATTGCAAAATTAAAGGCTGCTGGTATTGTTGGGCAAGATGAAGTAGATGATATTATGGGAGATCTATTAGGGTTAGATCTTGATAGTAATATGTGGGTCAAAGATGGAGATCTTATTAGTGTTAATTCATATATGAGCGAGAAAAAGATTTACTTTCCTCATAAAAGGGTAACAAGAGATGAATTTATCAATTTATTTAAAGTTGAGAATAAATTATTTGAAACAATAAATAGAATGGCTGATGAATTAGCGGACATGGAAGCTGATCCCGAAAGTGATCCCGAAGCTTTGACTTCATTTATTGAAAAACTTGAGGAAATTGAGCGAGAATATGAAATTGTTCGAGAAATTATTGAGGTTAGAACTGGTCAAAAAAATAGATATGATGTTGCTAATAAAATGCAATTGCAAGATACTTTACAACATGCAAGACAACGTACAGGTGTAGTATCTCCCTTGCCAGATGAGGCTTCCCAGACAGGCGGAAGACGTGGTGATTTTCATGTATTGGTTGATTATGTCAATGAAGTTATAGATAATTTAGCTAAAAATGAACTAAAAGTAGATATGGTAGATATATTAGCTAGAGTACCTAAAAAGGTAAAAGACTACTTAGTGGATCAATTACGCACAACTTTTGGTAGGCATGATGCAAGAGCTGCTTTCCCTATGGGAGTTAAGTCTTTTGAGTATGGTGGAACTGAGGTTATTAAGTATTTTAAATATCTTGGTTTCGACATTACTCCTGAAACTGCATATGCTCTTATGAAGATCCCCGGAGGAATATTGAGTGGAAATCTATTAGGTGTTGGCTCAGCTCAGCAAAATAGTTGGCAGCAAGTTAATGTATATATTGAAACGGGTATCGATATCACCTTGCAAGCCGAGCAAATTAGACATGATAAGCCTGAATTAGTTGATGAAATTGTTAAAAGATCTGGTGTTATGGATGTAATGTCATCTATTGCTGATTCATTGCTGGGATCTATTAGTGGAGATGTTGCGTGGAATACTGGCTACTTTGCTATGAGAGATTTAGCATTATTTAATTTATCACCTGATAAGTTTACTGAAGCTGTCATGGGTAATGAAAAATATACTGCATGGCTATCTGGCCTAGAGAGCCGATTAGAGCTTAATGCAGGTAGTTTGCTTCAAGATAAGCAGCTTATTATGAATGACTTATATGAAATTGTTCATAAATTACGAGAAGGAACACTCAAGAAAGCTGATATAAAAGGTTTAAATAGTGTTACTAGCTTAGGTGTCAGCAAAGCTTTAACAAATCAATGGGTTAAATGGGGTCTTGATGGAGGATGGGTTTCCGGTTGGATTAAGAAATCTGATACCAGAGGTACATTTTCTTTTATTGGAACAGAGGAAAGAATGCGTAGGTTAGCTGCAGTTGATGGAGCTGTATTAGCAGTTGTAATGGGGAAAGTTCCAACTGAATGGATAGAGGCGGGGAATGATCCATATTTACATCCTGAGGCTATAAGAGCGGCAAGAATTATGGTAAATAAGACTATGTTTGGTATGTCTCCTGAATTTCATGCTAAATTTTTACGTGGTGGTGGTGGGCAAAGTTTATTCAAGTTTGTACCATATACTTGGCATCAAATGAATAGAGAATGGAAGTGGATTCAGGCTTGGTGGGATGGATTTGCAGAGAAGACACCAGAAGAAAAGTCTCAGATGCTCTGGGATACTATGAAAATTCCTAGTAAGGGTACTGTTAGAAATGCTCAAGAAGAACGTATGTCTAGATTTTTATGGACTAGAGTATTATCTTCTGTTCTTACGGTTGGAGCTATGTCAATACCTTTTATTGGTATAACGTATAAGTTTATGGGACAATATACCCGAAGCTTATATAAGCGTCAAGTAGGTCGAGGTCTTGAATCAATGACTATGTCTTTAGTGTTTAGGGGATTACAAGCAACAGCAATTGCATTGAATCTAGCATATTATGATGAAGAAGACGAGGATGAAGTATACGATGATTTATATAGATACTTTATTCCTATTTACTTCAATACAATGTTTGATTTAATACAAGGTGTTAGGGAAGGGGAAGGGATGTTAGCTGGATTTAAATATCTGGGTATATATTCAAGATCCTTTAATTTGATTGGTACCCAATTACATGATTGGTATGAGGATCCTCCAGAGTTATTTTAGTAGTTCACGTTGTGAATACTCTATCAACTTCCTTTTGAGGTTTGAAATGTTTTTTTCCATCAAGATGACTTCTTTTAACATATCAGTATAGGGACTGTGATATTGTTCTTTCTTAAATTGTTCGTAATTTTGTCTAATTTTTTCCATTAGGATCAATCAATTCCATAAAATGGTTAAATTCAATAACAGCATAAATTTTTGATTTATTCTTTTTGATAATTAAAACAGGATTTCTATCCGATGAATTAGTTTCTGCCTGGTCTAATGAGGCCCACAGGTTTAACCTTTCTACATTTTTACATTCAAAGCTATATTTAATACATTTTTGAGCTGCAGGGGAAAGAACAATGTCTTCCCCCGTCATACCCATTGTTTGAGATTTTATATCATCAGGATCTAGAAAGGGTTTAAAGAGTTCCTGTAATATGTCTCTAACATGATTCTGCAGTCTTCTGCCTTTAGCTTTAGCAGATCTAACGTTCATTATCGTAATCTATAATATATTCTTTTAAGTCAGCGCTGGGAGGATTTAAAAAATGTTGCGCACTATCCCATATTTCTATTAAAGCATTTTTATCTGGGTTGGCTGGATTCATTTTGATGATAGCCTTACAGATTCTTTGCCCTTCTTTCATTTTTAAATAATAATACTTTTGCGTAGGTCCATGAACCTTTTCATGGTTTCTATGAGCAGCAGTAATAGGTTCTCTCTCCATATTGTCCTCTTTAATGTTAGGTTAATTTAAAAACATTCAATATTTTCTGCAATGGCTATTTTATTCGTAATAACCATTCATGGATATCCATTGCATCCTTTTCTACCAATAACTTGTTGAAGTCTTTATGGGCTGTTGATCCCACAAGTGCATACGACACAAGGCTCGCTATCTTCATCGTCAGTGCATGACTGATTTTCACTTCGAGACTTCTCGATTGCTTTTCCAATTATATTACTCCTTTCTTTATCTGTTAACATAATTCTACTTAAACGCTCTTTCTTGGCCTTTTGTTCCTCATTATATCCGCTACAGCATTTTAAACATGCAGGGCAGAACTCCCAAGGCTCATAACCTATGGAACCATCTGATTTTTCCCAAATGTGATATACTAAAGGAGCATCACAACATTCACTTATTTGATTCATTATTTGCTCCTAATACCCACTCTAAAGCTTCTACCCAACCCTGATTATTAGCCCATTGCATTTCATCCATAGGATGATTAGGGTCATCAAGGTGTTGCATTTCTTCTGCTAATGCGCACTCTATTTCTACTTTATTCTTCATTGAAAAACCACTTTCTTTTTTTATTTCTATTGCCTATCTCTCTAATAGCACACTTTTTACATATTTCATATCTATACGCTGGTACAAGATCTGCTATCGCTGGATGTGGCCTACGAACATAAAAGTTCACAGGCCTTATCCATGTTGTTCTGCAGCTATTGCATTTAAAGCTAGCTCTTTTTTGGTTTGGATTTTCTAGGGTTGGCAAGTTCTTCAATTATTAACTCCAATTCATTAATTTGGCTAAATAAATCAAGCATTCTTTTTGTAGATTCTTCTCTAAATGCATTTATGCCATCCTTCCAATCAGCATCATCGGTCATTCTATCTTGCATAGTCATGCTTTTACCTCTCCTGTTTCTGGGTTAAAATTACGAACACTATCAACAAATCCACTATCAGCTAGAAATTCTTCTTCACCCCAATTAACATTCTCTTCACCTTCAACCATTGCCCAATAAAGTGTTAAATATACTATAGAATCTTTTATTCTACCACGTATATCTTCTCTTTGTGAGGTATGCCCGTTGATATGTGCTACAATGCCATCCATATGCTTCATTAAGAATGTCATTAAAACCTTATCTCTAGTCGTGTTGAGTTGTCGAGCGGTACGTTCAAAATTACCAAACACATTAATTTCTTCATGTGCATATTCTTTTTGGCCCTCATCTCTTGTTGATTTTACTTGATCCATGATATCTGTAAATAAATCATCATATTGATCTTTTGTCATTAGTACTCTCCAATCATTGCTAATTCATTTTTTATTAGCTTATTATGCATTACTTCTAGTTTCATATCTACATGTTCTCGTTCACGGTTAGCTTCACATCTAATACGTAACTCTTCTATTAACCCTGTTACTTTACTCTTTGAAGGGATAACTGATAGTAATTTATTAGTATTATATGCTGTTCTAAATGAACCTTTAGCTGATGCTACATTCATTTTACCTTCATGGAACGCTCCTTTAGTTATTTCACTTACAGAGAATACCACTATGTTATTTCTAACAGCTAGCTCCATCAAGGCTTGAGATGCTTCTTCAGTTTTCATATTAGGATCTCTATGTTTAGATTTAAATAATCCCATGTGATCAACTACTACAATCTCAGGTTTAACTGGTAACATTGATATACGTTTTTCCATTTCATTAGCATATGGACACGAATAATCAACTGTTAGCCATTTAAACTTCTCATCCATACCATTACGCATAGCTTGATAATGTTCACGCAGCTGCTCTTCACTCCATCCCATTTCTATCTGAACGAATCTAGACCATATCTGCCTTGGTGACATTTCCATCTCTATAAAGTATGTAGGTCGCTTAAATCCAACCATTAAGTTCTGCAAAAACATAGTCTTCATACTCTTTGGTGGTGCTTGTATAACTACTACTTCACCTGGATAGATAGGAAAGTTTTCACCTGACCATATATCTCCAAAGTTCAATGGTTTAATATCACTTCTTATGAAATTAATAAGTGATGTTTCCATGCTATGAGAATCCATAACTGTTTGGTTTTTCTTAGACTTATAGAGTTTACATGTATTTGAGCAATGATCATCCATCACCTTATCATTGCATCCGTATCTATTACCGGAACCTCCATGAGCATCATATGCACTACTAACTATGCTAGCCATTTCTTTTGCTGTAAACGGTGAGGCTTTATCGTCAACCTGTCGTCTCCATTGCTCCATTATTACTTTTACAACAGATTCAGGATATAACCATCTAAACCATGCTGACAATCTTAATGCTGTAGCATGCCTCGATCCACATTCCTTATTAGATAACATACTACTAATACATGGATAATTAACTGGATCAGGAGATCTTCCTTGGGATATAAACTCCGGTTCAACTTGTTCTTCATATTTAGATCTTGACATTACATCAAAGACTGGTTCACATTCTAAATCAAAATCAGATATATCTCCAGGCTTGGTAGCAATCTTTCGCATATGAGCTGTAATATCAGTCTCATTTAAATCTTTATAAGTTATTTCACGCTTCCATAATTGGGCTTTAAGATTTAAAGTATTGACTATTCGTATAAGCCTTGTTTTATCTGTTACAGAGGGATCTGCAAAGTCAAATATACCTGCATTAGTTAATGCATCTTTGACTTTAAGATGCAAAAGAGGATCAGGTTTCCACCTAAAGGCAGAAGACGGAATGCCAACATGAAATCCTTTATTGCCACTAAAATAAAGATGATAAGGCACAGACATATCATCAAGTAGCAAAAGCAATCCAATTGTTTTTTGTCTGGCATTTTCAAGATCGTTTTTATCCTTCCCATCTACGTCTAATATGAACTCATCAGGTATATAAACTAGCCCATCAAAGCCAGATAAAGTGTGTTTCTTCGCAAAATAATCCTTAATGCTATCGTCAAATTCATATAAAGACATATAAGTATCTTTATCTATGTTCATCCAATCACATACACTGGCACTATCTTGAAAATAATGTCGTTGCGCTAACCCAAAAGCAAATTCTTTTATCATTATTACTCCTCATTAAATATAAAAGCCCACACTCGATTGCATTGCTCTCTGGTGGGCTCTTATATTATTATCTATTTAGAAGGGGATGTCATCAGTCACTGTATCAGCAGATACAGTTGGTTCATGAGGTTCATCCGTAAGTTTAGGCTCTACCCATTTTGAAAAGAAAGATTCTGCTTTACTTTTAAAATAAGTAACATCTTTGGGGCCAAAGGTTTCTACAATATTCGTAAACTCGATTGGAGCTATATTTTGTAAAACCTTAGTAAACTTACCATCTTTATAGAAAAGAACATTGATTTCCTTGCCTATTAATGCTTCTGCACTATCATCAATTTTAAGAACAGTTTCACCATCTGCACTTTCTAATGCATCTGTAATCCCTGCATTTGCAAATCGATAAAGATTACCAATTGCAAATTCCTCTCCATCTTTTCCAACTTTAGCATAGATACGCATATTAAATGTTTCTGGATAGTCGTCAAACCATACATCAAGGAATTTAGTCCCCGTCCATTCCCCATATGCTGCTTTAGATATCTTGACTTTATGCCAACCTTCTGACCAGTTACCTGATCCTTTTTTTGGTAATGTAAACGTTCGTGCCATTTAATTAACCTTTCTTATTGTTTACTTGATCACTAGGACGAGGTGCACGTTTAATGCCTGTATTTCCATCGTCATCTGCTTGTGCTATACCTACCATTGAACATAGTAAGTATCGCCTTCCATATGTAGTAGCTGCGCCTATACCATGAGCATCTTTCTTAGATATTGGCATTCTTATTTCACTCTTAATCCACTCACCTGATGAATGCATTAACATGCTTGTAATATAGAAACCATTATCGATATTGTCCCATCTATTACCTTGAACTAATGCAATCTCATTCTTATTTAAAGGGCACATGCATGTCTCTAGCACGGATGCTAATGATGCATATTTACTATTAAAGAATGGATTAGTACTTCTAGCTTCTACCATTGTCATTTCACTTTGGGCCTTAGCTAATGCTCCAGCTATTTTACCTATAGTTTCTGACATTGTTGGTTCCATTAATTCAAATGAATAATCTTCATTGGAGTCGATGAAATCTTCCACGGTTGTGGTTCCTTCTTTTTTTTCTGACATTTAAGTCTCCTATTTATAGGGGTTTAGTTGAGAAGGGGGCAGATTCAGTAACGAATCTACCCCCAGGGGTTACACACAAATATGGAGTATCAGTGATGTAATTATACTCATAATTTACACTACCATCGCTGACTTTTCCAATAACATATTGGGAAAATTAAACGAAAACTCCTTGTTATAGGGTTGCCCTGTAACCAATTTACGTACTGCATTAGCTATAAAGCTACCACTCATAAATGCGCAGTATGCTGTTGCTTTTGCGGCACAAGGTTCAGGGGATCCCTCATTATCTGAATACCATGTTTTCTTGTACTTACTTACAGTAGGCTTATCAAATATATATTGTTGATAGTGTTCTGCTCCCATTCTACCATCAATTAAATGTAATGGTCTAATAGTAGGATTAACACACAATGCTTCTACTGCTTGTAATCTTGCTGCCATAGAATCAAAGCCTAATATTGCAATATCAGATTCACCTTGAGGATAAAACTCTGTAAATCTTTCATTGTAAGTACTAACATTTTCAACACCTATAGATTCTAAATGTTCCTTTAATGCTTCGACCTTAGGCTTATCAATATCACTTAATATATATTGAGAAACTCCAATATTAACATCTTCTACTGTGTCCATATCATATAGACCGAAGTTAGTTGCTCCCATTCTCGCTAATTGCATAGCTGTGGAGCTACCTATAGCCCCACAACCAAGAATATGAAAATGAAAATCATCTAAATTGTCTACCAATCCACTTGATCTTCCGTTAATCATTAGTATATATCTCCATAACTTTTGTTAAAATACCATTCATCTTTCATCTCTTCTACTTTTTTATCATCACTACTCCATGCAGCCATATCAGCATCACTATATAATGGTTCAATAAAGTCTTCAGATTTACGATGGACAACATCTTTTTTAAGTTGCGCTTCAGTCATAACATCATCAATATACCAATCATTCATCCTTAAATTGTATGATTCAACAATTCTCGCCCATTCTTTGAATGAGAGATCACCTGCTGCGAATCTATAGTTTAATGAAGTAATCAGTTCTATTGCACGTAAAGCTTCTTGATCTGAGTCTATATCAACTGTCTTCAATAGAGATGTTTGCTTTGCATGAAGATATTTAGGACTCTTTTTAGCATTCATATAATTATACACTGGTTTAGTGCATAGCCTTTCTACATCACTTAAGATCTTCTTAGGTATTTTTCTTTCATCACCCTCAAGTAATTGTACCTTTGTATCTATATGCATTTCAAATGGCTTCCATGAAGACACTCTAAATATATGTTTAC
>Ga0114999_10001539_pt1 | contig 31937 bp, 38 predicted proteins | sample ArcticOcean_MG_C_3_FD_89820 | JGI IMG/M metagenome (GOLD analysis project Ga0114999, IMG submission 89820) | Marine microbial communities from western Arctic Ocean - ArcticOcean_MG_CB8_126 | ecosystem: Environmental > Aquatic > Marine > Oceanic | place: Arctic Ocean: Canada Basin | collected...
CGAAGGCAATATATCGATCATTGATAATCAGATTGATTGAACCCGGCAAAAGCCACGTCAAATACACATCTTTTGCGTATATGAAATAATTGTCGCTGATCTCTATTATGAGTGTTTCATCCACTGAAGGAATTCCTTTTCGTCGCAAGAATGTCTTTCAATCCCAAAGTCACTAGCATGAGGAGATTGTTTGCCAATGATGTCTCTTGCATGACACTTAGCTAACTCGGTTTCATTATCCACAAAATGAATTTGGTATGATTCTTCTTTAAATTCACGTCGCCAGACTAGTGGGCAATCAGCAACAATTCTTTCAACATGTTCAGGTTGCATCAAGAAAAAAGAGATAGGTTTGCTACGATCTCTCGTTGTGTTTACGACCAAAATATTTGCTTTTTGTTTCTTGTAGGTTTCTAGATTGTAAGACTTAAAAGTAGCCTTTCTTTCATCGTACTTGTTGGTCTTAATCTCTAACGGTTCTGTCGAGTCCTCTATAACGATGACTGCGTCGGCTGGACGAAAGTCTTGACGAATGAAAAACTTGCCAGAAGCATCAAGAAGTCTGTGATCCTTGTAGGAAGGCCAAAATTTCCTCACATGCAAATCGCAAAAATATTTGATCCATTTCTTCTCTTCCGCTACGTTGTTCTTCAATATTACAACAAACTCCGACAAAGGTCGAGGGTTACGTTTGTCAAGTCTCTGCAAAACATGATTGTTCAACTGTAACGGATACTCTTCATGTATTGTCCCACACAACTTTCCAAACTCTATCCCTTCAAGCAATCCTTCTTCAAATGAATCATCATATAGATCAAAACATTTTTGCAGTTGTTCAATGTCAGGTTCTGGGTATTTGTTCTTAAATTCATTAAACTTTTCTTTTAATTCTTCGTATAGACTCATAAAATAGATTTTCCTTTAATAGATGTATCCTTCAACTTCCTGTATTATTTCTACTTGATTTTCAGAGAGATAATTAGAGTATTCTGTTATTTGAGAAAATGTTTGATCTGGAGCAAACCAAGCCACCATCATTGCCCTATCATTCCAATCGATTTCAGGCAACAAACTATCCTCATATTCTACTATGAAGTCCTCATGCTCAATGTCCGTAGTGCATTGAGTCCTAGCGGCGGCAATATATTGGTCGCTGACTGGTGTAGCATCATGGATGAAATCCCACAATTCCTTATCGACCAAGCTTATCTGGACTTCCCCAATTCCGTTCAATATTACAACGTATAATTTTGTCATTTTCTTGCCCTACGGATGAAGAGAAATATTACTGTTATTATTCCTAAAATCGAACAAACCACTGGTTCTGTTTGACTACAGCCAACTGCAAAAAACTAAGACGAAGGCAAAGGCAATTCTAACGTTAAGCACTTGCATGCTCCTCCAGATTTGATAAATTCGCTCATGTCGGTGAGATGAACTTTGAATCCAAGCTCAGCGACCTTGTTGGCTGTATCTTCACAGCCACTTGGCATGATGACATGATCGCCGATGACGACAGAATTGCAAGCGAATTTGTCTGCATCTTCATTGCTTACTTCGATAATTTTTCCTACGTCAGCAGGGCCATTCAGGAAGCTGTCGAAAGCAGGATGGTAAGCAAGAGCATACTCAGAATTTAAGGGACAAAAGCAAGTATCTAGATGGTAAAATTTGCTAACTAACTTTACCTCTTTGATGTTCTCCTCATCGTAGCCGATTCGCTTGCCAGCAATTCGACTAGAGCCTGCTCCTGATCTGACCCCTTTAGCTCCAATCAAATATTTGCCCCACGCAAGACAGTCTCCAGCCCCTTCGAAAGAAATGTTCATATTCTTTGGAAGCTTGGATACTTCATACCCATTATCAAGAAACCATTCTGTCCAATATCTCTCCTCTCCTTTTCTTTCATCATGGTGAAAAGAAGAGGCAAAAAACTTATTTTCTTTTATGATGCCAGCATTGGCCGTAAACACCATATCCGGGAACATCATTTGTGGTTCGATGTATTCGACATAGCCGCCACACCTTATGACAAGATGATGAAGCCGCATCCATTGCTCTTGAGCTAACTCAGTGTCAACTTTATTCTCAACATACATCCAATCATTAATCTCGTAATTTATCGAATAAAATTCGGGCCGACACATTAGTATTTTTTTATTCCACATATTAGTCTCCAGTCAATATGTTATCAGAAAAACTAAATGTTATCAATCTGAATTAAGTTGGTCTCTTTAGGAGCAACATTGAATGGTGTCACATACCTTAAATCCATACCATTCAATCTAGCTAGGTGCATTGCATCGCAAGAAGCTTTTTCAAAATCCTTAACATTTTTTTGATTTATCGTCAAGTCTCCTAAATTGACCAACTTATTTTGATTTTGAGTTGGCAACATGTAAATTGAATCAACTCCTAAATCAATTGCCGTTTGAACCATCTCTGTCATCTCATGCAAATTTAGCAAGTTGATATTATTCCATATGGTAACTTTGTGCTTCTCGGTCCTGACTGACAACCATCGTTTAAGGTTTTTAATACATAAATCATATGCGTCAAGTCTTCTGATCTTAATGTAAGTTTCAGGAGTCGCAGCATCTAGTGAGAATTGTAGATTAGATTGTGCTACTTCATCTAAGAATCTGTTTTGAGTATTTTCTCCGAAGCAAGTTACATTGTGGTTAGTTTCAAAAAGAATATTATCTTTGTATTTTTTGTAATTGACTTTTTCAAACACATCAAAAACAGCATCTTTCCAAAAAGGTTCTGCTATGCCTAAGACACAGAATTTCTTGATGTAAGGCATTAATGGACGAACTTGTTCACATATTAGGTCTGTAATATCTGGTTGATTTGGGTTGAAACTGTGACTTCTCACGCACATTATACAGGCAGTATCAGGAGTAGGATTCTCTCCCCCTATGTTGCAATGCTTGTCAGGCAAATCTATCTCTATATCTCTTGGGAAATCTATATTGGTGGCGAACTCGAAAGGAACCTTTTCTTTCAATTTAAAGGGACAATTGGAAGATTGATAGCAAATTGGGGCTAATTTTCCTTTCTTTGTTTGATCTCTAGTCTGCCTGGCTTTTTCGCTTCTCCAAAGTTTTAAAAGATTATGATCTTGTATGTTTCCTAGTTTGCTGCTGCCGGGATGATGGCAACACATAAACACATCTCCCCAAGCATTCACAAGCAATTTTGTAAATGGAAGGGAACAAAATGCCGTCATTTTAATTTCTTTTATATTGTATTCTAGCATAATTGTATATACGGTATGACCAAATTCGTTATATTGACAGAAATACGCACAGGGTACAAATGGCTGTCAAGCCTTATATCCTCTCACCCTAAAGTATTTTGCTTTGGTGAAATCTTCGGATCAGTCCGAGACGTAAGACAATCAAGCATGTTTACCAAGCCCCTGCGTGCTATAGAAGAGAAAGAAGACCCAATAAATTGGCTGAAAGGCAACGTTGAAAAGTGGGCTGAAAAAAACAAAATAGACGTTGTAGGGTTTAAAGTTAACTATGTTGATGGGAAATATAACGATAATTGGGGTAGTTTGTGGAAATATATTGGTAGTGAATTTAAAATAATTCATCTAACAAGGTACAATTTGTTAGACAGAACTTTATCAGAATTGCTGGCACTCACCGAAAATAAATGGATTACTGATGATTACCAATCAAGAATCCATATAAGACCACAGCATCTGCTTAAAATAATGCATAGAAGTGAGGATTGGCAACAAGAATCGAGAACTAGATTTCAAAATATGTTTGAGATTACTTACGAAGAAATGGTGCATACTCCAGAAAAACTCATGGATATGCAAGATTTTCTTGGGCTAGAACCACAAATGTTGGGGTCTGGCTCCAAGAAACAAAGGCAGTTTAAGCAATCCAATTATATTGAAAACTACAAAGAGATCAGCGATATGATTATAGAATATTTTCCTTGCTACAAACTTATGCTCGACGATTGTTGGCAGAATTCTGCGTCTAATCAGTTGCCAATTTTTTAAGATGTAGGCATAGGAGCGGCAGGAGGTAAGCCCGGAACTGCCGCATCCGTTGCTGCTGGAGGCTGATTATTTGGCTGTTGGGGTTGTTGGGGTTGTTGGGGTTGTTGTTGCTTAGGTTTAGGAGCGGCGTGATTCACTATCTGATCATCTCCAATTTCAATAACTTTGAACAAATCAAGCACGGTTTTGTTCGCTCTATCTTCACTTAGCCAACTTTTCACTTTATTCTGCAACGTGTCTTCTTCGCCCGGAAATGCTTGAGCCATTAGCTGCCATATTCTGGGGTTTTTTTCGAAGAGATCAAGAATATGTTTGCCATGACGAGATGTTGCATCTTCCTCAGAACCAAATTCCCCAATGCGGGTTGAAGTCACATCATGACTGTTGCTTTTGTTTGGTTCAAGAGTTTTAATGATTTCTTGACGAAGTTCTTGCTTCTTGTTTCCAAAAAGATCATGATCTTCAAGCCATAGTTTAAATTTAAGCATGTAGTATTTAGCTTAAAGCCTCAAAATTCTTCATATGGATGCATATAATCAAAAGCATGCTGATGTCCATCAGCATGCTCAATGAAAGTAGCAATTCTATTAACACCCGCTCTAGGGTATTTCATGAGAGTATCGAAATTGATGTCCATAGAGTCTAAAGACATATTATTCAAGTATTTTTCGGTTTCATTTCGATAATGATCAACAAATTTTTCCCACTTATCAAGATGAGCATCACTTCCAGAAAGGTCACCGATAGCTTTAATTATACTTAGAGCCGTATGAGTAACGTTTCTGTGAATCCAAATAATCTTAGTTTCACTTGGTAATTCGACGTGCTTGGCAGTTAAGCAAAACTTAGGGTCTTTAAAACCCCACTTAGTTGGTCTGCCACAAGAATCTTCACTGGCCATTGCAATGGCTCTAGATTCACAAAGATAGTTAAATTTCTTTTTGGCTTCAAACAATTCTGAGTTCTTGGAAAACTCATCCGCATATTTCACTATGCTTGCTTTGTATATCTCCAAATTAACGGCCACAAACTCTGGGTCTTCAAAATAACCTTTGGGGTTCTGTTCATTAGGTTCTTGAAAGTTATTCCCCATATGTACGCCAAGATTATGCAAGATGCCAGCTACAGCACTTGTTCCCGATCGATAGCAACCCATTACAACTATACAGGGCATGATAACTCCAAGGCATTCATTAAGATGCCCATTCTTACATAAACTCCGTTCTTAGTTTGTTCAAAGTATTTAGCACAAGGATGTTGATCCCAATCTGTTCTAATTTCGTCTCCTCTTGGAAGAGGGTGCATCACAATTGCTCCTTCTTTTAACTCATTTGGATTTACGTTTTTCAAACCATAATGACCACCATAATTAGGAAATTTAAGTTTTTCTGTTCTTTCCGTTTGTGCTCTAGAACAATAAATAACATCCATCTTTGGAAGAATTCTTTTTTTCCAACTCTGTTCTGCATCTTCAGAGAGCTTCCTTAGATCAGGAGGCAGTTTTCTGTTGTCAGGACAACGATGGTATATCTTGCAATCATATCTGGCCAGTAAAGGAATCAAAGAATGAATTGTGCGGCCATATTCTAAGTCTCCCATAAAGAGAATGTTGAAGTGACCCTTGAAATACTGTCGGATAGTATAAAGATCAAGTAGAGCTTGGGTGGGATGTTCCCCATCGCCATCCCCAGCATTGATAATTGGCACTTTTATATGTCTTAAGTTATCAGGCTTAATTTGGTCTGCTGTTCTAACAACAATAGCGTCAACATACTGTGAAACAGTTGTCAGAGTATCTCTTAGAGATTCACCCTTCATTGCAGAAGAGCTTGCTCCATTTTCAACCGTAATTACTTGACCGCCAAGAGATTTCATTGCAGTTTCGAAAGAAAGGCGAGTACGAGTTGATGGTTCAAAAAATAAGGTCGCTAAAAAACGACCTTCTGCATTTTTCGCTACTGGATGATAAAGACAAGTCTTACGTTTTTTGGCAATATCCGCTAACGAAAAAATATTCTCAATTTTGTCTTCACTTAGATCGCTTACTTTTAGGATATTCATTTATTTTAATTTTCCCTAGTCTTTTTACGAGCTGTTCTCTTAATTTCATTATAGGAAGACTTGGAAACTCTTTCCTCATCTTTCCCAAAAAATGACTTAATATTTTGTTGCAGACACCACAAACATCGTGCTTTTCTTGATCTCTTACCTTGCAAATTCGACAAGGGAATTCAGGCATGCATTCATAAAGGGTACGAAATAGTGTTGGCTCAAGGAAACTTATGATGGAAACAGGCACCGCTGAATTTTCATTGATAGCAGGCCAATCCCACATAGGGATTTCTTTCATCGATTCAATTTTTGGATGAAAAATTTTCAAAATGCTTTTGTTGCCTACCCTCTTAATTCTTTCAATGTAAGCAATTTTCACACCAGTTGGTAATGGCCGCATCGGCAGAGCATCATAGTGGATGCATACACGGACTTGCCAACTTGGGTCTCGGCAAACTGCTCGTATATCGACCAATGCACCCTCGCCAATGGCTAGTTGACTAATTGTCTTCATGAATGTTTCCGATTTCAACTGCACCCAATTCGAAGTGTTCCTTTAGCCAACTACAGATTGGCTCTGAATAATTCTTATGTACCACAAAAGCCATGCCAATGCCAAGATTGAAACTTTCTCTCATTGTTTCGTCTTCAATTGTAGGCTCACTCTTGTCTTGAATCAATTTGAAAATTGCTGGCCACTCCCATTCCCAATTGATAGACGCCTTCAAGTTGTCAGGAACAATGCGAGAAATATTCCCCAAAATTCCTCCGCCAGTTATATGAGCCATTCCTCTGACTTCATGTTCTTCGCAAGTCTTGGTGATTATTTCAAGATACGACTTATGAGGCGTAAGCAATGCTTCTCCCAAATTTGTGTCAATTTCTGGAAAAGTTGTATTCAAAGTATAATTGTTCATCATCGTTGATCGAACCAATGAATAACCATTAGTATGCAATCCAGAAGAAGGAATACCAATTATGACATCCCCAAGTTGTATATCACTCCCAGTAATAAGTTTGTCTTTTTCAACAATTCCAACAATAGAGCCAGCGATATCGTAAACATCGTTGGCGTAAAAGCCCGGCATTTGAGCAATCTCCCCACTAACAATTGGGCAATCTGCTTGTTGACAGGCCCACGACATCCCAGAAGCCAAATTTTCAAATACACTTGGATGCAGCTTTGTGGTTGAAAAGTAATCTAAGAAGAATAAAGGCTTTGCTCCTTGAACGGCTATGTCGTTTATGCAATGATTAACTAAGTCAATGCCAATATTATAATGAGGGCTATGTTCGTATGTAATTGTTTGATTTTTCAAGAAATCAATTGCTAATGTAAGTTTTGTTCCAACCCCATCAATACTTGAAACTAGGACAGGATTTTCATATTCTTTGCAGTCAAGTTGAAATAATCCTCCAAAATTACCAACTCCACTCATGACTTTATCATTATACGAACTTTTAATGTACGGTTTTGCCCTGTCTAGGCATTGTTCTGCAAGGGTATTCATTCAGATATAATACTACAAAACGTGAACCAAATCAATAGATACATTCATGGACTTTAAACTATGGCTAGAAGCGTCGGGAGATCAGCCAACTGCTGACTTTGGATTCGACAAAGAAGAGGTTGCTAATCCTCATTCAATTGCCTCTATTGAGCGTGAGCACCCGATCCATCGTTTCGACATTGAAGAAATGGGAACATATCTCGCTATGCGGAAATTGGGAGGATTCCTTCCTTGTAAGGTCCAATATGTAAACCAATATGTTTGGGGCGAAAATGTTGGAGCCGTTCGAATTAGAATCAATACAGGACTACAGCTTCTTGTCGACAGAAAAGGAGTTGATCTCCTTGGAAATGAACGATGGTTAGCCAAAAAGAGCTTCCAAATTAATCGAGAAGGATACGGCGGCTATGAAGATGTAGTTGCTGGAGAAATATTTGAGGTTGTCAAAGAAGTTCATTCTTTGCCACTCGACGTTCCCGCAGAAGATTGGCCTAACCTAGAACGTACAGTTGTTAATTTAGCAAACAAACTTCAAAGAACCGCAAAGGAAATTTTAGTTTTCGAAAACATAACAAAGATTAACAGCAGTCGTTACATTATTGTATTTGGGGTAAGAGGACATGGCGTTGCCGCTCAGGATCACAGAAGAGTTGAACAAAATATCACAGAAGTGATATTCGATGAACATTCAGGTGCTCTTAGGATTTTCAACACAAATGTTGAATCTGATGTTGGTGGTCGACATGGCTGGGAACTTATGCCAAATGACCAAGATTTCTTCTTTTTCCACACGCAGGACAATGAAGAAATCTCCGAAGTTGTCTCCACTCCTATGAAATTCTACTGATCCAAACTCCCTTATTGTGATCTGTAACAACCATACTTTTAAGGAGAATCACATGTTTCGTTTTCTGACAGGAGTTGCCGTCGCTGGACTTGCTTTAGCCGCACTGGTCTTAGATGAAGAATCTGAGAAAGAAATCAAAGTCGGCGATATGATCCAATGGGAAATAAATGGCTCATATCAATTCAAAGAACCAAAAAAGGTTCAAAAGATTGAAAATTCAGATGAGGGAGTCCCTTATTTGCTTGTAGAGGGACAGGCTACAGGCGTACCAGCAAGTCAAGCAACAAAAATTTGATTGAACTTGCTTTATGTTTTAAATCTGTTAAAATCAAGGTGACCTTTCCCCCTTTTGGAGATTTTTTATGAAGAAAGCAATTTTGATCGTGACGACATTCATGTTAGTGTCTGTTTATTCAGATGCAGCAGAGGCTGGCTTGTTCGGCAGACGTTGTTGTACAACAAATCCAGTCCGAGAAGTCGTCGATGGAACAAAAAGTGTTGTCCGAGGCACATTCTGCCTTGCTGGAAGGATTGTCGCTGCCCCTTTTCAGTTTCTACAACAGGTTCACAAGAGCAGTTGCAGACCTTGCAGAGTGACGGCAAATCGTGGAGTTGCGGTGAATCCAAGAGTGCGTTTACCACGTACTCCATATCTTGATCGGGCACCTTCACCGCCGACACGATGATAAACTGTGACAACGAAAAAAGCCGTTTAGTTCGATACTAAACGGCTTTTTTCGTTTGGTTGAATTATTTGCAGCAAGTGCAATCATCACAACAAGGGTTTTCTTTTGTGCAGCCGCAACATTCTTCTTCGCAGCATTTACATTTACATTCGCAAGCCATGAGTACCTCCTAGAGTATCTAAATCTATTTAGACCAGCTAGTCAGTATTTCGCAGCCTTCTTCAGTCACAGCCAAAGTGTGCTCGCATTGAGCAGATAGTTTCCCGTCAATAGTAGTCGCAGTCCATCCATCTGCTTCGTTTATTTGAACTTCTGCTGCTCCAATATTAATCATTGGTTCGATCGTGAAAACCATTCCGGGCTTCATAACTTCCCCAGAATTTTTTCCTGACCAATGAGGAATATTCGGCTCTTCATGAAAATCTATTCCAGTTCCATGCCCACAAAATTGATAGACTACACCATAACCTTTATTCATGGCGTATGTTCCGATGGCATACCCAATGTTCCCAAAATTATTGTCTGGATAAACTTGAGAGATTCCTATGTTGAGACACTCTTGCGTAATATCAATTAAATCTTGAGCTTCTTTAGAAATTTCCCCGACCTTATACATTTTACTTGTATCACCATAATAGCCTTCATAAATGGCTGTCACGTCAATGTTAAGAATATCTCCATCTTCTAGGATATTGTCTTTGTCAGGAATCCCATGACAAATACATTCATTTACAGAAATACAGGTTTCTTTAGGAAAACCTTTATAGTTAAGCGGAGCACAAATTGCTCCATAACTCTGAATGTAGTCTGCGGCAATATCATTTAACTCTAGAGTTGAAATTCCAGCGTTTACAAAAGTTTCCAAGTAATTGAGGCAACCGGCAGCAATAGTTCCAGATTGTTTTATGCCAAGTATTTGTTCCGGTGTTTTTATTTTTATCATGTCGATCAACTTTCCAAATTTTCATCTACGACCGCCCTACCTTTCAGGCTTTCCCAATCACGCTCTGGACGAACTTCCAAGTTCTTCTCCCAAACTGCTTTCAACAAGGGAGAATCACCCTCTAGTTCTTCAGTTGCAGCAATCAGTGCGTTCAAATCTTTGGGGAAACAACTTCCCCCAAAGCCAAATTTTCCATCAGGGCCGGGAACCGACCAATGAGATGATCCAAGTCTATCATCTTTTGTAGCATACTCAACAACCTTATCATAATCAACATCATCCAACAGTTTGCAAATCTGTGCAATCTCATTTGCATAAGCCACTTTTGTAGCTAAAAAGGTGTTAGTTACATATTTTACCATTTCTGCTGTTGTTGCACTTGTTTTGACAGTCGGCACATCTTTAAAAGCTGTAGCATACATGTTTTTAACAATATTCGACCAAGGACGAGGACCACCAATGATAATCCTGCTTTGATTCTTGAAATCTTCAGCGGCTGCTGCCTCAGTGAGGAATTCTGGATTGAAAATAATACCAACTCCAGTTTCTTCCATTAATCTTTCTGTCGTTCCGGGTGGCACAGTAGATTTAATGATTACTGGCCCTGCTCCTGAATCTTTATAGTCGGGATGGTGAACGATGCTTTTGACTACAGAATCAACAATTGCCGTACTGGCTGCTCCGTTTTTCTGCATAGGAGTTGGCACGCAAACAAAAATTGGACCATCAGCTTGTTCTAGAACTTTGCCAATAGGGTCTTCAGTTTCAATGATGGCATGGGTATAGTCTTCCAAAGTGTAGAGAAATACTTTGTTTTCATCTTTCTTGTCATAGGCAACAACATTAAAAGCGTGACTCATCCCTTCTCTAATTGCTGTTCCAACGAATCCTGCTCCTATGATTCCAATTGTTTTCATTTAAACTCCTCACTAAATATATCTTGAAAATGATCTTGTACCTTTGGAGTTAGTTTTCTATCCAATAGACTTGGATCAAAGTTAAACTCAGCAGAAAGATCAGTTGCTATTTTTTTAACTTTTGGGGATAGCCCGACATATATGAGTGAAATGCTGCCAGAATTGATCCAATCTTTTATATCATCTATGTTAAACTCTGAAACAGCGTTTTTTTGAAAAAAAACTTTTGTTCTGTCTAATTCTTTAATTGAAGCATCGTCATTGTGAAATGAGGCTGGTATGTTAGTCTCTGCTGCTACTTCATCAAATTTCTTTTTCCAGATTTTCCATCTAACCCATGCTTTTGGGCCTACAAAACAGTTATGGGAAACGTGAGCATGTCCATTTTTCTTTTGAACATTTTTGAGCATTTTCAATTGAGCAGCGAAATAATACTTATAATCTTGTTCTTCAAGTAATCCGGTTGTTTCTCTAATTAATTTCCAACATTGTTTAAAAAGATATCCTTTTCTTGGGTCACCTTTTGGGAGAGTCGCTGTTGAAACAGAAGCATCTTGAGGAAGAAACTTTTTTGTTAGACTAATCCACAGAAGGGCTAGTCGAAAAGCTTTTGCTTCTTTTGGACACATTTTGAATGTAATGATTTTTTCTTCTTCTAGCATCCACCTAACTCCCACGGTTCACAATTTTTCCAGTCACTGATATCGATATTTATAGTTCGCTGTGCTTCAAATTGCTCTTCTAACTTTTCAATTCTATCTTTTAGAGACAAAATTAATTCTAGCCTAGCAGGATCACCAGCATATTGTTCGTAAGGATTCATATTAACCTCCAGTAGTAGTTTAATTAAAAAGAGCATTATTATCAAGAGTTAAATTAAGATTGACAAAAACGTACTCTCTCGTATAGTACGCCCATTATGGCTAGACCATAACTTTATCTCTCAGAGGGCTAGTACCCGCTTAAAAAGAGATATCGTCAGGCAATGATTGCCAAGTTTAAAAACCTGTGCTAATAGTCCGGGGATTAGCACTCCCCTAAAAGCACAACGAAAAAGAAGGTGACCCAAGGTCTTTACTCCACAATTGGACAAGTTCTACCTAGAATCGATAAGATGATTCCGTGGAGGATTAGTAGAACGGGGACCGAGGTTAGGACATTTTTACAAACAGGTACACACTATTCGATCTATAAGGCTGTGACTATTTAAGAAAAAGATAGAGAGATATATTTTAAGGAAAAAAAGCTTTAATTAAAGTTCACTTCCTTCTTCTTTTATCTCTCTATCTTTTATTTCTCTTAAATAACCACTTAAGTCCAGAGCTGATTGCGTACCGACATAAAACGCAAAAAGACCTTTACAAAAACTTATAGATTTGATACGATCGTTCTATGTACCAACTCTCATCAGATATTGTTGATCTGCTCAACGGGACAAACAAGGTTTTTGTTTGCTTTACGCCTGAGAACCTTGATTTCACCAAGAAGGGTAAGGTCGGTCTGATGTCCATCTATGTTTCAGGAGAGAAGCTAGATATTCTTCTTTCGAATGAAAATATACTGGATGTTTGTGGCGTGTTGCAGGCGAGTGTCTTCTCAAAAGGCTTTATGACTTTTACTTGGGGGATCAAATCGTTTTTCTCATATGTTCGTTTTTTCTCTCAAAAAGACCTAGTCCCAGAAGCTCTTCTGATTGACATCAAGGTTATTGAGAAGTTTCTAGGCATAGAGAAAAGCTGCCCGACTAGTTTGACAGAAGCGGTCAACAGGGCTAAATTTATTGGTCAATTTTCTGAGTGGAAGGTGCTATATAACAAAGTCTTGCTCCCGCTAATAACTAAAGTTGTGCCGGGGATGGAGACAACCCCATTACTACATACCGAGTTTCGCACGCCCATGCATGCCCACTATGAAATTGAGGGTCAAACAGGTGGTCGTTTACTCTGCAACAATGTTTTTGAAAGAGGCTTCAACCCACACACGATGGGAGATGAAGTCAAGAGAAAGTTAAAACCTGTTGGATATGACAAACCTTTCATGTACTTGGATTTCAAGCAAATGGAAGTACATATGCTTTCGTATTTGTCGAAAGACCAACAGATGCAAGAATTGTTAGAATCAGGAAAGGACTTTTATAAAATTGTCTATGGTTTGATTACAGGAAATGAAAACGCAAGTGATAGTGCAAGAAAGCATTGTAAGTTACTCTTCATACAAATCATTTATGGAATGACTGCTGCGACATTGGCTAAGAAGTTCAATATCGATTACAGTAAGGCCAATTCTATACATGAAAACCTACGGAATTCCTTTCCGACAGCCTTCGGTTGGCTAGATAGCCGAATAGACACAATACAAAATGACATTGGAAAAGATTATTTTGGACGCCCAAGAAATTTTAAAGATAAACCGTATCGGATTAGAAATTTCTCAGTTCAGGCTCCATCAGCAATTTTTTGCCTTGAAAGACTTATCGGATTACATAAAGACTTGAAAGATATTGATGCACAAATTTGTTTCAATGTTCATGATGGTTACGGTATCGTATGCACAAAACACAATTACGTGGAAACATACGAATTGGCTAAAAAATCCCTTGAGAGTGAAAGTTTACTTTTACCGGGCCTTAAAGTTCCGGTAGAGTGTCAAATGGGCTTTAACTTAATTCAAATGAAGACAATGAAATGACTACATGGCTCGACAGCGAATCAATCACAATGAAAGACAGATCAATGACTATCTGTGAACGAATACAATCAATCATCGACAATGACACAGAGGCATTACAAAGTTTACGAAGATCAAAGCGGAAGGGCTTGTTTAAACGTGTAATCAAGGCTCGAAAAATCTATGGGATTGAAGAAATCTCAATAGTAGAACTGAAAGAAAAAATCCAAAAATACGTTGAGGAGGACCATTGTTATCAATAATTTCTGCATATCCAATTACGTCGGACGAATACACAGTTTTAGAAGACAAATTCGGGCAACTTTGTCATTACCAATCATGGCAGTTGCTTAAGAAAAACACTCGGAATAATCATACTAATGAGGAAGACGATATTGCTCAAGAAATGCGTCTGGCCTTGATTAGGTCAGCTTGCTACTATAAGCGTCAGGTTTATATTGAGAAATGCTTTGGTTGCCTTGGCGAGTATTATGTTGATGCCGAGAACCCTGAACTGAAGACTTTTGTCTCTACAATTGAAGATTCCTTTACTTCATCGATTGTGGAAGAGTTGGCAAATCTCTGGAAGAATAGAACAAGGCACGGAGCCAACAGGCAAAAATTTGGTCCTCATCAAGAGGAGATGTTATTTGCTGTTGTCAAAAAGTATGTTCCTAAAGCTGATCGGCCAGACAGAGCAGAGCCGCTCAGGCTAGACAGTAAATTCAATACTTATTGTAAAGCTATTACTTGGAATGCTCAGAAAAGCATTGGCAAGAAGATCACCAGAGAAAAATCGTGGCGTACAGGGCTGGTAAGTTTAAGTGAGTTTGACTATTTAGGGGCTTGAGATTTTTGAGTCGTACTCACTAATATGCACAAGATTATTTCATAGAGATGTGTTTTGCTGTTGCTAAAAACATGAAGGATTAAGCGTGGAACCACTAACAACAGCCCAACAAGATATTCTGGATAACCTCGGCGATTCAGAAGCGGATGAATCTTTTCCCGACAATTGGGACAAGGAGTTTCAAAGAAGTATCCTGTCGATGCTCTTAGCTGAAAAGCACTTCTTGCTCCAAAGTCGGGATAAGATACTTCCACGTTATTTTGTTGATAAAGCTCAAAGACTAATCTGCGAGTTGTTGTTCGATTTTTACGATGAATATAATAATGCTCCTGCGAAGAAATACCTTAGTCATGAAATTACTCTGCGTGTCGATGACGAAGCGAAAAGGGTTTACTTTCTTGCTGAACTCAATGTCCTAACTGATTATTTCTATCCCGGCTTAGAGACGAGAGATTATCTTCAAGATAACATTGTAAACTTTGCTCAAACTCAGAAAATCAAAGTTGCCTTCAAGGATAGTATGAAGGTAATGAAGGATTATGGCGTCAGGTCATCTGAAACGTGGGATAAGGTTGGGGTTCTGTTGCGAGACGCTCTGCTTTTAGAGCAGAACTTCGATATGGGTCTGGATTACTTTTTAGACCCAAGTGCCAGATACGATGAGATGGAAGTGGAATCAGAACTTGGAGAAAGGTTCATCACACGATTCCCTTCAGTTGATGATGAGCTTACAGGCGGGATTGGAAGAGGAGAAATTGCTGCTGTCGTTTCTGCTTCAGGAGTAGGGAAATGTTTTGGACTAAACACTTTAGTTTTAATGTATGATGGAACTATTAAAATGGTTCAAAATATAAAAGTTGGAGATTTGTTGATGGGAGACGATTCAACACCTAGAAAGGTATTGAAAACCCATACCGGTACTGATGATCTTTATGACATCGTTCCTGTAAAAGGCGATAAATATACGGTCAATTCAAGACACACCTTAGTATTAAAGACTGGCAGCAAAAGAAGCAGTGAACTAAGTAATTCTTATCATGTAGGCAATTCTGTATTTCAAATAGAAGTAAATGAATATTTGAAACAAAATAAGTGGTTTAAAACTTTCACAAAGGGATATAGAGCGGAATCTAATTGGGCAAACAAAAAAGTAAAAGTTGATCCATATTTTCTTGGCATTTGGTTGGGGGATGGTACATCTCGTTATCCAGAGGTAACTACTGCTGATCCAGAAGTCGTGGAATCTTTGGAAGCAGAAGCGGCATCAAGAAATCTTGTCTTAAATTTGAAGGAACAAAGAGAAGGCTGTGCAATATATTCCATAACTAGCGGTGGACATAATGGACCATATGCTAATTCCTTAATTAATGATTTGAGACACTATAACTTAATTCAAAATAAACATGTGCCTAATATTTACAAGGCTAACGATAGAAATACACGACTCCAAATACTTGCAGGGCTGTTAGATTCAGATGGATCGAAATCTAACAACTGTTTTGATTTCATAAACAAAAACAAAACATTGGCGGAAGATGTGACTTTCATCGCTCGATCTCTTGGTTTAGCAGCATATATGAAGAGTAGTAAAAAGAAATCTCAAAATGGAGTTTGGGGAAACTATTGGCGAGTTACGATAAGTGGAGATACCAACGATATCCCCGTCAGGATTGTTCGTAAAAAATGTCATAAAAGAAAGCAAGTTAAAAATGTTCTTGTGACAGGAATTACTATAAATTATGTTGGTAAAGGAGAATATTATGGATTTGAAACCGATGGAAATCATAGGTTTTTATTGGGGGATTTCACGGTAGTTCATAATTCAGTCTTCCTTGCTAATGTTGCAACTTGGAATGTTTTGCGAGGAAAGAAAGTTCTGTATTTGTCTACAGAAATGAAACAGAACAAAGTTGCAATGAGAATCGATTCGATAATGACTGGCATCAGCATTAAAGATTTGGTTCATGAAAGAGAACAAGTAATTGCAAGACTTAAAAGAACTGTAAAAGATAAAGATAATAAACATTTATTTATGTTGAAAAGATTCGCTTCAAAGTCAGCGGATATCAACACTTTCAGGTCTTATTATTCTCAAGTTCAGATGCATGGATTTATTCCTGATTTAGTAATTGTAGATTATGTTGGGGAAATGAAAGATTATGCTGATCTTCCCAAGCATGAGTCTCGGGAAAGAATGGTTGGTGATTTAACAAGGTGGTGCGGAGAAGAAGATTTTGCATTGTTTACAGCTTTACAGCCAAACAGAACAGGAAAAGAAGTTTCTCGTTCAGGCTATATCGATGATGATCACTTTGGTGATTCTTATGGGCAAATTAGACCTTTAGATGCATGCTGGTCGTTGAATCAAAATGATAACGAAAATGCCTTGGGCTTAATGCGTGGATATGTTATAAAGCATAGAGATGGGACAGCACATTATCCATTTTATGTTCATTGTGATGGCAAGTATGGCAACTGCACTCTAAGGATGAGTGAAATATCTAAAGATAGCTATATGAAAGCACTCAATGAGAAAAAAGAATATACAAGTGCTCACACAGAAATTCCCCCTATGATAGGGACGACTGGTCCTCAAGAGATAGACTTAGATGACTTAAAATAAAGGATAAATATGAAAAAACTTACTGAGCAACAAGTATTTGTACTAGGGGAAGTAGAGATTAACTTAGACCCTGCAAATCTTAAATTTAACGAACAGACAATAAGTGAATACTATCAAAAAGAAGGCGGTAGCTATGACTATTATTCTTCTCAATTGGCATATTCTGATTTTTTGCTTTCAAAAAGAGAATTAATCTACGACGTAGTTTATAACGAGAAATTTGCAGCAAACAAAGAACTCGGTGGCAGCGACAAATATGTTGAAGCCAAAACAAAGTCAGATGAAGACGTAGTGGAAGCTAAAGAAGATGTGATTCTTGCAAAGTATAAGAAAAACCTATTGCAGCAGCATATTCGTTCTTGGGATAGGAACCACGATAATGCTTTGAACTTAGGACACATGCTTCGTAAAGAAATGGACAAGCTTGGTCTTGAGCTTAAAGGCGATAAAGTGAGCTACGAACAAGAGTTCAAAGCCACAATCCTCTCTCCAGAGCTAGATTTAGATGAATTGAAAAAATAAATGATTGATCCAATTAGAATGACGCAATATGACCGCTCCGAGTCTGATCTCGAAGAGGTCATTTTGTTTTGCTGTGCCGTCGCTGGGAAGAATGCCTTGACAACTGCCAAGGTGCTTGATAAATTTCTGGTTGGATTGAGGGCTGACTGTTCCACTCTATTTGACGTGGAAGGCTCTCCGTTTGTATTATTACGTTGTGAAGCTCCTAGCGATTTGCCCGGACGCATCAAATCTTGCGGGATGGGATGCTATAATCAGAGAGCAAAGTCGTTTCTCGCTTTGGCTCACAGCGGTTTAGACCTTAAAACTTGTAGCATTGAGGAATTGGAAGGGATACCGGGAATTGGCCCGAAGACCGCCAGATTCTTCATCTTGCATACCAGAAGATACGTGAGGGTGGCGGTACTGGACACTCATATTTTACGATATATGAGTGATCTGGGACATGATGTTCCCCGTTCAACTCCTTCAGGTAAGCGTTATCTTGAGTTAGAGAAGACATTTTTGAGCCTCTCAGATTTATCCAAAAAAACACCCGCTCAGTTTGATTTGGCAATTTGGAACGAGTATCGGAAATAACGATTTTACAATCGGCTTTTTTTTCGTAAAATGCCGATGGAACAAATTTCAGTTCGTGTCAACAAGATATTTTGGAGAAAAACATGTGTAGATTGTGGAAACTAGTGGTTTGCCTTGCGGTAGTTTTAGTCGCAGGAACAACCTATGGAGCAGAGAAGACATTCAAGGAATTGGTCGGCCCAGTGGTCGTCAAGGAAGCTTCTGCCGCAGGGCAGATCAACATTCCCTATATTACATGGGGTGCAGACGTTGCGGAATTCTACGCTAATGGCGGACTGAAGACAAAGCCCGGTACGATTTTCAAGGCTCAGGGGCTGAACCTTAACTACACTGGTGGCGATGACTTCATCGGTCAGGTTCGGGACTACATGAGTGGCAAGTCGCCATTCCTTCGAGGCACGATGCGAATGATTGGGCAGGCCAGCGAAGTGCTCGGTTCTGATCCGAAAACTAAGCCAGTCGTGCTTTATCAGCTTTCTTGGTCAGTTGGTGACCATGCAGTTTCGCCAGAACGTGTTAAAACCCTGAATGATCTTCAGGAAATTGTCGCTGGCGGAAAGAAAGTTAAGGCATGTCTACAGCGTGGTGGACCTCATGTTGGCATGGCAGATGATCTGTTTAAGACAGCGGGCATCAGTTGGGACGACGTTGAAATCGTTTGGACCGATGATCTTGCTGGCCCGAAAGGCCCGGCTGCAAAGATGAACTCCGACGACACAATTGATGTCGCTTTCGTGATTTCTCCAGACATGATCGGCCTGACTGGTGGGCTAGACCAGACTGGTTCTGGTGCAGAAGGCACAAAGAAAGGTGCTCACGTTCTTCTCTCTACTGCTACTCTTTCACGTTCAATCGCTGACGTTCGAGTTGTTCGATCTGATTTCTACGCTGCTCATCGTGACATTTGCGATAAGCTGACTGCTGGTGTCTTCAAGGCTCAGTTTGACATGAAGGCACTTCGTAAAGAATATGAAACAAACGCATCTTCTGCCAGTGGTAAGAAATACTTCACACAGTTGAAGTTGGCTCAGACTATCTTTGGTGAAGACGTTCTTCCGAGTGCTGAAATCGATGCAGCGGGTTTGCTCATGGACGCCAATATGGTTGGCTTGACGGGAAACATCAGCTTCTTCAACGATGAAGCGAATCTACAGGGCTTCAAGGTTAAAGAAAAGTCAGCACTTGACTTGGCTGGGAAGCTGGGTTTGGCGACAGTTCGACAGGGCATGATTGCTCCAGAACTGGATTATAAGAAACTGGCTGGACTGGCGAGCATCGAATATGTTGAGCCACCAAAAACTCGTGCGGCTATTTCTGGAGAGTTTGAAGTTTTCCCAGATGCTGACTTGGATGAGAACACAATCGTTTCATTCACCATTCAGTTTAAGCCGGACCAGAGTACATTCAACGCAGAAGAATATGGCACCGAGTTCACCCAAGTGATCGAAAATGCTTCTCTGCTTGGAAACGCTGTTGTTGTGATCCGGGGTCACGCTGATCCATCGAAGACTCTTTATCACCTTGTTAAGCTCGGTCTCCAAAAGGGAACCCTGAAAGTAACTGGCAGTGGTGCTAACCGTAAGTATTTCTACAACGGCAAGGTGTTGGACATCAACGCAACCAAAGAGATTTGTGCCATGATTGATCGTGGCGACTTTGATGGCGACACTAAATGGATTCCACGACAGATTATGGGTGCCGCTCTTCGAACATCCCATGTCCGTGCGAATGCTGTTAAAGATGCTTTACTCGCTTTCGCTGAGACCAAAGGTGTCACGATGGATGTATCCCAGCTTCATCCTCAAGGCGTCGGAATCTCTGACCCTCTTGTGCCGAAGCCAACGTCCGCAGCAGAAGCGGCCAACAACATGCGAGTTGAGTTTGTCATTATCTCTGTCAGCGGCGAGAGCCTTGAAGAGAGTGAATTCGACTTTTAAGAATTTGAGATTTGCATGCTCTACGGGTGCCAGCACAGATAAAAACTGGCAAGTATGTAAGGTCGTGAGACTTTTCAGAAAATAATATCATAAAGCAAACCCGGTTGCAAATCTCTCTCTTTTTTTTCCAAACAACAAACACACCACGAAGGAAGATATAATGAAACGACTAGGATTAGTGCTGGCGACAATGTTGCTAATTTCGCAACATGTTATCGCAGAAGACAGTGTAGTGGTTGTTCTTGATGCCAGCGGAAGCATGGAAGAAAGAATGACGAAAGCTGATGGAACCCAAGTTACTCGGATGGAAGCGGCGAAGGCTGTGTTGTCAGCGACTTTACTGAATCAGCCTGCGGGCACAAATGTTGGAATCGTTGTCTTTCCTTATCAGGATTGGGCTTACCCTCTTGGTCCTGTTGAAAGAACACAACTGCAAATTGCAATCAGTGGGATTCAGCCAAATGGTGGCACACCGCTGGGCCAATACATGAAAGTTGGCGTTGATGCACTGTTGGAAGCAAGGAAGAAAAATCCTTATGGCACGCATCGACTTTTGATCGTGACAGATGGAGAAGCCAGCGACAGTTGGAGTGTTGAAAAAAACATGGATTTGATCCTTGTTCGTGGAATTGTCGTTAACACCATTGGGGTGGATATGGCAAAGGATCACCAGCTTGCTGTTAAATCTCACAGTTATGCAAACGCCGCTGATCCTGATGCTCTTCTGAGTAGTGTTAAAACAGCATTGTCCGCAGAGATTACAGCAAACGATCCTGATGCCGCCGTAATGTTTGCAACAATCGCTATGTTGCCAGATGATTCTGTCACAACACTGCTGACTTCTTTGACAAGGATTCAAAACCAACCTTTGGGACAATCTCCCCCTGTTCAAGCTATTGATGTAGAAACAGGGCAACCTGTGGTTGATTCAAATGGCGATCCAGTGATGGTGCCTGGGGTAGTGGCAGAAGAAACCGGCCCTTCTTTGTGGCTGATTATTATTCTTATCATCGCCGCTGTGATTGTAATCCTCGTTATTGGGCCTATGCTTTCTGGTGGCTCAAGTGGAAGCGGCAATCGTCGCATTCGTCGCTGAAATTAAATCGTTACTCAAGAAAGGTTATTAGTTGTGGCTAGTACAAAATCAAAAGGGAAAATACTGGCGATTACAGGTGTGTGGCTTGTCGTTGTCTGTATATTTGGCGTTGGGGTGAAGTTCTGGTGGACGCCCGCCCAAGAAAAAGCTGCTGAAGAAGCTGTCGCTGAACACGACAAAGAAGTTATCGATTCGACCAGTGCTCATGCTCGGTTTGATGAGACTGTGACTATCGGGTTGGATTTGTTTTCTGGTTACGCTGCTCTTCGATCCCCTGAAATGCGTCGAACTTTGGGGTCTGAATCGCTTGGCTTGAAATTAGTGCCTGACGATGCAAATGGCATGGATCGCATCAAAGCTCTTCAGTCAGGCAAGTTAGACATGGCTGTCTTCACAGTCGATGCCTTGCTGAAGGCATCCCATGAATTGGGCAAGATTCCAGCGACAATCGTGTTGGTGATTGATGAAACGAAAGGTGCTGACGCTATTGTGGGGTACAAGAGTAAATTCCCCAACATCGACAGTCTCAATTCGTCGCAGTTGAAATTTGTTTTGACTCCTGATTCGCCATCGGAAACTTTGCCGAGTGTGATGAGGGCATACTTCGACCTTAGTAAGGTTCCATTGTCTTCAGTCATTGAAGCGGATGGTGCTGCTGATGTTTACAAACAGTGGAGAGCATCAACCCAAACCGATAATCAGGTGTATGTGCTGTGGGAACCTTATGTGACAAAAATGTTGGAGAATCCTAACATGCATGTCATTGTGGATTCTTCAAGATTCCGGGGTTACATCGTTGACGTGCTTGTCGTCAATAGAGACTTCTTGTTCAAGAAAAAAGACGTGGTTCGTAAGGTTGTTCAATCATATCTTAGAACCGCTTATGAACACAGTACAAAAATGGAATCTTTGATTAAGACAGATGCACTGGCGGCTGGTGATGCCCTTTCAGATGATCAAGTTACTAATTTGGTAAAAGGCATTTGGTGGAAAAATGTGCAAGAAAATTATGCTCACATGGGACTTCAAAGTGGACATAGCTTGCAGCACATTGAGGACATCATAGGTCAAATCAACAATGTGCTTGTAAAGACAGATAGTTCATTCAAAGACCCGACTGGTGGGCACTTTGAGAAGATGTACTATCCTGACATCTTAGCTGAACTTCAGAACAATTCTTTTCATCCCGGTCGCACAATGGATTCTACTGGCCAAATTCGCAGTGAAATTAAACTCAGAGAATTGGACGAGTTAGGTTGGAAGAGTTTAGAGCCGATTGGAACATTGCAAATTCCGATGATTCAGTTTGCTCGTGGGACTTCAATTTTGACTAATTCTGCGAAACAGGTGTTGGATGAACTTGTGAAAAATCTGAAAACTTGGCCAACATATTATGTGTCTGTCATTGGGAATGCTTCAAACAAAGGGGATGCTGAAGCAAATCGATCATTGGCAGAGTCCAGATCGAAGACAGCAGCAGAGTACATTATCAGTAAAGGGATTGGCTCTATAAGACTGCGTGCTGTTGGTTCAGTGCCGAGCGGTAAATCCAGCGTGTCTTTTGTCTTAGGTCAGGTGCCGTACTAACGGGATTTTAATTATGAAAAACGAACTAGAAGGAGTTGAAAGTGGCGACACGGATCGAATTGCGAAATAAAGTCTTAATTGACTTATTCGCTGCTCCAGCCGCTGTGATCCCCGCTGCCATCGGAGCAACGATGATGATTTTGGGATGGGCCTTTGGCGGGGGAGGAATTCTTGGGTTTGGAGGATTCTTAGCACTACTTTCAGGCATTGGGATAGGGGCAACACGATTATTCCTCTACAAAGATGAGATAACTGAAAAAGCGTTTCAGGCTCTTGATACTTTGCAAGAGGAAGAAAAGAACAAAAAACTAGACACCTTAGACACAAAACTAACAAAGGACAGAGACCCACGAACACAAGCTGCTTTGCGTGACATGAGAGCCTTATACAAGTCGTTTCATGAGCAGGTTCGGTCAGCGACTATCAAAGCAGATGCCGTTACTGTGGATGGTGTTGAAACTTTGTTTGATGAGTGTGTATCTCACTTAGGAGAAACACTTATCCTCAACAACACAATTCGCAGCATGAGTTCTGATGCGGCAAAACAACCGATTGTCGACGCTAGGTTGGGATTGATTGTAGAGGTTCAAAAAACAATCGATCGTCTTTCTACGATCATGGATGGGTTGCGTCAACTAGGCGTATCTGCTAATACCCAAGAGTTGGAACGAGTCAGGACAGAGTTGGAACAAGGCTTAGAAGTTAGCAAACAGGTAGACAATGCGTTGAATGGTGCTGGCAAGAGCGATTACTCTTGGCTGAAAAACAGAATGCAAGATGCGGAATCTTGATTTACATTCTCCATTTTTTTCGTAAAATTACAATTCACGGTTACAAGAAACTTTCAAGGAGAGACTCGATGTTCAAGGCTATGGGACGGTACATTAAGGCCCTGTGTGCGATGTGTGTGGGCAACATGGATGGAGCACGGCGGCATCTCAACACAAACAAGCATGTGATTGCCGCAACTTTTGATGAAATGAAGGATGATCAAGTTGCTTCAGTGCAGGCAATGTCCGAAGCAGTTGCGGCGATGATTGCGAACAAGGAACGGAAGATTGCAAAGGCGAAAACTCTTTCTGAGCGAGTTGCTGAAAACGTTGAAATGCGTGATGGTGCTCTGGCAATGATCGAAGAGCTGAAAGGCGAATACGACCTTACGACTACCGAAGGTCAGGAAGCCTTGAAAGCTACTGAAGATTATCAGGAAGCTGCTGGGGCTTATGCAGGCTTGAAGTCCGAAATCGAAGACGATGAAAGCACGATTGCTGAGTTAGAACTTGCTGTCTCCGAAGATGAAGAACAGCTTTCTTCTCGCCTTGCTCAGCTTGGTCAGATGAAGGATCAAATTGAGAAGATCAAGGAAGAGAAGCATGCAACGATCGCTGACGTTGAGTCTGCTAAGCAGGAAAAAGCAGTCAACGATATGATCAATGGAATCTCTCAGAATGATTCTGGTGAACGCATGCAGGAAATGCGAGAAATGCGTAACCAGATGAAAGCTGAAGTTGTGGTTGGCCGGAAATTGGCTGGCACTGATACAAATGCTCGAAAGGCTAAGTTTAAGAAATTCGCCAAGAGGAAGAACGCTTCAAGCGAGTTTGATGATCTGCTGGGCCTTGGCAAAGTGACTGCATCCAAGGAAGGAGCATCTACGGAACAAGTAGCAACAAAGCTGCCCGAATAAGAACGCCGCTGAACAACAATTGCTGAAACAAGAACTGCTTCAAATTTAACTTTCAATCAGATGGAGAAGAAGATGACTCGATATGCGATGCTATTTCTAGCTGCGGCCATGATCGGCTGTTCTGGATCAGATGATGCCACGGAAACTGCTTCAACGACGGAAGCAACGACAGAAACGCCGATTTTCACATTGGCGTGGAGTGAATACCCAAGTTGGTCGGCATTCGGAGTTGCTTCCGAAAAGGGCTTGATTGATGGTGCCGAAGGCAAATTGGGAGCACTTGAGCAGAAGCACAATGTTGATATTGTCCTTCGTGAAGCCGATTACGACACCTGTATCACGATGTATGGTTCAGGTACGGCAGATGCGACGTGCATTACCAACATGGACATTCTTCAGCCAAGCTTGAGTGTGTCTTCTGTCGCTATTTTGCCGACATCACGATCACACGGTGCTGACGCACTGCTCACGGTTGGTATCGACAGTGTTGCTGACCTGCAAGGGGTCACGGTTTATGGGCTGGAGAAATCAGTTTCTCAGTACACTTTTGCAAGGAATCTTGAACTCGCTGGGCTGAATGAAGCTGACTTCACCTTTAAGAATCAAGACCCTGCCGCCGCCGCTCAGGCAATGCAGACAGGACAGGATGGCTATAATGCTATCGTTGTCTGGAACCCGTTTGTGATGCAGACGCTGAAAACGGTTGCAGGCTCTAAGGTCTTGTTTGATTCGACGACGATTCCAAGTGAAATCATCGACATGGTTGTAGTCTCGCAGGACTCGCTTGATAAGCCGGGCGGCGAACGCTTTGCTTCATGTGTCTGTGAAACGTTCTACGGTGTGAATGAGCTACTCAACGACCCAACCGTCCGAGATGATACGTTGGTTTCGCTTGGTGCGAAGTTCAGTAGCCTTAATGCTGAGGAAATGGGTCGTTGCTTGGAGCAGACCGTTTTTTATCAGAATCCTACCGAAGCTACTCAGCTTTTCGAAGGTAAAGTTCTGCCAGCAACGATGGATCGTGTCACAGCGTTCTGTGCCTCTCATGGGATCACAGACAGTGTCCCGAAGATTAGCTATGATGGAAGCCCATCACAGTTGACGTTCTCTACGAAGTACATCAAGAGTGTGAAGTAAGCAAGCGGTAATGGTTGTCGCTAAATGTTACGAAACCCTGTCAGCAATGGCAGGGTTTCTTTTAATGTTGTCGATGTTTTTCGTATAATAGGGGTGACAACATAATGAACAACCTCATGGATAAAGTCGAAGAAGTAGTGTCTGGAAACACTGATGTCCTCAACAGAGGGTTATTGATTGTTGATGATAATCAATTCCTTAAAAAGCAAGTTGAGGCATACATTAATGCAAGAGGCAAGACTTACAGGTGGTTTACTGGAGACATTTCTTCTCCTGCGTTCAAAGAGATGCTTAGTGGCAGTCACATTTTGGTTTTTGATGGATTGAACTATAATAAGCGGGCAATTACTGGTCTGCTGTATGGTTCGATGGCTGACCCAAATTCTGAGTTTGATGGACAGTATATTTTGTTTGGAACTGACATTATCAAAAACGCAAAGCTTCGGTCTTGTTTTTCAATGTGGACCGGAAATAATTTTCCAAAATAGGGAATGCAAATGGTAACTCGTCGAGACACCAAAAAGACTCATCCCAGTGCGACACCTAACTTCTGATGGCTAAGAGCAAAAAAGGAAAACATACTACAACCGGGAAAGCGTTGAAGCCAAGTGTCAAGTGGTTGGAATCGTTCCCAGAGGTAGAGAAAGTTGTTCTTAATCTGTCGGAAGGGTGCCGAACGTCATATCCTCCCGGACACATAAGACATTCAAGAGACGTTCCTGCTGGGATCAAGTTGATAGGTCATTCAGACAATGGTATCGTTAACATCTTTGTAAAGGTGTCAGACGAGAACAAAGCAAAATTACTGAAAGCAATTGAAGAGAAATTCAAATGAGAATACGAAGACCTATTACAAAAACGACCAGAGTAGCATTAGGTGCCTTATCTCTTGTTATTTTGGGTTCATTCTATTCGTTGCTTTCATATCGTCAGCATCAAAAGAATCCAGCCGATACAAGCATTCCTAACTTTACCCAATTAGTGGGCGGAGTTGTGGATGCTTGCACTATCAAGACTCCTTCAGACGCCGATCCAGACCATAGAACTTGGTGGTGGGCCTATAAGGATCAGAAGAATTTCAAAACAGGCAAGATGGAGCCAAAGCTTCACTATTCTTGGGTAGTTGCTGATATGTCAGCAACATATGGTCGCTTCTTTAAAGGGGTAGGGTTGAGCATTTTTCTCTCCATTCTTGTGGGAATGGCAGCAGGCTCTTTCACTAAGGTAGATGCCTTTATCCGCCCCCCTACGGCATTCCAAGCTTTTGTGCCGCCAACTGCTGCTCTGGCTATCTTCTTCGTTCTAGTAGGGACAGGAGAGATGCTCTACACAGCAGTCATTGTGTTTGGCGTATTCCCTTCTTTGACTCAGAGCATTTACTACGCTGCCACAAAAGATGTGGACGAGCATGAGATTGACAAGTTCTACACTCTAGGTGCTTCCCACATGGAGATCGTATACGATTTGATCTTTCTCAAAATTTTGCCTCGTATCTTCGGGGCCGTCAGGCTAGTCATTGGTCCGGTAATGGTGTACCTGATCGCTGTAGAGTGGTTAGTTGGGGATGTAGGCTTCGGGTATGAGTTGAAGCTGCAAGGTAGGCGGTTGAATATGGCAACTGTTTATTTTTATCTCGGCATTCTAGGAACAACAGGGTTTATGATGGATTACGCATTGTTCAGATTGCGTAAGAAGCTATGCCCTTATTTTGGGGAATGAGATGAAGGGATATGTGTACGGAGCAGGAGAGGAAGAACTGAAGCCTGTTCGACATTTAAGACAGGTGTTTGAGTTCTTCAAAGAGCGTTCTGATCCAAGAAAAGAGAATAAGAATTTAGTATTCTCCGTTGGAGAAGGAGAGTGTCAACTTGTTTTCACTTGCCAAGCTTCAGTTGGAAGACATTACTACTTTGCGGTTACTTTTGAACACAAACGCTGTCTTTTTTGGCTAGTTCATAGACACACATGGGACGAAAGTCAGGAACTTCCAGCAAAAATATACGACAGGGAATTGTCACAGAGTTTGCCGGGATTTATTCATTGGGAAGGTGGCCATTGGACATATGCTGGAGATTGGGAAGAGGGAATGGCACTTCTTCAATCTTATGGGTTCACTTGGTGCGAAGAGTTGGAAGAGAAACTTTGCGATGAAAAAAAATAAATTCGTTTGGGAACCATTTGAACTCAGCACTGAAATAGACATGAAGATTATAGAAAGTTGAGTAAATTATGAAGTTCTTAGCTCTTCCAACTTGGTCGATTACCGCTGCCATAATTCCTTTTTTGCCAGCGGATCATCCTTATAAAAACAAAAAAGTTACTCTTAAAGAATGGGCAAACGCTCGGACAGAGTTGTGTAAGTTTTTTGACTTTTTCTTCTGGATGCAAATTATTATTTTCGTAATTTTGATTCAAGCGGTATTAAAATGAAAAACAATGAAATCGTTCTCGAAGTTGACGGCGTTAGCCATTGGTTTGGGAATAACCTCGTTTTGAACGATGTTAATCTTAAAGTGCCCGCAGGACAAATTTTGTCTTTAGTTGGCCCATCTGGCTGTGGAAAGTCTACGCTGCTGAAAGCAGTTCTAGGCACTCATCCTGCAAATGATGGAACGATTAAGGTTGCGGGAGAGTTTCATCGATCGCCTACAAGGAATGTAGGGATTGTGTATCAGCACTATCATCTTCCTCCTTTCTTGACGGTCAGGCAGAATGTAGCCTTGGGCCTGAAGTTGGATCAGACTTCACTTCCTTACCGATTCTTTTGTTATCCTAAGTGGAAAAAACTGGAGAAGGATCATTTGGAACAGGCAACTGCTTTTCTGGAGACAGTGAACCTTAAAGACAAGGGCGATCTTTTTCCTCATGAATTATCTGGCGGCATGCGTCAGAGAGTTGCCATTGCCCAATCTATGATTATGAAGCCAGATGTTTTGCTGCTTGATGAACCATTCGGGGCACTTGATGAAGAGACCAGAGAGAGATTACAAGAACTTCTTCTGGGTTTTTATCAAGACAATGAGACCGCAGTGGAAAAAGGTGAGAAGCCGCCGAATACAATCGTGATTGTAACACACGAATTAACCGAAGCGTTAATCGTGGCTGATCGTGTTGTTGGGTTGTCTCAATTCCACTCAGATGGTCATAGAGGGGCAACGGTAGTCTTAGATGAACCTGCTCCGATTTTCTCGCCGGGTTTTGAACGAGAGTTGATGCAATTTAACGAACAGAAAGACAGGTTGCGTCACGCAGTATTCAATCCAGAAGTCATTCAGCATAGAGATGATTTCCGAAGTTACTGGGAAGATCATCAACGTAAAATTCAACCAGTTGAGGCTTAGGAGACGCAAATGTCAGTTGTTATGGTAATGGGCTTCAATGGCGGCGGAAAAACGACTTTGATGATGGAGCGTTTTCCAAATCATGAACGTTTGAATCGAGATATTATCGGCGGCAAACTGTCAAATCTTCCACGGCATTTGGAAGTGCTGCTGAACGATGGGCACACTGACATCGTCCTTGATAATACCTATGCCGATGTTGAATCTCGTGCGGGCATAATCGCCGTGTGCAAGCAGTATGATGTAGATTGCGAATGTGTGTGGCTTGATACTTCGATTGAAGATGCACAGGTCAATGCTTGTCAAAGAATGATTGGCGAGTATGGTCATGTTATTCCCCCAGAGGGCTATAAGAGACTGGCCGACCCCAACACTTTTCCTATCGCTGCCCTTTACTCTTATCGTAAGAGATTTGAGAAACCTACAAAGGCTGAAGGCTTCTCAAATGTAGAAAAGGTAAAGTTCGTTCGTGTAAGGACACCAGCATATAAGAACAAAGCTATCATATTGGATTATGATGGCACACTTCGGGAAAGCACTGGTCCGAACCCGTGGCCTGAAGACCCAGATCATGTAGAGATTATGCCGGGTCGCACAGAGAGATTGCAAGAGTATATTGATAAAGGATATCATATGCTCGGTGCTTCGAACCAATCTGCAATTGCCAAAGGCACATTAAGTGTTGAAGGTGCCGACGCTTGCTTTGAGCGTACAAATGAGTTGTTGGGCATTGACATTGATGTAACGTATTGCCCACACAAAGTTCCTCCAATCTCATGCTACTGTCGCAAGCCCGGTCCTGGCCTTGGGGTCGCATTCATCGAAAAGTATAAGCTTAATCCTGCTGAGTGTATTATGGTAGGCGATCGGACTAGCGATAAAACTTTTGCTAAACGTTGTGGGTTTCAGTATCAAGACCAAGCAGTTTTCTTCAAGTAACCTTAACTCCAGATGGACGGACCCATGAAAGTCATTGGAATTATTGGCGGCATCGCTTCAGGGAAGAGCACAGTTTCCAGAGCTATGAAGAATCTGGGAGCAGGGTACATTAACGCCGACGAAATTGGTCGTGATGTCATTGAAATCCCAGAGATTGTCCAACAGATGAAAGCTCGTTGGGCTGACCGTGGGCATATCACTGATCGACTTGGAAAAGTCAGAAGAGATATTGTTGCCAATATCGTTTTTAATGATTCTCAAGAGCTTGAGTTTCTTGATGCCATTTGTAGTTCCCCGGTTAAATCCAGAATTCAACAGAGTCTGAGTTATTTTCATCCTGATTACACGCAGGCTGTCATTTTAGATGCTCCTCTTTTGTTGGAAGCAAATTGGAATCGAATGTGCGACATTATCATTTATGTCGAAGCATCGAAAGAGGCAAGGGTTGAAAGAGCAGGACAAAGAGAAGATTGTCCATTGGACGCCTTAGAATTAACTAAAAGAGAAGCGGCTCAATTTGATTTGACGATGAAAGAAGAATTCTCCAGTCACACTATTGACAATAGCGGCGATTGGCCAGCTACGATGAAACAAGTTCAATCTTTTTGGAGTGAAGTTATCAATGTTTGATTGCAGAGGAAAGAGAATATCAGACACTCCAAGCTTTATTAAATTGCACAAGAAAAGCTTTACTGCCCACTTCTTTCGGGACTATGAGCGACTCGCTTGACCCCGGAACAGATGATTACAGATTTAGCATGGGGGATTTGCATGGGCAATGGAAAAAGAGGTTGCGAGCACTTGAGGAAAAAGGGTTTGGGTAATCTGCCTTCCAATCTGTGTTAGAAACGTTACAATGCACACACTAAACATTCTGCCCCCAACAAGGATTCATGATGATCAGTGAAGAAAAGACCTTTGCAATGACGCTCACCAAAGCATCAAAAAGAGGTGTGATGAATGCCCTTGAACAAGGAATGGCCATCGCAGAACTTGAGCCACTTGGAGTGAGCACCAGAACAATATCAGTCATTGAAGATCAGTTGGGGTTCATTTACATTGAAGACCTTTTGACAATGACTTGGCCAGATTTTAGGGGAACTCCAAATCTGGGAGCAGCAGCAGTCGAAGAAGTCAAAAAAGCTCTTAGCAGCATTCATCTTCTCACAGATTGCGTCAAGAGGAATTATTTACGGTCAATTATTCCAAACATTAATCGAGCGAAGATGATCAGGAATATCAAGCCAACTAAGACAAATGAAAAGCCAAGGTATGATCCAGCCGGACGGGAAATTGAATGAAGTCAGTTATTTTGTTCAGAAAAGACCTTCACTCTGAAGAAGAGATGAAGATCGCTTCAAAATACTTCGATGTCCAAGAGAGCAGAGTTCTGTGTGGTGGCTCTAACGTCATAGCCAGATATTCTGCTCTTCCTTTTTATCGAGAGCTTGAATCTGATCTTACGCTCAATGGATGCAAGCTGATCAACAGCCATGCACAGCATAAATACATTGCTGATTTTGAGTGGTACTCTGACATGCTGGCCGTGACTCCCAAAACATGGTTTGACAGCAGTGTTCGTTCGGATCAGACCTTTTCGTCATCGAAAGATGAAGGTCCATTTGTCATTAAGGGTAGAACCAATTCGAGAAAGTTTAAGTGGAATACGTTGATGTATGCTGAAACTCGCCAAGATGCTGCTCGCATTGCCGCTGAGTTAAGTGCTGACCCTTCTATTGGATATCAGGGGATCATTTACAGGAAGTATGTTCCCCTAAGAACCTTTGAGATTGGGATCAATGAGTTGCCATTCACTAATGAGTGGAGATTCTTTTTCTTTCGTGACCGCTTGCTGACTTATGGGTACTATTGGTCTAGTGCGGATGATCCAACACAGGGGGAGATGACGGAAGCTGGCATTAAGTTCGCTCAGAATTGTGCAAAATGCATTTGTCGGAAGACTGAATTTTTTGTGCTGGATGTGGCGGA
>Ga0114999_10001543_pt1 | contig 31919 bp, 28 predicted proteins | sample ArcticOcean_MG_C_3_FD_89820 | JGI IMG/M metagenome (GOLD analysis project Ga0114999, IMG submission 89820) | Marine microbial communities from western Arctic Ocean - ArcticOcean_MG_CB8_126 | ecosystem: Environmental > Aquatic > Marine > Oceanic | place: Arctic Ocean: Canada Basin | collected...
AGGAAGACACGATCACAACGATACATCGTGTAATTGCCTGATAATAGGGTGATTTGCCTAACAATCTGCTGCAACCGACCGTTGCCCTTGCGGCGTTTTCGAGTGTCGAGTGTTCATCACGGATTGTGGTTCGTCAGGTTGCTTGCCAGCGTCAGGGCGGGCAACGGCGGTTGAGCAGGGGCGTTAGATCAATTCAGCAACAGTTTGGTATATCAGAATCGAATCGTCCGACTCTGCAACTTCCATAAGAATTATTAATACTCCGTAACGCTGGCATACTCCCTAAAAACGGCGAACTAGTTCGTATGCAAGTTATTAGGGTGGTAGCGCTTTAACTGTAGACTAAAACCTAATCTGACACAGTCTGAAGAGCCAAGTTATAACAAACGAACTTAATCCAAGACCCGCTGTTGACCCGCCGAAACCTCATCCAATTTCGCCCTTTCCTCCGGGCTAATCGACCAACCTACCGCACCAACATTGTCCTCCATATGCGCGATGGTGTCGCCGCCGGTGATCGCCATGCTCACCTCGGAATGCGAGAGCACCCAGTTGAGGGCGGTCTGCGCGGGGGTCTTGCTGTGCGCGGCGGCGATTTCACGCAATAATTCGAGTGTCGCCTGCGCGGTCGCGTTCATTTCTTTGGCGAGGTGGCCGGCGCGTACTGTGGCGTAGAGCGTGCCGGATGGGGCGGCTTGTCCAATGGTATAGGCTCCCGACAGCAGACCGACGCCCAATGGGCTATAGGTCATCACGCCAAAACCCTGGTCGCGTTGCGCCGGCCACATCTCCCTTTCGAGTTCGCGGTTGAGCAGGTTATATGGGTTCTGGATGCAGATCAATGGGTCTAAACCGGCCTGGTCTTGTATCCAGCGTGCCTTGAGCACTTGCCAGGCCTGGAAGTTGGAGACGCCGATATAGCGGGTTTTTCCGGCTTTTATCAGGTCGTCCATGGCGCGTAGTGTTTCGTCGAGCGGGGTGCCGTCGTCGTAGCTGTGCAGGATGTAGACGTCGACGTGGTCGGTGTCGAGTCGGGTGAGGGTGCGGTCGATTTCGCGCATGATATGGTAGCGGGATAGTCCTGAGTCGTTGGGGCTGTCGCCGACACTGCCGCAGACTTTTGACGAGATGACGAGGTCGTCGCGGTGGCGTTTGAGCACGCGCCCGAGGATTTCTTCGCAGGTGCCCGCGTTTTTGTGGTCGTCTTCGAGACCATAGACATTGGCGCAATCGATGAAGTTGATGCCTAGCTCGATGGCGCGTTCGATGACGCGTTCGGCTTCGGTGGGGTCGGATTGACCGCGGAAGCCGAGGCCGAAGGCTAGGCGGGATACTTTTAAGCCGGCGGTGCCAAAATTGATGTAGTCCATGAGATAGCTCCTTAATTTAAGGCGGTGGAGACGACATTTTTCGCGTCAATATATTGCCACAATTGCACATGCGCCTCGCCTTTCAGGGCGTAGGCTTGGGCCAAGAGATTGGTGTCGAAATCGGCTTTGTTGTGCGCGGTGGCGATGGCGCGGTCGAGGGCGGTTAAAGCGGCGGTGTAATTTTGATCGTAGAGTCGGGTTTTTCCCAATTCAAATTGTTCGTAAAATACCGGCCAGCGGCTGCGCAGTTGATGGCCATGCCATTCGAGCACGAGGAAGTCGACCAGGAAATTGCCGAGCGGATAGCCAATGAAGAGCAGCACGACGAATCGGCGCAACCAGCGTCTAAGGTGTGTTGAGGGCGCGGGATTGTGATCGTTCATATTCGTTTATGGAAGGTATTTCGCGTGCTTGTGCGTACGGAAATAGCGGATTTATCGATTCCTCGGTCTATGCGTAAAGCGGATGGCGCGAGATTAACTCGGTATTGGCCCCTGCTTCGCCGTGCATAAGGTAGATCGGACGGGTGGAAAAATGCGTTTGGTAGTGGGCCGACCCGCTTTCTTTTTTTGTCGAGCGGTCCCACAGCGATGAGGCGGGCATAAAGCGCAACACATAGGCGGCGCGGCGTTTGGGCGAACGGTTGGGTTGGGAGCCGTGCACGAGGAATACGTCGTGCAGCGAGAATTCTCCGGCACGCAATTCGTCGTCCTTGGCGTTGCCCGCGTCGAAATAGGCCTCTTCGGTGACTTGGTTGAGTACCAGGTCTTCGCGATCGTCCTGTCGGTGCGGGAAGAGTTCGGCATTTTTGTGTGAACCGGGTATATAGCGCATACAGCCGTTTTCGCTGGTGACATCGTCAATGGCGAGCCATACCGAGCAAGTTTTTAAGGGCGCGATCGGCCAGTATTCGCCGTCCTGGTGCCAGGGGACTTCGAGACCGGTATGTGCCGGTTTGCAGAAAAACTGTCCGCCCCAGAGGATGACGTCGGGGCCCAGGATTGCGGCGACATAGTCGACGATCTCACAGGTGCCGGCGATGGCCAACCACTCGTCGGTGATCTCTTTGGGCAAGCCGTTCCAGCCGGGCAGATAGGGGCAGACGATGCTTTCGGGCGGCAGGCCCTCGGTTGCGACCAGCGTGCGGTCGGCCAGAGAGCGCATGCGCCGCATGGTCTGCTCGGGCAGACGGCAAGCGGGTTTGACCAGACCTTCTTCGGCGAAGGTCTGCATTTCCTCTGAACTCAGTTTAGTCGTCATACGTTCTGCTCCTGGGCATAGGCCGCGATGTCGTCTAATGAGGCGAAGCCCATCTGTATCATATTCACCCTCAGGTCGTCCAAAAGAATCTCGACTGTGTGGTCTCCGCCATAGCGGCCTAAGGCCGCTGCGCCGTAGATAAAGGGGCGACCGAGGAAAACGAAGTCCGCGCCGAGGGCCAGGGCCCGGAGGATATCGAGACCAGAGCGGATACCGCTGTCAAAAAGGATGGGTGTGCGGCCGTTGACCTGGCGCACGATGGGCGGCAAAAGGTCTATCGCCGCCGGCGCGGCGTCGAATTGCCGGCCGCCGTGGTTGGAGACCTGGATCGCGTCGATGCCGATCCCAATGGCCTTTTCGGCGTCCTCCGGGTGGTGGATGCCCTTAGCTACCAGCGGCCCCTGCCATTCGTCGCGGACTTCCTTGAGATAGTCCCAGGAGACGATGCCGATCATCTTTTGCGCGACGAACATGGCGGTCGTGGCCATATTGGCCGATTGCGCGTATTTCTCCATCGTGCGCAGTTTCGGCAGACCGGCCTGCAGCGTATTCAAGGTCCAGGTCGGGTTGCAGAAGGCCTCATAGACGAAGCGGGCGGTGATCCGAGGCGGCATATGCAGGCCCGCGCGGGTCTGCCTTTCGCGACGACTCGGCGCCGGGGTATCGACGGTTACTGCCAAGGTGCCGAAGCCGGAATCTCGCGCCCGCTGCAATAGGTCCTGGCGCACTTCGCGGTCGCGCGGCGAGTAGAGCTGGAACCAGCCCATATCGCCGACGAGCGGCCCAACGGTCTCCGGCGTCTGGGTGGCGACGGTGCTCAGGCAATAGGGGATCGAATAACGGGCGGCCGTCTCGGCGAGGATACATTCGGCGCGCGGCCACATCAGACCGGACAAGCCGACCGGGGCGATGCCAAAGGGGGCCTGGTATTCATGACCGAATAAGTTCGTCGACATATCCGGCTTCAGCTCGCCTTTGAGCAGCTTGGGCACCAGGGTGACTTTTGCCATCCCCTCTATATTCCTTGCTACCGCGCGTTCATCCGTTGTGCCGGATTCGAGGTATTCGCGGGCCACATGCGGCATTCTTTTTAGCGCTCTTTGCTGTAGGTCAATGATGGCCGGGTAGCGATCCATCAACTCGGCCATATGGTTGTCGCTCATAAACGGTGCTGCTCCATCCTGTCGGGTGTCGAACGGTTATATAGTACGTGCGGGCGGCCTTTGCGCGCAACCGTCAATGCTGCTTTCGTCGAGCGGCTATTTTACAATTTTACGGTGAAGTAATATGTTCAGCAGAACGCATTTTGCCTATATGGCAACGCGATTATTTCATTTTTGCGATGGGAAACGATGTTATGAGGATGCTGGTCGGGCTAGTCTGTGGGTTGTCACTGGTCTGGATCGGGTGCGGAGACGATACAGCTTTGGGCAACGGCAATGCGAGCGGTGATTGCGAAAGCAATGTGCTGGCCGGCGATTATACTATTCGCTCGGCGCAGGAGGCCATCGCGTTGGAGCGCAAAGGCGGTTGTAATTATACCATCGCGGGGAATCTGGAGATCACCAGGACGCAATTGCGCATCTTCGAGCATATGAACGAACTCGGTGCGGTGGGCGGCGATGTCAATATCTACGACAATGAAGAGCTGGAGAGCTTTGAGGGGTTGGGCGATCTGGCGATGGTGGGCGGCGATGTCAATATCTACGACAACGAAGTGCTGAAGAATCTGGAGGGTTTGTCTTTCCTGCAGAATGTCAGCGGCAATGTCAACGTTTTTCGCAACGACAAGCTCGCCAATATCGACGGTCTGTTCAAACTCGAAACCGTCGCGGGCGACGTGCGCGTCAACAACAACAATAAATTGCTGCAACTCGACGGCCTCTTTGGTCTGGTCGCCGTCACTGGCAGCCTCGTTATCGAATTCAACCCGTCGATCGAACTGATCGAGGACCTGTCGAACCTGCGCACAGTCGGTGGCGATCTGATCATCGGCAACAATCTCCGCTTGGAGAAGATCGAGGATATGTCGGGTTTGCAGGAAGTCGGCGGTAATTTGAACATCGGCGAGAACGCGCGCTTGGATATGATTGAAGACATGTCGGGGCTTGGCAGCGTCGGCCAAGACTTGAATATTTTCAGCAATCAGCGCTTAACTAGCCTCGTCGGCCTGGCCAATTTGGCTTTGGTCGGAGGCAACCTAAATATCTACAACAACGAGAAATTGACCGACCTCGAAGGGCTGGAAAGCCTGGTGCAGGTCGGCAAAGACCTCAATATCTACGGCAACGAGAAATTGGCCGATCTAATCGGCCTGGCGAATCTCGTCACCATCGGCGCAAAGGTGTTTATCGTCGAAAACACCAACCTACCCACAAGCGAAGCCCTAGCCCTAGCCGACCGCGCCGCTGCCGGCGAAGTATCAATCCAAAACAACAAAAACTAATCTAACCCACTTACAGACCACTGCTCTCGCATCTGTAAATAGCGGTAACTACTATAATTGGTCGAGGTCTGGGTGTGGTGTGCGACGTAGGATGTTTTTTTGGGGTGGTTGAGCGGTAAAAGGGAGTGGTCGTGACGACGGCCCGGGGGGCTAAAACACCTGGAGACGCGCACTACGACCAGATCGCTCCCTCGCCGTTCTATCGATTCATGTTCGATACTGCTCTTCGACGTATTATCCCTCCATACCCGTAATGATCCGCTCCACTTCTTCGACCGAAGTCTGCGCGGGGTCGATATCGTCGGCAACGACGCGGCCGTGGCGCAGCACGACAATACGGTCGACGACCTGGAAGACGTGGTGGATATTGTGGGCGATAAAAATACAGGAGTGCCCCGAATCGCGGGCGTTGCGCACGAAACGCAGTACACCCTGCGTCTCGGCGACACCGAGGTTGTTGGTCGGTTCGTCGAGGATGATCAGTTCGCTGTCGAAATACATTGCGCGGGCGATGGCCACCGATTGCCGCTCGCCGCCCGATAGTGAGCCGATCGGGGTGGTCGGGGGGATGTCTTTTTCGATGCCAACTTCCTTGAGCAGACTGCGGGCGACCTCGCTCATGGCGCCTTGGTCCATCCAACCGAGAAAGGCGGGGCCTTTCAGCGGTTCGCGGCCGAGGAAGAGATTGCGCGCGATAGACAATTCGGGCACGAGAGCCGAGTCCTGGTAGATCGTTTCTATGCCTTGGCTGATGGCGTCGGAGGTGCTGTTGATAGAGACTCGCTCGCCGCGTATTGCAATGGTGCCACTGCTAGTCGGTATCGCGCCAGAGAGGATCTTGATCAGGGTCGACTTGCCAGCGCCGTTGTCGCCGAGCAGGCCAATGATCTCGCGTTCGCCGACGGTTAGGTCGACTTCTTCGAGCGCGTGTACGGGGCCGTAGGACTTGCTGATGCCTTGCATCTGAATTAGTGCACCCATTCTTAGCCTCCTTCCTGGTGTCGGCGATCGAGCCACGAGTGCAGGGCCATCATGGCGAGGATGATGGTGCCGATGAATATGTTGTAGGCCAGGCCCGGCACGCCGATCAATACGATGCCATTGCGCATCAGGCGCAAGATGAAGATGCCGAACACGGTGCCGATGATGGTGCCGCGGCCGCCGGTAAGGGCCGTGCCGCCGATTACGACCATGGCGATGACTTCGAGTTCGTAACCGGTGCCGCTATTGGGGTTGGCGGCGGCGGTGCGGATCGAGCTGATAACGCCGGCGAAACCCGCCATCGCGGCGGAGAGCATAAAGAGCTTGATTTTTGTGCGGTTGACGTCTACCCCGCGGGCGCGTGCCGCGTTGGCGTTGCCGCCTGAAGCTTGGATCCAGTTGCCGGTCTTGGTCCGCGTTAATAAAATGCTGAGCAAAACGGCGGCGGCGATAAACCACAACAGCGACATGTGCAGTCTCAGGCCGGCGACGGTGAAATCGCCGACGAGCAGTTGGGCCAGGGGTAGGTCTTTGGCGTTCCAGGTGCGTTGCGGGAAGCCGTTGGTGACGTAGAGCGCGGTGCCGCGCACGACCAGCAGCATGCCGAGCGTCACCAGGAAAGAGGGGATTTTCAGTCGGGTCACGAAGAGACCGCTGATCAGTCCGATGCCCAACGCGGTGGCCAACGCAATGGCGAAGCTGATTTCGATCGAAGCGATGCCGGTGTTGTAGAGCGTCCACATCAGCACTGGGCTGAAGCCGAAGAGGGAGCCGACAGAGAGGTCGAACTCGCCCGAGGTCATCAGCAAGGTCATCGCCAGGGCGATCAGCCCCAACTCGACGGTAAAGGCCAGAGTATTGCTGATATTGCGCAGGGATAGGAAGGCTGGATTGAGTTCCCAGAAGATGAAGACCATCGCGAGTAAAAGTACGAATGGCCCAAATTCGGGTTTGGATATCAGGCGTTTAACAAAACTCGGCATGCTTATTTGCCCGACAAAATATCGTCGTAGATCTGCGCCTGGTCGGCTTCGTAGAGTGCGCCGGTGGTAATGTCGAAACCCGGTGGGATGCCGCTAGCAGCCATTGCGGCCAAGGTCAGCGCCATATAGCTGGTCGCCTGCGGGTCTTGCCACTGGGCCGCGTTGACATAACCGAGCAATACTTCCTGGGTGGTGTCGAGGGAGTTGCCCCAACCGACGACGGGGATTTCACCGGGGGCGATGCCGGATTGGTCGAAGACGCGTTTGATGCTACCGGTGACCAAGTCGCCGAGGCCTATGATCGCGTCGACCTTGTCGTAGTTGGCGGTCATATAGTCGACCATGCGGGTGATGACCTCGCCTTGGTCGAGTGTCGCGTCGGTGACCTCCCAGGTGATGCCGAGCGGTTCGAAGACGCTGGCAATGCCCTGTTCTTCCAATACGCCATAGGTCGCGCCCATGACTTCGACCGGCAGCCAGACGAAGTCGCCTGTTTTGACCAGTTTCTTATCGACCAGATATTGCGCCCATTGCCGCCCATAGTCAATCAGGTCGCCGCCGACATAGGCGTCGAAGTTGGCGGTGGGGTCCGGGGTGTTCATGTTGACGATGGGGATGCCGAGTTCATTGGCTTCTTCGGTCACCTGGACTAAGCTGCCCGGGTCGGGGCTGCTGGTGACGATGCCGGCGGCCCCGGCGGCGATCGCGATACGCACGGTTTCCTGTTGCGCGGCGACATCGCCGTTGTGGAAGGAGGTATTGACCTGATTGCCGGTGTCAGTGGCCCACTGCTGCGCGCCGGCGAGGAAATAAGTCCACACCGGGTCGGCGGGCGAGCCGTGTGAGATCCAATAGAAGGTTTTTGCGGTCGCCTCGCTCGCGCAAAGAGTCGCGCCCAGCGTTAGAGCGATAACTAGAGCGGTTAATTTATTCAGCATCGGTGGTTCCTTTTTTGTTGGTGGCGAGCTGTTGGCGGACATCGGCGAGGATTTCCAGCGTGCGCAGGCCGGCGGTCGGGTCAAATATGCGCATATTGGCGATGAGTTCGTCGGCCTTGGTCTGTTCTATGAGATGGGCTAGCCCTTTGCGCACGCTTTCCGCCTGGCCGACAAAGGAGTAGGTCAGTTTGTGTTCGACGGCCAGGCGTTCGGCCGGGGTCCAGTATTGCTCGATATCGTCGATGGGCGGGCCTAAGGGCGCGCGTTTGCCTCGCATCATATCGACAGACTGCGTCTGTTGCGAAGTGAAGAGGCGGCGGGCTTCTTGGTCGGTGTCAGCGGCGACGACATTAACGCCGACCATCGCGTAGGGGCGGTCGAGGTGCTCGGACGGTCGGAATTCTTTGCGATAAGCGTCGAGCGCATGCAGCAGGTAGTCCGGTGCGAAATGGGAAGCGAAGGCGTAGGGTAGGCCGAGCATACCGGCGAGTTGCGCGCTGAAAAGGCTCGATCCCAAAAGCCAGACGGGCACGTTTAGCCCGGCACCGGGTACGGCGCGTACGGCTTGTTGTGCTTCGGGGATTTTGAAGTAGGATTGCAATTCGACGACGTCTTGTGGGAAATCGTATTCGTTGCCCGAGTGCGCACGGCGCAAGGCCCGTGCAGTGAGTTGGTCGGTACCCGGTGCGCGGCCAATCCCGAGGTCGATGCGGCCGGGGTAGAGTGATTCCAAGGTGCCGAATTGCTCGGCTATTACTAAGGGCGCGTGGTTCGGTAACATGACGCCGCCCGAGCCGACGCGGATCGTTTGGGTCGCTCCGGCGACATGGCCGATGAGCACGCTGGTCGCCGCGCTGCCGACGCCGCCCATATTGTGGTGTTCGGCGATCCAGTAGCGGTGGTAACCGAGTTTTTCGGCGTGTTGGGCTTGTGTGCGCATCTGCTCGAAGGCGTCTGCGGCGTTGGCGCCTTGGCGGATGGGGGCTAGGTCGAGGATGGAGAAGGGGATCATATATTGTCCGTATGTCGGAGTTTGATGTAGACGGGCAGACCGAGGGTATTCCCCTTCGCTCATTCTCACCTCGCTCCTGCGAGGCTCCGGGGATTGTAAGGCCGTTCACGGGAATCCCCTCGGACGGCCCTCTGCTACTGTATAGGTATTAGCTAAAACCTATATGGGTGATTTTGCTGCTTGGCGCTCTAAATTCTTCATTCGTGTTCTTAAAAATGACCAGATCAATATAGGGGGCGGCTTCTTGCCTTCCAAGTAGGGATGAGAAAGCCATCCGGTTTGCGTTGTTTTTAAATGGGCTTGCCTACTTGACCATATTGATAAAATGGTCCTTTGTAATTATTTGAGTTTTTTATGGGAGAATGGTGGATTGATTTGAAAATGATCAATTATGGATCCCAACGATAACCACCAAAGTTTTCGAGGTTCGGTCGAGGGGTGGCCTCGTAGCGGCTGCTATCCCAGATGGTACAGGAAGTGAAGTCTGGGATAGCTCTCGGGGGATCGCAGGATTGCGCCCCGAGCTGCCGCAGGCCGCTAAGCCTAAGGGTTCAGCGACATGAGCGAAGAGGCCCTTTCTCGAGCAAGCCGGTCACGCACGGTTTAAGCCGCTAATATTAGATCTTATTAAGGAAGACGGAATAGCATTGGAATTTATACCCGGTCAGCGCTGGTACAGTCTTACAGAACCCGAACTTGGCCTCGGCCTGGTCGAAGCCGTCGAGGGCCGTCAGGTCGTTATGGCCTATCCGGCGCGCGATGTGGTGCGCCGTTACGCGACGGGGGACCCTCCGTTGGCCCGGGCGCAGTTGATGGCGGGGCAGCGCGCGCGCAGCTTGAGCGGGGTTGATTTCTGTATTGAAGAGGTCGCTGAAGAAGGACCGCTATTGGTGTATCGCGGCGAAGGGCAGGAGATGGGTGAGGCCGAGCTCGACGCGGAAATCGATGTGGTTACGCCGGAGAATCGCCTGTATAATGGCCAGGTCGATGATTATCGGCTTTTTGATCTGAGGCACGACGCGCTGGCGATACGCCATCGGATGCTGGCCTCGCCGATACGCGGCTTCCTCGGGGGGCGGATTCGGCTCTTTGACCATCAGTTGTCGATTGCCCGAGAAGTTTGCCAGCGCCATAGTGTGCGGGTATTGCTCGCCGACGAGGTCGGTTTGGGCAAGACGATCGAGGCGTTGTTGGTTTTGCATCGGCTGTTGTTGACCGGCCGAGTGGAGAATGCGCTGATCCTGGTGCCGCCGGCGCTGGTGCACCAGTGGTTGGCCGAGGCCTATTTGCGTTTTAATCTGATTCTGCGGGTGATGGGGGAAGAGACGTATGAAGGCGGCACGATTGATGTCAAGAGCGAGGATTTACCCGAGCAATTGCTCGACGCCCAGCTCTTTATCTGTCCGCTCGGCGCCGAGGTCGGTAAATCCTTCGTGCAAAGTCCGTGGGATATAGTCATCGTCGACGAGGCGCATCACCTGCAACCAGAGAGTGCCGAGTTTGCGTTGGTCGAGCAATTGGCAGCCAAGACAGAACATGTCATTTTCTTGAGCGCGACACCCGATCGCGACGGGGAGAAAGCACATTTTCAGCGACTGGCTTTGCTCGATCCGGCGCGTTTTCACGATTTCGACGTCTATAACAACGAGTCGGCGCATTATCGCGAGTTGGCGACGGTGGCGGAGCGTTTGGCGGAGGGTGAGCCGTTGGCGGCGGAAGACCATGTCTTGCTGGAAGAGCGGCTGACGGAGGTCGACTTCGATGCGTTGTCGACGATTCAGGGCAAAAGAAAATTGCTCGCGCGCCTGCTCGATTTGCACGGGGTCGGCCGAGTGATGTTCCGCAATGTGCGGGCGCGGATTCCCGGTTTTCCGCGTCGGTCGCTACAAGTGGTCGAATTGGCGGGCGGCAACGTTGAGCGGTTGCGGCGGGAGTTTCTCGCCGATATCGCTCGCGACGATTCTTTTCGTTTTGTCGGCGCGCAAGTGGATCCGCGCACGAGTTGGCTCGCTAATTTTCTGGCGGAGCATTCGGGTGAGAAAGTGCTGGTGTTGTGCGCCGATCGCGCCAAGGTCGAGGCTTTTTACGAGGCGCTGGTCACGCCAAAACGCAAGATCGCGCGTTTCCACGAGGCGATGGGGACCATTGAGCGGGATCGGCAGGCGGCGTGGTTTTTGGAAGACGACGGTCCACAGGTCGTGATTAGCTCGGCTATTGGCGCTGAGGGGCGCAACTTTCAGGTGGCACGGCATCTGATATTGCTCGATTTGCCCTTGGACGCCGATCGCTTGGAGCAGTCGATCGGCCGGGTTGACCGCATTGGCCAAGGGGCTGAAGTGCATATTTACCCGCTGGTCGTGGCGGGTACTCCGCAAGCCCGTTTGTGCCGCTGGTATACAGAGGCTCTAGCGGTGTTCGACCGGCCTTGGCACGGCTCGCCGGTGATTGGCCGCGAGTTCGGCACTGCATTAGTAGAAGCATTGCTCGCCCCAGATGAACAAGCGATTGAAAGTCTGATCACAAGGGGCAAAAAGCGCAACGCGGAGATCGTCGCGGAGTTGCAGACCGGCCGCGATCGTTTGTTGGAGTTGACGTCTTTTGACCGGGACGCGGCCAGACATTTACAAGGGCAGATTGCCGCGGTCGAAAAGGGTGATGAACTTGAGTCCTTTATGGTTGTGGCTTTCGAGCGGGGCGGGCTCGATGTTGAAGATCTCGGCGAGCGCAGCTATATCGCGCGTGCCGGCATGGACTATCACCGTCCTTTTCCGGGCTTTGTCGGTGAGGAGATGCTCGTAACCTTTGACCGCAATATCGCTCTGTTGCACCCCGATCGCGCGTTGCTGACCTGGGATCACCCGATGGTGCGCGACGGTGTCGACGGTTTGTTGGCGCATGAGATCGGCAATGCCGGTATCGCCAAGTTTAGCGGTGGCGCGCCGGGCTTGTTGCTCGAAGCGCTCTATGTCGCCGAGCCGACGATCGCCCAACATCTGCGCGCCGATCGCTTTTTGCCGCCGACGCCGCTGCGGGTGATGGTCGATATGAACGGCGATGAGGTGGCGCTTGATACCGAAGATTTACGCCGTGGATTAGAGCCGGTCGACAGCGCGGTGCTCGCTTCGCCTAAGGTGGCAGAGCTTTTGCCGGGGTTGTTGGAGCAGGCTCGGAGCATTGCCGTCGAACGTGGGCCAGAGGTCGCGGCGGCGGCGCGCAAGGTTATGCACGAGGAGTTACAGCCGATGGTTGCGCGGTTGCGTGAGTTGTCTAAGGTTAATCCGTCCGTTGGCGAAGAGGAAATCGCCGCGGCCGAAGGGGAGTTGGCGGCGCTCGATGAGGGGTTGCAGGGGGTGAGGGTACGACTCGACGGGTTGCGGTTGATTTTAGTCGAGTAATATGGTGTAACGTCTACAAGAAAGTGCAATCGATGATCAAACTTGATGATATACGGGCGGCGCAGAAACGGCTGGACGGCGTCGTGGTCAAAACCGGGTTGGTGCCCTGGTCGGACAGCGCCGAAGGCGAACAGTGGTATCTCAAACCAGAGGGCTTGCAGCCGATCGGCGCGTTTAAACTGCGCGGTGGCTACAACAAGATCGCGACGCTCTCCGATGAGGAGCGGTCCCGCGGGGTGATCGCGTTTTCCAGCGGCAATCACGCGCAGGGCGTGGCCTATGCGGCGCGCTCGTTGGGAATCCGTGCGGTGATTGTGATGCCGGCCCGGGCGCCGGAAATTAAACGACTGAAGACTGAGGCGATGGGAGCCGAGGTGGTGTTGCTGAGCGAGGGCGGCGAGGAGGAGTGGCGCGCGCACGCCGAGGCGTTGGCGGCACAGCAGGGGTTGGTGATGGTCGCGCCGTTTAACGACGAGACGGTTATCGCCGGCAATGGCACCTGCGGTTTGGAGATCCTCGCCGAGGTGCCGGATGTCGATATGGTATTGGTGCCGATTGGCGGCGGCGGGCTGATTAGCGGGGTCGGCGCCGCGCTAAAGATGAGTCGGCCGGAGATTAAGATCATCGGGGTTGAACCGGAGTTGGCCAATGACGCACAGTTGAGTCTGCGACAGGGCAAGTTGGTGGCGTTGCCGATTGAACAGACCAAGCAGACGGCAGCCGATGGCATGCGGGCGACGCAATTGGGCGATATCACCTATCGCTATATACGCGAATATGTCGACGATATTATTACGGTCAACGAGCATGAGATTCGTGCCGCCGTACGGACTTTGGCGCTGGACAGTCGCCTGGTTGCCGAACCCAGCGGAGCGGTGCCGGTTGCCGCGCTGCTCAACCGGCGCGACGAACTGCCGGCGGCGAAGAAGATTGTCGCGGTGATCAGCGGTGGGAATATCGACCCGCAGTTATTGGCAGATATTCTGCAAGGGGCTTGATCCTTTACAAGATGAATTTATTCGTCTGATACCCCAGGAAGATATAGAGAGAAGTCGCGATGAAGAGCATCGTCAACGCAAACTCCACCCGTGGACTTGTCGGACGGCGGAATAGGTTAAATAGCAATAAAGGTGCTATGGCATAACGGGGTTCGACGACCCACGAAGGCATGAGGTAGAGCAGGGCGAGCGGGTAGAGCAGTAATAATTCCTGGCGATGCAGCTTAGTCACCGCGATGGACAGTGCGGCGTATATAACGCAGAGGCCGAAGCAGAGCGTGCGCCAAGCGGATGCGGTGAAATAGTGCAGGAGATTATTGCGGGCGAGCAGGCGATTGTCGTTGAAGGGGTAATCGACCTCAAAGGTGAAGAAGAAATAGGCGAGACAGAGTGCGCAAAAGGGAAGCAGCCAGCGCTTGTTCTTTAACAGACCAAAGACCTTAGTAGCATTGGCGATGTTGAGCGGCAAAAAGAGCAAGAAGACGCAAAAGAGTGAGAAATACACATTGCTTAAGTGCAGCGTATAGGACGGGTGGGCGTGCTCGACAGCCATCGCGACTCCACCATTGATAATGACGAACGCCGTGAAGGCGATCCCGCCCAAGAGCACGACCACGTTGTCTTTTAGTGCTGTAGCGAGATGCATTCCCCGCAGGTCGAAGCGGTATTTACTCCACAATACAAAGAGCCCGACGAAGACCAGCCAGATAATGTTGTTTTGCCGGACGAGGACGCTGGCTATCGCGCACAGTCCGGCTAGGTCGTATCTCTCGCGCAGCAGAAACCCCATGCAAAGCAGGACCAGTCCCATCGACAGGACATCAGTATAGACAAGGAAAAAATGCGGCAGGAGCAGGGGGAAGAACAGATACTGCAGTGTTTTTTCTTTCGAGTATTTTTTGTCTATGCCATGTACCGCAAAGAGGAAAGCTCCTAGTGACAAAAGGGCGATGCCAACGTTGATATGGCGAAAAAACGATAGGGAAAACTGGTCAAATATTGCGCCCCAGGCCAAAAGAAATAGATGATAGCCCGGCAGCGGCGTAACACCCTCGTATAATTCACCGCGATTCTTAATCGTCGCCAGTTGTATATAGTGGTAGAACTCGTCCAAAATAAAGGGGTGGTCTTTGATCAATTGCAGCAACAAGACAAAACAGCAGCTAATACTGGCGAAGAGATAAAAGCGCAAGCGCGCCGGCTGTGTTGTGTCGGTGAGCGAGCCATAGGTTAATAGGCCGAGTGAGAGGACGACAAGGGACAATTTCAGATAGTCGGTAAGCCCCAATACCCGCTCGATTTGGAAGATCAGTTCACCGCCGAAATCGCGTGACGCGACTTCGATTATATTGTCGCCGATTTCTAGGGCTAGGGGAATTACATAGCCATCAGGCGTATAAAGCAGTCGCTGTGCGCCGTATTTCCGTTTGGCCTCATCCAGGTCTAAGCTGTGCCCATTGAGATTGATCGCGAGGATTTCATCGTCAAATTTGAAACAGGCGTCGATTATTTGCGCGGATGTCGAATGGAAATTGCCCTTAATTGTATAGGCTAATACGTCTTGTTGCGATAAATTGCGAAAGGGAAAGCTGATCACTTCGCCCTCGGTGACGCGGTCGGCATAGTGCCGTTGCGCGGTGAACTCTTTGCTGATGACCGCGTCGAAATAGAAGGCGTAGAAAATTGCCGCCAACGAAAATAAGAACGCTATATCGTATTTGTATCGCATGACGTTGGATCGGTTGCGAGCTAAGCGAGGGCTTGGTATTGAATGGGGTCGGGGTCTACATCCGGCAGCCCCAGGCTGTCCCAGAAATGGGTATGCGTAAAAGGCGTGCGGCGAATATCGGGAATGGGGACAGGCGCACCACCAAGATCGGCCGATTTATTGGCCAGGATGCCGGGTAGGGTGTATTCGATGGCGCGATAGACGTCGATCGGGGCGGGGGTACCAGCGAGGATTGCGCGGGTGAAATGGCGGGCGGTTTTCAGGTCGGCGCCGCCGTGGCCGGCGGAGGTGTCATCGCCGTGCGCGCCCAGGCCGATGGGGATGACGTCCCAACCATCTTTATGGTCGGCTTCGCGCGAGAAACGTCTGGCGGCCTTTTCGTAGCTGAACCATTCGGTGCCACCTTCGATACCAAAGATCCGGTAGCGATGCTCGGACGGGCGCCGCGTGTTGAGCGTGACCATAATTTTGATCAGGGTGCCTTTGGCGGTCTCGAATAAGGCGATCTGGCCGTCGGAGCGCATCGGAGCGTCAGGGCTGTGGCAGGGGGCGCTGCGGCAGGAGACGGAGATGCATCGGTCGTCGAGGACTTCGAGCAAGGGGCCTAGGTCGTGGGTGAGGTATTGGATGGGCGGCTGGTCGGCACGCCAGATCGGTGTGGTATCGCGATGGCCGGCCGCATGCGCCGCGGTGGGCGATAGGCGGCTACCGTCTGGACGCATGAGCGTTGCGGGCAAGTGGTGGATGTACTCGCCTTCGGCGATGGAGATGGGGCCGAAGCGGTCGGCGGCGACCCATTTGCGAAAATAGCGGAAGAAATCCCAATAACAGGTGTTTTCGGCGAGCATATAGGTCTTGCCGGTGTATTCGACGGTTTCGCGCAGCCGCATGCATTCTTGTTGCGTATAGGCGCCGGGCACTTCGCTGAGCACATGGCAACCGGCGTTGAGCGCCTGGCAAGCGTGTTCGACCTGTAGTTTGCCATTTGTCGCGACCATGATGGCGTCGGGGCGCAGAGCGAGCAGTTCGTCGAATTCGTTGAGCACGGGCGTGGAGGCACCAGCAGCGGCGATGTGTTCTTGTGCGCGTTCGCGCAGCAGGGGAAAGCGATCGCAGGCGCCGATGACTTCGGCTTCTGGCAGGCTGAGGAAGTTTTTTAGGTGGGTGATACCGCGGCCGAGGCCGAGAATGCCGATGCGAAGTTTGTCCATTCTTGTTGGGTCCCCAGACTTAGGTGGGACGGGCTCCGAGGGGCGATCTGATCCGATTTTGCAATTCTGCAAAATCAGGGACCGCAAGCCGCCCAGGCAATACGCTCGAAGAGCCCTCCGCTACTTCAGTGGTTTTCGCTACGAACTATAAAGTATATAGCTTTCATCGGCATAAAGAAAAGCAGCGACTTGGTGGTGAGGAATTGCTTGAGTATGTTTTCTGCTGTCGTAGGAGAGAATACGGCAGCCATTTATAACATGCAGATGAGATAAATTATATGAGCACAGTCGACCTGTCTTTTGAGATAGAAGATCTTACGGCCTTCCACCTCGCCTTTACCGACCAACCCGGTTATTGGGAAGACTATCGCGGGGGAGGGGCGGCAGCGGCGGAATCCGCGCGTTTTGAGTTTCGCGAGGGGTGGCAGACGGTGTATCCGCGTATGGTCGAGGCGATGTTGTTGCGGGTAACTCTCAAAGACGGTACCGTAGGGTGGGGTGAGTCGAATACGCCGATTGGACCCGAGGTTACCGCGCTTGTCTGCGAGCGGCTGGTGTTGCCGATGGCCAAGGGGCGGCCTTTTGAGGATCCGCAGGTGCTGTGGGATTTTCTTTACGATGCGCAGCGTGGACGGGGGTATGCGGCTGGATTTTATTTGGACGCGCTAGCCGCGTTGGATATTGCGGTTTGGGACGCGTTGGGTAAGCGGGCAGATAAGCCGCTGGCCGCTTTGCTCAGCGATGCACCGCGGCAATCCATTCCAGCTTATCTGTCCGGTTTGCGGCAGGCGAGTTTGGCCGGGCGAATAGAGGCGATGAATGATTGGGCGGATAGGGGGTTGCGGGGGGTCAAGATCTTTCTCGACGGGGATCTCGACGCGGGGTTGGCAGAATTGGCGGCGTTGCAGGAAGCGGGGGGTGACAAGATCGAGCAGTGGATGGTGGATACGCTGTGGATGTGTCGTGGAGATACGGCAAGGCGTGCCAAATCCGATTTTGGCGAATTGGGTGTACGCTTTTTAGAGTGTCCCTTGCAACCTGAAGATTTGCAGGGGCATCGCGAATTGTTGGTTGAACCGGGCGCACCGATTGCCCTGGGCGAGCATTTCCGCACGCACTATCAAACTGCGGCGTGGTTCGACGAGCCGCGGGCTTTGGATATCTACCAGCCCGATGTGGGGCGCACGGGGTTAAGTGATGGATTGCGGCAGGTGGCTGCGGCCCGTGCGGCCGGTATTCCGTCAACGCCGCATATGGGCAGCGGTCTGGCGGTTTTCCAGGCCGCGACGTTGCACTTTGCCGCGGTGTGCGGGGACGAGTGTTTGCAGGAGTATCAGGCGGGGCTCGCCGAGCGCGCCGCGCTGGTCTCGGAGACGGCGTGGGTTTATGCCGATGGTGGTTTCCGCTTGCCCGACCGGCCGGGGCTCGGCGTTGAGATCGATGAAGAAGCGGTCGCTCGCTATGCCGTAATGGTGTAATCGCCGGCGCGAATTTTTAATAGGAGAACCCGATGCGCATCGATCGACTCGACGTCTATTATGTCGCCATGCCATTGATCTATCCCTGGCGTACCGCCTACGGGGTCGATTATAATATTCACTCGGTGCTAGTGAAGTTGACCAGCGGTGAAGATGAGGCGTGGTCGGAAAGCACTTGTTTTTTCGCGCCAACCTATCTCAGCGAAAGTGCCGGTTCCGTTTTTTACCATGTCAGCGAGGTTTTCGGGCCGCATATCGTAGGCCGCGAATACGAGACGGCGGTGGAATTGCACGAGCGTTTGCAGATGTTCAAGGGCAATAGCTTTGCCAAGGCTGCGCTTGAGATTGGCTGGTGGACCTTACAGACTAAGATCACCTGTACGCCCTTGCATCGACTACTCGGTGGCGAGACACGGGATGTGGTCGCCGGGGCCGATTTTGGTATCCAGGATTCATATGATATGCTCTTGGGCAATATTCAGCAGGCGGTGGACGCGGGTTTTCCGCGGATCAAATTAAAGGTGGCACCGGGTTGGGATCTGGAAATGTTGCAGGTGGTCTGCAAGGCCTTTCCGGCGATGACCTTCCACATCGATTGCAACTCGGGCTATACGCTGGATGACCTGCCGTTTTTTAAGGCCATCGACGATCTTGGTCTGGCCTTTATCGAGCAGCCGCTGCACTACGCCGATGTGTTAGACCATGCCGAACTGGCGAAAAAGATCCAGACGCCGATTTGCCTCGACGAGAGTATCGTCGATACCAAGGTCGCCGAACAGGCGATTCGCGTCGGGGCGTGCAAGTTTATCAATATCAAACCGGGAAGAATTGGCGGGCTGACGAACGCGTTAATAGTCCATGATATGGCGAAGGACGCGGGCATACCGGTGTGGATCGGTGGGATGTTGGAAAGCGCGGTGGGGGCGGCGATCTGTGTCGAGCTGGCGACATTAGATAATTTTACCTATCCGGGAGATCTATTTCCCTCGTCGCGGTTCTACGCGCAGGATTTGGCCGACCCGCCCTTAGAGTTTAGCGACGGGCACTTATTTTCACCGCTTACGAACGGATTGCCCACCCCCGACCCCGAAAGGCTGGCGGCGCAGACGGTGCGATCGAAGGTGGTATTGCCCGAAGCCTAAGTCTCAGTCGCAGTGTTGCATGATCTGCTGGTAAATATCTACAGCCTGCAGGACCTGTTGGCAATCGACCCACTCGACGGCCCCGTGTGCTTGGTCGATGCTGCCCGGCCCCAAGACGATGGTGGGCACGCCACGGGCAGAGAAAGGGCTGCCGTCGGTGGCATAGGGCACGCCGGATATGGTGGCCTCGCCGAGTACTGCGCGGCAGGCCTCGGCGGCGCTGGACACGATATGCGCGTCTTCGTCAGTGCCCAACGCGGCACAGACGAAGAAGGGGTCTTCGACGGCCGCGTCTAATGCATCGTCCTCTGCTGTAGCTCGGGCGATCACTTCCTTAAATCCTTCGACAACACCTTCGGGCGTCTGGCCCGGGATCAATCGGCAGTCGATCGCGATCCGGCATTGGTCCGCTACGAAGTTGACCTGGGCGCCCCCTTTGATCGTGCCGACATTGAAGGTCGGATTGCCGAGCAGGGGATAACTCAGTTCGGCGTATTGTGGCGAGATCTCGTCTTCGATGCGGGTGATGAGCCTGGCCATCTTGGTGATGGCATTGATACCGAGGTGCGGTTTGGCGCTGTGCGCGGCTTTGCCAGTGACTGTCAGGTGAAAACGCACGGCGCCTTTGTGCGCACGCACCACGTCGAGGTCGGTCGGTTCCGAGATGACCGCAGCTTCGACGTCGAGGTGTTCGGCTAGATGGTTGGTGCCGGCGAAAAAGGCCTCCTCGTCGATGGTGCCGGCGTAGAGAATGGTGCGCGGCGGTGTGATATTCGCTTCGCGCAGACGCTTGATCGCGTGAATCATCGCCGCGCCGCCGGCCTTGGTGTCACAGGAGCCACGGCCGTAGAGCAGGCCATCGCGGATATGCGGCTCGAAGGGCGGGATCGTCATGACCTCGGCTGAGGCGGTATCCATATGGCATTCAAACAATAACTTGCGTTCGGGATTCTCACCTTCGATACGGGCGATGAAGTTATGGCGGCCCGGCCGTACTTCGCTGAGCTCGTAGGGGATGTCTAGGGCGGTGAAGAACGACGATAGGTATTCGACCATAGCGCTCTCGCCCTGCTGGCCGCCAGGCAATGCCGGGTTGACGCTGTCGATGGCTACAAGCTCTTGTAGGGTCGCGAGAATTTCATTGTCGCTGCGAGTCCAGGTCATGGTGTTTGCTTCCTGTTAAAGAGGTCTGTTGGCGCAGATGTCGTAGGTGTCCTGCCACGGTCGCAATTGCTCGAAGACCGCGCTGGCCGCTAGCACATTTGCGTCGCCGTAGCGCGGGCCGATAAGTTGCATGCCGACGGGTAGCTTATGGTCTACCAGCCCGGCCGGGATCGAGGCGGAGGGGTGGCCGGAGAAATTGGTGAAGTAGGTGAGGCACCAGCCGATCAGGCGGTTGACCTTTTCGCCGTTGACCGTTTTCGGCCCCAGCGTATTGCCGTCGGTGGCAGTGTCAACGGGCATGCATGCCTAGGTCGGTGTCACCAGTAGGTCGTAGTCGGCGAAGACGCCCTGTATCGCGTTGAATATTTCCGAGCGAATTTCCTGGTCACGGAAAAAGTCGAGCACGCTCATATTGAAGCAGCGGTCGGCCCATTCGAGAAATTCCGGGGGGAAGTCGTCGCGGTGGTCTTTGAGCAGGTCGATGCCCTGGCTTTTGAGACTCTCTAAAAACGACAGGCCGACCGGCATAATCAGCCGACACCACAAATCGGCCAGTTCCATCTGTGAGCGTTCGATGCCGAGTTTGACTTCTTCGACTACGGCCCCCGCCTCAGTAAACGCGCTGACGGCCTTTGCGACCGCGTTGGCGACGGCCGGCTCGACGGGAAAGACATCGAACGCCGGGCTATAGGCGATTTTCCAACCCTTGATCGATTGCGTCGTTGTGGCGGCGAAATCAATCTTCTCGTCAAGACTATAAGGGTCGCGTGCATCGTAGCCAGCAAGGGCTTCGAGTGCTAGGGCGGCGTCAGAAACCGTGCGAGTGATCGACCCTTCCAAAATAAAGGGCGTATCGCCGGCAAAGGCGTTAGGGCTTAACAGGGGGACCCGGCCGAACGAGGCTTTGTAGCCGTAGGTGCCGGTCCAAGCTGCCGGGATGCGGATCGAGCCGCCGCCGTCGGTGCCTTCGGCGATGGGGACCAAGCCGTCGGCGACGGCACCGGCGCTGCCGCCGGACGAGCCGCCGGTGTTTTTATTTAGGTCGAAAGGGTTGCGCGAAGGGCCAAAGAGATAGTTGTCGCAGGTCCCGCGCAATCCCATGGTCGGGCTGTTGGTCTTGCCGATCAGGATGGCGCCGGCCTTTTCCATGCGCTCGGCGTAGGTGCAGTAGGCGTCGGCGACGAAGTTTTTGCAGGCTCGGATGCCGCCGCAAGTGGTCACCCAGCCCGGCTTAAAATCCAAGAGGTCTTTCATTGCGGTGGGCACCCCGAATAGCGGGCCGATATCGGTGCCGGTCATTAGCTTTTCTTCCGCTTCTTTCGCTTGTGCCCGGGCGTCGTCGTAGCCGTGGTAGACAAAGGCGTTGAGGCTCGGGTTGCGCGCTTCGATGCGCTCGATGGTTGCGTCGATGACTTCTACTGGCGATAGATCGCGTCGTCGGATGCGCTCGGTTAATTCTGTCGCGGACATATAGGCGAGTTCGTCGGCGAGGCTCATGGGCAGGTCTTTCGCTTAGAGGGTGCAAGTTCGGCGTCTTAAACTAACAAAAGAGCTGCATTTGAATCAACGGACTTGATATGGATCGCCGACGGTATTCATTTGGCGTTAGCGCTCCTAAGGAGCCACTACGTCCACAGCAAGGCCTTAGTCCACCTTCTTTCTGCCTGCTGATATGGACGCTAGGCGAAGCTGTTCCGGTTGTTGGAGGAGGCTACTTACGAACGGCTGGGTGGCGACGAGATCATGGTCGCCGACGTGCGGGTGGTCGTCGCGAGCCACCCCCCATCGAGCGCGTCTGAAAATGGAATAAGGTTGAGGAATCGAGTAGGACAGCAGGCCGCCTTGGGGAGGATTACGGGCCGGTTTTTTTAGAAGAGGATAATGTTCATTTTTGTGATGGCATTGGCGGTCTGCCGGTCTTTTATTTCGAGGATGAAGTTTTCGCGGATCGATATTGTACTGTCGGCGGCGATCAACATACTGGTAAGCGGTGTTGAGGGAATGTGCAAGATGCCGTCATTACCGCGAAATCGAATGGCGACATTACTTTGCCAGTCGCGGTCGAAGTTGGTGTTGGCGAAGGTCATCTGGAAGCTACCGACAGCCTCTATCGAGTTGTTGAGCGCGGTCGAGGAAAGAAAACGCCAGCGGATATCGCGGGCGTTGAAATTACTTTTCCAGGTCTGGTCGGGTTCGAGGTGTATTTGCGTGTCGAGGGGGGGCTGGTTGGCATTGGGGTCGTTCGGGTCGAGCGGCAGGTTTTCGGCGCTGCAGCCGAAGAGCGAGGCCAAGGCGAAAAACGTGGATATGAGGAGATTTCTTTCGCGCATGTGTCGTGTGTTTTTCATGGATAGGCTATACTGTTGTTGCAAAGGGGCGATTCTCCCAGTGCACGGGTGTGTTTCGAGGCAAGGCGAGTGGGCTTGAAAACGGCATCCGATTTTGTGTAAACTTGCCTTGTGTCTAAGTGTGAAGTTAATCGCAAAACTCATCATCGCCAGTCAATCTCGTAGCACAGATGTCGAAAAAAAAGAAAAACGAGACACTGGCGCGCGCAATTCGAAGACCAATTCCGGAGAGAAAAAATGAACCGACCGAATGTGCTGCTGATCCTCACTGATGACCAGGGCTGGGGCGATCTCAGCTGCAAGGGCAATCACAATATCCGTACGCCCCGCATCGACCAATTGGCCGCTGAAGGGGCAGACTTCGACTGGTTTTATGTCACGCCGTTGTGTGCGCCGACTAGGGCCGAGATCCTCACCGGTCGCTACTATCCGCGCACGGGAGTACGCGGGGTGACCCGGCGGGCCGAATGCCTCAACCTCGATGAGACGACGCTGGGTGACGTGTTCAAGCAAGCCGGTTATCGCACCGGTTATTTTGGCAAGTGGCACAGTGGCTCGGCCTATCCTTATCATCCCAATGGCCGCGGTTTCGACGAGTTTAAAGGATTTTGTTGCGGGCACTGGGGGCACTATTTCGAAAGCACGTTGGAGCATAATGGCGAAGAGTTTAAGTCGGAGGGGTATATCACCGATTATTTTGCTGAGGCGGCGACGGATTTTATTGGCGAAGAAAGCGGAGAGCCCTTTCTCTGTTATCTCTCCTTTAATGTACCGCACAGCCCGTTCCAGGTGCCCGATAAATGGTTTGACCGGGTCAAAGACCGCGAGATCGCCCAGCGTCACCGCGACCCCGGGGATGAAGACATCGATACGACCAAATCGGTGTTGGCGATGTGCGAAAACCTCGATTGGAATGTCGGCCGGGTGCTCGACGGGCTCGACGCGGCGGGTGTGGCGGATAATACCATCGTGCTGTATCTGACTGATAATGGGCCCAATACCCCGCGTTGGAACGGCGGGATGCGCGGACGTAAGGGCAGTGTCGACGAAGGTGGGGTGCGGACGATGTTCTTTGTGCGCTGGCCGGAAAAAATCCGCGCCGGTTTACAGGTCGAGCAGATCGGCGGGGCGGTCGATATTCTGCCGACCTTGGTGGATTTGGCGGGCATTGAGTCTACGAGTGACAAAGCACTCGATGGTGTCAGTCTGCAACCATTGCTTTTGCAACAAAAGGTTGATGGGCCGGACCGGGCGATTTATTCGCGCAGTCCCAATAGTCAAAACCACAGTGTGCGCACGCAGCGCTTTCGCGCCGGCGGCTATCAACAGGGGCTGTATGATATGGCGCTGGATATCGGCCAGAATGAGAATGTGGCCCAGCGTTACCCGGAGGAACATCGGGAATTGCTCGACGGCTTGCATGCGTGGCAAGTGGAAATGGACGCGCTTGTCGGCGACGAGGCTCGGCCGCTACCCGTGGGTTATCGGGAATTCCCGCGGACCTATCTCAATGCCCAGGACGGCTTGCCCGAAGGCGAGATTACTTGGAGTTCGATCCATCCCAACGCCTCGTATTTTGTCGATTGGAAAAATACGACCGACGGGATCGGCTGGGAGATTGACGTGCAACATGCGGGTGCATACGAAGTTTCATTGATGTATGCGTGCAAGCCGGAAGACGTGGGATCGCGGATTGCGATTGATGCTGGCGGGGAAAGGTTGTTGGGCACGATCGACGAGTCCTTTGTCTCGCAGGTTAAAGACCAGGACGACCGGGTCGCGCGGACCGAATCGTATGAGAAGGCGTTCACGCCGCTGGGATTGGGGAAAATCAAGTTGGCGGTGGGGCGACAGGTGTTGCGGATCGCGGCACTGCATAAGGCGGGGGCGGAGGTGATGGAGTTGCGGGCGATTGGATTGCAGCTCGCAGTGGATTAGAAGGGGGATCGTTCTATAGCGCCTGCAGGCGGTCATTGAGTTCATCCGGTTTCAGGATGAGCTCAATGACCGTCGCGGCAAATGCCGGCTCCGCGGGATGCTTCATGCGGAGCGCCAATGGAACTCTGGCGCCCACCCGAGGACCTCTTTCGCGCGGCTATTGTCGACGAGTCCCTTGTAGGGGTCGGCTTCGTATTGGTCCCCGCCGCGCCATTCGATATCGGGCAAGAGTTTTTGTACTAACTCGCGGCTGGTGAGATGGGCTGATGAGACATCGTCGGCGACGACGAGCAGCGGTATGTGCCCCGGGTCGGGACAGGTCAGGGCGCAGAGCGTGGCCCGGGCCAGATCCTCGACGTGGATATAACAGCCGTATTCCCAGTAGGGCGTCCATTCGAATTCGGCGTCTTTTTCTCGTTCTTCTTTAACCGATTCAATCGCCTTATCCGTCCATACCGCCGGCGGGCGGATGCAGACGGTGGGAATGCCGGTGCGGCGGGTGAAGAGGCGGCAGGTCTGTTCGCCGAGATACTTGCTCGTGCCGTAAGGGCGGCCCGGGCGACAGACGTGGGTCTCATCCAGGGGCAGGAAATCGGGCGTATCTTCGCCCATGAAAAGACCCATGGCGTTGACGCTGGAGTAGGAGACGATGCGCGTGACACCGTGCGCTTCGGCGGCTTGCAGCACATTAAAGGTGCCGACAGTACCGCTGGCATAGGATACGTCTGGTGCATTTTTTTTGCCCATGGCCATCGCCAGATGCGCGACCCAGTCGCAACCTTCCATGGCTTTGTGCACCGCGGCAGGGTCCATGATGTCGTGTCCGTCGGCGATATCATAACCGACGACTTCGTGGCCTGCTTCGGTGAAAATTCGCTCGACGACGGAGCCGATGCGGCCATTGGAACCAGTGAGAAAAATGCGCATTAGTGTCCTCTTTTTATCTTATATAAGATATGGCGGTGCAGGTGCTGATTTCTATCGGAGGTCGGGCAGTATAACAAAACGGGCCTTACTCCCAGGCCGAACGCAACGGGTGCACGGCAAGCGAGACGATATGCGCCGCGCCGTCTTCCGCGTAAAAGACCAACGGGTTGTCGGCCGCTTCGGGCAAATAGCAGATCGACATTGATAGTTCGCCGCGGTGGCCGAAGATTTCCAGCGAAGTGCGGTCGACCAAGAGCTGCAATACCAGGCGGCCGTCGATCGGTGCGAGCGGGGCTTCCGTGCCCTGGAACGAAATCTTTCCCCCTTCATAGCGCAGATCTATACCGCGAATCTTGACGCCGAAGCTCGTGGCGTCGTTTGGTTCTATTTCAAGCCGAATGTCGAAAAGTTGGCTCTTAGTGGCCGGAACTATATCTGTGCCGGGGGCGAGCGTATAATTGTCCCACTGATAGGTTTCGTGGTGTAAAAGGCCGATCTCGGCGATGGGCTCGCGGCATAGGCGGATGCCGGCGGGGGTGGTGCGCAGGCTCAGTTCGACGGGGAAGGACATCTGTTGGTTGAAAGGCATCGCCGGGTATTTTCCGCCGCGCATCCACGAAATTTGCAGCAGGCGCCCATCGGGCGTGTCGGACCATGTTTGCGCGGCGTAACCATGGCGGCCGTGCTCGGCGTTAAGCACGTCGGTTTCTGCAGTGAAGTTTCGGCCATCAAATTGACCGAGCAGGTAACCGCCGTTGGCGCCCCAGTAGACCCAGCGGGTATTGGCGCGATCGCCGTCTACCGACAGTTCAAAAAGGTCGGGGCATTCGGTGACTCCGGGCAGGGTCAGATCGCAAAGCTGTTCCCATGCCTTGAGGTCTTTTGAGCCGTAAATGGTATAATCGTTGGCCTCTAGATATAGCGCCATGATCCACTGTTCGCTCGCTGCATGCCAGAAGACCTTAGGGTCGCGGTTTTGCGCGCGAATGTGCCCTATGACGGGGTTGTTTTCGTGCTTAGTCCAGGTGCGGCCCCGGTCGTTGCTGTAGGCGATGGACTGGGTAAAGGGTACGGGCTCCTTGCCGGCGGAGGTGTAGAAGACGACCAGGGCCTTTTCGTCGCCGATCTGGAAACCGGCGCTATTGTGCCAATCGACGACTGCCGAACCAGAGAAGATGGTGCCCAGCTCGTCGGGGTGCAGCGCGTGTTTGAGTTGCGTCCAGTGTACAAGATCGGTGCTGATGGCGTGGCCCCAGGTCATATTGCCCCAGGTGATGCCGGTGGGGTTGTGTTGGAAGAAGAGATGGTATTCGCCCTTATAATAGACCAAGCCGTTGGGGTCGTTGGTCCAATTGTATTTGGGCGTGAAGTGGAATTGCGGGCGGTGGGTCTCTGTGTAGAGAATGTCGTCGGGCATTGGCTTAGTCCTTGAAGAGAATCGCGCGATGGAGGTAGAGGGCGGTCAGGGCCATGGCGAGACTGACCAGCACTAGGGTCAGGTGCTCAAATATAACGCCGGTCGATATTCCGAGCAGCAAAAAAGCGGCATGAAAAGACAGCGGGACCCAGGCGGCGAGCGGATCGATTTTCGAGGGCAAGAGCCGGGGTTTGTTGTAGAGCACTAGGGCCAGCGCGGCTGACAACACTGAGACAATGACGGCCAGCGTGTAGGTCTCAGGCACATAGCTGACGATGACGCGGTTGGTGATCAGGACGCCGATGACGCCGAGCGGGATCGCGCAGATGGGCGCGAGTGCGACGTGGTATTTGATCGTGAGGCGATAACAGACCCGGTACGACAACGAAAAACAGAAGATCACCCAGAACCACGCCCAGAAATTCTCGAAGGGCACGCCGAAGTAGTCGTGCTCGAGCCCCTCGCCCCAGTTCCACATCCCGGCGCGGATGGCGATGGCGTCCATGGCCAGGTCGATATTGAGGGCCAATAGCGCGTCGGCGACCGGGCGCAGCCAGGGGTTGAGGTTTGTATGGTCGCTCAAGTACATCGCGCTATAGAGGATTACGCCCCAGCCGACGCCGATGGCGATGGGCACGGTGTCGACCATAAAGAAATATTGCGTTCCGTAGTGGTAGGCGTCGAGTTGTTCGATGGTAGCCCATTCCAAGAGAATGCCGAACACCACGCCCGCTGAAAGTTTGCAGAGCGCGGGTGCACCGAATGGTAGCGCGTGTCGGAAACAGAGGAACAATAGCCCGGCCATCAGTACTTCAAAGGGCAGAAAGGCGAGTGGGTGCTCGAGCATGGGCTATTGTTGCTGCTGTTGTTGTTCGGCCAGTTGCTGGCGTCGGGCATCCATCGCCTGGCCGGCGTCGAGCCAGGCTTCGTCGTTTGCCGCGAAGCGGCGGACGCCGGTCTCGACGATGGTGCTGTCGGCGACTTTAGAAAGCGGCGTATAGTTCGGGTGGTGTGATGTTTTAAAGGGATCATTGGCGGCGGTGTTGTAGCAACAGATCAGCGACCAGCGGGGGTCGTCTGAGCGATTCTGGTCTGAACAATGCAGGGCGTTGCAGTGGAAAAAGAGTGCATCGCCCGGTTCCATTTCGCAATGGACCAACTCCAGGCGCGATCGGGCTGCTTCGACCACTTCCAGATCGGCGCCGGTCTGCTCGCCTTTGAGCACGTGCTCGACTCGGCCCATATGGTGCGAGCCTTTGAGGATCTGCATACATCCGTTTTCGCGAGTGGCCGGGTCGACGGCGATCGAGACGCTGGCCATCTGCGGATAGAGGCAGCCATTGTGGTACCAGTAGCCGTAATCCTGGTGCCAGGCCCAAGCTCCGCCGACGTTGGCTTCCTTGAGGATCATCTTGGAGTGGTAGTGGTAGACCTCGCCGCCGAGCAGGGCTTCCATCGAGTCGACGGTGCGTGCTGAGCGGGCGAACATGCCGTAGAGCGAGTCGCCGGGATGGTTCCATACGGCCAGGCGTACGGTGCCGCCCTCGCCGTCGTCGCGGCCGAAGGAGCGCTGGTCGATCTCGTTGTCTTCGAGCGCAGCGCGGCGCAACAGGCCGGTCTCTTCAGCGTCAAAAAATTGCCGGGCGATAATATAGCCGTCGCGGTGGTAGGCGGCGATCTGAGTCTGGTCGAGTGCAGGCATGGCTTCTGTTTCTCCTAGAACGTACTTTCGGGGGTGGTGATCGGGCACCAGCGTGCGGGCATCAGGTGGCGAATCAGCGCATCTTTGGCCTCGGGCGTGCCGATGCGTTCGAGCGCGTAGAGCGCGTCGGCACGCACATAGCGGTTTTCGTCATTGAGCACATTTTCTAAAGGATCTATGGCCTCTGTGGCATGGGGACCGAGGCGGCACAGCGCGAGTGTTGCGACTTGGCGGACTTGGCTTTGTTCGTCGCTTAGGCATTCAATGAGGGCGGGCACACCGGCCGGCGTGCCCTGGGCGACGGTGCTTAGCGCTTCGGCGGCGCTGTGGCGGACGTCTTCGTTTGGATCTTTACTCGCGGTGATCAAAGCGGGTATGGCCGATGCAGCCCTTGGGCCGATATCGCCGAGGATGGTGGCGGCGTTGGCGCGGGTTATTGCTTCGGTGTGTCCCAACGCTTCGGTGAGTGCCGCCACGGCGGGCCCGGCGATGGTGCTGAGCGCGTAGGCGGCGTGACGGCGGGTCATTTCGGATTTGTCGGTTAGGTAGTTGATGAGGTCTGGGACGACTTCAATGCCGAAGGCGGCTAGGTCGTAGGCGGCGGCGATTGCGGGTCTTTCTTGTTCCGCTGCGAGGATTTTTAATAGCGCTGCCGGTGCATGGCCGTTGCGCGGGAACAAGGCGCCAGAGCCTACGCCGCGGTGCCAATGCCAGGCGTGCGCGTACATTTTCTGCAGTTCCGGCCCGTCGCCGGCCAGGGTTGGCTCGACGCCTGGCCAATCGGCTTGCTCGTTGTTCCAGGTGGGGGCCTGGGGCTCGCTCATGCGGGCGAAGAGGAATTTGATCATATAGCGGTTGTTTTCGCTGGTATTCGGCATGGCGCGGTGCCAGAGGTCGTAGTCGGCGATGGTCACCGTGCCGGCTGGCGTGGTCAGCGGCATTTCTTCTGAAATCCGCGCGCCTTCGGGCGTGTTGTAATAATGGCTGCCGGGCACTATGCTGGAGGGGCCGCGTTCTATGGGCGTGTCTTGCGGATAGTAGAAGGCGAGCAGGTAGCGGGTGCGGTGCGACCAGCGCTTGCCACCGTCTTGGTGCATGCTTTGGCCCTCGCTGTGGGCTTTGTTGAAATGTGGGTGGCGGTGCGGTTGCAGGTAGTAATCTTCGCCGGCGGTGCTTTTGAGCGCGCCGACTACGGCGGCATCTTCGAAGACTTGGCGGACTAGGGGGATTCTGGGCAGCAGGTTGTTGCCGGGGTTACCCTCCTTTTCGAAGACTTCTTGGTGTTGGGCGAAGACTTCGGCGTGGAATGCTGGAGGTAGATCTGGCGTTATGGTGAGATAGCCGTGGGCTATGAATTGGGCCATTTGTGGGTCGGTGAGGCGGAAGGCTTGTGCGTGCATGTTCGTTCTCTTCTAGGCTCGGGGGTCTTGGCTGTGAGGGATTTAAGGTCGTCTAGCAAAGAATACGCCGTGAACCATCTACTATGCCAGTGGGTTTATAATTGTTCAATTAACAATGAGCTTGAATTTTACGGTTGTTCCGCCGGATACGGTTCGTCATTGACTTTTTCCTGCAGTCGGCGCAACTCGGTGCGCAACTCTTGCGCGGTATCGGCGTAGGCTGGGTCGTGGTAGACGTTGTTGAGTTCGTTGGGGTCTTTGTCGAGATCGAATAGTTCCCATTCGGGGGGTTTGGTTTCGTCGATGGCGCCGGGTTGGCCCAAGGCGTCGGCGTAGTAGTAGATGAGTTTGTGCCTCTTTGTGCGCACGCCATAGTGGGCGTAGACGTGGTGGTGGGCTAGGTGCATCCAGTAGCGATAGTACATCGATTGCTGCCAGTCTTCGGGGGTGCTACCCTCTAATAGGGTGTCGAAGCTGGTACCCTGGAACTCGCTAGGTAGGTCGATACCGGCGTAATGCAGAAAGGTTGGGGCGAAATCGACATTGGTGATGATATCGTCATTGACCGATTCGGGCCGGATGGATTTTGGGTAGCGGATGATAAAAGGCATGCGCAGCGATTCTTCGTACATAAAGCGCTTGTCGTACCAGCCGTGGTCGCCGAGAAAGAAACCCTGGTCGGAGGTGTAGACGACGATCGTGTCTTCGGTCAGGCCCTCTTCGTCGAGATAGTCGAGCACGCGGCCGACATTGTCGTCGACGCTGGCGACGCAGCGCAGGTAGTCCTTTATATAGCGTTGGTATTTCCAGTGTTTTTCTTCTGCGGGCGATAGGCCTTCGGGCACGGGGTGCTTGAGGTCGCGTTCGGTGAGGTGTTCGGCGACGGTCATTTGCGCGGCGCCTGCCGCCGCAGCGCGGTTTTGGTAGTCGTCGTCGAAGGTTGCCGGTGTCGGGATGTCGATATCCTCGTACATATCGGCGTGTTTGTCGTCGGGGTCCCAGGGCCGGTGCGGGGCTTTGTGGTGATACATCAGGAAGAAGGGTTTGTCCGGGTCGCGGCCTTTGAGCCAGTCGAGGGAGAGGTCGGTGACCAGGTCGGTGGTATATCCTTCGTATTGCACCTTCTCGCCATTGTTGACCATCTCCGGGTCGAAATAAGGCCCTTGGCCCTGGAGGATATTCCAGTAGTCGAAACCGGTGGGCCAGTGCGCCTCGCCCTGCCCGAGATGCCACTTGCCGACGACCGCGGTCTGGTAGCCGTTGCGCTGGAGGATCTTGGCGACGTTTTCCTGGGTGTTGTCGAGGTGGGCGCCGATGGTGGTGACTTCATTTATATGGTTGTAGGTGCCGGTGAGTATGGTCGCGCGGCTGGGTTCGCACAGCGCGTTGGTGCAGAAGCAATTATTGAAGCGCATGCCGCCGTGGGCGATGCGGTCGAGGTTCGGGGTTTTATTGATTTTAGAGCCATAGCAACTCATCGCGTGTGCGGCGTGGTCGTCGGTCATGATGAAGAGTATATTGGGACGAGGCATCGGTAAATTTCCTATAAATGACTGTGAATAATGGGTTTAGTGGTGCGAAATAAAATGTGAAAATATGAGAAATTTAACGCTGAGCTGAGCTAAGCACCATCAATTTCCAATCCCTTGCTCGTCTCCGCATATTTTCCACGCTCGTGGAAAATCATAGAAAAACCCCTACGCTTCAGCCTCATCACCACTGGAAAACTTAATATAGGATCAAAACGTATTTATTACTTCTTGCAAATTAGTCTAATTAAGGGATAAATAGCAAAGCCACTGCTAAGAATAAAGAACATCCAGCCGAGGGGAATAAGGCCAAATTGTTCATGCAATACACCATCGCTGTCAATGTATTGACCTGAAGCGTTATACGCCAAAACACAGGCAATACTGAGTACTAGGAAAACAATGGCATATTTTAGAGAAGTGTAATTTTCCAGCATAATTATTAGCAAGACTATTTAGCGGGAAGAGTTAAAATAGTATTCTACGCTCAAGCGTACCCCGTACTCCAACTCTTCGTCAGACTCAAGGCCATACAACCCAGACTACCCACC
>Ga0114999_10001545_pt1 | contig 31825 bp, 29 predicted proteins | sample ArcticOcean_MG_C_3_FD_89820 | JGI IMG/M metagenome (GOLD analysis project Ga0114999, IMG submission 89820) | Marine microbial communities from western Arctic Ocean - ArcticOcean_MG_CB8_126 | ecosystem: Environmental > Aquatic > Marine > Oceanic | place: Arctic Ocean: Canada Basin | collected...
CTGCCGCGGCGCTGTATATACTGAGCCGTCCGAGCGGAGCTCCCAAAAGCGCGGCAACACCGTCGGGCGCCTCCGCCCAAGCCGCCTAGCGCGGCGCCCTTTCCTGCCACCTAAGGGCGTTTGGTGGGCGTTTGGTCTAAGCGCGCGATCATGCTATGTGGGTGGGCATGGTCGTGATCAGAACAGCACGCCCGGACGACGCCGGGCCCATCGCCCACGTACATATCGCCACCTGGCACGCCGCCTATGCCGGCATGATTCCCCACTCTGTGCTGCTCGGCCTTTCAAGCACCAGCGAATACAAATATTGGCGGCACACGATCGCTTCCCGGTCGAGTGAATGTGCCGTCTATGTCGCCGCGGCCGAGAGCGGTGCAATTCTCGGCTATGGCAGCGCCGGGCCGGCGCGCCCGAGCGGCTTATCTTTCGCCGGCGAAATATACACCCTCTATGTCACGCCGGATCATCAAGGCAGAGGCCTCGGCCGGGGGTTACTCCATGCGATGTTCAAACAGTTGCGGCGTCAGGGATGCGGCACTGCCATGCTGTGGGTGCTGGCAGTCAATCCCGCACGCTTTTTTTACGACGCGATGGGCGGCACGCTTGCGGCCCAACGCAACGAGCGTCATTTCGGTGTGGCACTCGACGAATTGGCTTATGGCTGGGCGGATTTGAAAGATCTCGCCGGCGCACAGGCGACGGCGCAATACAGAAAGGCGAACCGCAATGCCTAGCACCGAGATCGACGGGCCCGCCAATTCCGAGCAGATCGAATATTGGAACGACCGCGCCGGACCCAACTGGGTCAAATTCCACAAACAATTGGACGGCCAGATTGGCGACATCGGCAAAATCGCGATTGACCGGTCGGGCGTGACTGCCGGCCAGCACGTGCTCGATATCGGCTGCGGCTGCGGCGATAGTTCACTTGAGCTGGCGCGCCGTGTCGGGCCCGGCGGCGCCGTCCACGGCATCGATATATCCCAGCCGATGCTCGAACAGGCGGCGCGCCGCGCCGCAATGGAGCCAATGCTCAAGCTCGATTTCCAGCGCCGCGACGCACAGATCGCTGACTTTCCCGCCGCCACCTACAGCCACGGATTTTCGCGGTTCGGCGTGATGTTTTTCGAAGACCCGGTTGCCGCTTTCGCCAACATCCGCAAAGCACTCGCCGGCAACGGGCGGCTTACCTTTATCTGTTGGCGTCCGCTCGACGAAAACCCATGGATGGCCATCCCGCTCGGTGTGGCCGGCCAATTCGTAGAGCCGCCGGAGCCTGTGCCGCCGGGCGCGCCGGGCCCCTTCGCGTTTACCGATGGAGAACGCGCGCGACAAATTTTGGTCTCTGCGGGATATTCCGAAGTGACGCTCGAAGCGCTTGACGAACCGCTCTATCTGAGCGGCCCGGGCACGGCGGCGGAGGCGGCCGCACACGCTACCCAAATGGGACCGGTGGCCCGGGTGCTCGGCGACTCGGACGAGAACACGGTCAAGCAGGTTGAAGTGGCGCTAGTTCAGACGCTCACACCGTATTATGACGGCACCGGTATACGCATGGATTCGGCTTGTTGGATCGTTTCTGCTCGCGCTGGCTGAGGCGCCAAAATAAACGGGCTTAGTCTTCGCTCATTTTGAGCGCAGCGAGGAAGGCTTCCTGCGGGATTTCCACATTGCCGAATTGGCGCATCCGCTTTTTGCCGCGCTTCTGGCGATCGAGCAATTTACGCTTGCGCGTGACGTCGCCGCCATAGCATTTCGCGGTCACGTCTTTGCGCATCGCGCTCACCGTTTCGCGCGCCACCACCTTGCCGCCGATCGCCGCCTGAATGGCGACTTTGAAGAGCTGGCGCGGTATCAGATCCTTGAGACGCAAGCACAGGGCCCGACCGCGCGATTCCGCCTGGCCGCGATGCAACACCATCGAAAGCGAATCCACCGGCTCGCTATTAATCAGGATGCCAACTTTTACCAGATCGCCCTCGCGGTATCCATCTAGTTGGTAATCGAAGCTGGCATAGCCGCGCGAATGGGATTTCAGGCGGTCATAAAAATCGAACACAACCTCGTTGAGCGGCAGGCGATAGGACACCAGGGCGCGGTTGCCGACATAGGTCAGCGTATCCTGCTCACCGCGCTTCTGCTCGCAAAGTGCGAGAACCGGCCCGAGATACTCATCCGGCACCATGATGTTGGCCTTGATCCAGGGCTCTTCCATGCTGCGGATTTTGGTCGGATCGGGCATGTCAGCGGGATTGTGCAACTCATACTGTTCACCGGCCGTGGTGGTCAGGCGGTAAACCACGCTGGGCGCGGTGGCCACCAGGTCGAGATCGAATTCGCGCTCCAGCCTCTCCTGAATGATTTCGAGGTGCAACAGGCCCAAAAATCCGCAGCTGAAACCCATGCCGAGCGCAGCCGACGTCTCGGCCTCGTAATGAAAGCTCGAATCATTGAGCGTGAGCTTGCCCAAACTCTCACGCAAGCGCTCGAAATCGGCGGTGTCAGCGGGAAACAGGCCGCAGAATACGACCGGCACGCTGGGCTTAAATCCGGGCAGAGGTTCGGCGGTGCGGCGGCGATCCTCCGTAATGGTGTCGCCCACATTACAATCGGAAATATTTTTGATGCTGGCGGTGATGAAGCCGATTTCGCCGGGCCCGAGCGCCTCGACAATCTCGGTCTTGGGCGTGAACACGCCGACGCGCTCGATCTCATGCAATGAACCGAGGCCCATCATACGTACGCGCATGCCCTTGCGCAAAATACCGTCCTGCATGCGTACCAGTATCATCACACCGAGATATTGATCGTACCAACTATCGACCAACAGCGCCTTTAGCGGTGCGTCGACATCGCCTTCCGGTGGCCGTAAGCGCTCGACCAGCGCATCCAGTACATCTGCCACACCGGCCCCGGTTTTGGCGGAAATGGGGAGCGCGTCGCTGGCGTCGATGCCGACGACATCCTCGATCTGCTGGCGGATGCGCTCAACCTCAGCCGAGGCGAGATCGATCTTGTTTAAGACGGGAATCATTTCATGCCCGCTATCGACGGCGAGATACGCGTTGGCGAGGGTTTGCGCCTCGACCCCTTGGGTCGCGTCGACGACCAGTAGCGAGCCTTCGCAGGCGGCGAGAGAGCGGCTTACCTCATAGGAGAAATCAACATGGCCGGGGGTGTCGACAAGATTGAGGGTGTAGGTCTCACCGTTCTTCGCTTTGTGGTGAAGGCGCACGGTTTGCGCTTTGATGGTGATGCCGCGCTCGCGCTCGATATCCATCGAATCGAGCACCTGGCTGGTCATTTCGCGCTTCTGCAGGCCACCGCACATTTCGATCATGCGATCCGCCAAAGTTGATTTGCCATGATCGATATGGGCGATGATGGCGAAATTACGTATATGCGCGAGATCGGTCATTTGTGTCTTGAATACAATATGTGAAAGCGCGTCAACTGGGACGCAATAAATTTAGCCGCGCAGCTCTCCGCCGGTGAGCTTTTTGACATTGTCGACCAGCTTTGTTGCCAGTGTTTCGATCTCGGCGTCCGTGAGCGTGCGGTCACTCGGCTCTAGGCGAACGGCGATGGCCAGAGATTTCTTGCCTTCACCGACGCCTTCGCCAGCATAGAGGTCAAACAGCGCGACATCGGCGATCAATATTTTATTAACGCCGCGCGCCGCGCGGATAACCTGCTCAGCCGAGACATCGGCGTCGACGACGAAAGCGAAGTCACGCTCAACTGCGGGAAAATCTGAATTACTCAGCGCCGCGCGCGTGCGCCCTGCCTTGGCTTTGGTCACCGGGATGGCATCGATGAACAGCTCGAACGCCACCAACGGCAGTTCGATATCGAGGGCGGCCAGGACAGACGGATGCAACTCGCCGAAATAGCCAAGCAGATTGGGGCCGAGGGCGAAGGTGCCCGAGCGGCCGGGATGATACCAGGCTGGCGCGCCGGTTTGGATTTGCAGGCTCGCCACCGGGGCGCCGGCGGCGGCGAGTCCGGCCAGCGCATCGGCCTTGGCGTCGAACACATCGACGTCGCGCGCAGGGGCATACATGTTTCTGCCCTCAGCCTGGCCGTAACGCACGCCGGCCACGACGCGGTGCTGGTGCTCGGCGCTATCGCCGGAATATTGCGGCCCGGTTTCGAACAGCGCCATGTCGGCAAAGCCACGATCGGCGTTCCTACGGCAGGCCATGGCCAGGTTGGGCAAGATCGAGGGCCGCATGACATCGAGGTCACTGCTGATCGGATTGGCGAGGGTGAGGCCCGGCAGCGCGCCGCCGAACAGATCGGCTTGGGCTTTTGCCATGAAGGACCAGGTTACGGTCTCGAACATACCGCGCGCGGCCAGAGCGCGGCGCGCCCATCCCATGCGCCGTCGCGGCAGTTCGATGGCAGCACCCGCGCTTGCCTGTAGCGGCGGCAGGGAGACGGCGGGGATATTGTCAAAGCCGTGTACCCGCAGCACCTCTTCCACCAAATCCGCTTCGCCGACGATATCGCCGCGCCATGATGGCGGCTCGACCGCCAAATGATCGGAGCCCACCTCGTGCGATTGGAAGCCGAGTTTGCCGAGCACCGCCTCGCAGGCTGTTTTACTGAGCTCGACACCACCCAATGTATGGACACGGGAGGGGCGGAACGTGACTTCGCGACGCCATTCGGGCGCCGTGCCGGCAATCACCACTTCGCTCGCCTCGCCGCCACACATGTCCTGCACCAAGCGGGTCGCGGCCTCCATGCCGGGCTCTGCAAAGGCCGGGTCGACACCGCGTTCGAAGCGGTGGCGGGCGTCGGATTCGAGGTTGAGCTTGCGTCCGGTGGCGGCTGTCCGCACCGGGTCGAACAGCGCTATTTCGATAAAGACATTGACGGTCTCGTCAGTGCAACCCGAGCTTTGACCGCCCATGACGCCGGCCAGGCTCAAGACACCGGAGTCATCGCCGATTGCGGTCATCTCGCCATCGAGCTCATATTCCTTACCGTTCAACGCATCAAACTTGGCGCCGGCGCAGCCGGTACGAAGCCAGAGATGATCGCCCGAGACCTTGTCGGCATCGAACACATGCACCGGGCGATTGAGATCGAGGGTGACGAAATTGGTCATGTCCACCAACGCCGAGATCGGCCTGAGACCAACGGAAAGCAAGCGGTCCTGCATCCATTTGGGGCTGGGGCCGTTTTTTACGCCGCGGATATAGCGCCCGACAAACATCGGACAGGCATCTTCCGCCTCGGCTGAGAATTCGAGACGGACATCGAGCGGGCTTTTGAAGGCGCCCGGAATCGCTGTGAGATCTAGCGCTTTGAGGTGCCCTAGCCCGGCGGCGGCAAGATCGCGCGCGATGCCGAAGACGCCGAGGCAATCGGCGCGGTTGGGCGTGATGGCGATGTCGAACAGCGGATCGTCAAGCCCCATATAGGCTGCGAAGGACTGACCCACCGGCGCGTCCTCGGGCAAATCGATGATGCCTTCATGTTCGTCACTGATGCCCATCTCGCGCTCGGAACACAGCATGCCATTGCTGGAGATGCCGCGAATCTTGGTCGGCTTGAGTTTCAAGCCAGTGCCGGGAATGGTGCTGCCGCTGGCCGCGAATACACCTTTCATGCCGGTGCGCGCATTGGGCGCACCGCACACCACCTGTACCGTTTCGCTGCCGGTATCGACTGTACAGAGCCGAAGCTTGTCAGCGTTGGGATGCTGCACCGCCTCGATGACATGGGCGATGGTGAAGGGCGCAAGCTTCTGCGCCGGGTCCTCGACGCTCTCAACTTCGAGGCCGATGGCGGTCATGCAGGTGCTCAGCGCCTCAACGGATGCATCGGTCTCTAAATGTTGTTTGAGCCAGGAAAGCGTGAATTTCATCGCGTGAGACCGCCCACCAGGCTTGGTACGTCGCCGGCGGCGAAGCCGTAATGGCGGAGCCAGCGGGCATCGGCGTCGTAAAAGGTTCTGAGATCGGGAATACCGTATTTCAACATCGCGGAACGCTCGACGCCGAGGCCGAAAGCGAAACCCTGATAGCGCGTGGAATCGACGCCGGACATATCCAGCACCCTGGGATTGACCATGCCGCAGCCGAGGATCTCCATCCAGTCGGCGCCTTCACCAATGCGCAGGACGCCGCCTTCGCGCGCGCAGCCGATATCCATTTCCGCCGAAGGTTCGGTAAACGGGAAATAGCTCGGGCGGAATCGCACCGGCAAATTGGTCACCTCGAAGAAGGTTTTGGCGAAATCGATCAGGCACCCCTTGAGATGGCCCATATGAGTGTGCTCATCGACCACCAACCCCTCGATCTGATGGAACATCGGCGCATGAGTGATATCGGAATCGCAGCGATAGGTGCGGCCAGGCGCAATGATGCGGTAGGGCGGCTCACCCGCCTTCATGGTGCGGATTTGCACCGGCGACGTGTGAGTGCGCAGCAAAAGCCGCGAGCCATCTTCGCGTTCTGGGAAATAAAAGGTGTCATGCATTTGCCGGGCGGGATGCTCGGGCGGGATGTTGAGAGCGGTGAAATTATGGAAATCATCCTCGATGTCCGGTCCCTCGACGACGGAAAAACCCATATCGCCAAAAATCGCCACCATTTCGTCAAGCACTTGGCTGATCGGGTGGATGCGGCCTTGCACCTCCGGGCGGATCGGGAGGGTGATATCGATTTTTTCCGAGCCCAAGCGCGCATCGAGGGCGCCGCCTTCGAGCGCGGCGCGGCGCGCATCGAGCGCCTCGATCATTTCACCTTTGATGCGGTTGAGCGTCTGCCCGGCAGTTTTACGCGCCTCGGGATCCAATGCGCCGAGGGTTTTCATACGCGCCGTCAAGCTGCCTTTCTTGCCGAGCGCGGCGACGCGCGCGACATCGAGCGCCGCCACATCGCTCGATTCCTCGAACGATGTGAGAATTTCAGCTTTAAGGGCTTCCAAATCCTGCAAGGCTATTTCCTCCGGCGCCCGCCGCGAGCGGGCGTCCGTCCCTCGCGGGGCCGCTGCTAGTCTTTTGCGAGACCGGCGCGCGCCTGTTCCACCAGGGCCTTAAAGGCCTCGGGTTCGCGCACGGCAAGATCGGCCAGAACTTTGCGGTCGATCTCGATTCCGGCCACAGACAGGCCGTGAATGAAATTTGAATAGGTCATTTCATGGGCGCGAGCGGCGGCATTTATGCGCTGAATCCAAAGCCCGCGGAAATCGCGCTTGCGCGCACGCCGGTCACGATAGGCGTATTGCAGGCCCTTTTCGACGCGCTCAATGGCGACGCGAAAATTTGAATTCGACCGGCCACGATAGCCGCTGGCGCGGGCCAGGACCTTTTTGTGACGGGCATGTGAAGTGACGCCTCTTTTGACTCTTGCCATAGCCGGATTTCCTTAAATGTAAGGCATCCAGCGCTTTACCGCCGGTGAGTTGGTTTTGTCCATCACGGTGAGCCCGAGGTGACTGCGGCGCGCTTTTTTGGATTGTTTCGATAGACCATGGCGATGTTTCGCGTGGCCGCGGCGCAATTTTCCGCTGCCAGTCACCGTAAAGCGCCCTTTGGTGCTGCTTTTCGTCTTTAGTTTAGGCATTTCGGTCTCTTTCTCTTTTTTTCATTGTGGCTCCACCTGCCCAAAATTGTCGGGGAAGGCGGCCACGAGCGATCAATCTGGGTGGTTGGGCATGCCTTGAGCCGCGCCACCTCTGCGAGGGGCCAGTTTGTAGCCAGAGTGGCGCGAGATTGCAAGCGTCAGAACGGGTTGCGCTCAGAGACCCAGGGCGCTGAGGTCTAAGTTTCCCGCCGACACGGGCGGACACCAGAAATAGCTGCCCGATAGCGGGCGCGTGAAAGCGAATAGCGCATCGCAAATTTGGTCATCCTCTCCGGCCATGCGGCGCAACTGAGCCTCGAACGCATCGAAAGACTTTCCGAAAGCGACAAACATCAACCCGGCGCCATCGCCGTCCACCCACGGCATCGAGCGACGCAGAACAAACGCTTCGGGCGTGAAACTTTCTTGTGCCGTGCGTTTGACATGAGCCGAAGCCGGCGCGTCATCAAGTTCGACATTGTCGTGCCGGCGGCGGCCGATGATATCGTCGCGCGCACCCTCGGCGAGGGCCTCGAATAGATCAAAATTGTGGCGCCACTGCTGGACGGCGACAAAACTGGAGCCATCGCGCCCACCGCCCGCGCCGCTGAGGATCGCCGCCGCGCGGGCGGCATCGCCCTTGGGGTTCTCGGTGCCATCTTCATAGCCGGTCAGATCGCGGCCGCCGTCATATTTGAAACCGTCCGCCACGCGATTGCAGCGAAACGCCGGCGCCGCGTGTTGGGCGAAGGCGCGGGCCTGATGGAAAATGCGGCCGCGGTCATCACCGCGCTGCCACAGCCAGAGATCGGCTTGTGTCGAGGGAATGTCGTCGGCCGCGCCGTGTAACGCAGGAAACGGCCGCAGCCCTTCGATCGGCGATGCCAATCCGCTGAAAAGACTGGGGCCAAGGCCAATCACCGCATCCGGATTGAATCGACGCGATGCAAGGCCGCGCAGAACAGCAAGCGGGTCCGCGCCGGGCGCCAGGACAAACTCCATATAATGGGATTGCGGCGGCAACGGCGCGAGAATACCGGGCTGAGAAAAGCTCATGATAATGTTTGCTCGGGTTGCGCCGAACGGCGGTTATTTCTGGGCCACCACCATGGTCATTTGCCGGCCTTCCATTTTCGGCAATTGCTCGACCTTGCTGATTTCCTCGAGATCGTCGCGAACGCGCATCAAAACTTTCATGCCGAGATCCTGATGCACCATCTCGCGGCCACGGAAGCGCAAGGTGATCTTCACCTTGTCACCATCGTCAAGAAAACGCCGGATATTACGGAGTTTGACGTCGTAATCTGCCTGGCTGATGCCGGGGCGGAATTTAACTTCCTTGATGTCGATGGTTTTTTGTTTTTTGCGCGCGACCGCCGCTTTTTTCTGCGCTTCGTATTTAAACTTGCCGTAATCCATCAGCTTACAGACGGGTGGCTCTGCGCCGGGCGATATTTCGACCAGGTCATAACCGGTTTCGGCGGCCATTTCGAGGGCCCGGTCTATCGCGACGACGCCGACCTGCTCTCCCTCACCGTCGATAAGACGGACGCTGTCTACAGCGATATATTCGTTTACGCGCGGTCCAGTGCGCTTTGGCGGGACTAAACTGGTGTGTCTGACGATTTTGTTCCCCTCTCTGTTGCTCAATCACAAAAGGCCGCAGAATTAGATTCTCCGGCCCGGTAGCTCAATTATTCAGCTAATTCACCCGCGCCAGAGGTCCTGCTGCCTCTTTTTGAAGTCTATCCACGGCCTCATCCAGCGCAAGTATTTCTTGTTCCTTGCTGCCGAGACGGCGCATGGCGACGGTCCCGTTCTCGGCCTCGCGGCCGCCGACGGCGAGAATGACGGGAACCTTGGCGACGCTGTGTTCGCGCACCTTGTAACCGATTTTTTCGTTACGCAAATCCGCTTCGGCGTTCAGCCCCGCCGCCTTGAGCCGCGCCACCGTTTGGCCGGCATAGGCGTCACTGTCGGCGGTGATCGTCGCCACCACCACTTGGCGTGGTGCCAGCCAGAGCGGAAAACGCCCGGCATGATGCTCAATGAGAATGCCGAGGAAGCGCTCGAACGAGCCGAGGATCGCGCGGTGCAACATGACCGGGCGATGGCGCTCGCCATCCTCGCCGATATAAGACGCCTTAAGCCGCTCGGGCAGCACGAAATCGACCTGTAGCGTGCCGCACTGCCAATCGCGCCCGATGGCGTCGCGCAGAATGAATTCGAGCTTGGGGCCGTAAAACGCGCCTTCGCCGGGATTGTGCTGGACCTCGAGGCCGGTGCCTTTGACCGCTTCCAACAGCGCCCCTTCGGCGCGGTCCCAGACATCGTCCGTGCCGACGCGAACCGCCGGCCGGTCAGCGAAATTGACGCGTACTTGGTCGAAGCCGAAATCGCGGTAGATCGACATCAGGAGTTCGCAAAAACTTTCGGTCTCCGGCGTAATCTGGTCATCGGTGCAGAATATATGAGCATCGTCCTGCACGAAGCCGCGCACCCGCATCAGGCCGTGCAACGCGCCGGACGGCTCATAGCGGTGGCAGGCGCCGAACTCGGCCATGCGCAACGGCAAATCTCGGTAGCTCTTGATGCCCTGGCGGAAGATCTGCACATGGCCGGGGCAGTTCATTGGCTTCAATGCCAAAATCCGCTCTTCCGCTTCTGTGGTGAACATGTGCTCACGAAATTTTTCCCAATGACCGGAGGCTTCCCAAAGACTGCGGTCGATCAGTTCCGGGGTCTTGACCTCGACGTAACCGGCATCATCCAGGCGCTGGCGCATATAGGTTTGCAGCGTGCGGTACAGGCGCCAGCCATGCGGATGCCAAAACACCATGCCCATCGCTTCCTGCTGGAGATGGAACAAATTCATTTCGCGGCCGATGCGTCGGTGATCGCGCTTTTCGGCTTCCTCCAGGCGGTGCAGATAGGCGTTGAGGTCCTTTTCAGTCGCCCACGCAGTGCCATAAATGCGCTGCAACATTTCGTTGTCGGAATTGCCGCGCCAATATGCGCCGGCGATCTTGGTCAGCTTGAAGGCGCCAACACGCCCAGTAGACGGCAAATGCGGCCCGCGGCAGAGATCTATGAAATCACCCTGGCGGTAAAGGCTGACATCCTCGCCCTCGGGAATACCGGCGATGATCTCGGCCTTATAGTTTTCGCCGGCGTTCTTAAAGAATTCGACCGCTTTGTCGCGCGGCCATACTTCGCGCACGATCTCTTCGTCGCGCTCGACAATCTCCGCCATGCGCGCCTCGATCGCCACCAAATCCTCGGGCGTGAACGCCTCGGCGCGGGCAAAATCGTAGTAAAAACCGTTTTCGATGGCCGGGCCGATAGTCACTTGGGCATCGGGATACAGTTCTTTGACGGCTTCGGCCATGAGATGCGCGCTATCGTGACGCAAGACCTCCAGCCCCGCCGCGTCCTTGGCGGTGACGATGCTGATTGCCGCGTCCGTCTTGATGAGCCGCGAGAGATCCCATAATTCGCCATCGACCGACACCACAAGCGCCGCCTTGGCCAGGCCGGGGCCGATACTGGCAGCGATCTCCAACCCGCTAACCGGGTTCTCGAAGGAGCGCGTCGAGCCGTCTGGCAACGTAATGTCGGGCATGGACCTCTTTAAATCTGAACGCCGCAATAAATCTGAACGCCGCAGGAAACACCACAGGAAATACCGCAGGAAATACCGCAGTAAAAGTGGCGGCACTCTACTAGGCGCGCAACCCCTGTCAAGCCGCGCTATCCTTACACAATTATGGTTAAGCCAATGTCAACGAAGCGCTAACCTCCGCCACTCGCAGGTCGGCCAAGCGCTGCCGCTGCAAAAGCTGAACGGCAGGGCCATGCGGGGCCGTCAAAGCAGGGTCAGAGGCGCCAGAAAACAATACCGTGGCGGCGCAGCCGGCGGCGGTGATGACATGCATGGGGCCGGTATCGTTGCCGACCGCCGCCACGGCGCCGCGAGCAAGCGCGGCAATCTGGCCGAAATCTGTGCGCCCACACAGATTTCGCGCGGCCGGACAGATAGCGTTGATTTCCGCCAGCACTGCTCGCTCCGCCGCCGCGCCGAGCAAAAGCGGCAGATAACCGGCCTTAACCAGACCCGATGCCAGCTCGCCGTAGGCTTCGGCCGGCCAGCGCTTTTCAGGACGGTGCGCCGAGCCGCCGGGCACGAGGAGAACATATGGCTCAGCCGGCGCGAGGTCGGATATGTCGCCGCCCAGCCAAAACAAATCCGGCGCCGCGACCGCAACAACATCGGCCAAGGCGAGCTGTTCGCGTTGGCGCGCTAAAGTGTGCATGGAATTGCGCTCTGGATTGGCATGCGGGTGAGAGCAGCCCCTGGCAATACCCGACCATTCCGGGCGGGGTGGGGCAAAGTAGCGGTAATAAGCGGTTGAGCGGCGTGAGGTCTGCAAGTCATATACGCGGCTGAAGCTGGCGCCGCGCATTCGCCGGCGGAGACCGAGCCACGCAGGAATGTTCCATTTCGAGGCCCGGGAATCGCACCAGACGCGATCGAAATAACCCGAGCGACGGGCCATCTCCTCAAACGGCACGGTGGTGAGAAGTGTGATCTGCGATTGTGCGTGATGCGCGCGGATTGCCGCGAATGGCCCCATCGACAGCACGAAATCGCCGAGCGCGCCATGTTTGATGACGAGAATTTCGCCGCTGGCCGGGCTCACCGGTCGCTCGCGACCGGCGGGTCGCCAGCCAAGACTTCGCGATAAACAGCGAGTGTGCTGTCGCACATTTTGTCGAGGGTAAAATTTTCCTCCACATGACGAATCGCCACCTGCGCCATCGATTTGCGCCGTTCAACATCGAGATCGAGAGCGGAGTTAAGGGCGCGGGCCAGGGCAACGGCATCGCCCGGCTCGACCAAAAGCCCGGTTTCACCTTCGAGAATGGTTTCCTTGGCGCCGCCATGATCGAAGGCGACGACCGGGCGGCCCATTGCTTGGGCCTCGACGATCACCCGGCCGAAGGCTTCCGGCTTGGTGGAAGCACTGACCACGACATCCGCCGACATATAGGCCGCCGGCATATCACGGCACGGCCCGGCAAAGCGCACTATATGGCCGAGGCCGTTTTTCTCGACCTGGCGTTCGAGCTGGTGGCGATAGTCGGTGCGACCCTGGTCGTCGCCGACAAATACAACAACGTAATCGTCGCGGGTGAGATGGGTCAGCGCATCGAGCAGCACGCCATGGCCTTTCCATGAGGTGAGCCGGCCCGGCAACATGATGACGGATTTGCCGTCGGGGAGGCGCCATTGCCCAGCAAGCTGGATAAGGCGCGCTTGCGGAACGGCGGCGGTACTAAAGACGGCGATATCGACGCCGCGGCGAATGACGCGCAGGCGGGTCTGGTCCATGGGATAGGTGTGGATGATGTGATTGGCGGTGAATTCGGAATTGGCGATGACCCGCTCGCCTTTCACCATGACGGCATTATAGCGCCGTTTGAGCGCGCCGGAGGTGCCGTAGGCGCCATGAAAGGTGGTGATGAAATGGCAGCCGGTTTTCTTTGCGGCGTGCAACGCGCTCCATGCCGGGGCGCGCGAGCGGGCGTGAATGATATCCACTTTTTCAGACCGGATCAGCTCGGCCAGACGCCCGGCATTGTTACGAATCTGGATCGGATTTTTGCCTTTCAGCGGCAATTCAATGTGCCGCGCGCCGGCGGCTTCCACTTGACGCACCATCGCCCCGCCGGCCGAAGCGACAAGCGCGCGCCACCCGGCAGCGGTCAGGGCCTGGGCAATTTCGACCGTGGATCGCTCGGTGCCGCCGGGCACGTCAAGCTCAGGCACGACCTGGAGCACCAGCGGGCTGTTTCCATCCCGCGCGTTTGGTTGCCGCGCTTCCCGCGCTGCATCGCCAATGTTAGATTGAGAGGCGTTTGACACTCGCGTTCCGCGTAATAGTGAAAACAGGCATCGACCGGCCAGGAGATAGTTCCATATCTGATTTACCAGCGGCAAACCCTGAGAGTGCGCGCACCCTCGGCGCACCAGACGGGCAGACAATCGCCTACCATGTGCTAGAGGGCAAGACTCCCGGCGTGATGTTTTTGGGTGGCCTCATGTCTGATATGAGCGGCACCAAAGCAATTGCTTTGGAATCCCATTGCCGGGCGGCGGGGCGCGCCTTTGTACGCTTCGATTATTTAGGACATGGTGAATCGTCCGGGCGCTTTATTGACGGCACGATCGGCCGCTGGCATGCCGATACCCTTGCGGTTCTCGATCAGCTCGCCAGGGGCCCGCAAATATTGGTCGGCTCAAGCATGGGCGGATGGCAGATGTTGCTCGCCGCGCATGCCCGACCGGAGAGAATTGCCGGCCTGATTGGCGTCGCGGCGGCGCCGGACTTCACCGAAGACCTCATGTGGGATCAATTCGACGATGCGGCAAAAGCTCGCATCCGGGCGGAAGGAATCCTGCATCTGCCGTCCGAATACGAGGATACGCCTTATCCTGTCAGCCTCGCCCTGATCGAAAACGGGCGCGATCATCTGCTGCTGCGCGGCCCTCTGGCTCTCAATTGTCCGCTCCATCTGATACACGGCATGGCGGACAAGGACGTGCCGTGGCAAACCGCACTCAAGATCGCCAAAGCGGTGAGCAGCGAAGATGTCAGCGTGACTCTGGTCAAAGGCGGCGGCCACCGGCTGAGCACCGCAGCCGACCTCGCCCGCCTGGCATCGGCTGTTGACGCCATGGCGGCGCTCCACGACAGCTGATAAAGCCCTTTCAATTCCTAGTGAACGCGGGCCGCGCGGCCTAGGCAGAAAGCCGGCGATGCACTATGTATAGAGGACATGCAGATATCTCATATGTTCGCTCACCTTTTGCCGCGTTGGCCAGGCGTGGTGCTGGCCATCGCCCTGTTGTTCGCCGCGCCGCTCGGCGGCATGGCAGCCCAGAGCCTAACGGACCTCGACACCAGGGCCGACGGCTCGCGCGTCCTCAATATGGTTGTCCATGACGCGCCGCGCACCGTGCCGGCATTCCAATTTGTCGACGCTGCGGGCAATCACTTCTCAACCGAGAATTTTCGCGGCAAGGTCGTGGCGCTGCATTTTTGGGCGACCTGGTGTATGCCCTGCCGCGCAGAGATGCCGACCATCGACGCGCTACAGAAATTGCTCGGCGGCGAGGACTTCACCTTTGTGCCCCTGTCGGTCGACCGCAAAGGCGCAAAGCTGGTGCAACAATATTATGCCGATCACGGTCTTACGAATGTGCCGCTCTATATGGATGAAGGAATGGATGCCGCGCATGCGATGCTCGTGAACGGCATTCCCTACACGATTCTGCTGAACCGCGACGGCCAGGAAATCGCGCGTATATTGGGCGACCGCGACTGGTCCACACCGGACGCGACAACGCTGATGCAGCGGCTGATCGAATAGGATCGCGCGCTTGGGGGGAAATGGCGGAGACGCCGTCCTGGGCATATAATCCGGCAGTTATGGAATTCTCTCTTTTGGGTATCGTCGTCGCTTTCGCCGCGGGCGTGATCTCGTTCCTGTCGCCTTGCGTGTTGCCGTTGGTGCCGGGCTATGTGTCCTATATTGCCGGCGGCTCGCTCGAGGATTTGACCGAGAATCCGACCGCCCGCAACCGCTTACGCGCGATCTATTTTAGTCTATTTTTCATTCTCGGATTTTCGCTGGTATTTATTGGGCTCGGCGCCAGCGCCAGCGCCGTCGGCGAGTTTTTGCTCACCAACAAGCGGCTGTTCGAGAACATCGCCGGCGCCGTGATCATCATCTTCGGCCTCTATCTGATGGGCGTGCTGCGCATCCCATTCATGGCGCGCGAAATGCGCTTCGTCAGCCGTGCCCCCGGCGGCCATCCCGCCAGCGCGATGCTGCTCGGCACCGCCTTCGCCTTCGGCTGGACGCCCTGTATCGGCCCGGTGTTAGGCGCGATTCTCACCATGAGCGCCAACAGCAACGAGATCGGCACGGGCGTGATATTGCTCGCCTTTTACTCGCTCGGCCTGGGCCTGCCGTTCCTCATCGCCGCCGCCTTCACCGGCGCTTTCCTCAATTCGATGAAATCCATGCGGCGCTTCAGCCGGCCGTTCCAGATCGTCGCCGGCGCGATCATGGTGGCGATGGGCACTGCCCTGGTGACCGGCTATCTCAGCACCCTGGCGTTCTGGCTGCTCGAACTGGCACCCGGCCTGGCCACGCTGGACGGCGCGCTTATTTAGTTTTTTGAGGCTCTGCCGCGAGCAACGCCGCGAGGCCGGCGCGATAATCGGGATAGGCCAATGTCACGCCGAGTTCCCGTTTGATACGGCCATTCCAAACGCCCCGGTTTTCGGCCCAGAAACTTTGCGCCATCGCCGACAGGGTGGCGGCATCGAATTTTTCGAGCGGCGGCGGCGTGACGCCGAGCAATTCGCAGGCATGGGCGACCACAGCCGCCGGCTCCGCCGCCTCGTCATCGCAGACATTGTAAATCGCGCCGGCACGAGGTTTGGCCATCGACGCCACCAAAGTTTGTACAATGTCGTCGACATGAATCCGCGAGAAGCGATGACCCGGCTTATCGATACGCTTGGCGGTGCCGGCACGCACCGAGTCAAAAACGTTCCGACCCGGGCCGTATATGCCGGCGAGGCGGAAAATATGCGCCGGAACGCCACGCGCGCGCCCAAATTCGAGCCACGTCTGCTCTGCCGCTAGGCGGTGGCGGCTGCGCGTATTGCCAGGCGCCGGCGGATCGCTTTCGTCCACCGTATCGCCGCCGCGGTCGCCATAGACACCGGTAGTCGAGAGATACCCCATCCACACAAGTCCCTCGACGGCGAAAATATTCTTGGCATGGCTGAGGATCACCGGGTCACCGGCATCGCCGGGTGGAATTGTGCAGAGCACATGGCTGGTACCAGGCTGGATCACAGCATTTTCAAGCGAGGTGCCGGAGATGCCCTCGGCGCCGAGCTCACGCAGCACATCGGCATCGCGCGACGTGCCGCTCACTTGCCAACCGGAGGCATGAAGAACACGGGCCAGGCGTGCCCCGGTGTATCCGAGGCCAAAACAGAACAGCCGGCCCGGAGCAAGCGCGCTATGATCGGAGGAATTCACGCTGCATATTGCCACAAATTATCGATGATTATGTTTGCCCATGAATATGTTAAGTGACAAAAACCCAACCGCCCTGCACCGCCGCCGAAAAGCCGCCCGCTTAATACGACGGGCGAAGCTGGTTTTGATGATGCTCACGCTTCTCGCTTGGCCCCTTTGGCCGGTGGCTGCGGCGGCGCAAAGCGTCGCGCAATCGCGCGAATATGACCAATGCATCGAGCTTGCCATGCGCGAGCCGGAAGCCGCTTTTGAGCGCGCCATCGCCTGGCGTGACCTTGGCGGTGGGGTAGCGGCGCGGCATTGCGTCGCCGTCGTACTCAACGGTCTCGGCCAATTTCGCGAATCGGCGCTCCGACTCGAGCGATTGGTTCAAGACAAAGTAAATACTGGGCTGCAAATTTCTCTGCTGAGCCAAGCGGGCAATGCCTGGTTGATGGCTGAAGAATATGAGCGCGCTCACGCCGTATTGAGTGCCGGCCTCGAGCTGGCGCCGGATCATCCCGATCTTCTGATCGATCGCAGCCTGGTTTACGCCGCCGCCGAGAATTATTGGGAAACCGTGGACGACCTCAACCGCGCCCTCGATATCGACCCGGACAACGCCGATGCGCTGGTGTTCCGCGCCAGCGCATATCGCTATCTCGACAGCCTCGATTTGGCGGCAGACGATGTGAACCGCGCACTAAGCTTCAAGCCGGCTCATGTTGCCGCCTATTTGGAGCGCGGCATCATCCGCCGCCTTTCCAACAACCCGAACGGCGCACGCGAGGACTGGCTACATACCATCAAGCTCGCGCCCGATTCGCCGGCGGCGGAGGCGGCGCGGCGCAATCTGGAAATGCTCGATATCAAGGCTCAGTAGCGCGCCACTCGGCGGCGACATCGCTGTCACTTTCATTTACCAGATGTTCGGCCCGCAATTTTTCGAAAATTGGGCCAGGTGCCAGGCGCGCCAGCGCCCAAACCGCCATCGCACGGACCAGCGGAGAATCGTCCGCAAGCCGCCGTTCGACCACGCCCACAAGCGCCAAATCGCCGGAATTTCCGATCGCAATCATCACGTTGCGGAGGAAGCGGTCGCGCCCCGTGCGCTTAATCGGCGAGCCTGAGAAATACGTACGGAAGGCGGCATCGTCCAATTCGGCAAGAGCCGCCAATCTCGGCGCGCTGAGCTCAGCGCGCGGCTGAAAGGCGTGCTCAGCGCCCGCGCGGGCGAACTTGTTCCACGGGCAAACCGCCAGGCAATCGTCGCAGCCATAGATGCGGTTACCCATGGCGGTGCGAAACTCGCGCGCGATATGGCCCTTATGTTCGATCGTGAGGTAGGAGATGCAGCGCCGAGCATCCAGTTGGTAGGGCGCGGGAAAAGCGTTGGTCGGGCAGCTATCGAGGCACGCACGGCAGCTGCCACAGGCATCACGTGCGGCTTCGTCCGGTGGCAAAACTAGGGTGGTAAAAATCTCGCCAAGAAAGAGCCAAGAGCCGAAATCACGCGACACCAGATTGCTGTGCTTGCCTTGCCAACCAAGGCCGGCGCGCATGGCGAGCGGTTTTTCCATCACCGGCGCGGTATCGACGAACAGTTTGACCTCACCACCAAGGCGTTGCGCGATGTCGCCGGCCAGGCGCTTCAGACGTTTTTTCATCACTTTGTGGTAATCAGCCCCTTGGGCATAGACCGATATGGCGCCGCGCTCGGGCGCATTGAGGATATCACCGGGCGGATGCTGGGGGCTGTAATCGGCGGCTAACATGATGACGCTGCGGGCTTCCGGCCAAAGCGCGTTCGGATCACCGCGTCGCACCGCATGGGTGGCCATCCAGGCCATATCGCCATGAAAGCCGCGCGCCAAAAACTCCTTTAAAGAATCACGTTCGGGCCCCGGACCAGCTGCTGCGACGCCAAAGGCCGAGAAACCGAGGTCGCGCGCCCAAGTTTCGATTTCGGCGCGGCGCTTGGCCCCGTCTGTGCGGGATTGGAGTGCTCGAACGGGCTTAGAAATCGAGGTCGGCATAATGTTTTGGCGGCGCTAATCCCGGGATGTGATCTTCCAGCAGCGACCTGAAAGACGGGCGCGATTTGATGCGCGCATACCATTCCTTGGCCGCCTCATATTTGCTCCACGGTACGTCGCCCATATAGTCGATGGCCGAAATATGGGCGCCCGCCATGACGTCGGCGAGGGAGAATTCGTCGCCGGCCAGCCAATTGCGGCGCTCGGTGAGATAGGCGATGTAATCCAGATGGGTACGAATATTGGCAAGACCAGCGCGAACCGCCTGAGAATCAGGCTCGCCCTTGGTGAGAAACCGCTTCACAAATTTTTCGCCAAGAATCAAATCGCTCACTTCACGCGCGAATTTATCATCGAACCAGGAAACCAGCCGGCGCACCTCGGCGCGCACCAACGGCGCGGTGCCGATCAGCGAGGGCGTTTTGTAGACATCTTCGAGATATTCCAGAATGGCGCCCGAGCCGCCAATCACGGCGCCGTCCGCCTCGACCAAAACCGGGACTTCGCCAGCCGGATCGAGAGTCAGAAATTCGATCCGGCGCTCCCAGGTTTTCTCCAGTACCAGCTCGAAGTCGAGGCCCTTCTCGGCCAAGGCGATGCGCACGGCGCGGCAGTTCGGAGTTAACCAGAGATGATACAGGGTTCGCATAGACGCCAGTCTAGCGTATTGCAAATCTCCGCCCAACGACGGAGATGCCTATGTCTGAAATCACTCGCCTGAGGGGTCGCCGAATTGTGAACGGCTTTGTGTGATCGCCGAGCCTGCGCATGATATATTTGGCCTTGGTAGAATTCATGAAAATGCGCGAACTTCTTATCTCCATCACTATTGTTGCTGCCCTGATAGTTGGGATTGCGGCCGGACCCTCTGCGCACGCTGAGAGCGGCAAACCTTTGATTGTGGTTGAGCTTTACACGTCGCAAGGCTGTTCTTCCTGCCCGGCGGCCGATGCCTTTCTAGGCGAACTGCTGGACATGCGAACGGATATTATCGGCCTCGATTTTCACGTCGACTATTGGGATAATCTAGGCTGGAAGGACATATTCTCCAGCACCGAATCGACGGTGAGGCAGCGCGCCTACGCCAGGACACTTGGCCTTTCATACGTTTTTACGCCGCAAATGGTGATCAACGGCAGCGCTAGTGAAGTCGGATCGGACAAGATGGCGGTGATGACGGCGATCGAAAATGCGCGCGATAACAGCGCGCGGCATCTCGACATCACAGTGACCCAGGATAGCGATGGCGGGCTGAAGATTGCGCTACCTGCGGCGGCGACTGGAGAGGGAGATGCGACAATCTGGTTGGTCAATTTCGACCGCCACCACCGCACCGAAGTCACGGCCGGAGAAAACACCGGACGGATGATGAAAAACAACCATGTCGTCCGCGGCCACAAAGCAATAGGCACCTGGACCGGCGCAGCGTTGGAAATATCAATTGAGCCAGATCAACTGGCCGGCGAGGGCGCGTCGGATGGCTGTGCGATCCTCGTCCAATCGGGCAAATCCGGCCCGATCATCGGCGCCGCTTCGCTGTGGCTCGATGGCGCGAGCTAAGTCCTAAGCGCTCAACGTCTTGGTTAATAACCCGGCCAACCGACGGCTGAACGAGGCCGGATCAGGCAGCGCTTCACCTTCGAGAATTCGCGCCTGATCCAGCAGCAAATGAGCGGCATCCTCAAGCGCCTCCGACGCCCCTTCGCGGCTCACCAGAGCCGCCAGTGCGCGGGTCAGTGAATGGCTGGGGTTGATTTCGAGCACACGCTTTTGGTCGGTGACGGGCTGCTGATGCTGGCGCAGCAGGCGCTCAAAATGCATATCCACATCGCCCTCATCCGCGACCAGGCAAACCGGGCTCTCAGTGAGGCGCGATGAGGTGCGCACGTCCTTGACTTCTTCGCCGAGCGTGAGCTTGACTAAGGCGATGAGCTTGTCCATGTCGCTGTCGCTCGCCTTCTCATCATCGCCTGCGGCGGCGGCGTCCTCGCCAGAGCTATTCTTAACGGTTTCGAACTTATCGAGATCGGCCGAGCCTTGGGTGATCGAGCGGAATGCCTTACCGTCGAAATCGGCCGCGGTGGGCAGCCAGAATTGATCGACCGGGTCGGTCATGAACAGCACATCGATACCGCGCGCCTTGAAACCTTCCAATTGCGGGCTCCTTTCGAGCCCGGCGTCGGCACTGCCGCTCAGATAGTAGATCGCCTCCTGGCCTTCAGCCATGGCGGCGACATAATCACCGAGCGATATCCATTTTTCGCCGGACGTGAGCGAGCGAAAACGCGCTAGTTTCATCAGTTTTTCGCGGCTATCCGACGCTTCATAGATGCCTTCTTTGAGAACCGCGCCGAAATTCTCCCAAAAATCAGCGTAATTTTCTGGTTCCTTTTTGGCCTTTTTCTCCAGTTCAGACAGAATGCGCTTGACTAGGCCGGAGCTAATTTTGGCGAGCAGTGGATTGTGCTGCAGGGTCTCGCGGCTGACGTTGAGCGGCAGATCGTTGCAATCGACGATGCCGCGCATAAAGCGCAAATAACCAGGCACAAGGCCATCGCATTCCTCGGTGATGAAGACCCGCTTCACGTAGAGCCGCACGCGATGCGCGCGCGCCGGATCGAATAGGTCGAACGGCCGCATGTCTGGCACATAGACGAGCGCGGTATATTCGAAGCGCCCCTCGGCGTGCATATGCACGGTCATCCAGGGATCGCCCGGCAGATGCGCGACGTGGCGATAGAATTCCTTGTGCTGATCCTCCGTGATGTCGCTCGCCGGGCGGGTCCATAGCGCCGAGCCTTCGTTTAGCGTCTGCGCCGTGCCGTCATCTTCGAGCAGTTGAATGGGCAGCGCGATATGGTCGGAATAGGTGGAGATGATATGGCGGATACGCAGAGGATCGAGGAAATCCGCTTCGGTCTTGCGCAAATGAAGGATGATGCGGGCGCCGCGCGCCGAGCTATCATCGCGCAGGATTGAGAATTTGCCGCGGCCCTTCGATTCCCAATGCCATCCGGTATCTTCGTCGGCGCGCCGTGTGAACACCTCGACCTTGCTGGCGACCATGAATGACGAATAGAAACCGACACCAAATTGGCCGATCAAGTTGGTATCGGCCGCCGCTTCGTCTTCATTCTCTTTCATTTGCTTGAGAAAGGCTTCGGTGCCCGAGCGCGCGATGGTGCCAAGATTTTGCACCAGATCTTCATGGTTCATGCCGATGCCATTGTCTTGAATGGTCAGCGTGCGCGCCTCTTTATCGACCGACAGCGTGACTTTGAGGTCCGGGTCGTCAGCCAGCAGGCCGGGCTCGGTGATGGCGGCATAGCGCAGCTTGTCGCAGGCATCCGAGGCATTGGCGATCAACTCGCGCAGGAAGATATCTTTATCTTTGTAGAGCGAGTTGATCATGAGATCGAGCAGCTTGCTGACCTCGGCTTGGAACTCATGGGTCTCTGATTTGGCCGATTCAGCTTTGGCCGACTCGGCCTTTGCCGCGCCGCTTTGGGGCGCTTCTTCTACCGGGGCTTCGCCCATGGCGACTATCTCCTGCTTATATAAGGAACTTGGCCGCAATATGTGTTGCCGCGGGAGCACGTTCAAGCCCCCCGGTGTTTCTTATCAAGTGATTGCGCTGGATTAACTTGCTTTCCCCGCAGTCCCGTCCGATGCTTTTCGGATGGCGGATAAGCGCGACCGGGATCGCCGCATCACGGCGGTCCTTGGCCCCACCAATACCGGCAAGACGCATATGGCGGTGGAGCGGATGCTGGCCCACCGCTCGGGCCTTATCGGCTTTCCGCTGCGTCTCTTGGCGCGCGAAATCTACGACAAAGTGGTCGCCCTGAAGGGCCCGCGCGCCGTTGCCCTGATCACCGGCGAAGAAAAAATCCTGCCGCCCAAGCCGCGCTATATCCTGGCCACGGTCGAATCCATGCCGCTCGACCATGCTGTGGATTTTCTCGCCGTCGATGAAATTCAATTGGCCAGCGATCCCGAACGCGGCCATGTCTTCACCGATCGCCTGCTGCACGCGCGCGGAACCGTGGAAACCATGTTCCTTGGCGCTGACACCATCCGCCCGCTGATTCGCCGCCTCGTTCCCGAAGCGGTGTTTACCGGCCGGCCGCGCTTTTCGGAACTGCGCTATTCCGGCCATAAGAAGCTCGGCCGTTTGGCGCCGCGCACCGCCGTGGTGGCCTTTTCGGCGCAGGACGTCTATGCGCTGGCCGAGGTCATGCGGGCGCAGCGTGGCGGCTGCGCCGTGGTACTCGGCGCGCTCAGCCCGCGAACCCGGAACGCCCAGGTGGCGATGTATCAGGCCGGCGAGGTCGACTATCTGGTGGCCACCGACGCGATTGGCATGGGGCTCAACATGGATCTCGACCATGTTGCTTTTTCGGCTCAGCGGAAGTTCGACGGCCGCAACATGCGGCAATTGAATGCAGCGGAACTGGCGCAGATCGCGGGGCGCGCCGGGCGCCATCTTAGGGACGGCACGTTCGGAACCACCGCAGATTTGCAGGAAATCGACAGTGAGGCTGTCGAGGCGGTGGAACAGCATCGCTTTCCCAAAATCAAAGAGATTTTTTGGCGCAATTCCGATCTTTCATTTCATAGCTTAGAGCGCCTCACTCAGAGCTTAGACAGGCCACCAACGGTAGCTGGATTACGCCGCCTGCGTGACGGCGCCGATCATCTAACCCTGTTGGCACTGAGCCGCGATGAAGAGGTTCGGGCGCTGGCGAGAGCACCGGATCTGGTGCACCTGCTATGGGAAGTCTGCCAAATTCCCGATTTTCGCAAGACACTTGCCGATAGCCATATCAGCCTGGTGCGGCAAATATTCCTTAATTTGGCGCAATCGGGGGCGCTGCAGGAGAGCTGGATCGCCGAACGTATTGCCGGCCTCGACCGCGGCGACGGCGACATCGATACGTTAACCACCCGCATCAGCCATATTCGTACCTGGACATATATCTCGCACCATGCCGCTTGGTTGGCCGACGCGCGCCATTGGCAGGAGCGCGCGCGCGCCGTCGAAGACAGGCTGTCGGACGCTTTGCACGAGCGCTTGACTCAGCGTTTCGTCGACCGCCGCGCCGCCGCCCTGGTGCAGCGGATGGGCGAGTCCGACGCGCTCATCGCCGCGATCAGCGCGACCGGTGATATCCTCATTGAGGGTCATGCGGTTGGCCGAATAGTGGGCTTCCGCTTCCTTCCGGACAATCCGAAGGGCGATAACAATGCTGCCTCAAGCGCCGCGCAAAAAATTCTCGGCGGTGAGATCCGGCGCCGGGTCAGCGCCCTTGAACAAAGCCCCGACGACGACATCAGCCTCGATTTGGCTGACGCGACGGAACCCGCCACGGATTTCGAAAGCGGCACAATCCGCTGGCGCGGTGCCCCGGTCGCTAAGTTGACGACAACTGACGACGGATTGAAGCCGGGCTTGCAAATCCTTTATGCCGAGGCGCTGAACGGGCTACAGCGCGAGCGAGTGCGACGCCGGCTGGCAGTTTGGTTGGAGCGTCGCGTGGCAGCGGCCGCGAAGCCGCTGCTGAAACTGCGCGATGCGCCTCTGACGGGTGCAGCGCGCGGCATTGCGTTTCAGCTTTGCGAGGCGCTCGGTTGCGTCCCGCGAACCAAGCTCGAAGCTGAAATTACAGCGCTCAACAGAGCCGAGCGCGCCCAACTGTCGGCCCTGGATGTGAGCATCGGTGACCTCAGCGTCTATTGCCGCGCCATGCTGAAAAATTCTAGGTCCGAGTTCGCTGCTCTGTTGTGGGCGGTCACGCAGGAAACGGAAATACCGCGCCGGGGCGCCAATCCCGCGGCGGTTGGTTTCGCGAAAGATCCCGCCACACCACCCGGAGGTTACAATGCCATGGGCTTTGTCGTTCTGGGGCAACGGGTGTTGCGCGCGGATATGGCCGAGCGGCTGATCGCCGGCCTCGGCAAGCGTAGTCGGGCCGGACATTTTGCGGCCGACACCGCCCTTCTCGCCATTGCCGGATGCAGCAAGAAACAATTTCCGAAATTAGCGGCGGTGCTCGGCTACAGCGTCGCCGGCATCGGCGAAGATGGCCGGCAGCGCTATCGGCACATTCCTCGCCCAGCCAACGGCAAAGCCAAGAAGAAACCGCGCTCAAAGCGCGCCGACCCCAATTCGCCGTTCGCCGAGTTGGGCAAGCACGCGCTTTTCAGCGCCGGTCGGCAGGGTGCTAACAAAGTTCGGGCCAACAAGAGCAGCGTGTGAGCGAAACCCAGAGGCTGGACAAATGGCTGTGGCAGGCACGGTTCTACAAAACCCGAGGCCTGGCGCAGCGCATGTGCGCCGCGGGCAAGATACGGATTAATAGTCAGCGCATCCGCAAGGCGCATTACGCTCTGAAACCGGGCGACGTCTTGACTTTCCCCCAGGGCTCCCGCATCCGAGTGGTGCGCATTCTCGCCATGCCGGAGCGTCGCGGCCCAGCCACCGAGGCACAGCGTTGCTATGAAGAAATCGAGGGCGATGAAGCGGCATCCTCCAGCGCCTAAAACGGTCCGCCTCGAAGACATGAGCGGCATCAAAATTGCGTTGCGCGTGGGCTCCTACCCGGGCCTTAAACTGTGGTTGAGTTGGCCGCTGTTGCTGTGTTAGGCATCGCTCATGCTCAATCGTATCAAAGCGCTTTTCGAGGCCCCCGACGGAGGCAGCGTGGAAGCACATAGTGTGAACGAAATTCAGCTGGCGGCCGCCGCGCTGCTGGTTGAGGCCGCTTGCCTCGATGAATCTTACGACGAGGTGGAACGTGAAACCGTTCGCCGTGTGCTAAGTCAGGAATTCAAGCTCTCCGAGGAAGAACGCGAAACCCTCATCCTGCAAGCCGAGGCAGCGCAGCATGAAGCCACCGACCTGCATCGCTTCATCCGGAAGTTCGATGCGAACTTCGGCCACGCGGAACGTTTGAGACTGATTGAGATGTTGTGGCAAGTGGTCTATGCCGACGGCGAACTGCACGCGTATGAAAGCAATTTGATCCGCCGCATCGGCGGCATGCTGCATGTGACCGATCGGGAACGGTCTGAAGCACGCCAACGGGTATTAGCTGCGCAATAAGGGAAGCACTTAGCCAAGCCCAAAATTCATCCCCACTCGTCCGCCGAATTGGCGGATTGCCGAAGGCAGAGAGGAAAAAATGACCTATTTGGTGACCGAATCCTGCATCCGTTGCAAATATATGGACTGCATCGAAGTGTGCCCGGTGGACTGCTTCTATGTCGGCGAAAATATGCTGGTCATCCACCCTGATGAATGCATCGATTGTGGCGTCTGCGAACCGGAATGCCCGGTCGAAGCCATCATTCCCGATACCGGCGGTGGAGATGATGAGGCCAAATGGTTGGAAGTAAACACGAAATTTGCTGAAATCTGGCCCAACATAACGCGTAAAGGCGAACCTCCGGCGAATGCCGATGATTTCAAGGATGAAATAGGAAAGTTCGATAAATACTTTTCTGAAAAGCCCGGCGAAGGAACTTAATAGAAATTAATCAAGTATATACACGGAACAAACTACCCGATCCCGAGTCGAATTAGGCCCCTGCCGCACGGCGGGCGTACCGTAATCTGTCGTTGCGCTGTATTTTGGGCACTGTATTTAAAGGCCATTTTGTGATATAGTCGTCCGACGTTGAAGCAATGGGTGGGGTATCCTCGCCCATTACTTATTAGCGCGGCAGCAATTATCCATCCGGCGAAGCGCACCCGGGCCCGTTTCGGGAGCGACACTTGGCCGCGGAGCTGGCCGACGCATATCGCAGCGAACTCGCGCAAACTGGAAAACGGTAAAATTGGACATGACAGCAGCAAAATCGGCCGCGACACGTAAGCCGGCTAAGAAATCTTCGGCCAAACTCAAAACGCCCCCCGCGGCGGCAACCAAAGCCGCCAAGCCGAAGGCAGCCAAATCTACGGCCAGCGCCGGCAAGCGCGTCAGCGCCAAAGCAAAACCGGCGGCCAAGCCGAAATCGACTGCACCAACAAAAAAACCAGCCGCGACAAAGCCCAAGGCGGCAGCGGCCAAACCGGCTGCTGAAAAAGCGAAAATCAGCAAAAAGGCTGCACCGAAAACCGTGCCGGCACCGAAATCCGCTCCGGCGCCAAAGTCCGCCCCGATCAAGAGCGTGGCAGCGAAGCCCAAAGCAGCCACCAAACCGAAGGTCGAGGATTTGCGAGGCTTCGCGATCAAGGATCATGTGGTTTATCCGTCGCATGGGGTCGGCCAAATCACCGGCGTCGAGGCGCATGAAATTGGCGATATATCGTTGCGGGTGTTTGTTGTCGTGTTTGACAAGGAAAAGATGACTTTGCGTGTGCCAATCGATAAGGCAACCAGTTCGGGCATGCGCAAATTGAGTTCGCAGCAAAAGATGGAGCAGGCGATTTCCACGCTGAAAGGCCGGGCCCGCACGCGGCGCGTGATGTGGAGCCGGCGCGCTCAAGAATATGATGCCAAGCTCAATTCCGGCGATCCAGTTGCTATTGCCGAAGTCGTGCGCGACCTGCACCGAGACGAGGGCCAGCCCGACCAGTCCTATAGCGAACGGCAAATGTATGAGGCCGCGCTCGAGCGATTGGCACGTGAATTCGCGGCGGTGGAAAATACCGACACGGAACAAGCGGCGGAGAAGCTGGAAAACGTCCTGCGCGCCGCCTGACTAAGCGGGAAAACCGTCATGGCCGGGGTGGATCGAGACATATTTGCCACCTTTCGCCGCGCGCGCCGCGTCTGGGCGGTGGCAGCCATTCATGGTGAAGCCAACCGCTTAAACGCCTTGCACGAATTGCTTGGAGATCGCCTGTGCGACGGCGACCGCCTCGTGTATCTCGGAAATTACATGGGTCACGGCACGGCGGTCGGTGAGACGATCGACGAGCTGTTGCTGTTCCGCCGTCAATTTCTGGCGTCGCCAGGAATTTTTTCCTGCGATATCGCCTACCTGCGAGGCCAGCAAGAGGAGATGTGGCATAAATTGCTACAACTCCAGCTCGCTGTGGGCCCGTCCGAGGTGTTGACCTGGATGCTCGAGCAAGGGCTGGAAACGACCCTTGCCGCCTATGGCGGCGACCCTGAAACAGCTCTCCGGCGCGCCCGCTCCGGCGCCCTGGAACTGGCCCGTTGGACCAACGAATTGCGCCAGCGCATGCAGGAAAAGGGTGGCCATGTTGAGCTTATGTCGAGCCTACGGCGGGCGGCGTTTACCGACGACGGGTCTCTGCTCTTCGTCCATGCCGGAATCGACAGAAAACGCCCTCTCGACGCCCAGGGCGACGCGTTCTGGTGGCACAGCGAAAATTTCGCCGATATGGATTCACCCTATTCCGGCTACCGCAAGGTTGTACGCGGGTTTGAGCCCGATCATAGCGGCGTCCAGGTCGGACCGTACAGCGCCACAATAGATGCCGGTTGCGGCTTCGGCGGGCCGCTGACATGCGTCTGCTTCGATACGAACGGCGAAGAAGTCGAGCGCCTCGAAGCCTGATACTCTACCCCCGTAGTGACCTTCAACCCGGCTCGGCGGCGACCTGCGCGGCGGGACAGGCGTGCGCATTTGCGTGCCCTGACTTAACAATAATGTGATGTCAATTTAATCGATCGACATTGTGCCGGGCGCGCAACGCCGTTAGAGTTTTTAATTATTCTAATAAGCCAATGCATGTAAGCGCTCATATCCAGCAAACGAAAATCCCCTGGGAATCCTCATGTCGGCATATAACAGCAACCATCACACGCAACGAGCTGAGCGGCGCTTTTTTACCGAATCGATCAACGCCCCCCTGCTGACTCGCGAGCATGAACAAGAACTCGCCATAAGATGGCGCGACGAAGATGACGAGACGGCGCTGCACGAAATTGTCTTCGCTTATTCACGCCTGGTGATCAGCACCGCCATGCGATTCCGCAATTACGGCCTGCCGGTCGCCGATCTTATTCAGGAAGGCTGTATTGGCCTGTTGCAGGCAGCCGGCCGCTTCGAGCCTGAACGAGAGGTGCGCTTTTCCACCTACGCAATCTGGTGGATCCGAGCTGCCATGCAAGATTATGTGCTGCGCAACTGGTCGATCGTGCGCACCGGAACGACGGCGGCGCAAAAATCACTGTTTTTCAATTTCCGCCGCCTGCGCAACAAAATCGATCGTGTCAACGGCCCGCTTCGGCGCGAGGGACGCGAACGCATTGCCTCTGAACTGCGCGTCCGGCTCAAGGATGTTGAGATGATGGAAGGTCGCCTTTCAGCGAGCGATCAATCTCTCAACGCGCCGATGGGTGAAAACGGCGAGGCCGAATGGCAGGATTTTATCGTCGACACACGTCCGCTTCCGGAAGAGACCGTGTTCAAACATGTCGATGGTATGAGCCGCTCCGCCTGGCTCCATGAGGCGCTCGATACGCTCTCCGAGCGCGAGCGCATCATCATCGGCAAAAGGCGGTTGCGCGATGAAACCGTGACGCTGGCGGAACTCGGCCGCGACCTTGGTATCAGCAAGGAGCGGGTGCGCCAGATCGAGCACAAGGCGCTGGATAAACTGCGTAGCCTGATGGCCTGCCGGGTCGAACATCCCGGCGATTTAATTTTCGAATTAATTGCAGCCTATTCGCTGATGATCTTAACGCGCCGGCCCGGCGCCAACGGCTCGTTCGCACCGAGACCGTTCAGAACGAGGAAACGCTCTAGCGGAAAATCCTCGACCGTCATGCTTCGCGCGAGCGATTTGGACGTATCGCCGGGTCGCACTGTGATGACGCGCACGCGAAGCGGCTTCAGGGCTGCAGCCGCAGCCGCGCTCATCCGATTGAAGCTGAAGGTGGTGCGACGATATTCCTCGTTGAAGCTGGCCGACTGATCGGGCGGCGTGAGGAACAGGAAGCGGTAGATCTGATCGCGCGAAAAGCGGATGGCGACAAAGCGCACATCGAGCGGGCCTTCACGGCCCGATATGCGTCCGGCGCCGGTCGCCGCTTCCATGCCGTTGATATCTATGGTCTCGACGCCGGTAAAATTGAAATCATCCGCCCAGACGCGGGTGAGATAGCGCTGGGTGCTGAGGTTCGGGTCGTCCAACTTGCGCCCATCGAAGCGAATGAGCGCGCCGCCCGAATGCTCGCCAAACACCGCAGCCTCGCTATTTTGAAGACGAAATCCGGGCGGTGCGGTGAAGCGGAATTTAAGGCCGGCATGGGCAAATTCACGCCCTCGGACGTAGCCTTGATGCGGTGAATCGCCGTAGATCATGCCGTCGATCTGGTTGAGATAGATATCGGCGTCGCGCGCCAGACTGTTTTTTGCGCCGGATCGTGCGCTCGCTGCCGCTTTCTCGACCCGCGCGCCGGTACGCGGATGGCTTGAAAACAGCCCTTGGGCGGGATCCTGCCCCTCCTTGCCGGCGACCTTAAGCGCCAGCTTATGTTCTTCGCCCATCGCGCCGAGAAAAGAAGCCATCGCCATCGGATCGAATCCGGCCCGCGTCAGATAGCGAACGCCGAGTTGATCGGCCTCAAATTCCTGGTCGCGCGAAAAGCCCTGGATGTAGGCTCCGGCGGCGACACGCGCGGCATTGCCGAGAAGCGGCTCACCGACAGCGACCCCAAGCACCGCCGCGCCGAGGTTGGCGAGAATGCCCCGGCTCATACGTTGCGCCGAATGGCGCGCCGTCACATGGCCGATTTCGTGCGCGACCACGCCGGCGAGTTCAGCTTCGTCATTGGCCAACGCCATCAAGCCGCGCGAGATATAAACATAGCCGCCAGGCAAGGCGAAAGCGTTGATGACCGGGCTGTCCAACAGGGTGAAAGTAAACGGCGGCTTGGGTTGCTCGGACGTGCTTTGCAACAACCCGCCGAGCCCGTTCAAATAGTTCGTGAGGGCGGCGTCTTTATATTTTCCGCCGAACGCCTTGACCATCTTGGGATGCTCTTCGGCGCCAATCTGGCGCTCCTGATCCGGCGACATGAAACCGGTGAAGCTCTGCTGGCCGGTTACCGGATTGACGCTACAGCCCTGTAAAACTCCGCCGCTGCCGGCCAAGGCCACCATCAGGGCGGGCACAAGGAGATTACGTCGAAGATTTGTCAGCCACTGCACCATGCTCACTCGAACACCTCAATTTGCTCCGGATGGGTCGCCTCAATCATGGCCCCATTGAAAGATTTAATCCAGCCGCGCACGCGCACGACATGCCCTTTCAGGGCAAGAATATATTCGCCATCGGCGCCGAACAGTTTGCGATCGCGGGGCGCGATGGAGATGGTGAAATCGCTCTTCCAATCGGCGCCTAAATTGACATACCCACGGCGCCTGACGATGTCCGAATCCATCACCCGCCCTTCGACGAGCTGAAACGTGCCAATATCTTCCGTCACCGCCTCAGGCGTGCGCACGGCATAGTATGGCAGCGCCCAGATGCCGTGTTGGCCAGCGCGGGCGTCACGCTCCTGCGCCAGCATCTCGCCGATCAGGCGGCGGTTGTCACGAAAACTGTAAACCCGCGCCATGCCCGCCGCCAGCAATTCGCCTTGCAGCCAGAGCCCGTCGGCGCGCAGCAAATGGGCGAGCGCGCGGCCATAGCGATCCGTCTTGCGGCCGCCATAAAAGAGCGTCAGGGTTTTGCCGCGCGCCAGCGCCTCGAGCGCCTGTTTTGCTTCATCGGCGAGCGGCCAGGCTTTGAAGCCGGCGCGCCCGAGCGGCAGCTTGGGTGCCTGGATGCCGACCAGACGCACCTCCGTGCCATTTTCGAGGAGCAGCGTATCGCCATCGACCACTTCGACGGCGGGCGAGGTTTCGCCGCGTTCCAATGTTTCAACAACAGCCTCCGCCCGGAGCGTGGCGAGGGGCAGCAGCAACAAGACAAGCAGAGACAAAGCAAAGCGCAGCATGGCGCTGATTATAGACCGCCTGCCAGGCAGCGCACGGGTGGAAATTATTGGCCAAGGCTCCGCCAACCCGTAGACTGCATAAAAATCATGCGGCGTGCTCTGCGCCGGGGAGGAATGGCGTGAGAAAATCGATAATCGCAAGGCTGGCCCTGGTCGCCGTATTGAGCGCCGCGCTGTGCAC
>Ga0114999_10001549_pt1 | contig 31768 bp, 23 predicted proteins | sample ArcticOcean_MG_C_3_FD_89820 | JGI IMG/M metagenome (GOLD analysis project Ga0114999, IMG submission 89820) | Marine microbial communities from western Arctic Ocean - ArcticOcean_MG_CB8_126 | ecosystem: Environmental > Aquatic > Marine > Oceanic | place: Arctic Ocean: Canada Basin | collected...
ATCTCGGCCCAGGTCCTCGCTGCCACCGGTCATCGCGAGCAAAACGCCAATTTTGCCGTTTGTATGAACATAACTGCAGAGGCTCCCCTCGGTCACTTCTATGACTTCCGCGCGGCGAACTGACACATTCTCGCCGATCTTCTGGACAAGCGCCTCACGCTCGACCTCCAGACCATCAGCGAGCAATTTGGCGATGTCGGACTCCCGTGAATCGAACACCAGATCGCGGGCGTGAGTCACGAAATCGCGGAAGTTCTCATCCTTCGCCGCAAAGTCGGTCTCGCAGTTCACTTCAACCAGAACACCGACCTGACTGTCGTCAGATATACGAATGCCAACCAGCCCGTCATTCGCGGTTCGACTGGCCTTCTTCGCCGCCTTGAGCCCGCTCGACTTGCGAAGCGTCTCGATCGCCTTGTCCATCGCGCCGTCAGCTTCGACCAGCGCTTTCTTGCAATCCATCATACCGAGGCCCGTACGGTCCCTCAGTTCCTTTACCATCCCTGCGCTTACTGCTGCCATGTCTCATCTCCACAATGCCCACGGCGCCTGGCCGAGGGTGGTCTTGAAATATCGATTGTTGATCCGGCGTCACGCCTCAGGAATTTTTGCTCGTCGATCATCTTTCGATCGACGAGCAAAACACGCCGTTTCAAGGCGCGCGTAACACGGACGCTCCCGCCGGGTTGGCTGGCTCTTTAGCCCGCCGGCGTCTCACCCGCAGGGGCCGCATCGGCCGCAGTTTCGGTGGTCGCAGCTTCCGTAGTAACCGCTTCAGTCGCCGCAGGCGCTGCTTCGGCGGCAGCTTCAGTCGCCGGGGCTTCAGTAGCTGGAGCTGCAGTCGCTGCGCCATCATTAGCCACAGCTTCATTAGCCGCAGGCGCCTCATTGGCCGCAGGCGCTTCATTGGCCGCAGGCGCTTCATTGGCCGCAGGCGCTTCATCGGCCGCAGGCGCTTCATCGGCCGCAGGCGCTTCATTGGCCGCAGGCGCTTCATTGGCCGCAGGCGCTTCATTGGCCGCAGGCGCTTCATCGGCCGCAGGCGCTTCATCGGCCGCAGGTGCTTCATCGGCCGGCGCTTCCTCAGCATCAGCCAGCTCAACGAATTCGCTCGGCGTGGCAAGGCCTTCCGCCTCCGCCCGGCCTTCAAGCACCGCGTCGGCTACCGATTGCACAAAGAGCCGAATCGAGCGAATCGCGTCGTCATTGCCAGGTATGACGTAATCAACGCCGGCGGGGTCGCTGTTTGTATCGACAATGCCGACCACAGGAATGCCGAGCTTGCGCGCTTCGGTGATGGCGATTTTTTCATGATCGACATCGATCACAAAAATGATGTCCGGCAGACCGCCCATGTCCTTGATGCCGCCAAGGCTCCGCTCAAGCTTCTCAAGGTTGCGGGTGCGAGACAGGCGTTCTTTCTTGGTCAGCTTGTCGAACGTGCCATCGCCTGCCTGGGTCTCCAGTTCGCGCAATCGGCGAATAGATTGGCGGATGGTCTTGTAGTTCGTCAGCATGCCGCCGAGCCAGCGCTTGTCGACATAGGGCATGCCGCAACGCTCAGCATGTTCCTTGACAACCTTGCCGGCACTGCGCTTGGTGCCAACGAACATCACCTTGTTGCGCCGCGACGTCATGCCACGGATGTGGCTGATCGCATTGTTCAATGCAGGCAGCGTCTGCTCAAGGTTGATGATATGGATATCGTTGCGGGCACCGAAAATGTATTTGCTCATTTTCGGATTCCAGTAACGGGTCTGATGCCCGAAATGGACGCCTGCTTCAAGCAGGTCGCGCATAGTTACACTGGCCATAGGTATGACTCTCCAATCAGGGTTGTGCTTACACCTGCCCGCCATCCCAACCCGAAGGCACCCCGGATGACATTTGTCGGCAAAATGCGTGAATTCCCGACACCAGTTTCATGAGGGTGTCGAGTGGGCGCGGTTTATAGCACACCCGCCCCTCTAATGACATATCCGATGCCGAACAGGGGCCCGCTTGCCGTCCCGCCAGACCTCCTCACCGCGGACCGCACAACAGACCGCACAGCGGGGCCGGACCACTGTGTCGCCGCCCTGCTCGCGAGCGTTTACCCGTCGCCACCGCCCGGCTGCCACCGCGCCACAGCCCCGCGGCTCAGCAACGGCTTCAACTCCCCGCCACGTCACTAATCCGACCGTCCAGGCGCTCGTTTCTGCTATAGTTTGTGGCCCCTGACGCGAAACGCGAACCGACTTCCGAGGCCCTATGAGACCGAATTCAGACGAGCGCAGAACTCAGATGACCGCCGGAATCAGACCATGACGGCAGAAATCAAATCGCCCGAAGATATCGAGAAAATGCGTGCCGCCGGGCGGCTTGCCGCTGAGCAGCTGGAGATGATCAGGGAACACGTCAAGCCGGGGGTCACCACCGGGGAACTCGATCGTATCTGCCACGAATTCACGGTGAATCATCAAGACGCAATCCCGGCACCGCTCAACTACAAGGGCTTCCCGAGGTCGATCTGCACGTCCGTCAATCATGTGGTTTGCCACGGCATTCCAAGCGACGACAAGAAGCTCAAAAACGGCGACATCGTCAACATCGACGTCACCCCGATCAAGGACGACTTTCACGGCGACAGCTCCTGCACCTTTCTGGTTGGCAAGACGTCGGTCCTCGCGCAGCGGTTGGTCAAGGTGTGCCAGGAATGTCTCTACTTCGGCATCGAGCAGGTGAAGCCGGGCGCAACCCTCGGTGACATCGGCCACGCCATCCAGACCCACGCCGAGAAGCACCGTTTCAGCATCGTTCGCGAGTACTGCGGCCACGGTATCGGCCGCGTCTTCCACGATGAGCCACAGATCGTCCACTACGGCCGGAAGGGCACCGGCGCGGTCCTGAAGGCAGGCATGACCTTCACCATCGAACCGATGATCAACGCCGGCAAGGCCGACGTGCGACTGCTGCCCGACAACTGGACTGTTGTGACCAAGGATCACAAGCTGACGGCGCAGTGGGAGCACACCATTTTGGTCACCGATGACGGCTTCGAGATCCTGACACTGCGCAGCGACGAGACCATCAGTCGCTGCGGTTGAACGCAGTTGTAAGCCAGCCCCGCCCCACCCCGCAGCTCACAACCGAGCGTGCCAGCACGATTAAGCGATGCCAACTCAACCAGATCCATCAGACGACACCGTCCGGGAGTCTCTAGCTATTCGGATGCTCAGCGAGCAACTGACTGACGGTGCAGACGCGGTACCCGCCTTCAAAGCGGCGATCACGCAAACCCGCGCAGAGTTGGACAAGCGGTTCTACGCGGGCGAAGACATCGAGCCACTGATTGCCGATCGCGCCACCCTCACTGATCATATTCTGGCCATAGCCTGGCAACGGTTTGAGTGGAAAGAAAACCTCACGAGCTGGCACAAGACACGGATCGCACTCGTTGCCGTCGGCGGATACGGGCGTGGTGAGCTACACCCCCACTCTGATATTGATCTGCTGATCCTGCTCGAACGAAACAACTATCACCTCCATGAAGACAGCATTCAGCGGTTCCTCACGCTGCTCTGGGACTTCGGGCTTGAAGTCGGCCACAGTGTGCGTTCCATATCAGAATGCCGTGTGCAGGCGGAAAAAGATGTCTCGGTAGTCACCTCGCTGATGGAAACCCGCACCATTGCCGGCGACGACGAGTTGCGTGCGCGGATGATGGCGACAACCGGGCCCAACAAAATCTGGCCCGCACGCAAATTCTTCCTCGCGAAACAGATCGAACAAAACGAACGTCACGAGAAATTTGAACATACTGAATCGAGTCTCGAGCCCAACGTAAAGACGTCACCCGGGGGCCTCAGGGACTTCCAGACCGTGCTGTGGATCGCACGACGAAGTTTTGGCACCGACAACTTCGCCTATCTGGTGGATAACGACTTTCTGACCCAGCCCGAAATCGAGCAACTCGTCTCGTGCCGACGCTTTCTTTGGAAAGTACGCTACGCGCTGCACCTCGTTGCCAGGCGCGAAGACGACCGACTGCTATTTGAATATCAACGTGAGCTCGCAAAACTGTTCAGCTACGGCGACGACGCGCAACTCGCGGTCGAGCACTTCATGCAGGACTACTACCGCGCGGCCATCGATATGTCTGCGACTAACGAGTTGCTCTTGCAGCATTTTGAGGAAACCATCGTCCGCGCCGGGGAACGGGTTCGAATCCGCCCGATCAACGATCGCTTCCAGATCCACAACGATTTCCTGGAGGTTGCCAGTGAAGCAGTCTTCGTCAACTACCCTCCCGCGCTACTGGAGATGTTCGTACTGGTCGGCACCCAGGACGACGTCAAAGGTGTACGCGCGTCCACCATCCGCCTAGCAAAGAAACACGCTTCTCTCATCGACGAGAGCTTTCGCCACGACCCGCGGGCGACCGAACTCTTTATGACGCTCCTGCGGGACGCCAAGCTGCTTTACACGCAACTGCGCAGCATGGCGCGGTACGGCATTCTGAGCGCGTATCTGCCTGAGTTCGGCCGCATCATCGGGCAGATGCAATTTGACCTCTTCCACATCTACACCGTTGACGCGCACACCCTGCAGGTCGTGCGCAACATGCGGCGGTTTCGTCACCGCAATCAGGAGCAACAGTTCCCGATTGCCGCGCACATTCATCCGCGCTTGCGCAAGACCGAATTGCTCTACATCGCTGGCTTGTACCACGACATCGCCAAGGGCATGGGTGGGGACCACTCCAAGCTCGGCGTCGAAATCGCCCGTGAGTTCTGCAACCGACATCGTCTCGGTACGTGGGAAACCAACCTCGTGTGCTGGCTGGTTGAACACCATCTGATCATGTCGACCACGTCCCAGCGCAAGGACATCTCAGACCCGGAAGTGATCCACGACTTCGCCCTCTTTGTCGGCGACGAAATCCGTCTTAACTATCTCTATGCGCTGACCGTCGCTGATATCAACGCAACAAACCCCACACTGTGGAACAGCTGGCGCGCGTCGCTCATGCGCAAGCTTTACAACGAGACCCGCAAGGCGCTCAGACACGGACTCGAGAAACCGGTCGACCACTCCGAGTATGTCACCGAAAACCGCGAGACCGCACGCGTGCGTCTGCTTGAAAAGGGACTGTCGGACGGTCAGATAACCGAAATATGGGAAGCGGCAGAAGACGACTACTTCCAGCGCGAGTCAGTCGCCGACATTACCTGGCAGACCGAGTCCATCTATCATCACGATACCGACGGGCCACTCGTGCTCGTGCACGACTACCAGTCGCGACGTAGTGATGAGGGCGCTACCCAGATATTCATCCATACACGTAACTCGCGAATGCTGTTTGCGGCGACAACCCGCGCCATGGAGACACTCGGCCTGAACATCGTCGATGCGCGGATCACAAGCTCGGTCAGCCAACTCGTCTTCGATACCTACATCGTGCTTGAGAGCGGCCAACCCGTCGGTCACGACCCGGAGCGGATCGAACAAATCAGGAGCACCCTGATTGATGTGCTCCAGCGGCGTACCTCCAACCGATTGACTGAGCGCCGCACCCCACGAACGTTGCGGGAGTTCACCTTCAAGACCGATGTCACGATCAGTAATGATCCCGCCACATCTTTCACGACGGTCGAAATTGTGACACCTGATCGAACGGGCCTGCTCGCGATCATCGCAAATACCTTCGCCGAACTGGGCGTGCGCGTGCACAGCGCCAAGATCACAACGCTGGGTGAGCGCGTTGAGGACCTCTTCTACATCGTGGACGGCGCGGGCACACAAATCGTCTTCGCCGACTTTCAGCGCGAAATCGCCGACAGACTCGCGACCGCACTCGACGACCACGTGAGCGAGACCAGCTGAAGAGGCAACGCATCGTCACCAGGCACTTCCGTCACCAGATTAGTGCCCCGACATCCGCTACCCACCGAACGCCACGCCCATCAAAAGGCCAGGATCCGGACCCTTTGACACGCAACCGGCGGATAAGAACGATCCGCCGTGCACTACATTCCCGAGCATTTGCGAGCACTGCCTGGCAACGCCGAGCAAAAAACCGAGACACGCCCCATGGTCAACCCCGCGATGAACCAACTCAATCCGTACCCGTTCGCGCGGCTGGCTGCGTTGCTGGACGGTCACGATCACACTGGCAGTCTGCCGATGATTCCGCTGTCCCTCGGCGAACCCAGGCATGAGACTCCCGCATTTCTCATAGACGCGCTGGCTGATCGTGACAATCTCATTGAGGGCGTCGGCGCATACCCTCTGACGGGCGGGTTGCCAGAACTGCGTGAAGCAATCGCGGGCTTCGCGCGCAGACGTTTCGATCTCGCGGAACTGTCGCCGGACAACCAGGTGCTGCCGGTCAATGGCAGTCGCGAGGCACTCTTCGCCTTTGCCCAGAGCGTACTGCACACGGGCAGCCCCTCGATTACGATGATGCCGAACCCGTTTTACCAAATTTACGAAGGGGCGGCGCTGCTGGGCGGCAGCGAACCACACTACATACCCTGCATCGCAACAAATTGTTTTAACCCCGACTTCTCGGCCGTGACATCTGGCCAATGGAGCCGGTGCGATCTCGTCTTCCTCTGTTCACCCGGCAACCCGACCGGGGCGGTGATGAGTGAGCCCGAGTTGATCGAACTCGTACGACTCGCTGACAAACACGACTTCATCATTGCCTCAGACGAATGCTACTCCGAGATCTGGCAGGAAAAAGCACCCGCCGGATTGCTCGGCGCGTGCGCGCGCATGAATCGGCACGGGTACGAACGCTGCGTCGTGCTAAATAGCCTCTCAAAGCGATCCAACCTCCCCGGCCTGCGTTCAGGCTTTGTTGCGGGCGACGCGACACTCATCAGCAATTTCCTGCTGTATCGCACGTACCATGGGTCCGCGATGCCGCATCACGTCCAGCGTGTTAGCGCCATGGCCTGGAATGACGAGACCCACGTGGAAGCCAATCGGGACTTGTACCGCCGCAAGTTTGAAGCAGTCATTCGGATTCTTGAGGACGTCCTCCCGGTCCGGCAACCGGACGCCAGCTTTTACCTGTGGCCCGAAACTCCCGGCGACGATCAGGATTTCGCGCGCCAATTGTGGACCGATCAGCACGTCAAGGTGATCCCGGGCAGCTTCCTGGGGCGGCACGCGGCAGGTGGAAACCCCGGGTCCGGGCGTGTGCGGATGGCGCTTGTTGCGACCCTTGCCGAATGTGTCGAGGCAGCCGAGCGGGTCCGCACGTTCCTGTCCTGATCAGAGGCATCTCCGGCAATCTCGCAAAGTGCAACGACGCCCAGCAACAGCGCTCGACATGGCCCGGCGGCGCAGCGCGAACGCTGTAGGATCTTGCCGCATTGCCGTATATTCCGCCCTCGCACATACAACGACGGACCCACATCATGGCATTCCATAGCATCGCGTTTGGACTAGGCACCAGAAGCGCCGCCGGAGCGTGGCTTGAGGTTTTCTTTCCTGCGCCCATTTTTCATCCCGACACCGCGATCATCGAGGCAATCGGCGGCGCACTTGGCTACACGGGCGGCAACCAGGACATCAATCTCACCGACACCCAACTTGAAGCCCTCGCCGGTGTCGTGCCTGACGCCCAGAAGGCCATCGTGACGGGCCTGACGGGTGCATCCGGAAGTGCGGTCGCGACGTTCATCGAGTCAGATGACGCGCTGACGACCACACCCGAGACGTACCTCAAGCTGCACCTGCTGTCGCATCGTCATGTGCTGCCCAACGAGCAGAACCTGGACAATATCTATCCCTTGTTGCCCAACGTTGCCTGGACCAATCTCGGGTCAGTTGATCTTGAGGACCTGCCTGCAAGGCAACTTCAGGAGCGCGCTGCAGGCCGCTTGCTGATGGTCAACTCCGTGGACAAATTTCCGCGCATGACCGACTACGTAGTGCCTGCCGGCGTGCGCATTGCACACGCGTCGCGCGTTCGCCTTGGCGCCTATGTTGGAGAGGGCACTACGGTCATGCACGAGGGCTTTGTCAACTTCAATGCCGGCGCAATCGGCCCCAACATGGTCGAGGGCCGCATCAGCCAGGGCGTGACCGTGGGGGCCGGCTCGGATCTTGGCGGCAGCGCCAGCACCGCCGGGACCTTGTCCGGCGGGGGCAATATCGTCATCACGATCGGCAAAGACTGCCTCGTTTCAGCCAACGCGGGGACCGGCATTCCACTCGGCGACCGCTGCACGATCGAAGCGGGCCTGTACATCACCCCCGGCACCGTCGTGCAGGTCGTCGATGAATCGCGCAACCCCGTTCGCAAGGCGAAGGCCCGGGAACTGGCAGGGCATTCCGACATGCTCTTCATCCGCAATTCCCAGACCGGGGTCGTCGAATGCCGCACAAACACGCGGGCAATCCAATTGAACGAGACCTTGCATTCGCACAACTAGGACTAGTGATAGTGCGATACACCAGGACTACCAGGACTAGATGGTGCGATGCACCAGGACTAGAGATAGCGATGCAAGAATGTGCCGCCATTTTTGCAAGGGCACTTTCTACAAGACACTTATGCAAGGGCATTGCCTACAAGAGAGTGGGCGAGGTTTGCTTGCAAACCGACTCCCAACATTTGTCAGGATGACAATTTTTGGGACAACAACCAGGCAGCCCCCAGGGGGCGGGACCGAATGACTAGCAGCACGGCACAACTGACGTCTGACCTCATACGCGCGGCATCCGTGTCTCCAAACGACGCTGGCTGTCAGGCATTGCTGGCATCGCGACTGGAAGCCATCGACTTCAACGTGGAACATATGCCGTTCGAGGACGTGAGCAATTTCTGGGCCGTTCACGGCACCGGCGCTCCGCTTCTGGTCTTCGCCGGGCACACGGACGTCGTTCCGCCGGGTCCGGAAGCGGAGTGGACGACGCCGCCTTTTTCGCCGGTGATCGACGGCGAATACTTGTTTGGACGTGGCGCCGCTGACATGAAGGGCAGCCTCGCAGCGATGGTCGTCGCATCCGAGCGCTTTGTGGCCCAGCACCCGCAGCACGCCGGGTCGCTCGCGTTTCTCATCACCAGCGACGAGGAAGCCGACGCCATCAACGGCACCGTGCGGGTAGTGGACGCCCTGCGACAGCGTGGCACTCACATCGACTGGTGCGTCGTGGGCGAGCCTTCTTCGACAGACGTGTTGGGCGACGTTGTGCGCGTCGGTCGGCGTGGCTCCCTGAATGGGCGACTGTCCATCAAGGGGGTACAGGGTCACGTTGCCTACCCCGACCAGGCTGACAACCCGATCCACCGGGCGATGCCGGCGCTCGCAGCGCTGACAAAGGAGCGTTGGGACGACGGCAACGACGACTTCCCACCCACCAGCATGCAGATATCAAACATAGGCGCAGGGACGGGGGTCAACAACGTTATTCCAGGTGAGTTAATCGCCGACTTCAACTTTCGCTTCTCACCCGAGAGCACGGAATCGAGCCTGAAAGAACGAACGACCGCTATCCTCGACCACTATCAGCTCAATTATGCGATGGACTGGCGCCTGTCCGGCAATCCGTTCCACACCCGCGGCGGCGAGCTGATTCCCGCGGTGGCAGACAGCATCGCGCACGTGATGAATGTAACGACCGAACTGTCGACGTCCGGTGGCACGTCCGATGGTCGTTTCATCGCGCGCGCCGGCACCGAAGTCGTGGAACTCGGCCCGTGTAACCGCACCATTCACAAGATCAATGAATGTGTGCGTCTGACAGACCTCGAGTTGCTCGCAGACATCTACTACCACCTGATGGTCAGACTACTCGCCCGATGACTCGCGCCGTTTCTGCACGGAAATGCGCGTTCTACACGGAAATGCGAGCTCTCTCCCTCCATTGCTGCCCCCTCCATCGCCTTATGTCAGCACCATGACGTCTATACCCATGAAGATGCCATGAAGAAAGTCGCGCTCTATGCGGTCGCGGCGCTCGTCAGCTGCGTTGTCTTTGCCGTGATCTATGCGCCGGCCAGCCTCTTCTGGCTTCTGGTGCGGGACCAAACCCCCCCTGGCGTCAGCGTCTATGACGTTCGTGGCTCCATCTGGGCCGGTACGGCAACGGTCTCTTACAGCCCGTTGCCGACGTCGAGCGTCGCCTGGTCAACTCACCTTGGACCGTTGCTTGAGCGTGCCATAGCGCTTGATCTGCGCGTGCAGGGCGACGGTCACGTCGCGGCAGGCCATCTACGGACCGATGGACAGTCGACCTCCGTGCGCGGCGTCAGCGGCACCATCAACGCGCACTACGTGAACGCCCTCGCGGCGCGCTTTGCACTCAAATTCTCCGGCGCTCTCGATGTCAACGACGGGTCAGCGCAGATGGGCGGGCGCTGGCCCAATGCCGCAGGCGCCAATTTTTCGTGGACGGGCGGCGAGGTCTCCTACCTGCCGGATGGCGAGGCGCAATCCTATTTTTTGCCGCCTCTCACCGGCCACGTGGACATGGCTGACGACAACATTCGCATGCATCTGGTCGATTCGATGGAACCGGTGGTGGATGTCACGATCAAACCTGATGGCTGGATGCACCTCGTGCTACGTGGACATTTGTTCAATCTGTTAACCCCAGATCAGCCCCAAACGTTTACGTCGTCAGAGGTCGTCCTCGAAGTGGAGCAGCAAGTCTTTCAATGACACCCGTGGCGGCGGGGGAGCAAACGGGTGGGCGCCATCGCAAGCCATGATGAAGCGCAGCCGCCCCGATGTAGTTGAACCGCGCAGTTTTAGCCGTGATCGGCGCGTTTTGCAATCGCAGAGGGTGTCATTTGGCTAAGGGGACGGGGCGCTCCCTTGCTATACTGAGCGGCTGAGGTCGCGCGCTGGCGGACACGGGCATCACAGCCGCGCCATCAAACGCCATCACAACCGAAAAACGCCTCCGGCCATCACAGCCGCTGAAGTAGGTAGGCCGCAGGCGCGTCAAAGATCGCCCAAAGCGACAGAACGAACAGGACAGGACACATGGACCCGGTGCTTTCACTGGTTGATCGATTTGGTGCCCGGCTGGTTATCGCCGTCAGCATTCTGATCATCGTTCTCATAAGCCTCAGCGTCGTGCAGACCGTGCTCTTCTTCGTTGAGGACATCAATCAGTCGACCGCACCCGCAGCGACCAGCCAGACACGTGCAGTCGCCGGGAGCACGGAGAAGACCGCGTCGGTCGACATCGCAAGCCTCGACCTATTTGGCTCAGATGAACAAGCAGATACTGCGCCCGAGGTCGTTGACGCACCGGAGACTCGCCTCAACCTGGAACTGCAGGGAGTCTTCAACGCCAGTGACAAGGACGAATCATCCGCAATCGTGGCTGAAGGAAACAAAGACGGCGAGCTATACCATGTTGGTGATCGCCTCCCCGGCAACGCGACGCTGTCCGCCGTCTTCGACGACCACATTCTGCTAAAACGTGGCACACGCTTCGAGAAGCTGAAGTTTTCAGATGCAGCCATGCGGGCACCAGAGGCGGGCGCAAGGGCTACCGCACCCCCGCGACGGTCCACCTCGAACCGAAAAGTCACTTCTCCCACGGCCGCGCGAGAACGGATGAACGAGATAAGACTCCGCAATCAGGAGCGCGCTCGCGGACGAAACCCGAATGCTGGCAACCCGGGGGCAAGCACCCAGTCGCCCGGCGGACAGCGGCGCTCGCTGCGCAATTATTTCGATGAATACAAGGATCAAATCTCCTCTGACCCGTCCAGCGTTCTGTCCCAACTCGGAGTGTCCGAGGTCACCGAAGGGCAGTCGCAGGGCGGCTATCGGCTTGGGAGCGAGGTGAACAACCCGGTCCTGATGCGCGCCGGATTCCAACAGGGCGACGTCGTCATGTCAGTCAACGGGCGCGCCGCAAGCACCGCGGTCAACGATGCCACGTTCATCGACCAGGTCATCTCGTCCGCGCGGGTTCGTGTCGAAGTGCAGCGTGGCGCCCGGCGATTTTTCATCACCGTGCCCATCCCCAAGTCCTGACCCCATCTATCAGAGCAACGCAGTCATGACCCTACCCTTGTCGCCCCTCGGCGTTGGGATTTCATTTGAACTCAAGTAACATCGCCCAACCTCCAAGGATTGCCCCCTTCATGCCCGCCCTCCGCCACTGGCTGATCGCTCTGGTCCTGTGCGTGCCCGCATGCGCACTCGCTCAGGAGAACTGGAAGATCAACCTCAAAAATGCCGACATCCGCGAGTTCATCACGCAGATATCGACTATTACGGGTCGCAGCTTCATTGTCGACCCCCGGGTCAAGGGTAAGGTCACGGTAATATCAAGTTCATCCATGGACGAGGACACCATCTATGAGCTCTTTCTCAGCGTCCTGCGCGTGCATGGGTACGCTGCCGTACCGTCGGGCAAAGTGATCAAAATTGTTCAACAGGTCCTCGCGAAACAAAGCGCCAACAACCTTGATTTCACGTCCCTGCCAGACAGCGAAGAGATCATCACCCAGGTCCTGCCGATTCGAAACACATCAGCGACCGAGCTCGTAAAGATCCTCCGGCCGATGATTCCTCAATACGCACAAATCGCGGGCCTGACCACACCCAATGCCCTGATCTTGTCTGATCACGCCGGCAACATTGCGCGACTGGTCGATATTGTCAGACGAATCGACGTCGCCGACGAATCAACCATGGCGATCGTCAAACTCTCGGAGGCATGGGTGGAGGACGTCGTGTCCTTGCTCGAACAACTCGCACCCGATCAGATCGGCAAAGGTGCCAAAGGTCCCAACAGGGTCACAGTGGTTGCGAGCGAGCGCACCAACAGTCTGGTCCTGAAGGGTGACCCCGGCACGCTTGAGAGAATGAAAGCGCTGATCAAGCAGCTCGATGTCAAAGCCAATAACTCAGGCTCGATTCAGGTCGTACGGCTAGCCCATTCTGACGCTAAGGAACTAGCCGATCTCCTCAAGGGACTTATCTCAGACAGTGACAAGGACAAGAAAAACGCACCCGGCCAGGGTGTCACCGTAAGCATTCAGGCGGATGAGTCCCTGAACGCACTCGTGATCCGGGCTGACCCGCTGACGATGACCGAACTCAAGGACATCATCGGCCTGCTCGATGTCCGCCGCCTACAGGTGCTCATCGAAGCCGCGATTGTCGAGGTGAAGACTGACTTCACACGGGAACTCGGCTCAGAACTTGCAATTGGTGACACTAGCTCGTCATCATTTCCCCTCGGCGTGACCGTTCCCGATGGCACGCTCGCCAATCTGTTAGCGACCCTCGCAGTTGGCGGCACGCCAACCTCGTTGCCCAGCCTCGGCAGCACACCCCTTCTTGCGGGCGGTAGGGGCTCCAACTCAGGCATCAGCTTCGGTCTGATCATTCGGGCCCTCGCCCGCAACGACGACATCAATTTGTTGTCAACGCCCAGCATCACCACGATGGACCATCAGCCGGCCAAGATCGTGGTCGGGCAAAACGTTCCATTCCGAACCGGCTCAACGGTTACCGGCAGCCAGGGGGCAAGTAATCCCTTTACAACCATCCAGCGTCAGGACGTCGGCCTGACGATGGAAGTAACCCCCCATATTCACGATGGCCATCTGGTACGCCTCGAAATCAAGCAGGAAGTATCCGAGGTTGACGAAACCAGCCTCGGTTCCATCGGCTCGGGCGGTTCCGCTGATCTGATCACCAACAAGAGCACGCTCGAGACGACTGTCCTCGCAGACAACGGCGAAGTCATCGTTCTCGGCGGACTGATCCGCGACAAAATGACAGACTTCAACAGTCGCGTACCGTTCCTCGGGAGCATCCCGATTGTGGGCAACCTGTTTAAGAACACCCAGTCCAAGCGCGAAAAGCAGAACCTGCTGATATTTCTCAGACCAACCGTACTGTCAACGCGGGAGGACGTCGTCGCAGTGGCAAAACGCAAATATGAAACCGGTGTCTGGGAGGTTGATATCGAAGGTACCGATCCAGTGGAGCGTATCGGCAAACTCTTCGATGGAGAACGATAACCCAATCCCGTCCCCGCAAGGGACGACGCAGCGGGGGCTTTTCTTCCGCATCGCGCGCAACCTATTGCATTGGTGGATTCGTCCCACGGTTCTCGATTGCGACGCCGAGACACTCGGACTGAACCTCGACCTTCCCGTGTGTTACGTACTGCAACAGCAGTCTTTGGCTGATCCGCTGGTGCTCGATCAGGCCTGCGAGCACGGCGGACTGCCATCACCGCTTGCCCAACTCCTAGGTGACGCGGGTTCCAGCCTGCTATTTCTCGGCCACGCCGAGGGCACCCTCGGCCGGCGGGTCCTGCGTGGAGACTCACCGCATCTCTCCAGCCTGCTTGCCCTGGCGCGGACCGGTCAGGACATACAGATTGTGCCTGTCTCGTTATTCTGGGGACACCAACCTGATCAGGAACAATCGGTCTTCAAGTTGATTCTTTCAGAGAACTGGACCGCTACCAGTCGGGTTCGAAAGCTACTCGCCATGCTGCTGCATCGCCGGCACATCCTGGTCGAATTCGGGGCGCACATTTCCGCTGTCCAACTGGCCCGGTCAGAACCTGACATCCCCAAGCAGTCGCGAAAACTCGGCCGCATCCTGCGCGCCTACTTCCGCCGGCAACGTCAGGCAATCATCGGCCCCGACCTTTCGCACCGGCGCACACTGATCAATACTGTGCTAACCAGCAACAACGTGGTGCGTGCCATCGAGCGCGAGGCGGGACGCAAAGGTTTGCCGGTACATGAGATCGAAACCCGCGCTCGGGACAACGCCAACGAGATCGTCTCCCACCTCTCTTATGGCGTCATCCGATTGTTTCACTTCGTGCTCACCTGGTTGTGGCACCGACTCTACGACGGCATCAACGTTCAGCACGTCGGGCGCCTGAAGGATGCGGCCCGCAGCTTCGAACTCGTCTACATTCCTTGTCACCGAAGCCACATCGATTACCTGCTGCTCTCATACGTGCTGTATCACAATGGGTTGACGCCGCCGCATATTGCCGCCGGGCGTAATCTCAATCTACCGATACTGGGTAGTCTGTTGCGGCGCGCAGGTGCATTTTTCATGCGCAGATCCTTCCAGGGCGATCTGGTCTACAAGGCCGTCTTCGATGAGTACCTGCACTTGATGCTTGTCAAGGGTTACTCGGTTGAATACTTTATTGAAGGGGGACGAAGCCGGACCGGGCGCACGCTCACCCCGCGAACCGGAATGCTCAGCATGACCATGCGCAGCCAGCAACGGTCACCCGGGACCCGCATCGCATTGATGCCGGTCTACTTCGGTTACGAGCGCATTCTCGAAGGCTCGACCTATCTCGGCGAACTACAGGGGGAGGAAAAAAAGGACGAGTCGGTGTGGGATGTGCTGCCTGTACTTCGAACATTGAAGGACCCCTTTGGTGAAGTGTCCGTCAACTTTGGCGAACCCATCGTTCTGGACGAATTCATGGACACCACGGTGCCAAACTGGCGAGACGCGACCGGCGACAATCCATCACCGAATTCTGCGGCGGATCCAGGCGTTGCCAACACCCGTTTTTCGACCGCCGCGGGAGCACTCGCAAGCGCCCTCGCGACGCGTATCAATGGTACCGCCGCAATCAACGCGGTCAACGTCGTCGCACTCGCCCTGCTCGCGACGCCCCGTCAGGTGATGGAGACATCCGATCTCGCCGCGCAGGTCGACCTTCTACTCCAACTGTCCCGCGACGTGCCTTACGGGCCTGCGGTGACGATCACGCCGCTTTCGTCTCACGCGATAGTCGACCATGCGATTGAGGTCGCCGGGCTGACCCGAACAGTGCAGTCGTTCGGCGAGGTCGTCAGCGCCGGACCGCGGATGAGCGTTCTGCTCACCTATTACCGCAACAATGTCGCTCATCTATTCGCATTGCCTTCGCTGCTCGCTCGACTCATTCGTCTGTCAGACTCTGCAACCCGCGCAACTATCCGCAACCGATGTCATCTGCTGTACCCGTTTGTTCGCGCGGAATTCCATCTGCACTGGCCCATCGCCACACTTGATGCACAGATCACCCGATATCTCGATGGTATCGCGCGACTCGACCTTATCAGCGACAGTGCGAGCAACGATGATGAAAAACTGATGCCGGCGCCCCAGGCCAGCGCACAGCACGGCCGTCTGTACTACCTTGGAGAGATCACGGGGCCCACTGTCGAGCGATTCTTCATCGTCCTCGCGCTGCTCGATGGCCATAGTTTCGCGAGCCTTAAAAACCTGGAGGCGGCCGCATCGGGGATCGCTGAACGGCTGTCCTCGCACTACCGCATAAACTCACCAGAGTTCTTTGACCACACACTCTTCGGCAGCTTCAGCAACGAGCTAAAGGAACTGGGCTATTTCACGGTCACCGGCGGCACGTCGATGGCAACACCGAACCTCTCAAACCTGCGTCAGGCTTGTGAAGGCGCGCTCGACGCCGAGGTTCGCTACAACGTCCTGCACGCCGTTGCACGCTATCGTGAGACCGCTGCGGAGAGCACCACGACGTAGTCCGTTGTCTTGCCCCTCACGACGAAGTCCGGTTCGATCCCCGATATCCGCGCGCCGCGTGGCCGCTTAACCACGATCCGTCGGCATCCCGTCGCAACCGCCGATCCTAACAAACCGAACACATCTTCGTCCGTCCCAACGAGCGTATGCAGCAACTGCATCTCTCTTTTGACGAGCGCTGACTTATCACGCGGTGGAAACATCGGATCGATGTAGATGACGTCAGGCGGCGTCTCCAGTGCGGCGAGAACGGACTCGGCCTCACCGCTAACAAGCGTCATGCGCGCGATCGCATCGGCAAGATCGGGGACAGCCTTCGCTCGCTCGACGGCGCTCTCAAGCATTTGCGAAAGGACGGCTGATCGTTCAATCATCGTGACCACACAGCCGAGACTCGCAAGCACCAGCGCATCACGCCCAAGACCCGCAGTGCAGTCGATGACCGACAGCGTCTTTCCCGGCTTGATCCCAACCGCACGAGGGAGTGCCTGCCTACGCCCGATCGTTCGTCGTCTTTGACGCATCCGCCCGTCAGTAAAATCGATCGTGAGCGGTGCAAGCGCAGACCCCGACTGTCGCACGGAGAATCCGCCCGGGCCCACTTGCCCAATGAAGCCGTCAACATCCGGAGTCTCGCGTGCGAGCCGGATCGCATCGGCGGCAAACGCCGGGTCTGTCGCATCTACGTGCACGGGACTTCGTCCCCGCGTCGACTCACTCGCCTTGCCTCTCGGCGATCGTCCTCGCGACCACCTCGCGCAGGTAGACAGGGCGCGCGTTTTCGGCCACCACCGCAGCGCCCCTTGCGTAAGCGCGTTCACCCAATGCGATGAGGTCAGTACCCCTTGGTAACGTCTCGGCAAAACTCGCCGCGATGCGGACGTCGAGACTCGACGCGAGAAGTGCGCCGTGTTCACCCCAGCCGTCACCGGCACCTGTCCAGGCGATCGTCCGCGACAACTCGGCCGCGTCTGTCGGCGAGTGAATCAACTCGGGTATCACGGGTTCCGCACAGCCCTCGCTGATGTGGAACGCTCCCATAAAGAACTCATCGGCACGTGCGTGGAGCGCCGAGACGATGTCGACTGACCCGGACTCCCTGAAGGTGCCCTGAGCGATAGCCGCCAGACTCGATACCGGAACCACGGGAATGTCGAGTCCAAAACCCAGACCCTGAACAACGCCCACGGCAATGCGTACACCGGTGAATGAACCGGGACCCTGGCCAAAGATAATCGCGTCCAGTTCCGAAAGTCCGATTCCAGCGCTTTGCATCAGGTCGATCAGGCGGCCCAGCACTTCCTGACTGTGCCTGCGCTCAAGCACCGCAAACGATTCTTCGATGTGACCGGATCTGGAGACCGCAAGCGCGCACGCCCGAGACGAGGTATCAATCGCGAGCAGGTTCATCGGCAACCTTGCCTTTGCTGCATTCCCCCGCACCCGACCGCCATGCCCTCAATCTCCACTCAATACCCCCGCGTTTCACTACGATTGTTTATCGACACCAGACGTTCAATCGCTACAAGCGGTAGCCCTGTTTGTGGCATCACCGGCAAAGACGCCAGTATTGCGGCGCCATAGCTGCGCGTCGCGACCCGCGGGTCGCCCAGCACAAAGACGCCCTCGTCCGATTCATCGCGGATCAGACGGCCGAACGCCTGCTTCAGACCGATCGTGGCGCGCGGTATCAGATAGTCATCAAACGGATTTTCGCCCTCCGCCGACAGAGTATCCATCGCAGATCGGGTCATCGGGTCCGTCGGGCTTGGGAACGGTAACTTGTCGATTACGACGCAGGTGAGTCCGGCGCCGCGAACATCCACGCCCTCCCAGAAGCCTTGAGTAGCCAGCAGAATAGAGCCGCTCGTTCTGTGGAAGCGCGACAAAAGCTCCCGCCTCGGCAGACTTCCCTGCACGATAATGGTGAGTTCGCGCTCACGGCGCATCAACATTGCCGCGCGATTGAGGGCACGAAAACTCGTAAAGAAGAAGAAGGTTCGCCCCCGGTTTGCCTGCAGCAAAGGCAGCACTGAATTGACCAGCGCATCGGTATGCTCGTCATCACCGGGGTCAGGAAGCCCCTCAGGAAGAAAGAGCAGCGCCTGTCGTTCGAAATCGAACGAGTCGTCTAGCAATAGTCCGGGCAACTCAGCGGGAGTAAGACCGATCTCGCGACGAAACCAGCCGAAGTCCCCGGCGGGATCAAGCGTCACCGACAACGTCGCCGACGTAAAGATCCAACTCGCCGGGTCATTCGCCACATGTTTGCCGAGCGTTGACCGATGATCATCGGAGGCACGGTGCAGATCAAAGCCCCGCTCATCCGCCGCCCACCGGATCGCTGAGCGGTCTTCCGTTAGGACCACAAAGCTGTCACTCAGATGAACTGCCTGCTGATAGCATCGCAGCAATTCATCGCTACGATGACGCGGAGTCTGCAGCGCTTCGACCAGTTCCGAGCACGCGTCATCCATACGCTCGATCGCGTCGTCGCCCGGAACCGCCTGATTGGTAGATCGTATAATCCTCTCCAGGTCGCGCGCGGCACCGATCAGTCCTTGCAACGCAACCTTTACGGCTCTCAGTTCCGCACCAAACCGCGCCGACGCATGTTCGATATCACGCACGAGGCCCCGCAATTCGCGACCGGACCAGGTGTCGCCGAGGAATTGGGCAGCAGCCAAAGGAAACTGATGCGCCTCGTCGACGAGCACGACGTCTGGCTGGGGCAGCAACTTTGCCGATGGTGCCGCCTTCATATCAAGTAGCAGCAGGTGATGATTCGCGACGACAAGCTGCGCCTGACTGGCTCTCCCTCGCGCGAGGAATAGCGGACACTCGTGAAAGTGCACGCAGGCTCTCCCACTACAATTGGCATCAGTACTCGTGACGTGGCGCCTGACGGGGCTCGCTTCCGGAATGTCGCGCAATTCGCTCAGATCGCCAGTGCGGGTCTGGCGGGCCCAGCCCTGGACCCGCACGAGTTCGTCCATCTCGCGCGCAGGCCGTCTCGTCGCCCGGGCCGCCCGCAGATTACGTGGGCACAAATAGTTCGAACGACCCTTCAGGAGGGCGACCCGCGTGTGCATGCCACTCGCCTTCAGTGCGAGTGGAAGGTCACGATGGAACAACTGTTCCTGCAAGGTTCGCGTGCCTGTGCTGACCACAACGCGCTTGGCCGACATCAAAAGTGGTATGAGGTAGCCGATCGTCTTGCCGAGGCCGGTTGAGGCTTCGACGACGAGAGAGCGGTCATCATCAATCGCATCCCTGATGGCACGGGCATAGGCTAGCTGACCGGACCGCGGCGCGTAGCCCGGCACCAACGCCGCCAGCCGGCCACGCGACGAAAAAATGTCGTCCAGAGTCTCGATAACCAGGCACACTCCTCTCACTCCAGAGACGCTCGCGGATCGACATTGTCATCGCATCAAGCCGCCGGCGCAACGCGTCACGACGTGTCTCTCACGTATGACCAAGGCTCCTTAGTTCTCGGCAGTAATGCGTAGTGCCGCCGGAACTCGCTAAACTGTGCCCACGATGAACGCAGCTCGAAAGTAGCCTGCATGGGCTGATCACGGATTGCTTCCGTGATTCGAAATTATAAAGTCGTCAATTGTCGTGAGTGGGTGAAGGCCCGCGACGTATGATTAGTGTGTTCCTGTCCCAGAACTCCGTTCTAGGGCCGGCACTGGCGAGCGGTGCAGGGATGCACCATCCATTTTCTGCAGGCCTTTTTTCTGCAAGATCATGCGAGGTTTGCTTGCAAAACGACTCCCAAGAATTGTCGGGATGACAATTTTGGGACAGAAACTAGTTCAGGACAATACCCTCGTCAATGTAATGCAAGTCAATGCAAGGGGATTCCAACGTTGGGGCTGTAGATGGTCGATGAGCGCCTGAGTACACATGAGATTCCTACGGGCATCATCCTGGCCGGGGGCAAAGGCACCCGCGTAGGTGGTGCGGACAAGGGGCTTTTGCACTACTGCGGCCGGCCCCTCATTCACCACATGCTCGACATACTGAATCCGGTCACGAACAACATCGTTGTGAATTGCAATCGCAGCGACACTGAGTACGCACGCTTGGGTTACCCGGTCGTGTCAGACGCGACGCAAGACTTCGACGGTCCACTCGCAGGTATCGTGGCCGCGGGTCAAGTGTCGAATTCTGCGATGCTTTGCGTTGTACCGTGCGATACGCCGCACCTGTCTTCGACGGTTCTGTCACACCTTGTCGTCGAACTACGGCACTGTGACGCCGTCTATGCACACGACGGTCAACGCCCGCAACCTCTCGTCTGTGCACTCCGACGCTCCTGTCTGCCATCGATGGCGGACTATCTGCATGCAGGGGGACGCTCTGCAATCGGTTGGTTTCAACACGTCCGAGGCCGGGAGGTGAGGTTCTCTAACCCACAACAATTTATAAACATCAATCAGCTTGATCAGCTGGATGACTCGAACAACAATCACCTTCGGACGTGATCAGTGAGTCATTGCCGCCGTGTCCAGCAAGACTTCCAATCCGCGCGCACTCACATCAACCGGCCTTCGAAGCAAGCTGGTAAGTACGGTTTGTAAACGAACGTTCTTCAAACGCCGAGAGGGGCGGCGCACCGAACCAAGCCAGGGACGAGTCGGTGAGACTTACCGAACGGTCGCTCTAGCTCTCTCCCAAGGTTAGTTCCTGTCCCAGAACGGAGTTCTGGGACAGGAACTAACTACAGTCCTAACTACGAACCAGTCCTAACTACGAACCGCCCCGGCAGATAAAGGAGCGCGCTAGAGACGCTTCGCCTTGGATTTAGCCGCCTTTTTCACGGCTTTTTTGACAACCTTCTTTGCAGTTTTCTTCACGGCCCTCTTCGCAGCTTTTTTGACCGCCGGCTTTTTCTTCGCAACTTTTGACTTCGTCGCAGCTACCTTTTTCTTCGCTACGGTCTTCTTCGCGGGCGTCTTCTTCTTAGCTGCCGGCTTCTTCTTGGCTACTGCCTTCTTAGCCTTCTTTGGAGCAGCCTTCTTCTTCGCGACCGCCTTCTTTGTTACGGCCTTCTTTGCTACCTTTTTGGCGGCCTTCTTTGCTACCTTCTTCTTGGCAACCTTCTTGGCAGCCGTCTTGCGAACCGCAGCCTTGGTCTTAGCTACCGCTTTTTTGGCAGCAGTCTTTGCCTTTTTTGCTACAACAACCTTTTTGGTCGTCTTGCGTTTTGCTGCGGTCTTTTTTGCTGATTTCTTAGCAACCAATTTTGCTACTCCTGTTCAAATTTATTGAAGTCGACCCGGGGTCGTCACAATTGCTTCTAACATCCATGCGCTTCCACCCACATCTCACTGCCCCCTCCCGTCCCTGTCCAACTGCTCCGTTGGCGCTGCCCCCTTGTCTCATCGACACCAGGTTGCGCACACCAGCAATGGTGACGCATGTGCATTGCCTTGAAGTACATTGCCTTGAAGTGGATAGAGAGTTGATATCCAACCCATTACAAGCAACCGGATCGCCCTGACGAGTAACCACAGTCGCAGCGCTTCGCTGCAGTAAACCGGTTTAAAGCACTGCTGCGAATAATTGGCTGGATGATACTAGCGAACCTGCGAATGTTTCGGCCTGTTATCACTACAATTGCATTGCCGACCCTTCGTCGCTCAACCTGACCCCACAAAATTCCTGTCTAGCAAACGACTCGACAACGACTCGCGGAGTTTAGACCAAAGAACTTAGAGATTGCGAACTTTTCTCACATTTTCTGGTGATTTTTCAGTGATTTAAGTGCGGTTTCTTATAGTCGATGCAAGCCGCATTGATAGTCGGTGTAAGCACATTCATCCTCGGTGTACGCCGCATTCATCGTCGACGCTGCATCGGCATGAATCTGCGCCGGGTCAAAAAAACCCGCGAGTTTCACCTGTCAGAAGTTCTGCCATGACAATCCATGACCTCGGTGTCGTGGTGAAAACCAGAAGGCCCACCCAGTTGCGGCTAACGTATTGTCTCGCGTAAGAGCGCACCTCCTCGCCTAACAGTCTTGCCGGGGCCGATTTCGGGAGCAGGAATTGCCTTTAGGACTCAGGCCAGAAGCGCGAAGATCGCGGTGCGGATATCTTCTGTCGAACCACTGCCATTGACTGTGTTGTAACGAACATTGCCGTCTTTGGCCTTTGCGCGATAGTAGCTCACGAGTGGCTCGGTTTGACGCAGGTAAACACGCAAGCGTTCCGCTACAGTCTCGGGCTTGTCATCGTCACGCTGTATGAGCGGTTCACCTGACACGTCATCAAAACCCGGCTTTTCTGGCGGATTGTGCTCCACGTGATAAACACGGCCGGACTCAAGGTGTACACGGCGACCCGAGAGCCGCACGATGATCTCGTCGTCGGGGACCGCGATCTCCACGACGTGATCGATGTCCACGCCCTGCTGATCCAGTGCGTCCGCCTGAGGAATCGTTCTCGGAAAGCCGTCGAAAAGATAGCCCGACTCACAGTCGGGACGCTGCAACCGTTCATTCACAAGATCAAGGATGATCTCGTCCGTCACCAGCGACCCCGCATCCATCACACTCTTGACGCGCTTGCCGAGTTCGGAGCCTGCCGCAACGGCTTCACGCAACATGTCGCCCGTCGAAATCTGAGGGATCGCGAATCTCTCAACCAGGAACTGCGCCTGGGTACCCTTGCCAACACCTGGCGCGCCTAACAGAATTACTTTCACTCGAAGACCTCACTTGCGTTTGATGACAGGATGACTGCGCTCATCGCGCGGTTCGCAATTGCCTGCGACCCATGGCAGCACCTACGGTTGCCCGACTGCCCGTTGTTGCGGTAACCCGACAGGACGAAGCGCGCGATCATACCAAATTGTAGGCTATGCACGGCTTGTCCACGGCGCAGCAACGAGAGAAAAATCACGGCATGCTGAAGATGAACCTGGTCAGATGCGCCAACATTCCTCATCGACCAACCACGCCCACATCCACATCCGGACGGGACAACCACTAGCCGTTAATGCGGTGTGCAGTGAGCACGTTGGACACCCGTGCCATCCGATCGAGTGTCCGCAGCAGTCGATTCAAGCCAACAACTTCGATTGTCATACGGATCACAACCTTCGTCTGCTGCTCCTCTACATCCACAGAACGCACATTCGTGTTCTCGCTTAGCAGCGTGCCGCAGAGGTCATACAGCAGGCCCTGCCGGTCCACCGCGGTGACCGCAATGTTGACCGGGAAGGTCCGCTGAATGGTACCGCGCCACGATAGCTTGATGGGCGAGGCATTGAATTCCTCAAGCATGCCTTGCAAGCAATCCTGGCGATGTATGGCGACAATATCGGCTGATCCAAGCGCACCGGCGATCGAATCACCTGGCACCGGCTGACAGCATGATGATATCTCGTAGTTCAAATCCCCCAGGCCGACGATCGCGGCGTCAGCGTCCGTTGCGTCTTCAATCAGCGGCAGGCTGAGCTGTTCGCCGAAGGATGCAACGCCTGCGTTCAGCACGGCATCGACGACATCACCTACGTCACGATCCCCAGAGCCCACCGATGCGAACATGTCATCGAGCGTTTCAAAATCGGTCTCAATGAGCACGTCGCCGAAGTCAACCTGGCCGATGCCGAGATGAGATAACTGGACGAGCAGCACTTTCTTGCCTTCCGCGATATTCTTCTCACGTGCCCGGCGCCCCAGCCACGCCCGGATCTGCGCACGGGCGCGGGATGTGATCGCGTAGCCGAGATGTGGATAGAGCCACTCACGACGGGGTTCTTCTTCCTCACCAACGACGATCTCGACTTTGTCACCGGTTGCCAGGGCGGTGTGAAGTGGTACTACGCGTCCGTTAACCTTGGCCCCGCGGCACTTGTGCCCAACCTGCGTATGAACACGGTAGGCAAAATCGACGGGTGTCGCGCCAACGGTCATGTCAACGACATGACCATCCGGCGTGAATACATAAATCCGGTCAGCACCGGCCTCATTTAAAAACTCGCCAGTAACGTCGGTGTCATCGCCAACCTCGGCCTGCCAGTCAAGTACCTGACGCAACCAATGAAGCTTGCGTTCAAGTGCTTCGGGTTCCTCTTCTTCGCCGGATTCAACTTTTTTGTAGCGCCAATGGGAGCACACGCCGAGCTCCGCTTCCTCGTGCATCTCGTGCGTTCGAATCTGCACTTCCAGCGCCTTTCCCTCAGGACCGACTACGGCCGTGTGCAGCGAGCGATAGCCATTGTCCTTGGGCGCTGCGATGTAATCGTCGAACTCCTTGGGCACATTGCGCCACAACTGGTGCACCACACCCATAACGACGTAACAGTCGCGCGGTTCTGAAACGAGGATGCGCACGGCGCGCACGTCATAGACCTCCGAGAAGGGAATCCCCTTCTCTCGCATCTTCCGCCATATGCTGAAGATGTGCTTTGCACGCCCCTCGATCGTCGACTCAATCTTGAGAAACCTAAGCTGCTTACGCAGTTCAATGATGACCCGGTGGATGTACTCCTCGCGCGCCATTCGCTTCTCATCCAGCATCGCAGCGATGCGCTGGTACGCAACCGGCTCGATGTACCGAAACGAGATGTCTTCGAGCTCCCACTTGAGGTAACCGATGCCAAGCCGGTGCGCCAGAGGGGCGTAAATCTCGACGATTTCTCGCGCCAGTCGCACCCGCTTCTCCGGCGTTCCGCGTGCGATCTCGCGTAGGGCGCAGGTTCTGTCCGCCAGCTTCAACAACGCAACTCTGACGTCATCGACCAGTGTGACGAGCATTCGACGCGCCTGCTCTTTCTGATCCTGAGTCTGGCCCAATACGCGCTCGCTTGCGGCGAACTGGATGTTACTGATCGCGGCCATCTTTAAAACACCGTCGATCAGCGTCGCGACCTGGCCACCAAACTGCTTGCGAATGTGGTTGAGCGTTAGTTGATTCTCGCGCACTGCGCGATAAACGATGCCTGCGACGATACCGTCTTCATCAACGCCGAGTTCGTCCAGAATCTGGGCCATGTCGAGGCCAATCCTGAAGCTGCTGTGGCCCTCGGCCCAGATCGTGTTGCTGGCGATCGCGCGCTCTTCAGCACGCTCACTCAGTTCACAGGCGGATTGCAGTCGGGGCCCATCGAACCCCGGATTTCGCAGCACCAGCTGGTTGACCCACATGGAAAGGTCGACGCTGCCGTCAGTCGAAAGCGGTTGTTCTGCGCGTACTTTGACCATACGTTGACTACCGTTTGTTGCAGAGCGCGCCAGCGCTCGTCAAAACCGCCGATGCTTCACCAAAAGAGCCGGGGTCCGAGTGCGTGTAGCACAGGGCGATCTACACCTCGATGTTTGACTCACGCACGTTCATTGCGTTCGCTCGAAGACGGAAATCGATTCCATGTGCGCGGTATGCGGAAACATATCGACCACACCGGCGCATTCATATCGGAATCCCATCGACACCAGCTGACTCGCGTCCGCGGCAAGCGACACCGGATTGCACGAAACATAAACGATGCGTTCGATGCCGCCATGAACCAACCCGTCGATTGCTGCCCCGGCCCCTGCCCGGGCCGGGTCAAGCAGAACTTTGTTGCATGCGTCGATCGATCCCGCACGAGGCTGCGTGAGATCCGCGACTTCGAATCGTGCATTGTTGGCATCGTTTCGCGCCGCGTTTTCCCGTGCGCGCGCAACGCTGCCCGGTGCGACCTCAAGGCCGAGCACGTGCGCGCAGTGACGCGCAACAGGCAGGCTAAAATTACCGATCCCACAGAATAGATCAGCAACGCGGTCAACGTCCTGCAGCCGAAGCTGCTCGACCGCTAACGCAACCAACTGCCTGTTGACCGACTGATTGACCTGCGTGAAGTCCATCGGGTGAAAACTGAACTGAAAACCAGACACCGCATAGTGCAGTCGATCGGTACCCTTCTCCGGGAAGATCCTTGTTACCGTATCGATGCCCCCGGACTGCAGATAAATCTGGAATTCGTGGTGCAAACCGAACGCCGTCAAAGCAGCCACATCAGCGTCCTCAAGCGGCTGCAAATGGCGGAAGACCAGCGCGGCAGCGTCATCGCCCACAGCGACTTCAATCTGGGGAATGGAAGCGTGTGCGCTCATGCCGGTCAGGAGTTCTGACAGGGCCGGCAGCACCTCTGCGATTGCCGGCGACAAGACATCGCAGCCGTCGTTGTCGACGATGAACGGATACATTTTTTCCCTGAAGCCGACGAGAACCCGCCCCAGCTTCTCAACGTATTTAACACCCAGTCTCGCCTTGGAGCGATAGCCCCAACGGTCTGCTGAAAGCGGGGGCAGCCAGGCATCAGGCTGAGCCTCACCCAGACACGACTGCAGAGTTTGGGCGCGAAGCGCCAACTGACCTGTCGCGCTCAGATGTTGCAGACTGCATCCACCGCAAATGCTCGCGACGGGACAGCGCGGATCCTCACGATCAGCAGACGGGTCGGTTATCGACTCAGCCCGACTGAACAGCACCCGCTTCTTCTTCTTAAGTGGTCTCGCCTCCACCGTTTCACCCGGCAGCGCCCCATAGACAGCGACAGCCCGGCCGTCGAGTTCCGCACTGCCGTAGCCGTCCGCATGCAGATCGGTGATTTGAAGGCGCATCAAACGGCCCCGTTAAACGGGGGAGAACACACCCGTTGAGAGATAACGATCACCCCGGTCACAGATAATTGCAACAATCGTGGCGTCTGTAACTTCGGCCGACACCTCCAGCGCCGCCGCAACCGCACCGCCCGATGACACGCCACAGAATATACCTTCTTTCCTTGCGAGATCGCGCATGGTTTCTTCAGCGACCTGCTGATCCAAGTCGATGATGCGATCGACCCGGCGGCGGTCGAAAATGCGTGGCAAATACGCCTCCGGCCAACGTCTGATGCCGGGAATCTTGGAACCATCGGTCGGCTGCAGGCCGATGATTTCGATCGCCGGGTTTACCGACTTGAAGAAACGGGACGCACCCATAATCGTGCCTGTCGTCCCCATGGAACTAACAAAATGCGTTACGTCGCCGCCCGTTTGTTCCCAGATTTCAGGGCCGGTGCTGCTGTGGTGAGCGAGCGGGTTATCCGGGTTTGCAAACTGATCGAGAACAATACCTTCCCCCGCGTCCGCCATCTCGACGGCGAGGTCACGCGCGCGCTCCATTCCCTCTTCTTCCGTCACGGTCACGAGTTCAGCGCCGTAGGCTGTCATCGCTGATTTGCGTTCTTCGCTCATGTGCGCAGGCATAATCAGGATCATCCGATAGCCCTTGATCGCCGCCGCCATCGCAAGCGCAATGCCAGTGTTGCCACTTGTCGCCTCGATCAGCGTGTCTCCAGGCTTGATCGCCCCACGCGTCTGGGCTTCGTTGATCATGCTCATCGCCGGCCGATCCTTAACCGACCCGGCAGGATTGTTGCCTTCCAGTTTTACCAGGATCGTGTTCGAGGTCGCCCCGGGCAGTCGCTGGAGACGCACGAGCGGCGTATTACAGATGCATGATTCGATGGTCGGGTAACTCATGGCGGGGGTCAACCGGAGTGGTCGTAGGAGAATGTAAACGGGTCATATAATATCAGGAAGCGCCCTATTTTGTGGAATACCGTTCCGTGTGGATACCCCTTCTGACCCGCTTCTTGTGAGCCTCGCCCGTTCGGCTCTGCAGTCCGTCATCGGCTTTACGAACGTGATCGAGTCGCCGTATTCAAGCAAGCTCAAACAGTCTTCGCGGTCCCTTGAGTTCTTGTTCGCACTAATCACAAGCAATCCGCTGCCACCTAACCAGAGCGTGTTCGACTTTCGACAAGCGGTCGATGAAGTCCTGCTGATGCTAAAACCCCTCGCCGACAGACACGAAGTGGCGGTGCTTCCTTTCTATCAGCCCGAGTGTCCCACCCTGATCGAGCAGGACGAATACCGACTGAAGTTATTGCTGTTCTACGAGGTTGAACGCCGCATACGTCAGACCCATGAGCCGTCAGAGATCATCGAATTTGACCTCGACAGGCCGTCTGAGCAGATTCTCATGCACGGCCAGGCCGATCTGGCTGGCACCGATCTCGGCGAGATCAATGGTGCGCATCATGCCGATGGAATTCTGATTCCACGGTTGCCCGAAACACCCGACGCCCCTCCGAGGTTTTCGGCAAGGGCGCTCATCATCGATGATGAGTTTGAATGGACGACGAGCCTGTCGTTGCGGCTACTTCACCTGGGCCTGACAACCGAGTGTGAACGGCACTGGAACGACCAGCCCTGCGATCTGATCTTCACCCGGTCAGGCAGTATCACGACCGCCAAGCCGATCGTGGTCGTTGACGGCTATGCCCGGGCCGAAGGCCACGCGCTCTTTTCGCCGCTGCAGCAGGACGAGTTGGTGCAAACACTGCAGTCCATTCTTGGCGCTGTGCCAACACAGAAACGCGTGCTGGCGATCGACGACAACGCAATCAACCTGAAACTGTTGGCCATACAACTGGAACAACTGGGATGCTACGTCACGCGTGTGTCATCTGGCCTCGCGGGCGTCAACCTCGCGATTACCGAACAGTTTGATGCTGTGCTGACCGACCTGCAAATGGATCAAGTCGACGGCTTTGAGACCTGTCGTCGCATTCGTGCCAACGGCCAGCAAATGCCAGTCATCGCGGTGACCGCCCACCTCGGACGCGGCGAACGGGCAAGACTCGACACCATCGGCTTCACTGGCTGCCTGATCAAGCCGGTGTCCACCACAGACCTCGCACAAGCACTGGGTCTGGTGCCACCCGAAGTGCAAGGAAGTCGGGTGGCAGGGGAACCAGCCCTGCCCGACGGACTCTTTAATGCAGATCTCTCGGTCAGACTCGCCAATCATCGACCTGAACTCGCAAGCGAATTGCTGAAAGTCCTGATAAGCAATCTGCCGGGTGATCATGCTGACATTGAACGCGCGTTCTCAGGCGGCGATAAGGTGACACTCAAACAAGCCGTACATCGTCTGAGCGGCGCAGTGAGATACTCCGGGGTTCCACGGCTAACCTCGGCCCTCGAGCAGGTTCAGCTTGCTCTCGACGGGGACGGGTTGTCCCTTGGTTCCTCCATGGCACGACTCAAAGTCGAAGTGACCGAACTGACGCGATGGTATGAGAACAATGGCTCGCCATTCGATGACGATTGATCTCGCGCGGGCTACTGTTCGAGAACGACGAATGCGACGGCGTACTCCCTTTCATCTGAAATCGTCAGCCAGGCACTCGTTACGCCGAGTTCGCGCGCCCGTGCGCCGGCGTTGCCTTCCAACTTCAAGCTAGGCGCACCTTTGCTGTCATGGCGGACATTGATTTGACGGAATCCAACACCCATGGCCATGCCCGTACCCAGTGCTTTCGAGGCCGCTTCTTTTGCACAAAAACGTTTCGCAAGAAACCGCTCCTTAGCCGCGCTCTGTTCGTACTCTTTAAGCTCATCACGCGAAAGAATGCGACGGGCGAAGGCGTTCTCCCACCGCTGCACTGCCTTGGCTATGCGGGCGACCTCGACGAGGTCCGTGCCGATGCCAACGATCATCCCGACGCCTTCTGCACATTCCGCACACGACGCATCAGCGCCCGACTGTGCAGCGGCTTATCACCCAGTCGGTGCGAGAGCGCCAGTCGTAGGATCTCCCGCGCTGATATCAGAACAGCGGTCTGCTCGTAGTCGTCCGCCGCGATTGCGAGCAAATGCGCGCCAGGAATCCCCTCTTGCGCCGGCATGAATCCTTCACCGTCTTCCAGTCGATAGTGACGATCCGGCGCAATCGCCGCTCCGGTTCGCAATTCGCGGGCAAGCGTCAGACCGTAGCCCAATTCGCTGAGCAACCCGATCTCAAACCGGCGCAGATCTGCCTCCGATGCACCCGCCTCGAGTTGCGCCATTAACAATGCGTAGGCCGCAAACGTCTTCGGCACGGGTTCGAACTTGCCGACGAGACGCACCAGCAATTCGTTAATGTACATCCCGGTGATCAGCGCCTCACCGGTAAGCGTGAGCGGGCGCGATGGAAACTCGATCTGCCGCAAGGACTTCAGCTCAGAGCGGCCCGCCCAGGCGACAAGCGCGGGCACGAACGGTTGTAGAAGACCACGATGTCGTGGCTTGCTACCACGGGCCCCTCGAATAACGACGCTGAGGCGACCCGCGTCCGCTGTCAGGAATTCGGCGATAACGCTGGTGTCACGGTAGGGTCGCGAATGCAGGATGAACGCGGGCGTGAGAGGGCTTAACTGCCGACCATCAGGCATCGTCGTAACCAAGAGACCGCAGGGCCCGCTCGTCATCCGACCAGCCGGACTTGACCTTGACCCACAGCTTCAACATGACCTTCGTGCCCAGAAGTTTCTCCATGTCGACCCGCGCGTCGGTGCCAACGTCGCGAATACGCTGGCCACCCTTGCCGAGAACAATGCCGCGCTGGCTCACCTTCTCAACGAGGATCGCCGCGTCAATATGCACAATGTCTTCTTCGCGCTTGAACGACTCAATCTGGATCGTCAGTTCATATGGCAATTCCTGGCCAAGGCGCCGCATCAGCTTCTCGCGAATCATCTCCGAAACAAGGAAACGTTCGCTGCGATCCGTCAGTTGATCGACCGGAAAGTAAAAGGGGCTCTCCGGCATATGCGATTGGATCAACCGGATAAGATCGTCGACCTGTTGTCCGCCCAGCGCAGATACAGGGACAACCTCAAGGCCGGGGCATCGCTCTGCCAGCGACGAAATAACTGGCAGCATGGTGGCCTTGTCCTTCAATAGGTCTACCTTGTTGATCACCACGATCTTGTGATTCGGACAGCGTTCAAGGGCCTCGAAGGCCAGTTCATCATTGTGATTCCACGCGGTGCGATCGACCAGCATCACGGCGACGTCAACATCCCTGACCGCTGCATTGGCCGTCCGGTTCATATACCGGTTGAGCGCCCTTTTCTCGGCACGGTGCAAGCCAGGCGTGTCAACAAACAGCGTCTGTACCTCACCATCGGTGTGAATACCGACCAACTGATGCCGGGTCGTTTGCGGCTTTCGGGACGTGATGGCCACCTTCTCGCCAAGCATCCGATTGAGCAAGGTCGACTTGCCCACATTCGGTCTTCCAATCAACGCCGCATAGCCACATCGAGTCATCGATCTGTCATCCTTTCGCCGTCATTGCTGGAGGGCATTCACAGAGGTCATTGCTGGAGGTCATTGCTGGAGGTCATTGCTGGAGGTCATTGCTGGAGGTCATTGC
>Ga0114999_10001551_pt1 | contig 31748 bp, 27 predicted proteins | sample ArcticOcean_MG_C_3_FD_89820 | JGI IMG/M metagenome (GOLD analysis project Ga0114999, IMG submission 89820) | Marine microbial communities from western Arctic Ocean - ArcticOcean_MG_CB8_126 | ecosystem: Environmental > Aquatic > Marine > Oceanic | place: Arctic Ocean: Canada Basin | collected...
ATGTCGAGGGTGAGGATCGACGATTCATCTCCGCCATGGGGGCCAATGATGCGCCGTGGCCGGTGACGATCGATAGCGAGTCACTGGTCGGAGCAGAGGTGGTTTCCCTGCACGCTTTTGGCCTGGCCAGGAGGCCCGATGTCGAGGACGCTTGTCGCATCTTTCAAGCCGGACGGGACGCTGGTGCTCTCACCTTGCTCGATGTGATCGTGATTCCGGGAGAGGACTTGCTGCCACAACTGAAGCCACTGCTGCCACTGGTCGATGGCTTCTTCCCCAATCAAGATGAAGCGGAGCGATTGACCGGTCTGAAGGATCCAGTGGAGGCGGCAGCACTGCTCCGGAAATTGGGAGCTCGGTGGGTAGTAGTGACCTGTGGAGATCGAGGCCTGGTGTGGGATTCGATCGAAGGAAGAGGGTCGCTGGATGCCATGGCTGTACCCGCGATCGATGCTACAGGTTGTGGAGATGCATTCTCCGCCGGTTACATCGACGCCCATCTGAAGGGCTGTGACCCGCTGGAAAAAATGGTCCGCGGCTCGGTCATGGGTGCCGCTGCGGCGACTGCCGCTGGAGCCATCGATGGCCTTCCTTCTCGCGCAGCCTTCGATGCACTCCATTCCACCTGGACTCCAACCTCGATCATCTCCTGAGCGGCGATCCGGCAATTCCTACCGATCTCCATCCCTCTCAATTTTGCGACTGAGCACCTTTCGGAGTGCCCGCAATTCGTGTGCCCGGAATCAGTCGATTCGGGCCCTCCGGGGGGAGACTGAATCTCCAGAATAGGGGATTCTTCTATCGCCGGAGTTGACACCCCGGCCAGTGCTCTCGGACTGGATGTCAGTCGCTAGATGCATCGATCCTCCCGAAGAGATGGAAATCTCGTGGGGCTGGGGAGATGGGTCGTCGACCTGAAATGTCGGCATGAGTTGTCGGCATGAGTTGTCGGCATGAGTTGTCGGCATGAGTTGTCGGCATGAGTTGTCGGAATGACAGACGCAACAGTCGCTTGAGAGTACCCACTCTTCGCAGGAGCGAAGTCACCAGTGGAAACTGAGAGGTGTCATTGAAGGAGAACGATCGTGTCCTTTGAAGAAGAGAACCAGAAGCCCTTTGCGGAGCCGTCCGCAGAACTCTCCCCACCACTTCTGGGCGAGATCTCGAAGGAGCCGGGGAGTCCCCAGGTCAAGTGGACTGGCGACCGGCCAAGGCTGTTCCATCTGTCGATGTTGCTGATTCCATTGATATGGATGAGTGGCATCTGGTTGCTGGCCGCAGACCAACAGGGCCCCCATCTGCGTCCTCTGGACATGCCATCCGGAGGTGGTGGGGCCGGCGATGCGGATGAAGACGCCCCGGAAACGATCGTCTTCTACGGCATGGACTACGAGGGAGATGCCTTCTTCTGGTGTCTCGACAAGTCCGGTTCGATGGACTGGGGTGGAGCCATCGATGATCTCAAGCAGGAGGTCAATTCGGCGATTCTTTCACTGAGTCCCGCTGCGGAGTTCAGTCTCGTGGCCTTCAGTTCCAACACCCTGGTCTGGTCTCCTACGCCGCAGTCCGCTCGTTTGGCAGAAAAGACGGCGGCTCTGTCGTGGGTCAATTCTCTGTTCGCAGAGGGGTGGACCTGCCTCGCTCCTGCAGCGGTTCAGACCCTCTCCATCTGTAATCAATCGAGCCACAGTTCGCGTCAGGTCATCATCCTCAGTGATGGAGCCCCCTTCTGTAATAATGTGGACACCTCGGCTCAGACCCTGTCGGAGATCTCCCAGGCGAACTGGCAACAGGTTCCGATTCACACCATCTTCATCGGCTCGGATACTGCGGGGATCGCCTTCATGCAGACGCTGGCGACGATGAACCAGGGTAGCTTTCACATCTGCGATAACTGATCTGTAGTTCCATTGCCGTCGGACTGGACCACCACTGCGGGCTGAGAGGGGAGATCCCCTTCTCAGCCCGCAGTTTTAATTCCACCGCGGTAATAGTTTCACGCAGTTTCAATTCTACGTGGAACGGTTGGCGGGTCGATTTTTACGATCCGCTCCCGTTCTTCTTCTCCAGTGAGATCTACTCGGTGGATCGATGGCCAGGATCGATGGCCAGGATCGGTCACCAGGAGCGGTCACCAGACGCTGTGGGCCTCCGCCAGGGCGCTGAAGGAGTCCGCTTCCTCGAAGCGACCTTGCTGCCGACAAGCGGACGCCAGGGCGTGGTAGGCGAGCGAGAGGCCCGGATGAGTGGGATCATCCACCAGCAGTTGCTGGATCCCTTGCTGCAACCAGAGTTCAGCCCCGTTCAGTAGTTCATTCTGACGTCGAGGATTGGAGGAGGGGGTTTCCTGGCGTCGGAGCTGTGCAGCAGCGAGGAATGAGTGGCCTCTTGCGAGGTGCTCCTTCCATTCCTCGCCGGGATGAGCCGACAACTGCTGAGAAAGAAACTCTCCCGTCATCAGGACGCAAAGTAGTCCGATCAGAACCATCAGCCGAGTGTGATGACGATCAAATTTTTCCTTGAACTGTGGATCCTGCTGATATCTTTTCACCACTTCGATCCTGTGATGAGGAGCCGGGTGTCTCCAGCCACGTCGCTTGGGGTTCATCGAGTGAATCTCGATCAGTCTGGTGAGTGTCCGACCGATACTCCCCGGGTTTTCAGTCAGCTCATCGCTGAAGATGTCCGCCTGGTGTTCCAGGTGCCTGCTGATCCGACCAAAGAAGATCCAGAAAGTCATGGTGATCAGAATGGAAATTGCAGGTATCGCAAAGCTGTCGATGGTGTCCAGTGAGGAAATCAACATGTAGTAGAAGCTGCCGGTGACTCCAAGCAAGTATAAGACATGGTGGAGACGTGCATGGGCGAGTTCATGGGCAAAAGCGGAGTCCACCTCATCGGCATCCATCACCTGGAGGAAATAATCTGTGATGAAGAACCTTCGGTGAAATGAAAACAAGCCGGCCACCATTGCCGTGGCCGTCGGCTGCCAACCGGTCCTCCAGATGTAGGGTTGGCGAAGGACCACGCCAGACTTCTTGGCCAGGTTCATCAAGCGGTCTCGCATCGCCCCCTCGGGCATCGGATGCGCATTGAGGGTCCAGGTCAGGAGTGCCGGTGCCAGCAGGAGGACCATGAGTATCATCAGGACCTCGATGGGGACAGGGATGTGCTGCTCCAGCCACACTCCATGATCGGGATTGACTCGTGTCCAGTCACCTATCGCATGGACGACAACCAGTGGAATCGCCAGGGTCAGGTGGCTGCGGATCTCTCCGAGAAACGCAGCCAGGAACAGCCGCGGCGAGCGACCGGCAAAGAACCAGAAACGCAGTGCGGCGCAGAGCCCGAAGGCCACCAGTAGTGGGAGAATGGTGATGGCTGCCGCCGCGGCGATCCCACTCACCGGCAGCAGGGATTCTGCTTGGTCATACCAGTGGGCTAGCCACAGCATCGTGGCCCATGTCAGCAGCAGAACTGGGGGTTGGATGCGAAGGTAGTATTGATAGTGTGAACCGGTGAAGTCCTGCTGGCCACGGACAGACTGCACCAGTTTCACCAGCATCAGATAGGCCAACAGCACCAGCGCAGGAGCCAAGATCAGGATCAGCAGGGGGATGAGAAGGTGACCCGGTGGAAACCAGCCCGCTGACCAATCGGGAGGAGCGGGAGTGAACACTTCAGCGGCGAGCCAGAGAAGAAGTGCGATAATCATGGTCCGAGTCGACTGAATGGTGCGGCACCCTTTCGAGGATCGCCGCACCTCTCAGGTCAGCGGCGTACTTGTGAGCGGATCAGGTACTTCATCACCTGGTCTTGATCTTCCTTTTCGATGTCAATGAATCGGAGGCCCAAGGTGCAGCGGTCACGGTTTTCCGGGATCTCTTCGATCCAAGCGACCTGGCACAACCCCTTGATCGCATGATCCAGCGAGGGCAGCAACAGATTTACCCCCAGGTGAATCTTGCCCATGAGGAGGGCGGGGATCCAGTTGTAACTGGGGATCTTGCCGTGAAGCATCAAGCCTCCTCCACCGATCTGCGAGGTCGATCCCTCGAAGACGGCTTCTTCGGAGATCTCGACCTCCTTGGAGAGGAACTTGTAACGGACCGGAATCTCGGTCGGGAGTTTCACGAACTCACGACGTTGGGAATAACTCTCGATGGCTGTGGTCAATGTATCCTCCTGGACTTGGATGGGGGAACGGCGCAACGGGTTCGGGTTCCCTTCCATCTTGAGGATAGGATGCGATTCGAGGATCGCCCACCTAGGGGCCGTGGCCAGCAACGGTCACCGGCGGCCAGAAGTCCCATCGGTGGCTTTGGAAGGGCTCTCAGGCGATTTTTCGGTCTGGGCCTCCTGGTTCTGGGCACCCGCCTTTCCGAGCCACTGGACGCGCCGCTCGACCTGCTCCTCGGTGGCTTCCGGATGGGGCTGTAGTTTCCAGCGATTTCGAGGTTCTTCACCGAACAGGACCTTCAGCGGAACCAACGCACCACGGCGAGACACGAGCAATGTCGCCTCGCTGGTGGGAAGATACTGGCGGCGAATCTGTTCCCAAGTGGAGGCACTCAAGCGGAACTGGTCGAGCCCGATCAATTCGTCTCCGGGATTGAGTCCGGCCAGATACGCGGGAGTCCCGCTGCGGACTCGGGTGACCGACCAGCGCCCACCCTTTTCTCCCGCTTCGATCCCGAGCCAACCCTTCGGAGGCTTCTTTTGCTCCTCTTCACTTTCAGGTTCGAAACGAAGCCCAAAGGTTTCCAGTGCCTCCTCATACTCCAGTTCATCGGTGCCGTCGATGAAGCGGTGGAACCAATCGGAGAGATCGATGCCCGCCACCTCCTCAAAGACTCCCCTCAACTGATCGTGGGTGTAACCCTTCTCGCCGGAGTATCGCTGGAAGGCGAGCCGCATCGCGTCATCGAGGGTGCGTTGGTGGAGGGTTGCAGTCCTGATCCTGGCATCGAGAAGCCAGGCGACCATCGCACCCTTGGTGTAGTAGGAGATCTGGCTGTTGACCGAGTTTTCATCGCGCTGGTAGTAACGGATCCAGGCATCGGTGCTGGCGCGTGACAGTGGGAGCACCAGCCTTCCGGGTGTCTTCTGGATATCCTTGATCTGCTTGGCGAGACCCTCGAGGTACTTCTTCTGATCGATCAGCCCCGCCCGAGCGATGAGTAGGTCATCGTAGTAACTGGTGAAACCCTCGACAAACCAGAGATCGGGTGTGAGAACTTCCTCCTCGTAATTGAACGGACCCAGAGCTTCAGGGCGGAGTCGTTTACCATTCCAGGCGTGGAACTGTTCGTGACTGATCAGGCCATACCATCCCTTGCGCCGATCCTCGTCTCCCCAGCTCCAGCGCCCAGATAGCATCAGGGCGCAATCCTTGTGCTCTAGACCACCTCCGCCCTCGGCGATGACATTGAGGTACCGGTAGCTGGAATAGGGGATCTCCCCCCAGAAGCGAACCAGTTCCTCGCAGATCTTCTGCACCTCCTCGGCGCATGCATCGGTGTCCCAGAGGCCATCGGCACCGAGATTGACCAGAGAGTGGGGCACCGATTCCACCTCGAAATCGCGAATTTCTGGGTTTCCCAGCAAGATGGGGGAATCGCACAGGTGATCGACATTTCGAGCGCGCCATCGTGTGGGAGCGGTTTCGGTCAGGCAGGTCACGACCTGGCTCATCTCAGGGGGCAGTTCGATGGTGATGTCGAAGGGACCGTCCTGGCCACGCGGAAGCAAAAAGGTTGCCGCCCCATTGAGGAAACCGGATCCCGCTTCGATGAAGTTGGTTCTGACCGAGAGGATCTTGCAATAGAGACGGTAGCGGACCGTGACATCTCCGTGGCCTCGGGTCTCCACGATCCAGCCATTCTTGCTCGGTCGATGAATCGTCAGCGGCTCGCCGGCTGAATCGAATGCCTGCAACTCTTCGATGTGTCGGGCGTAATCGCGGATCTTGTAAGAACCCGGGGTCCAGACCGGCATCCAGAGTTCCAGTGAAGATGATTCTGCAGCGGGATAAACCGCTTCGACCGTGACCCGATGTTGTGCGGCGGCGTCGAGCGAGATGGTGTAACTGGCAGCAGCGTCCTCTACGGTCAGAGGAGCGAGCCAGACCATCGCTAACAGGGGCCAGATCATCAATATGCCTTCGAGATGAGCACTCGATGTGCGCTGGGTTTTCCAGTCACCATGCACTGGCCAGGATCATCCGGAGCATCGAGGGGGAGATTGCGGATGGTCGCTTTTGTCTCCTGCTGGATCCGCTCCTCGGTTTCGCTTGTGCCGTCCCAGTGGCACAGGAAGAAGCCGCCCCCATCGACCTGCTCCTTGAACTGGTCGTAGCTATCAATGGTGTGGGTGTTGGCTTCACGGGCGGCCAAAGCCTTCTCGAACAGCTCTTTTTGCGCCTCTTCCAGCACGTCCATCACCTCGGTCGCGACCGCATCGATGGGTAGGGATTTCTTCTCGCCGCTGTGGCGGAAGGTCAGCATCACCTCGCCCTTTTCGAGGTCGCGGGGACCGACCTCGATTCGCACCGGGACGCCCTTCAGTTCCCACTCGTGGAACTTGTAACCGGGGCGGTACTGGCTGCGATCGTCGAGGTGGGTTCTGGCTCCGGCGTCCTTGAGAGCTTTTTCCATCCGTGTACAAGCCTCCAGAACAGGAATCCTCTGATCATCCCCCTTGTAGATCGGAACGATGACGGTCTGGATCGGTGCCAGTCGCGGTGGAAGTACCAGCCCTCGATCATCGCCGTGGGCCATCACCAGAGCTCCGATCAGGCGAGTGGAGACTCCCCAGGAAGTGGCCCAGACATACTCTTCTTTTCCTTCGGAGGTCTGGTACTTGACGTCGAACGCACGAGCAAAGTTTTGACCGAGATCATGACTAGTGCCCGCCTGAAGTGCCTTGCCATCCCCCATCATCGCTTCGATCGAATAGGTCTTCACGGCACCGGCAAACTTCTCGCGCTCGGTCTTGATCCCTTGAATCACCGGCATCGCCATGTATTCCTCGGCAAATTTGGCATAGATCCCGAGCATCTGGATCGTTTCCTCGTGTGATTCCTCAGCGGTGGCGTGAGCCGTGTGTCCCTCCTGCCAGAGAAACTCTGTCGTGCGGAGGAAAAGTCTTGGGCGCATCTCCCAGCGCATCACATTGGCCCACTGATTGATCAGAAGCGGAAGATCTCTGTAGGACTGGATCCAGTTGCGATATGCGTCCCAGACGATCGTCTCCGAGGTGGGTCGGATCACGTAGGGTTCTTCCAGTTTTTTCCCACCGGCATGGGTGACCACTGCAAGTTCTGGAGCGAAGCCCTCGATATGCTCCGCTTCCTTTTTGAGGAAGGACTCCGGGATCAGCAATGGGAAGTAGGCGTTGACGTGTCCGGTTTCCTTGAACATACCGTCGAGAATCGACTGCATCCGTTCCCACAGTCCATAACCGTAGGGCTTGATGATCATCGATCCACGGACCGGGGCGTTTTCCGCAAGATCTGCTCGCTGTACCACTTCCTGGTACCAACGTGGGTAATCGTCACTCTGGCTCGTCAACTTTTCGGCCATCAGGTCCTCCAGATTGGGAAGGGAACCAGCCCTTCGGGTTCGAGGGTAGCCGAACCTCTCGATGTCGGCAACTTGACCGCCTTCCCCGGACAGCGTGGATGGTCCAGAATCTAGCGTCGAGGAGATCCGGATCGTGGAGATCTGGATCGTTGTGGAATCAGGAGGACCGATGGCCACCATCAAGGATCTGGATGTTCAGAAGCTCACCGACAGCGTGATGGAGCAGGTGATCACGCTTCAGCGCAATATTCACGCTCACCCGGAAATCGGCTTCGATACGGTCAGGACCGCTGGACTCATCGCCGATCAGTTGCGAGAGGCGGGAATCGAGACGCGTGAGCAGATCGGCAAGACAGGAGTGGTGGGTGACATCGTGGTCCCCGGATCCACTCGTTGTATTGCCTTTCGAGCCGACATGGATGCGCTTCCGATGGATGAGGATTCACAGTTGCCTCACCGCAGCACGATCCCCGGTGCGGCTCACATGTGTGGCCATGATGCTCATTCGGCGATGCTGGTAGGTGCGGCCCGGGCCCTCTCCGGAATTCGCGATCGCCTACCTTGCTCGGTCCGATTCATCTTCCAGCCGAACGAGGAAGCACTCCCTGGAGGTGCCCCGGCGATGATCGCAGATGGCTGTCTCGAAGGAGTGGATCGGATCTTTGGCATGCATGTCTGGCCACTATTCGATACCGGCAAGATCGGCATCATCGATGGACCGACGATGGCTCAGCCCGATACATTTCGCATCCTGGTCAAGGGTGTGGGAGGGCATGCAGCCGCTCCTCATGCTTGTGCGGATCCAGTGCTCTGTGGCAGTCAAATCATCAACTCTGCGCAACATATCGTGTCACGCAACATCGATCCAATCCGTTCCAGTGTACTGACCTTCACACAGTTCCATGGCGGTAGCGCTGACAACGTCATTCCAGAGACCATCGAATTGAGAGGCACCATCCGATCCTTCGAGAAGGAGGTGGGGGAGACCGCTCGGCGAAGGCTGGCGGAGGTTGCCGAGGCGGTGGCCACAGCCCACCAGTGTTCTGCTCAGGTTGAAATCACCGAGGGATATCCAGTCACCTTCAATGACCCTGAGGCGTGCGAAGAAGTGAGGCGGTCCGTCTCCGCGGAAGTTCCTCTCTCCGACGAGGGGGAGCCTTGCCTGGGTGGGGAGGACTTCGCCTACTACGGCGAAAAAATCCCGGCAGCTTTCATGTTCTTGGGCAATCGAGACGCGCAGAAGGGGATCGTCTACTTCTGCCATCATCCTCGATTCCAGGTCGATGATGAGGCGATGCCGGTCGGAGTGAGAAGTTGGATCGCTCTGGCTCTGGGGGCCGGATAAAATCCATTTTCGCCCCGGAGGGTGACAGATCAGCAATCTGGATCCTGCGACGGCTGTCCAGGATTGAGGGGCTACCCGGCACCAATTGGGCGTTCTGAAAAAGAACTTCACTCATCGGGGGGTTCATTCCGAAGAGAGTCATCTGAGCCTGGCATCTTTGACAAGCCGGGAACTGAAGCTCGAACTGGAAGGAACCTGATCGGTGCCGCTGCTCGCCCGCATCCTCGAATCCGCCCGCATCCAGGCATTGCTAGGGGGCCTGATCCGCATCACGTGTATCGAGATGCGAATCGGAACCGACAGTGCTATCGATCCGGAAGCGATCGCTTCGGCGATGGAAGAGCGCTTTCAAGGTGACTTGCTCGAGAAGTGCAAGGTCGAGATTGAGGTGGTCGAAGGCAACCAGGTCCAGTTGAAGAGTATCGAGGGGGTCCCCTTTCAGGCTCGGGATGCGATCTGAAGCACTGGACACGGGACCGTGTAGAACGCAGCATCGACCCCAGGCCTAGATGTGGCCGGGAGGATTCGATGCATCGCAATCTGGCTAGTTTTCTCGACCAACTTCGCCGATCGGGAGATCTGGTGGAAGTGGATGCCCCTGTCGATCCTCGGCTCGAGGTTGCGGAAATCCACAGGAGAGTGATTGCCGGTGGCGGTCCTGCCATCTTGTTCCGGAATCCGATCGGATCCCAATTCCCGCTGGTCACCAATCTGTTCGGAACCCAGCGTAGAGTCGAGATGGGCTTCGGAGATCACGGCCAGAAATTTCTTCGCCGACTGGTACATCTGGCAGAGACGATGATGCCCCCAACACTCGACAAAATCTGGGGAGCCCGAGATGTCGCAAGCACCTTGCTCAAGGTCGGGATGAAGAGAAGAGCGGGTGGTGCGGTGCTGGAGAATCAGGATCCCCACTTGGATCTGAAGGATCTGCCCATCATCACCAGTTGGTCCGAGGATGGTGGTCCCTTCATCACCTTGCCTCTTGTCTACACCGAACATCCGGTCGATGGACGGCACAATCTCGGTATGTACAGGATGCAACGTCACGATTCGAGTCACCTTGGACTCCACTTCCAGATTCACAAGGGTTCTGGATATCACCTGATGGAAGCGGAGCGGCTGCAAAAGCCATTGCCGGTGACCTGTTTCCTCGGTGGACCGCCGGCCTTGATCGCCAGTGCGGTGGCTCCTTTGCCGGAAAATATCGGCGAGTTGTTGCTGGCTTCGTTGCTTCAGGGTGCACCCCTTCGCCTCTCGAAAGTCCCGGGGCAGCCACTTCCGTTCATCGCCGAGTGCGAGTTTGCCATCCATGGGACCTCAATACCTGGACAGCGATGGCCTGAAGGTCCCTTTGGAGATCACTACGGATACTACTCCTTGAAGCATGATTACCCGGTGATGAAGGTCAACGGGATCACCCATCGTGAGGGAGCCATCTATCCGGCAACAGTGGTGGGGAAGCCACGGCAGGAAGACTTCTTTCTGGGAGATTTTCTCCAGGAGCTTCTCTCCCCATTGTTTCCGCTGGTGATGCCCACGGTTCGCGATCTCTGGTCTTATGGCGAGACCGGATATCACTCGCTGGGTGCGGCCATCGTGACGGATCGTTATCCGCGGGAAGCGATGGTGTCTGCATTCCGAATCCTCGGAGAAGGACAACTCTCCCTGACAAAATTCTTGCTGTTGACCGATGGAGGAGTCGACCTGAAAGATTTCCGTGCAACGCTGGAGCACATCCTGGCGCGGGCCGATTTCAGGACGGATCTGCACGTCATCGCATGCACCAGCATGGACACCCTCGACTATGCAGGTCCAGCGGTGAATGAAGGATCCAAGGGATTCTTGCTCGGCCTGGGCGATCCTATCCGAGACCTGCCCCGCGTGTTTGATGGTCAGCTGCCGGAGGGATTCACCCGTGCAGAGGTCTTTTGCGCCGGTTGTCTGGTGGTGGAGGGCCCATCTCACGCGAACCAACCTGACGCGGCAAATCGCTGTCTCGCAGCGGAATCGCTCGAGAACTGGCCGCTGGTCATCCTGGTGGATGATGCAGTGGCTGCGACTCGATCGGTGACACGATTCCTGTGGAACACCTTCACTCGTTTCGAGCCGGCGGCAGACATCTATTCACGACAGAGCGAGGTGGTGAGGAATCACGTCGCCCATCATCCACCGATCGCCATCGATGCGAGGATGAAGTCGGGTTATCCCGACGAGTTGTTCTGCGATCCTGATACCGCCAGAGTGGTCGACAAACGCTGGAGGGAGTACTTCCCTGGTACAGCTGTCGAGATGGGGGATAGCGATGCAGGGCACCTGGATCAATAACGCATCGATGCTTTCCAGAGATCCGGGGTGGTCCCCGAAAGTCAATCATCGTCGGTGAATGTCTCGAGTAGAGGCTCTCGGATCCCGATGAGAGATTAGAGATCGGAAATGTTACCTGTTATGATGGAGGGTGACTCAGCATCGCCAAATTGAAGGAGCCATGATGTTCAGGTTCAGTATTCGGCCACTCTATTTGCTGGTAGTTGCGCTGCTTTCCTTCGTCGCTCCTACCCTCGACACGGTCGAGGCGCAGCAGGGTGCTCTCGCAGTCGTCAGTACTATTCCAACGAGTAACGAATTGACCGCTTCGGTCGTCACCGCCATCTGGATCAACTTCCCGGAACCGATCGACCCCTCATCGGTCACCTTCGGTTCATGCTGGGCGATAGGTCGCTGGAGTGGTCCTGCAGAAGGGACACTGGAGGTGGTCGGTGGCGGATCCTCCATTCGGCTCACTCCCGACAATCCATTTTCTGCCGGTGAGCAGGTGATGGTGATCCTCTCCGAACAGATCACTGCGGTCAGCGGGGCCTCGATCCAGCAGGGGGGATACAGCTTTCTGTTCTGGACACAATCTGCACCGGCAAACTTGCAACTGATTCAGACAGATGTCTGGTCCACTCGGACGAACCCGTCTCAGTCCACGCGAAGTTACGGAGGCCTGGGATCCGATCTGAACAATGATGGCCATCTGGATATCTCTGTCATCAATGAAGACACTGCGGATGTCAGGTGTTACCTCAATCTAGGAAATGACAGCGGCCAGTTCAGCTCCATGGTCAACCCTACGAGTCCCGTCAACCTGCAGGCGAGCCCTAACGAGCCCGCAGATTTCAACCGAGACGGATTCGTCGACATCGTGGTTTGCAACATCGCTGCCGATACCGTTTCCGTACTGCTCGGGAATGGAGATGGCACCTTCGCTCCACAGCAGCAGATCAATGTTGGGCTTGCTCCTCGGGGAGTCGCAGTGCTCGATGTGGATGGCGATGGCGACCAGGACGTGGTCAACACCAACTACGGCACCGGAAACTTATCGATCCTACTCAACAATGGCACCGGGGTCTTCGGTACACCCACTTACTTCGAGGGGGGTGGCTCGGGGGAAAGATCACTGGCCACAGGAGACATGAATGGAGATGGTCTGCTCGATCTGGTGATCGGCATGATCAACAGTGGTGAGATCGTCGTGAACCTGAACAATGGTGACGGAACTTTCACCGAATCGGGCAGCCGACCTGCAGCGAGTGGCACCTGGATGCTGGCCCTTGGGGATCTCAATGGCGATGGACATCTCGATGTGACCAGTGTTAACGCCAGTCAGGACAATGGCACCACCAACTTTGGCAACGGCGATGGGACCATCTCTCCTGCCACGGCATATCCAGCAGATAACTTTCCACTCTCGACGGATGTGGGCGATCTCGACGGAGATGGTGATCTCGACTGGGTGATCTCCAGTTACCTGGGTGACTGGTTCATCTATCTCAATGACGGAGATGGAAACTTCACATTTTTCCAGGAGATTCTTGCTCCAATAGCCGCCAGTTGTGCCGTCATGATGGATGTGAACAACGATCAGGTTCTGGACCTGACTCTCATCGACGAACTCGCCGATGTGGTCATCATCTATGAACAGGAGGGGTTTCCACCTCCAGAGTTCATCCGGGCCGATGCGAACTGGGATGGGATGATAGACATCGGAGATGTGGTCATGCAACTGGGAGTACTGTTTGGTTGCACTGCGGTCTGTTCATGTCCAGATGTGCTCGACTCCAATGATGATGGAGTCAACGACATCTCCGACCCGATCTACCTGTTGATGTACCTGTTCAGCAGTGGGCTCGCACCGCCATCGCCATACCCTGAATGCGGAGCAGATTCGACGCTGGACCAGTTGGATTGCCTGTTTCAACCAGCGTGCCCTTGATGTCGCGGCTCCCATGAAAGCGATCGCCTTCAAGCCGTGAACTCATCAGAGTGCGGTGCCCCGTGCTGGTTTCTTCCTGACGGGCTCGACCGGGCGCAATCCCGGATGATCGGGAGAGATCCAGGGAACCCGGAAGACCGCTCCACCGCGTGCACCGCCTCCTCGAATCCCGGCACCTCGCTCACCAAAACCGCCCTCATTGATGTGCTCCCAGACGACGGTCCCATCACTGGTCACCTCGAAAATTTGACCGTTAGCTCCGCTGCATATCAGAGTGTTTCCGCCAGGCAATCTCTCTGCGCCTGAGATGTTAGAAGAGAAAAAGTTGCCAGGATCTTCATACTTCCAGATCGGTTCAGGAGCGGAGAAGTAGTTTTCCTTATCACGCAGGTACTGACCTCCATCGGTGATGGGAGTGGCGAGTTCCAGCACCGTCGAATAATTTCCTCGACGGCCTTGGCCGTTATTGAAGATCATGATGTGACCTTCGCCTGGCAGGCCAGCTGAGATCCAATGCGCATCATGTTGCTTGAAGAGTTCTCGGTCCGAGTCACTCCCCCTGCCGTGAGTTTGTGGGTTTCCCCAGCGCCACAGCAGTCCGGGGTTTTCTGCCCCGCTTGTCGAGTGATCGATGATCCAGACCTCATCAAAACCGTGAACGCTGAGAATGATCTGATCGAGGTGCGGGTTGTAGTCGACCGAGTTGGTGTGCATCCAGTCCGGTTGTCCCAGCTCACGACTCTGAAACGAGACATAATTGATGTCGATCTTCTCAGGATGGTCAGAAGCACTGCCGTGATCTGGTTTTTCTGGATCGATATCCTGGATCAGGTGATCCCAGGGGCTCCAGCGCCAGATCACTTCGCCACCGGATTTTCCTGTGGGGTGGATCTCCAGGATGGCGTCGACCCACAACTCATCCTGCGGGAGCAATGCTGGATGCCGACCGACGGCGAGGCATTCTTCCTTGTTCTTCTTCTCCCATGCGATCATGAGAAAATTGCCGTTGGGGAGAGGTTCGATGTCATGGTGAGAGATGTGCTTTTCAGAAGCCCAGTCCAAACTCCAGGTGACTTCGCCAGACCATGAGACCTTCTCGACTACCCCTCCGAGACCACCACCCTGGAATCCAAATGCTCCTCGGCGACCGAGAGAACCAGTTCGCAAGAGGGATCCATCATCTAGCAGGTAGACCGAGTGTCCCGGTCGATGTTTTCCATTCCAGTGGTGAATCGATTCGCCGTCACGATCAAGCAGATGAACATCGTTGCTGCCTAGTGGTGCCATCAATAGGTACCCGCCCTCATGTTTGCCCGAGGGAGTGCTGGCTGCTTTCTTGCCGCTCTCGACTTCTTGCGAGAAGAGTGAAGATGAAATGAGGATGGTGTTGATCGAGATCGATCCGATGAGCAGCCAGGCGAACTTGGTTATCATGATCTGCCTTTCATGGAATATCAGGATACACCCTGCCAGGGGTTGGAGTGATGTTGGCATTGGATTACCATTCGGGGGGTCAGAAATCGGCGAGGGATTCGCCGATAGGAGGGGACAGTTCCTGCTCAGCCAATTTCGAATCCTGTGGTGGCTCCTGCTACTCAACCTATTCCTGCCAATGGGGCCGATGAGCAGTCCCAGCCTGGCCGATCCACACCCTTCGATTCAGGCCCCAGCCGCTGAAGATCTACCACTGCCCAGGTCGCGGAACCCGCTCCAGGCGGAGGTCCCAGCTGAAGACGAAATTGCAGATGAACCTCTTCCGATGCCGAGGCGTCTCGAGAAGATGCATAGTGATTTCGGCGATAGGATTCTCGATCTGAGCGATCGTCTCGATGACTTTTTTGGTGATCCCAGGCTCGAATCAGAAGCGGGACTTACACGCTACAGAGTTCGCTCCGAATTGCTTCTCGGAGAAGGCGGAGGTCTCAACTTCGGTGTAAAGGTGCGAGGTCATGCTGTCTTTCCAAGGACTCGCCAGCGACTGGGTTTTTTCCTCGAGTCTGTCAGGGAGGATGTGCTCACTGACTTCGAGGATTTGCTGGGAGACCCGGCTGAGAATCCAGATGGATTGATAGCGGCCGAGGATGTCTCGGGTCTCCGAGCAGCTCTTTTCTCCAATCCACGAGGAAGACTATCGCTCGATGGTGGGTTGAAACTCTCGAAAGATCCCAAAACGCGAGTCCGATTGCGCTGGCAAGAGGATCATGATCTGGACAACCTGTGGAGCGTTCGCTTCATCCAGAGTCTGGAGCACAGAGAAGAAAGTGGCTTCGGCGAGCGCTCTCAATTGCGATTCGAGCGGGCGATCGAGGATCAGATGATTCGATTCGGGTTGGAGGGCGTTTGGTTCGAGGCGCAGCCATTCGAAGCGATCTTTACCACCAGTTACTTTGTCCCCATCGATGAGAGAACCGTTCTGAGATTCAACGGCGATTTGACCGGGATTCTCGGTAATGAACCGGCCAGAACAGGAGTGGGAGTTGGCATCGGAATCCGGCGGAGATTGTACAAAGAATGGTTATTCGGGGAGATTGCTCCAAGAGTGTTCTGGCCAGACAGATCGATCGAGGGCAGCGATGTGACCTTGCTGCTGGTGACCGAGGTGATCTTTGGTCGGTGATCGATCGGACCTTGCCACTGGCCCATGTCCGCATGCATATTGCCACGATACTCTCGACTCCGTATTCTCTGACTCTTGAGAGAGAGGGAATGAATGCTAAGAACCGATCCGAAAGACGACCTCGGAGGAAGAAGTACCCGGATGGGAATCCTCGGAATGCTTCTGGTGGGACTGGGGTGTGGAACCCTGGTTTACCTCGGAAATCCAGGAAATATGGGAATCTGCGGCGCCTGTTTTCTGCGCGATTCTGCAGGAGCCTTGCATCTCTTCGACAAGCCTGCGTCTCTTCCCTACCTTCGCCCGGAGATCTTCGGAGTGGTTTTCGGAGCTCTGTTGTGGATGGCCATCCGGGGCAAGTGGCAGGCGAGATCGGGAAGCCATGCAGCGACCAGGTTTTTCTTTGGCATCTGGATGGGAATCGGATCACTAGTCTTTCTCGGCTGCCCCTTTCGTATGCTGCAGCGACTCGGTGGTCTCGACCTGACCGCCTGGATTGCCCTGCCCGGATTCATCGCCGGTGTCGGAGTGGGACTGTTGTTCGAGAAACGTGGCTACAATGTTGGAAAAACGGAAGCAGCACCTGCCCCGGTGGGCTTGCTGTTTCCGGGCTTGATGCTGCTGGCGGGGATCCTCTGGTTCCAGGGACAGCTGGCGGGACCGGGGCCAGATGGGGGTCCTCCGCCGCCTCATGCGCCCTGGATGTACTCACTGGGCATCGCGTTGGTGGCAGGAATACTCCTCTCGGCAACCCGTTTCTGCGCCGTGACTGCAGGGAGACAGGTATTCCAGAAGGATCGTCGAATGCTGCTGGCTTCGCTGGCGATGCTGATCGGATTCGGACTCGTGGTTCTGACGACCGGCAAGGCCGTTCCTGGAATTGAGGGCCAACCTGCGGCGCACACGGACCACTTGTGGTCGGCGCTGGCACTGGCCCTGGTCGGACTCTGCGGCTGCCTCGCTGGTGGCTGTCCCGTCCGTCAGATGGTCATGACCGGTGAAGGAAATGCCGATGCAGCGATGGCGGTTGCGGGCATCCTGGTGGGCGGCGCTCTCAGCCACGGGTTCGCCCTCGCTTCCAGTGGGGCCGGCACCACGGAATCAGGACGTCTGGCCATCGTCGTGGGGCTGGTCATCGCAGTGGTCTACGGTGCATCCAGATCGATGATGGCAAGTGTGAAGGGATCCGCATGAAGACTTCTCGACTGGTTCTGCTGATCATCACCGGGTTCTGGGCTGTCGCACTGATCCCGGCCCAGGATGATCCGAAACTACCGTCCACGACCGACAAACCACTGCCGCCTGGCTACTCCATCCCGATCGTCGACCTCGCAGATGATGTCGATGGAGTGATCACGATCGATCGTGAACCAGGGCAGTATCTGGGCCATCCGACCGCTGTATTGCTCGAAGATGACAAGACCATCCTGTGCGTCTATCCGAAGGGGCATGGGCGTGGAGCGATCGTCTACAAGAAGAGTACCGATGGCGGGAAAACCTGGAGCGAACGTCTCCCGACACCAGAGAACTGGGCCACCTCGAAGGAAGTTCCGACGATTCATCGAGTCATCGATGGAGATGGCAAGAAGCGGTTGATCCTGTGGTCAGGACTTTACCCGGCGCGCCTGGCAGTCAGCGAAGATGACGGCAGTTCCTGGAGCCCGTTGAAGGAAGCGGGTCAGTGGGGTGGCATCGTGGTGATGGGTTCACTCGCGAGACTATCCGATGGCCGTTATGCATCCTGGTTTCATGACGATGGTAGATTCTTCCGATCGAAGAGAGGGCCAGCCCGCTTCGATGTATTTCAAACCCTTTCGGATGATGGTGGGTTGACCTGGTCAGAGCCGACATCCATCGCTCATCGTCCAGATGTCCATCTCTGTGAACCGGGCTTCATTCGATCACCGGATGGAAAGACCATCGCTCTGTTGATGCGAGAGAACAGCCGCACCCGGAACTCTTTTGTCATCTTTAGTGATGATGAAGGAAGTAGTTGGTCTGAACCGAGGGAACTTCCCGCTGCTCTCACGGGCGATCGTCACACGGCCACACACACCAGCGATGGGCGTCTCTTCATCTCTTTCCGGGATACGACGAGAGAGAGTGAAACCAAGGGAGATTGGGTCGGTTGGGTCGGCCAGTGGCAAGACATCGTGGATGGAACCGAGGGCCAGTATCGGGTTCGGTTGATGGACAACCATGTCAGGGGAGATTGCGCCTATCCCGCCGTGTTGCAGCAAAAGGATGGCACCATCATCGCCATCACATACGGTCACTGGACGCCGGGAGAATCGTCCTGGATCGCCTGTCGGCGCTTCACCATGGAGCAACTCGATGCCAGGTTGGATGCGGCCAAGGAATGACGACTATCTGCCGAGGAGTTCCAGGATCTCCACGGCGTTCTGCAGGAACTCCTCGAATTGGCCCTGCTGCTTGGCGTAGCGTCCGGGCTGGTAGATCAGAATCTGCTGCTCATTGATGTCGAGGTGGACCATGTCGTTGTTCTCGAAGTATTCCCTCACCTCTGGGCGAAACAGATCCCGGATTGAATTTTCATCGGTTCCCCTGAGACGGTACTTCTTGCTGAAGGCCGGATGCGCACTGAAGTCAAAGTCCTGAGCACCGAAATACTCCTTGAATCGATCGAACATACCCTCTGCACACATTTCCAGAGGGGGATGGTGCTTGCTGTTTTCGAGGATCACCACGGTCTGGCGAATGGTTTGAGAAGATTTACCGGTACTGATGACATAACTGAACTCGAAGGCGACCAGCGGGTGGCCCTTGTAGGATCCTCGGGCGACGTTTCGGGCTCCCTTGGCAGGGCCTTTATTTCCCAGATCGTGTGGTGTCAGCAACTCGCCGGTGGATACGTCGGATTCCCCCTGAAACGACAGTCCGAGACGCGATGCCTCGAGGCCAATTTTAGCAGAGCGTAACTTCACTGTATTCTTCTGTCGCCTGCGTAGTCCCCACACCAGCAAGCTGGCTGCGATGAGAAATAGCGAGATATAATAAATATTTTCAACTTTATCCATCGGAGATCATCTCTTGCAGTGGTACGCAAAGGCCGGGGGAAGGTTGCGCCAGGCGAGCGGAGTGCGTTCGACTTGATCGAAGAAGGTTTCGAGAAGATGTCGAAATGCGCGGGCCCTGGGCAACAGGTGCATGCCACCGTATGCAAAGGTCACGAATCGTCCATCCGGAGCCAGAATGTCATGAACCTCGGACAGGATGCTCTGCTGGACCGTTTCTGGAAAAGCAGCCCAGGGCAGCCCTGAGACGACGACATCGACAGCATCGATACCTCGTTGGTGGAGCAAGTGAACCAGGTTTTCAGCATCGCCCTCTACGATCTCGAGGTTGCCAAACGAATTGCGTAATTCTGCGAGAAATACCGGGTTCTTCTCGATCAAGATGAACTGCGCATCGGAGGAGATGCGCTGCAGGATCCCGGTGGTAAGGGCACCTGTGCCCGGACCCAATTCGACCACCGTGGCGGCTTTCTCCAGCGAGATGCCATCGAGCATCCTGGAAGCCAGTATTCGACTGCTGGGAGCTACTGCTCCTATCGACCCTGGATTGGAGAAGTACTCCCTGAGGAAGTTGATCTTTTCACCCATCGAGTAGCGGCCCTATCCATCCGAGCACCGGAATATTCACAATCCACCAATAGGAAAGAGAGTACACAGGGTGCCATTGACGCTCTCGAATTTCAATAAATCTTCAGTAGATACCTGGGTAGGATGGTCTCGTGTAGCATGCAGAAAGCAGCATGCTAGCGCATCAGGTAGGCAACAGGAATTTGCGAAGGAGAGACGATGCCACCCACTGTTGGTTGGATCGGGTGCGGAGTGATGGGCAAGTCGATGGTGGAAAACCTGCTCAGAGCTGAGTATTCAGTAGGAATTTACTCGAGGACCAGGTCGGCAGCTCAATCTTTGATCGATCTCGGAGCCCGCTGGTTTCCCAGTCCGATGGCACTTGCGATGGAGCATGAAATCATCATCTCGATGGTCGGTTATCCTGCAGATGTGGAGATGGTCTACCTGGGTGAGAAGGGTGTTTTCTCCACATCACCAGATGAACTTCGTTGCCACACTGCGATCGACATGACCACCAGCACTCCTTCACTGGCTGTTCAACTAGCGGAGGCTGCCGTCGGCCTTGGAATCGATGTCCTGGATGCTCCAGTATCCGGCGGAGATGTTGGCGCTCGAGAAGGCACTCTCAGCATCATGGTCGGGGGTGATCAGGATGCATTGGATCGAGTGAGCCCCATTTTCCAGATCCTGGGGAAGCCAGCGATCCTCCAGGGAGGTCATGGAGCAGGCCAGCACACCAAGATGGTCAATCAAACCATCATCGCCAGCACCATGGTCGGAATTTGCGAAGGACTGGTCTATGCTCGCCAATCGGGACTGGATCCGAATCGAGTCCTTGAGAGTGTCTCTGGCGGTGCCGCGGGCTCATGGTCGCTGACCCACCTGGCCCCAAGAATTCTCGCAGGTGACTTCGACCCCGGTTTTTATGTCGAGCACTTCGTCAAGGACCTGGAAATCGCTCTCGATGAATGTGACCGGATGGGCATCGAACTACGAGGTTTGGGTCTCGCCCGTCAACTCTACGAGGAAGTGGTTCAAACTGGAGGGGCGAGGCTGGGCACTCAGGCTCTGCATGGCGCCATCGAGAAACTTGCCAGGGATGGGAGGGCATCATGATCGATCGAGAGATGGATCAACTGAAGGATTTGCTGCCCGGTACTGGGGAAATCATGGTGACGATCCTGCTGATCCTCGCCCTGGTGGTGGGCGCTCGAATCATTGCGGGAATCCTCGATAAGGTACGGATCGAGAAAACCGTTCAAGAGAAAGGCAATCAACTGGTTTCGATACGGTGGACACCGTTTGCGATGGGTTGGTTGGGGTCCAAGAACGAGAGGCTGTACAAGGTCGTCTGGCTCGAGCCATCTGGAAGGCGAATCTCATCCACGGTCAAGACCGGAATGCTGGCAGGTACCTACTTCTCCACCTCAGAATTGGCTGAGGACACTTCCCCGGCTGCCGAGTCTGCCGCCAGTTTCGTGGATTCGGCTGAAGTGACTTCTCGAGCGGGAGATCTGAGTGCGCTCAAGGAAGAGAACCAGCGACTACGACAGGAAATCAACCACCTACGTCGAGATCTGGATCAACTGAGGAGAGAATAAGGATGAGCGACGCCTCCAGCAAGGAAAGCTGGTTACAGGAGCAATCCAATTTGATCCTGGTCGAGGTCCGGGAGAACTTTCCTCAGTTCAGTGGGGAACTCGAAGGGACCACCATCAATATCAGCCGCAGGCTGACCCGCAGTGCTGGGAATGCTTGTCCGAAGACTCGCGCAATCGGCATCAGTGAACCGATCTTCAGCCTCGATGAGAATGTCTCTCAGTTCCGCAACACCGTGCTCCATGAACTCGCTCATGTCATCGCAGGTCCCGATGCGCGCCCACACGGAAAGGTCTGGCGAGACATATTCCTCGAACTAGGGGGTAACGGTGAGCGTTGTCATCAGTTACGAGCGAGAGGACAGCACCATTCTCATGTGGCGAGATGCCAGCGTTGTCAGCAGGATGTGATGGTGGGAACACGCATCTGGAATCGACTGAGCAAGGGCAGCAAGGACTACTATCATCCGGGTTGCCGAGGCATCATCGCTGTTCCGGGAGTTGAGCTACCGGATGTTGACGAAGGATGGTGGCGCCAGTTGGGAAGAAAATTGCATCAGGCGGTATTGTTCAGCGATCGGGACCGTGGCTAGAAGGGTAAATCGTCCTCTTCAGGAGGATCCTCCCCCTTCTTTTTTCGCGGTGGCGGTTTGCGAGACTGAAGATCGTGAGTCGAGTGGTACTTTTTCCAGCGCGGATCCAGTATCAGGATCTCGATCGCTTCCAGAGACCTATTCTTGCGATCGGAATCATCGAGGTACCCCGCGAGAAATACCTTCTGCCGCTTCTTCAGGACCTTGGCTTTCTTCCGCTCAATCTGCAGGACATCGCTTCCGAGTGCTGTCCCCAGTCGGTATTCGCCCACCTCTCGCTCTCGACCATTCTCAACCGACTTGAGGACTCCGGAGATCCACACCAGACCCTGGGCGGCCAGCTTCGATGGCACCTTCGGAGGTTTGAATGAACCCGCGACGATGCACTGGATCTGCACCAACATCGGTGGATAGCGAGCGCCACCGGCTCCGAGTTGTTCTGCCTGCTTACGAGAGAGAATATGAATCGTCGATCCTCCATCGAGATCCCCGATCGTGGTGATCTTGTGAACCTCGATGATGCTAGTCGGTAGCAGTTTGACCTGGATATTGCCCTTTCTGTCGCGAACGATCAGGGGCTTGTCCGGTGCTTCTTTGGATCCGAGGGACTTGATCGTACCGGAGACGACAAAGGGTTTGGCCACCACATCGTCAGTAGTCGTTGGTGCTGCAATTGCCATCCATGTGATGAGTGTAATGAGCATCATCTTCTCTTCATTTCAGACCTCTAGAAGAGTCCCAGCGGCTTGCCCTCTTCATCGAGATCAATATTGAGCAGGGCAGGCTTTGATCCGAGTCCCGGCATTGTCATGATGTCTCCGGTGAGTGCATAAAGATACCCAGCACCAGCAGAGAGCCGTATATCTCGAACCGTCATCCGGAAGTTCTCGGGCGCCCCGACTTTCTTGGGGTCATCCGAGAAGGAGTACTGGGTCTTTGCCATGCAAATCGGTAAGTGACCCACCCCCATTTTCTCGAAGCGCTTGATCGCTTTTCGAGCGGCGGGTTTGAAGTCGTCTCCGTCAGCACGATAGATTTCCTGGCAGATGGTTCCGATCTTGTTCTTGATAGACATCTCATCTGGATAAAGAGTCTTGAACTCTGCGGTTACCTCAGAGCATGCTCTGACCACGGCATCTGCAAGTGCCGCGCCTCCGGCACCTCCATTGGTATGGACATCCGAGATCACGGCATCGAAGGCGCCTGCCGACTTTGCGAGGTCCAGCACTGCTTCAACTTCGCCATCCGTGTCGGTCGGGAATCGGTTGAGGGCGACCACCACCGGAACTCCGAACTTCCCAACATTCTCGATGTGCCGCTGTAGGTTAACCATCCCATCTTCGATGGCGGAAATGTCTTCCCGCAAGATTTCTTCGGTGAGAGGTTTGCCAGGAGTGACCTTGTATCGGCCGCTGTGAACTTTCAACGCTCGAATGGTCGCCACGACCACCGCTGCATCTGGTTTCATCCCGCTGATCCGACATTTGATGTTGAAGAACTTCTCGGCACCCATGTCTGCGCCAAATCCGCTCTCCGTGACGACATAGTCGCACAGTTTCAGGGCGATCCTGTCGGCCACGATGGAGGAATTCCCGTGAGCGATGTTGGCAAATGGACCGGTGTGAACGAAGCAGCCGGTGCCCTCCAAAGTTTGCATGAAGGTCGGATGGATCGCTTCCTTCAGTACCACAGCCATTGCACCTGCTGCGCCGATTTGTTCCGCCGTGACAGGATCACCATCTTGGTTGAGACCGACCACAATTCGACCGAGGCGATTTCTCAGATCTTTTGCATCCGAACTGAGGCCAAGGATAGCCATCACTTCACTGGCACTGGTGATATCAAAACCGGTCTCCCTGGGGATGCCGTTCTTGGCCCCTCCCAGCCCAACGATCATCTGCCGAAGCGTCCGATCATTGACATCGAGACACCTTCTCCAACTGACACTTTGAGGATCAATTCGATGTGGATTTCCCATCAGCGTCGATGTGTCGACCCATGCAGCCAGTAGGTTGTTAGCCAGACCAACGGCATGGGTATCCCCGGTGAGATGTAGATTGAAGTCCTCCATCGGGATCACCTGGCTCTGGCCGCCGCCCGCTGCTCCACCCTTGATGCCAAACACCGGGCCCATCGAGGGCTGGCGAATGGTCGAGACTGCTTTCTTCCCGATGTGATTGAGACCCTGGCCCAGCCCGATGGTGGTGACAGTCTTTCCTTCTCCCAGTGGTGTGGGATTGATGGCGGTCACGTCGATGTATTTGCCTTGTGGGCGGTCGCTGATCTGGTCGAGAATCGACAGATTGACCTTTGCCATGTGATTCCCATGGAGAATCAAGTGGTCTTCATCGAGGTCGTATCGGGCGGCAACTTTTCGAATATCGAGCAATGTTGCTGCTCTTGCGATGGCGAGGTCTGAAGTTGGTTTCGGCTGGGCCAAGGGAAGCTCCTTCCAGGATTTCGCCAGGCTTTCGCAAGGAGCGAGAACGAGGCGTGCTGGGACGGATGAAACGGTAGCCTAGAGCCACAAAATTGGCAATGAAACCGCTCCAGTAGAGCTCACACAGTGACTATCGACTTCTCACCAGCAATGACGATTCAATCCCCAGGTTCTTGCGTGCCGCTTCCACCTCACCGATGAATCGACCCGCATCCTGGGGATAGCCAGCCGTGGGCTTCAGATTCGTGACGTGGGTCGACCACCAGCGGTTGAGCAGCACCATGCGGAGTTCCCTGAGGTACTTGGCGGTCATGGAAGCCAGTGCAGTACAAAAACTGAACTGTTCACAATCCTTGCGAAAGTGAACCCTCATGACACGATCTCCAGCCGCAGATGTGGCTCTGTAAGATTGCCGATCTCGGTTCTGTTCGAGAATCTTGAAATGGGAGTCATCAAACAGCGGAATCAGCAGAGGTCCATACCTCTCGGTTCCTCCCAGACGATCGGCCCATGCTTCGATCTGCTGCCGATCCTTCTGAAGCCATAGCCACTTGAAGAATCGTCCCATCGCCCAGGCATCTACTTTTCCCTTGCTGCCATGTGCGATGACCTCCGAATTGAATTCCCGGACCTCGAGTGGAATCGCTCTTACTTCTCCGGCTTGAATCGAGACACGATCAAGCTGCCGTTCCAGTCTTCGGATCTTGCCGTTCAGGTTCATGGCAGAGCAGGAATGGGGTAATTCAAGATCGAATCCGCGGTACCAGGGATACTGATCGAGATAGCCGGACCTGCCCTGGGTGCAATGATCGATCAACTCTCGAAAGGAGCGAGGCAATGAGCCCTTCTCTAGAGCGACGAATGAGAGGACGCCTTCTTCGAGTCGTGAAAGATCTCCGGTGCCAGGGCGGTGTAGCTTTTTCGAATCGGCAATCGAGATGACATCCGATTTTTTTCGTCCGGCCTCACCGATCAAGGGAGCCAGTTGCTTCCATGGATCGAGTGCTGTGATCTGCTCTTCACATTTCAAGGTCGCCATGGCGACGACCATCGGACCGAGCCGAGGTCCATATCCCGCTTCATCGATTCCTGCGAGCCACTGGGTCATCGGGTGTCCTTATCGGTATGAGGACTCATCGAATTGCAGTCACCATGGACTTCCCATGGTGGGGGATTCTCCATCGACAGCCAATTTCTTCGAACCTCGGATAGGATCACGCCCGTTGCGGTGGCGACATTGTGGGAATGCTTGGATCCAAACATCGGAATCTCGATGGACCCGTCACACAGGTGAAGAACCTGCTCATCGACTCCAACCACCTCATGGCCCACCACGATCGCCAGCGGATGAGGTAGCACGGCATCGTAGAGGGGCATGGAAGAATCTGTTTGCTCCAGCGCAAGAACAGTGACCCCTTGGTTTTGTAGCACCCTCACCGCCTTGGCCGGATCCTCCATATGCTCCCATGCGGTGGTTTCTTCGGCTCCGAGCGAGATCTTGACAATTTCCGGTCGAGGTGGGGTGGGGGTGATGCCGCACAAGAAGATCTTGCGCGTTCCGAATCCGTCGGCGGCTCGAAAGATGGAGCCGACATTGGACAGGCTTCGGATGTTGTCGAGAATCAAGTACAACTCGGGTCGCGTCCTGTGCTCCCGCTGGTCGGCATCTGCCCTGTGTTGATCGATTCTTCGCTTACGAGACATCTCTTCCCTCTGGTCTGGAGTTGGATCAGGGAAGGTTAGCCCGTTACCGGGGCGGAAGCGAATCAGATCCTCTGGAGAATCGCGCCATCGGTGATGGAGGTGGAGGATGAAGTGAATGCACCCTCGATCCGCCCCGTTTCTCGCTTTACCCTGTCTTACTTACCAGCATCGGGTCAATTCGAGGTCAGCAGACAATCTCATTGGGAAAGAAACTCATGTCAGAACCAATCATCTTTGATGAGCGCCAGCAAAGAGTCCTGGGGGTCCTCATCGAGAAATCACTGACGACTCCACATTCCTATCCGTTGACCCTCAACCAGGTCGTCGTCGGTTGTAATCAGAAATCGAGTCGTGATCCGGTGGTCTCCTGGATGGAAGATGAAGTGGATGAGGTTCTCACGGGACTGGGTCGAGCAGGATTTGCCACCCAGGTTCATGGCGCGGGATCCCGTGTCGGAAAATGGCGCCAGGAATTGACGGGGCGGCTGGCTCTGACCGGTCAGGCGATGGCAGTTTTGGCCGAGATGCTTCTGCGTGGTCCTCAAACCCTCGGAGAGTTGAGAACCCGTGCTTCTCGGATGAAAGATGTACCGGACCTTTCAACCCTGGATGATGTACTCGGGGATCTGGCAGGGCATTCACCTCCTCTGGCCTGTCGATTCAGTCCCGAAGGAGTCAGGCGGGGAGTGCGTTGGGGTCACATGCTCCAATCGGAGTCCGCGATTCAACGTCAGCGAGTCGCTGAAGAGACCGGGATCACGACCACCGAGATTCGACCCCGCCCTGAAACCAGCACACGGTCAACGGAAACACAGTCACTGACCACACGGCCTGTGGAACCGGACAGGCTCGATCGACTTGAGAAACTGGTACAGCAGTTGCAACACAGAGTGGAGCGGCTGGAACAAACTGAACAGTGATGAGTTCCAGCGAGTGGCGGGAGTCGTCCAGCGACTCCCGGATGAGTAGATTCATGTCGAGTTGTCTCCAGAAAGGTCGAGAAATGGTCCCCTGTCCTTCTACCCGAGACTGCCATCGACAATGGCTGGTCATCCTCCTGACCATCTGCGCAGGAATTCCCACTCTGTTGCATGCCTCGAACGGGGTGGCGGACCCCACAAATGGGGTGGCGGGTGAAGTGACCGCCGTGACCATCTACTCGAGTCATGCAAGAGTGGAGAGAACCATTGGTGTCACAGAGGGAGAGATGGGACTGAGGTCGATTCGGATTGGCCCACTTCCCGCATCGATCATCGACGCGTCCATCGAAGTCAGTGGCTCCCCAAATCTTTCGGCGGTATCGGTTCAGGTTCAACGAAATCGCGGTGAACCTGTGGAATCGGAGAGCACCCAGGCGAAGAGAATCCTGCTCAAGAAGCGCAAGGAGCAACTGCTCGCCTTGCAACGTGAAGACGCCGCCCTGAAAAGGATGCGTTCCCGTTTCGCCGAACTACTTCCGGAACTCGATGACGAGCATGACGGATCGAATCTGATGGATTTGACCCACTGGGCAGGATTGCTGGATCTGGTGCAACAAGGAATGGCCGGTGCCGCCAGTTCCAGTGCAAAGCTGGCACCTCGCATCCGAGAAGCCAAGAATCTTCATCAGCAGGCCCGTGAGGAACTGGCGAATCTGGAGCAGATCGGGAACCGCGAGAGGGCGATGATTCATGTCGGGCTCCAGGATCTGAGCGGAAAAGGCGGAGCGATTCGAGTGCGCTACTTGATACCTCAGGCGACCTGGCACCCGCATTACGAGATCGATGTGAATTCGAGTACAAGTTCGCTGCAGATTCGTGCCTTTGCAGTGGTTGGGCAGGCTACCGGTGAGGATTGGCCAGAAGTACCGGTACGATTTTCAACTTCCACTCCGGAGCAAGGATCGGGGATCCCGGAGCTGGCGTCGCTGGTGATCGGCCGAGACCGTTATCTGGATCAAGATGTCTTAAGAAAGGAAATCGAGAGGTACGGCATGAGGGACACCCCTGGCCGAGAACTCGACTTGGGAGTCAGACTGTCGCTGGACCCACAGGAGACAGCAAGCAAGCTCGGCGAAATAAATCAGCTGAAAAGAAACCAACAGGCATGGTACTCGGATCGGGATTTCGAAACCGCGACCATCGCAGAGGGTGCTTCCCTGGCATCGGAAAAGAAGACCCTGCGGTCCAGTCGGTTGAAGTTAGAAGAGAACCTGTACAAATCTCGAAGATACCGCGGGCAATTGCCTTCCAATTCCAACCGCGGATTCTTGAGGATTTTTTCATCGGTCAGGCCAGAGGCCATTCCATCCGATAGCCAGCAGCACAGGTTGCTCTACTCGGTCAAGAATCTCGAGTTTGATGAGGAAAGGACGTGTGTTCCTGAACTGAGCACAGCCGTGTTCAGGCGCGTCATCGCATCCTTGTCCGGATCCGATCCGTTGCTGAGTGGTTCGGTGTCAGTGTTCCTCGATGAGGATTACCTGGGGCAAGCCTGGATAGAGACCACCGCACCAGGTGAGGATCTGGAGCTGAATCTGGGGGTCGACGGGCAGGTAGTGGTCGAGAGAATCCAGAGAGATTCAGAAGATGAAGTGGGTCTCTTTTCGAAGGCCAAGATTTACCAGACGGATCTACACTTGAAGGTCACCAATTTTCACGATGAGATGGTGCAGGTGTCGATCCGAGAGCGGATCCCCTTCACGGAATCGGAGTCTCTGAAGATCAGGGTCGATCGCACGAAGTCGTCTCCACTTCCGGCGGGTCTCGATTCAAAGTCAGGACTGCTCTCCTGGGAGGTTGATCTGGCCGCTGGAATCACTGAATCGATCCAGTTCATATGGTCGATTGAGGCGCCTCTAGATGTTGAACTGATGAGACGAGAAGCACCTGAACGTGGAGAGGAGGTGGGACGATGAGAAAGTCCATCCTGATCACTACATTGACCGTGCTCTTGCATCTTCCTGTGATGACCCATGGAGCCACGATTTCCGATGGCGTGGTGGTGGCCCCATCTGCTGTGACAGTTTTTGAGGATCGCGCACGAGTCCATCGCAGCATTTCAGTGGAGATGTCGATCGGATCGAAGGAAGTGATCCTCAAGGGACTTCCTCATCGCCTCGACCCTTCCAGTGTCAGGGCTCGGCTGCTGGATCTCCCGGGCCTGGTACTCGGCGTTCGGATGGAGCGGGAGGTGCACCAGGAAGATTTCCAGAAAGAGGTGAAGGACCTGACCCACCAACTGGAACTGGTCGAGGACCAACTGCATGGCGTGGATGCCCGGATTGAGGAGATTGAGAGGCTCAAACTTCTCACCCAGCGTCTCGCAAAGATCCTCGCAGATGCTGTTTCAAAGGTGGGACAAGGTGGAATCCTCGGGCACACCAGCGCCGCTCAAATCGTAGAAGCGCAACAATGGATCGCAGATCGACAACTCGAGCATTCGCTCAAACGAGATCAACTGGAGATCCAGTTGTCAGAATATCTGACCAGGCGGGATGACATCCAAGGGGACTTGATTCCTCTGATGCAAGGAAGCACTCGAACCACATGGACAGCGATCGTCTTGATTCAATCTCAGGAAGAAGGGACCGGTACGGTTGAGTTGGCACACGATGTTCCCGGTGCACGTTGGGTTCCTGTTCACGAGGCCAGACTCGACGAGGAGACCTCGAAGGTCAACTGGATCTCCCGAGGGCAGGTGATTCAGCAGAGTGGAGAAGACTGGAATGATGTGAAGTTGACCCTCTCGACTGCACGATCTTCACTCGGGTTGGCTCCTCCGTCATTGATACCCCTACGTGTCGATGCCGTGGATCGCAGAGAAGAGCTCACGGTCGATGTGTCATCGGTCCCCAGAGACAGCGATTTCTCCAGAGAGATGCTGACGGCTTCAGTGGCATCCCCAGCAAAAAAACCTGCAAGCAGTCTGGTCGGAGCAGAGGTCGTTTCTGGATCAGGGCCGATTCGATTTGATGTGAGGGCCACCGCAAGTATTCCTTCCGACGGTAGTGTCCATTCGGTGACCATTTCCGAGCAGCAGATGGATGCGAAGCTGGATTACCAGTCGATTCCATTGTTGAGTCCTCATGTGTTTCGTCGTGCGAAGTTGACCAACGGAAGCGGCGCGCCCCTCTTGGCTGGCCAGGTCAGTTGCTTTCGCGAAGATTCTTATGTTGGAGATGGTCGGGTGGAACGAGTCGCAGCGGGGCAGGAATTCTCGCGCCACTTCGGTTCAGAGGGCCGCATTGTGGTTCGAAAGGTAGAGATCGAGGATCACTCCGGCTCTGCTGGATCCTTCAGCAAGAAGCTCGAACTGAAGAAAGCATTCAGAATCACAGTGGATTCGGTGTTTCCTACTGGTGTTCCCTTTGAACTGGTGGATCGGATCCCTCTCAGCACTTTGAATGAAATCGATGTCGAACTGGGATCGGATACAGCACCAGAGCCGGTACTGAATGAGGATGGAATCGTGCGCTGGGTTGTTTCACTTGAACCCGGTGAAACCAACCAGTTCGTCTTGCAATGGATTGCCACTGCAAAGAAGGATCAGGCACAGCTTCTGGAGCGATTGAGATGATCCCCGAAGGTCTAATGGAGAAATATCTCCAATCTCGGGGGCGCGAGCGAAAAGCTCTGTTGAAGGAGATCCTCGCTCTCGGTCCTGGAGTGGATGAGGCCAGAGTCATGGCTCCCACGCTGAGAGATCCGAGTCCGAGAGTCGCTGCGAGGGTCACAGCCTTGCTGGCTCGCCATCGACTTCGTGATCTATTCGAGGAACAACTGGTGAATCTCAAGCCAGGGAAGATTCAGATCCTACGTGGACACTTCAACAAGATTGTTGGAGTGGAATCGGGATCAAAGGCAGAATCGGATGGTGACGGGGTGACAGTGTGACAGGGTGACAGTGTGACAGTGTGACAGGGTGACCCGGGCATGATGCCTCGATGGGAGTGGTCGAGAAGAGGTGCGGCAGAGATGCCGATCAGTTCTGTTCCTCCTGCGGGCCCTCGTTCAACTCTTCTTCATGATTGCTGAGTTCCAGCAACACCGCTTCCACATCGGCGGTACCGATCACTTCGGTTCCATTGAAGACCACTTCCCAGGTGTAGCGTCCCGGTTCGGGAAATTCCATCGGTGGCAGTTCAAAGATGCACTCATGGTGTTCTCTTCGATCTGAATGCTCGAGGGGAAACTCTGGGCTCTCTTCGAGAATGGTGTCATCTGCGAGACGTTTGAAACGGAACGAAACGGTATGCTGACCGGAAAAACCACTCAGATTCAGGTACAGTGATGCCGGCTGATATTCACAGGGGAATTCTGCCAGGGGGATCTGGTTAAAAGTACCTGCCAGCACGCATTTGCGTGTTTCGTCATCCTTGTAAACTCTGTCGCAAAGGATGATGGCCTGCACCAACGGCAAAAGAGGTCGAGCCATGAATGAATTACGCCCTTCAATCGGATCCCAAGTAGATTTTTCTTCGGAGATCAGGGCTCGATGGGGATCGTGAAGGCCTGCCCATCAATTCCTGAGTCTATCCATATTATTACAGGGTAAATGCAACTTGTCATCTGATCTGAGTCGCTGGACTTGACCCCATCCAGCAGGAGACACAGAATGCCCGACGCTGGGCTCAATCCGCTGGCTCTCCCAGCATGGGGGTAGTCCGATTGGCCCGGGGAGGGGTTCCGGAAACCTTGCGTATACTCTCGGTTCGTGAAACCACTTGGTTCAACATCGAGCCCAAGGAGACTTGGGAGTCGATTTCCAAACTGGAGGAGTGGCCTCGGTGGTGCCAGGGCCTGGAGTCTGCTCGGTGGACCCAGGGAGAGGCGTGGAAGCCGGGATCACGATTTGAACTGATCTGGCAACCGTGGGGGGGGGCACCCCTCTCTGGCGGTGTGATCATGCAAGACGAAGTGGTCTCCATTGCCGGTTCACAGTACTCGAGCGCACTCCCGCTGAGGAGCATCTCCTGGAATGCCGGGAGGGGGCCATTCAGAAGTGAGGTGCGCCTGCTGATCATGGCG
>Ga0114999_10001556_pt1 | contig 31663 bp, 27 predicted proteins | sample ArcticOcean_MG_C_3_FD_89820 | JGI IMG/M metagenome (GOLD analysis project Ga0114999, IMG submission 89820) | Marine microbial communities from western Arctic Ocean - ArcticOcean_MG_CB8_126 | ecosystem: Environmental > Aquatic > Marine > Oceanic | place: Arctic Ocean: Canada Basin | collected...
CGTATGTCCACAACACGATCAGGCGGAGTCGCTGCACGCGATGGACCTGCTGACGCGCATCGCTGACGCACGTCGCGGATAGAGAGATAGATAGATAGATAGATAGATAGAGAGATAGAGAGATAGAGAGTTAGAGAGTTAGAGAGAGATACCGACAACACTTTCAACGAGACCCAATCAAGCGAACCCGTTGGACCGCTTCAGGTATTCACCTCACCCGGCAAATCAAGCGACGAACAGACTTAAGGTGATGGCTCCGCAACCGGCGAGTGCCACACCAGCGTCTTCTGGCCCTCACTCAGCGTCTCCTGCACAACGCCCGTCGCCGTGGTCCAGAACATGAGGTTCGCACCGTCCGGACACTCTTCGGGATCGGCAACCTCGTTGCTGTTCACATCATCGGCGGCCACACATGCTGGCGTGTCATCAATCGCGTCGTGAAGTGCAAAGCCCGGATGACTGGTGTGCTCAAGGCCAAGGAAATGTCCCATCTCGTGGGCGGTGGTCGCGACCAGGGTGCGAACATCCAGCGCAGCGCCCACCCGATGCGCGTCGACGCTGAGGAGAACGCCGCTGAATGAACTGACAATGCCCATCGGACCGGGGATGCCGGGCGCAATGCCAAGGGTCGCGCCCGCCCCGGCCCCGCCAAGTGCATCGACAAAAAAGAGATTGACGCGATCGGCGCGCCCCATGCGCACCAGTTCTGCCGTGGTCGGATCAGTAAACTGGTCACTGACAGACGCAAATCTGGGATCGGTGATTCGAACCGGGGCGTCAGCCAGGACATCCACACCAAATGTCACGAAGAGCGACCTCAACTCAGCCATCACCTGCGCAATCTCCGCACTCGTTGCCTCGGTGCCGACATGGAAGGGTCGAATCGCGAGTGTTGCCGGAATCGTCGCAGACACATCCGGCAGCGGGCCAGACCGCAGAACCACCGCGAGTGACGCGTCGGTCAAGTCTATCGAGTCGATATCATCGGCTGACGCGAATACCACGTACTCATAAGTTCCCGGGACGATCGGCAATGGCGTGCCGCCCGGTCGAAGCAGCGTGCACAAGCCAACACCGCAGGATGCTGCAGCAAACGCGCCATCAGGGCCCTGCACAACGAAATCGATGCCAGGCGGATCGTTTTGCGCCCTCACCGCCGAGCCCTGCATTTGCAGGTTGAAAGCGACGGTGTCGGCCGGGATGTCGAGCGGCAGACCGGGGCTGACGAGGCCCTCCCCCACCGGCACAAATCCGGTGGTTGGGAGCGGGACCGATTTTACAATCACCCGGGTCGCGGCCGCCGATCCGGTCTTCACCGCCACGCTGGTTGAACCCCGCACGATCCCCTCGTCGTCTCGCAGCCTCACGAATACCCGGTGCCGTGCGGCGTCTTCAGCCACCGCTTCACTGCCCGCGACAAAAATCGCGAATGAACGCGTCGCCCCGGCTTCAATCAACAACTCGACAGGTGCCCCACCAGGCACGGATGGATGGGCGCAGGCACCCGTTGCTGTATCCGTTTGGCAAAGGCTCAATGCGATGGGAATCACGGCGCCCCCGGTGTCTGCGGTCACCGTAATCTGGCCACCCGCACCGACATTTGCGGTCGCGACCGCAAATGCGCCAGCCCCCGTTGCCGGGTCAATCACTACAAAGCCGTCGTTCGAGACGGTCGCCGCGAATGCGACGACATCCGGAGTAGGCTCATCGGAGGATGCGAGCGACAGGGTGTTGATCCCGGGCAGCAGCCCCACGGGGGCACTGTCCGCACACACAAAATTGAACGGCACCTCGGTCGGGTCAAAGGTCGACGATGGTGTCAGGCCGATAACGAAGGTTTGGGCCGTACCCGCCGCAATGTCCACCGCTTCGTCGCGCAGGCCAACTGGAAAATTCGTTAGTGGATCGGTCGTTTGATAGAAGAACTCGGCATCGACGCTGGTCGCGGGCCCCGCAATTCCACACTGATGGCCGGTCTCGTCGCCAGCGTTAATGATCGTCACGAAAGCCGTTGCGGTTTCCCCGTTAACAACAGCGCGAGTCGTCGGGAGCACCGACGCCGCCAGCACAACGACCGCGGCAGCAGGTGCCGCGCAGAAGGCGGCAGCCAGCAGCAGCGCGATTGATACCACGCCGCTGGCACCGCATGACGGCGCGCTTCGCGTGCAGTTGGCAGGCCGGGCAAGATGGTTGCGCTTCATCCCGGCACGGTCCCTACACGCACACCGACACTCACGGTGGAGACCCATCGTGCTCAAGCGCCCGCAACTGCCACATCGGCGCTCCTTGCCGGAATCGCGTCACCGCAGCACGTCCTCGGCTACCCCCTGTCGATTGCAGACATCGGGCAACCTCGACTCGCATGTGCGGATCTGCGCTTTCAAGCAGCGGCATCAATCGCGTCTCGACCTCTGCCCCATGTGTCTTTCCGAACATCCGGCAGTAGGTGGCGGCCATCTGTCGGCGGGAGATCGCACCGCGATTACCCTGAATCCCGGCAGCGAACCACGCTCGCACCTCCGGACGCGGATACAAGGTCAACGCTTCGCGCGCACGTGAGCGCAGATAATTGTGCCGGCGTTGGTCCCTGGCTATTGCGAGGAACGCGCGCCAGGCGTCATCGGCTAACGCAGCGCCCTCGACACGCGCAAGCGACCATTCGTAGCCGCGCAGCAGATGGACGACCGCGTCCGGCCGCGTCTCGGCCACTGCTCCCGGCGCATTGAGGAGTGCCACAAGCAGGACTGCAAGAAACGGGCACATCATTGGCCGCATAAGGCCCCATTCACTGACTCAGAACGCCTGCATCATAGTGCTAAACACGGACGGACTGACGAATGCATCCGCCTCCCAGGGTCCCGATCGCGATTTGCGTTCAATCCAACCCGGTGACACGATGAATGCCGGTTACGATCGCCGTCGCAGATTGCGCCAGCAATCAACCACCACGGCTCCTTTTTTGCCACTGAACCGTGAACCGACACACCCAAGAGGAAGTCATCATGTCAGCGACCGAGAAGTTTCACCTGGTCAGTTCAGTTACCTGACCCTGGGTGCAGCGTGCGGTAATCGTACTGCGCACCAAGCACGTCGAGTTCGACGTCACGTATATCAATCTTCGCGAAAAGCCCCAGTGGTTTCTCGATATCTCACCCCACGGCAAGGTGCCGGTTCTGTCTGTGGACGGTCAACCGCTGTTCGAGTCCAATGCAATTGCTGAGTTCCTGGACGAAGTGATTGAGCCGCAGCTACATCCGCAAGACCCGATAAAGCGGGCGCGTAATCGTGCGTGGACCGACTTTGTGCCTGAGTTCTCGCGCCAACTGGGAACGGTCACCTACGCCAAAGACGAGGCGGCACTCGAAAAGGTCCTCGCTGACCCGCCACCCGCGCTCACCCGGCTTGATCATGCGATCGCCAATGAACGCGGCAATGACGGGCCGTACTTCAACGGCGCTGATATCTCGCTGGTTGATGCCGCGTACGCGCCCTTCCTGCAACGGTTCAACATCGCCGAGGACCGCATCAGGAGTGGTTTGTTTAAAGGCTATCCCCTTCTCGAGGCGTGGAGCGATGCGCTGCTAGCCAATGAGGACGTGCGAGATTCAGTCTCGCCCCTCTTTGACGCAACGTTCGATGAGGCCTTGCAGCACCGTGGCGCACTCGCCGGACGGGGCTAACACCCCGATTCGGCAGCCAAACGAACGAGCCGGTCAGAGCGCCTTGGCCTGCTCGCACTCCGGTTCAGACTGACGCGTCGCACGCCGTTCCTGAAGATGCTCGGCAAAGGCGGGATGCAACCTGCAGGTCGAAGCATGGTGAATAGACGCCTCGATCTCGACCAGGCCGAGCAGCCGCATTTGCCCAATCCGGTAGTGCAGTTCTGAGACGGGGATGCCAGTTGTTCGATTGAGCTCACTGATCGCGACCTGCCCCTGCACCGTCACACGATCCAGAATTTCGCGTTGCGTGCCCGAGAGAATCGAGACCTTGAGCGGATAGGGCATGGCGAGTTCGAGCGGCAGGCCATCGTCTGCGACCAGGTCTCCAGCGACGGGTCCTCGCACACTGACAATTCCAACCGCGCTGCAGGCGACGATCAAGGCGCCGACCCATCGACATGCCATGGCCGCCGTGTCACCGAGCATGAGACCGTCACCGGCGCCCCCGTTCAAGCCAAGGAACAAAATCACGCCGCCAACGACCGAGACCGCGACCATCGTGCGAAGGGACGGCGAATTATGGGAGGGCTGGCCGGGTACTTGATTCCCCGGTTCGTTCAGGAAGTCCGCCATGCACCTTTCCCCAGGTTCGATTGAGTGACCCATCCTACGCACGAATGGGCCGATGCCAATGGCTGCACATGGCAAGACCTGTCCATATGCTGTGCGAAAATCCACCGCTCCGACAGACCCCTTGCCGTCCCGGTTTTTCAACGCCTGGCAACGCTGTAAGCCGTCAGGCAGTTACTCCCACCGAAACACTCGGGTCGCGCAGGCGAAGCCAGCGGCACGTGCTCGCGATCCTGCTCTCAACCCAGGGCTTCGAGAACGATATTGAAGCGGCCCTGCCCCGACTCGCCCGCCAGAGCCAGGTCGGCTCGGTCACAACGATCATCGTGAACCCATTTCCGGAACAAAAGACGGCCTCGTGGGATTCACTTGAAGCGCCGTACCAATCGCAAATCAAGCTCGACCGCAAACGGTCAATCAAACACCTGTTTCCCGCTATTGATCCTTCGCTGACGAAATCCGCCACGGGCGATGCCGACATCATGTCCCGGCATCACCGGCACGTGGCCGTGAGCGCGCGCAACGCCATCGCTGAATACGAGAAGGTCGACCCTGACTTCTCCCGCCTGGACGAGGAGAGCCCTGATGCCGATGATCTCGACGCGCGCTGTCGCCGACTAATCCGTTACCTCACGCAGCCCTTCACAATCACGACGCCCTTCACCGGTCGCGCGGGAGAGGCCGTCAGCATCGGCGTGACGATGACGGAAGTTGCATCCATCCCCGACGATTGAGTCGGGGCAGTTCGAGATCGCCGGTCCCACACGCTGCAGGCTAACGCCTGGCGAGAGGACCGCGAAGCAACTCGCCGGACGCGGCACCGGTGTGCTCGTTGGCCTTCAACAACACCTCACCATTGACCACAGTCGCAAGGATGCCAGTCGCCGTCTGCTTGAAGCGCTTGGCACCTGCTGGCAGATCGCTCACGACTTCGGGCAGATCAGGCGCAATCGTTTTAGGGTCAAAGATGCAGACGTCGGCCGCCATGCCTGGTCGCAGCAAGCCGCGGTCGTGCAGCCCCCACAGATTGGCCGTGTCGAACGACACCATCCGCACCGCCTGTTCGAGGGTCAGCGCTTCGCGCTCACGCACCCACTGACTGAAGACATTCGTCTGCAGCGACGAGTCCATGATCTGGGACACGTGGGCACCGGAATCAGAAAAGGTCACCGCCGAACGCGGGTGCTTCATCATCTCCAGGACATCGTCTTCGTTCTGATTGTTGATGGGCATGCGGAAGAGTGCGGTCAGATTGCTCGCAACGGCAAGATCAATCATCACTTCGACCGGCGAGACACCCTGTGCCGCGGCCATGTCGGCGAGGGACTCGCCGGGCTTCGATGCATCGAGCATGTGATAGACGCCGCTCCAGTCCGGCGGCAGCATCGCGTGGCCGCCCCGCTTGTGGCGCTCCGATGGCCCTGACGCCGCATCAACCAGCGCGCGCTTGATTTCGGGGTCCTGCAGCCGCACCTTCTGTTCAGTGACGGGCAACGTGCGGATGTCACGCCACACATCCCAGCTATCGAACGGGGTGTGCGCTTCGAAGGTGTAGATAACGTTCAACTGCCGCGAGTGCACCTGCGCGAACATGCGTCCTCCGGCGTCCGCGACCTCATCCAACAGGTCCATGTAGCCGCGCCAGATCTCCGGTGCCTTTTGATTGCTGAACATGCCCCACGTGACTGGCACGCCTGATTCCACCGCAAGGTCTCGCAGACGTTCGTGATATTCGCGCATGCGCTCCGGGTCGCGGCCATGGTTCTCACCGGCGATCTCAAACATGCCAGCACCGGTTTGACCCATCGCGTTGACGATGCGTCGCACCTCCTCCCAATTGGCCACCCGGCTCGCAACCGGTTTGTGGTCCGACGTCTGGTGATTCGGCGAGCGCGACGTCGTGAAACCCATGGCACCTGCCCGCACCGCTTCCTGAACCAGGCGGCACATCGTATCCACCTCGTCCGGGCTCGCTTGTTCCTCGAACGCGCGGGCCCCCATGACGTAGGTCCGAAGGGCCGAATGGCCAAGATAACCCGCATAGTTGATGCCTTTTGGCACGTCATCCAACACGTCGAGGTACTCGGGGAATGTCTCCCATCGCCAGTTGATGCCGGCGAGCATGGCCTCGCGCGCGATGTCCTCTGCGCGTTCAAGATTGCGGAAGACGAGATCAGCTTCGTCCTCTCGACAGGGTGCGAGGGTAAACCCGCAATTGCCCATGACCACGCTCGTGACGCCGTGATAGCAGGAACATGATCCGATCGGGTCCCAGAAAACCTGCGCATCCATATGCGTGTGCCCGTCGACGAAACCCGGTGCGACTATGTGGCCTTCCGCATCGACCACCTCGCGCGCGGCCTCGTTGATCCGGCCAATTTGCACCACCTTGCCGCCGTCGATGGCAACGTCCGCCTGGTAACGCGGGGCCCCGGAACCGTCGATGACCGTGCCGTTCTTAATCAGCAGATCGTGTGCCATGTCCATCACCTCACTTCTGTTGTTTTGGCGCGCCCTATCGGCACTCGCGCTAACCTTACACCTTTCCTCCGGGGCCCGAACCAGGGCGATCTCCGTGGTATCGTTCGACCCTGTAGAAACGCCGGAAAGACGGTAAGAACGCGGCAAAGAGGGAGACAACGTGGTACATCGAATAGCGGTAATCGAGGGCGACGGCATTGGCAAGGAAGTCATCCCCGAGGGGATTCGCGTCCTGGACGCGGCGGCAACGCGCTTCGGTTTCGACTTTGAATGGACTCACTTCGACTGGAGTTGTGAGACGTACCATGCAACCGGCAGCATGATGCCCGAAGATGGCATCGATCAACTGCGCGACTTCGACGCCATCTTTCTGGGCGCTGTGGGTTTTCCGGGGGTCCCGGACCACATCTCCCTGTGGGGACTATTGATCCCTATTCGCCGTGCATTCGAGCAATACGTCAATCTGCGACCCTGTCGGCTCATGCCGGGCGCAGCAACACCGCTTGCCAACCGCACGGCCGAAGACATCGACTTTTGGGTAGTACGCGAGAATACCGAGGGCGAGTACTCGAGCATCGGCGGGCGCATCTATGAAGGCACGGATCAGGAAACGGTCATACAGGAATCGATCTTCACGCGCCGCGGCACTGATCGCATTCTGAAGTACGCGTTTGAACTCGCACAGACCCGGCCGCGCAAGCATGTCACGTCCGCCACGAAATCAAACGGCATCATCCACACCATGCCATTCTGGGACGAGCGGTTCGCAGCGATCGCCACAGACTACCCCGAGATCACCACCGATCAGTATCACATCGATATTTTGACCGCACACTTTGTCCGCAACCCCGACTGGTTCGATGTGGTCGTCGGCAGCAATCTGTTCGGCGACATCCTGTCCGATCTCGGCCCTGCCGTCGCCGGCAGTATCGGCATCGCGCCATCCGCCAATCTGAATCCGGAACGCGCGTTTCCATCGATGTTTGAGCCGGTCCACGGTTCGGCGCCCGACATCGCAGGCAGAGGCATCGCCAATCCCATCGGCACCATCTGGGCGGGCGCCATGATGCTGGAACACCTGGGCGAGCAAGCCGCGGCCGACGCTGTCATGAGCGCCATCGAGACAGCGACGGCGAGCGGTCCACGCACTGCAGACCTCGGCGGCGAGGCCGACACCGTGACGGTGGGCCAAGCCATCGCCGCGTCCATTTGAGCCTGTCGTCCCCGCAACAGCCGTCATCCCGGACCGCTGCTACAATGCACTCTTTCCCATGTACCTGAACCCCTGCCATGCTTAACGTCGATGTCAAACGGCTGCGAGAAGAAGGTTATTTGCTAGTTGAGGATCTCGTTCCCGCGCATCAACTGCAGGCCGTGGTCGATCTTATATGCGAATACATGCAGGTACCCGCAGACCGCACAGACCCGGATTTCAAGCGGCAGCGCGGTGAGGTCTTCAATGGCATCGTGCCGTTGCACCAGCATCAGGCACTCTGGGATGCCAGGCAGTCGCCGAAGGTGCATGAGGCGTTCAGTCAGATCTACGACACGCCCAAGCTGTGGGTGACGATTGATCGGGTTTCCTACAAGCCGAAGCTGTCTACCCGCTCAACCGCAAAGAAAGGTGATGCCAACTCGATCCATGTCGACCGCCCGGTGCTCGACACCAGCGATTCGTCCGTCCAGGGCATTCTTTATCTATCGGACACTGAGGAGGACCAAGGCGCCTTCGAGTGCATACCCGAGATCTACCGCGACATCGTCGCCGGCCGAAGGACGGGCGTGGAACGTGGCGAGACGTTCGAGAAGCACGACATCCATCGGGTACCCGGGCCGGCCGGCAGCATGGTGATCTGGGATGGCAACATGCCGCATTCATCGGGCCACAACTGGACCGACACGCCCCGCTTCGTGCAATACATCACGATGCACCCCGAGGGCGACGAGGCAACACGTCAGGAACGCATCCAGAACTGGCAGGATCGGCGTGCGCCCACTCGCTGGCGCAACATGCTGAATCAGGAAGATCCCGAGCCCTGGACTGAACCTGCGAGTTTAACGTCGCTTGGCGAGCAGTTATTGGGATCTCGTGCGTGGGACTAGCGCTCTTTTGCCGCTGAGTACCGATTCGAACTGGCCAGGGCTAGCGCTGCCTCACACCTTCAACCAATAGCCCAAGCTCCACCTGTTGTGAAGGCGCGAAATCCATCCCAAAGTCCTTCGTATTCAGGGTGTAGTACGCCTCAAAACCGGCACGATACCCACCCCAGGGGTCCTTGCCCTCGCCAATGATGTTGGCCTCAAAACTGATTTCGCGCGTCACGCCATGCAACGAGAGATAACCGTGGACCCTCGCCTTGCCCGCTCCGAGGTCCTCAACGCGGGTGCTGGCGAACTCGGCCTGCGGATACCTCGACGTGTCGAGGTAGTCATCGGAGCGAATGTGCTTGTCCCGCGCCGCGTGGTTGCTGTCGATGCTTGCCATATCGATGTTGATCCGCACCTTTGATGCCGCAACGTTCTTTGGATCGTATGTGAAGGTGCCACCGAATTTTCTGAACTCGCCGGTGAGCCACGAGTAACCCAGATGATTGAATTTGAAGTTGATGAACGCATGGGCACCCCGGGTATCGATCTTGTAATCGTCGGCGATGGCGCTACCTGAACCGACCGTTGCACCCAGAGTGAGAGCAAGCGCCGCGCCAAGGTGCAGCATTTTCGTTACGACTGTCGCCATCTGAATTTCAGATGAATTGTCCAACTTCATACGCAACGTCACTTAACCCCATCTTCACCGGGGTCAGTACTGGCTTTGGCTTCAAGCCCGAGCATCCGATAGAGCGTGCCATCCCGATCGATGAACTGATGCTTAACCCCGCCCGCAACATGTAGCGCGATCAACGCGACCACAACATACGCCAGATATTCGTGGATTTCGCCCGCGACGTCCTCCTGATTCGGCAAGCTCGTCACCGTTGCAGGAATCTCAAGCCACTCAAAGAAGAGAATCGGACGTCCATCTGCCGTCGTGATGAGATAGCCGGAAACCGAGACCGCGAGCAGCAGCGCATAAAGCAGCCAGTGCACAAGGTGAGCAAGAACGCGCTCCCAGGCTCTGTGCCCCGGATGGGAAGCAGGCTTGGGGCTTGTCACCCGCTGCAGGAAGCGCAGCCCCAGGATGAGTATCCCGACCAGACCGATGCTCTGATGCAGCGACGGCGCGCGCGTGTACCACGGATCGTAGTAGTCGAGATTCACCATCCACCAACCGAGCACAAAGAGGCCAATCACGAGCGGCGCCATCGTCCAATGCAAACCGATCGCGAGCCAACCGTAACCCGCCTTCGATGATCTTAGCCCTCGTGCCATGAAGTCCCCTGGCCAGTTTCCTGACGCGTGCAATACCTCTTAACCCGCCGGGATTCACACGGCTAGCCGTTACCCCACAAGTACACCATTTCATCACTAACCCGCAGCAACTCGTCCAGCGTGCCCGTCGCCTCAATTTGCCCGTCCTTGAGCACGATGATCTGATCTGCCCGCTGCAACGCCGCGCGGCGATGGGAGACCACAAGGTACGTTGCCCCCACTCGTGAATCCAATTGCTGCCACAACTTCAGCTCCGTGTGGACATCGAGCGCACTCGATAAGTCATCGAGGACCAGAAGCTCAGCATCGCGCACGAACATACGCGCCGCCGCCGCCCGTTGAATCTGACCGCCGGACAGTTTGACGCCCTTTGGACCCACCATCGTATCGAGGCCCTCGTCGAGGCCTGCCATGTCCTCGCTCATGACGGCCGCCGAGATCGCGGCATGAACCTCGTCGTCTGATCGCTGTGCGCCCATCAGGATGTTGGAGCGCAACGATTCGCTGAAAAGCCGCGGTACCTGCGACGTGTACGCCGAGACCGGCGGAACGAAAAACTCGCCCGGGTCCGTGACGTCGCTGCCGTTCCAGCGCACGACGCCACTGTCACGTGGCAGCAGACCAAGGACCGCGCGCACCAGCGTCGTCTTGCCCGACCCGATACGGCCCGTGACCACCGTAAATGAACCCCGCGGGACGACAAACGAGACATCGGCTATGCCCTTGCCACTCTCGCCATGCTGATAGCTCAAACGCTCGACCTCGAGCGTCTCCAGCGGACTCGCAAGCCGCGGCTCAACGAGGGGTGGACTGTCGTGGTAAACGTAGATCGGCGTGTCGTCGATCAGTGCATCGTCCGCCGCGCCTTCCATCAAGCGCTCCATTCGCCCAATCGAAACGCCGTTGCGCTTGTAGGTTGAGATCAGCATGCCAAGAAACGTGGTCAACTCACTGATGAAGCCGAGGTAAAAGACGAAGAGTGCGAAGTCACCCACGCTGAAGGAGCCTTCCTGCATCGCTTCCGCAATAAATATCAGAATAATACCGACACCGAGGTTCGCGGTATTGATGAAGAGCGAGTCGAGTACCTGATTGAACAACTTATCGCGAATCGCCGCCACTTTGCGCCGCTCGTTCAGGCGACGAAACTGCGCGAGTACATTGCCCTCCGCGTTGGCGACCTTGATCGCCTGGATCGAGCTGAACAGTTCACCGATGAAACCGACCACGATGCCGGTCCAGCGCCGGGACAAGCGAAAGTAATGTTCTATCCGGTCCAGCGCGAGGTGGCTCACCACGATGACGATGACGAACGGGAACAGCGCGATCAGCGAGATCTTCACGTCGATCACCAACATCATGGTGATAGCTCCCGCCGAGAGCGCGAGGTTGCCCAGCAGGTTGTTGATCCAGAGGGCGAAGAGCGAGATGTCGAACGCATCCATGTTAAAGCGGCTGGTCGCCTCACCGGGCGAATCAGGAATAGCCCGCGCCCCCGGCTTGCGCAGTATGTTGGCCAGCATATTGCGGCGGAGCATGGTCAGCGTGTGCACGAAGAACGGGACATTTGAGCGCCAGACCAACCAGTTGGCGACGACGCGCACGACTTCGGTAACAACAAGCAGGGCGACCAGCGTCCACAACGTGATGCCAGCGGCCGCTTCACCGGTCAGCAGGTCAAAAAACTCCTTGAACACCCAACCGGGTACCAGGGCAACCACATACATCATAATGATGCCGAGGAAGTTGACCGACCAGAAGAACTTGCGGAAGTCGATCATGGCAAGCGTGACTCGCCATGCCGGGAGCTTGTTATCAACGACGGCCTGATCGAGGTGCGATTCGCTCATGCCAGCACCTCCTCAAGACCTGCGGACATCAACTGGGACAGGCGCGACTCCGGATCGGTGAGCAGATCGGTGCGGCGGCCGAACTCGCCGGCACGCCCGTCGTCGAGAATCAGGATTTGATCGGCACGCGCGATCGTGCCGAGCCGGTGCGCTATGATGATGGCAGTTCGATCCTTGAGGAGTAAATCTACCGCCCGTTCCACCCTTGCTTCGGTCGCGGGGTCGAGGCGAGACGACGCCTCGTCCAGGATCACCACGGCCGGGTCGCGCAGGAACACGCGGGCAAACGCCAGGAGCTGGGCCTCGCCCGCAGACATGCTGCGCCCGCCGGTCTCAAGCTGGGTTTCGAGCCCATCGCGCTGGCGCCGGTACCATTCGCCCAGCTCAACCTGATCGAGCACGGCCAGCAATCGCGCGTCATCGATGCTGCGATCGAAGAACGTCAGATTGTCCCGAATCGATGCCTGGAACAGCTGCACATCCTGGGTCACCATCGCGACCGAGTGCGACAGGCTGTCCGCCGCAACCTCGCGCACATCGTCGCCAAGTACGCGCACGTGACCTGCGTCAACGTCGTAAAGCCGAAAAATGAGTCGCGCGAGCGTCGTCTTGCCACTGCCGGTGCGGCCTAACAGCCCGAGGACCTGCCCGGGTTCAAGGGCAAAGGACAGATTCTGCAATACCTGCTGACCCGGGTCATAGCTGAAGGTGACGTCCCGGAACTCGATTGCACGATCGCCTTCCCGTGTCAGTTGCCGGGTGCCCGGAGCCAGAGCGCTCTTTTCGTCAACGAGTTCGGCGATCCGTTCGACCGATGCGCCAACCCCCTGCAACTGTTCCACCTGGCTCGACAACTGTTGCAGCGGGCGGGCCAGGATGTGCATGTACTGCACGATCAGAAATGCGGTTCCCATCGTGATGAGGCCATCGCCGTAGAGGTTGAAGCCAGCGATCAGTGCGACACAGTATCCACCCACGATGATCGACCGGGAGATGGTCGCGAGCAGCCAGTAACGCAACTGCACCTCGCGCCAATGGACCAGCAGGTCTGACTGGATGCCAAAGAGGCCGTTGATGACATGGCCAACGGCGCCGTTGGCACGGATGTCTTCGGTACCTGACAGCCGCTCTTCGAGGAATCCGAAGAGATTGGCCAGTACCTTGCGCCGCTCCACCTCATGCGGCACGGCAATCTCTCGCAGCCGATTAAGGGCAAAGATCGAGACGAGGGAGAAGCCCGTAAAGACGAGCCCCAACATCACACTTTCGAGCATGAACATGACAATGATGCCAACGACCAGCAACGAGTTGCCCCCCACCAGCACCACAAGCTGCGAGAAAAAGCGCGCGAGCGACGTGATGTCCTCATCGAGGCGCTCGATCATCTCACCCGGGGTTTTGCCTTTGTGAAAGCCCATGTCGAGCCCCAGGCAATGTTCGGCCAGATCCGACCGCAGCTTGTTGGTCGCGTTCCAGGCGACGACCTCCCCCAGCCAGGCGGCACCAATTGACAGCACCTGAGCGAAGACGGCAGCGACGAGGTAGAGGCATGCGAACCAGAACAACGTGTCAAGTGATGTACCTGATGACGCGCCGTCGACAAACAACCGTGTGATTTGCGGGATCAGAATTGTGAAGCCAATGCTTGATCCCAGCACGACAATCAGCGCCAGAAACATGCGTTGCTGGTCGTTCAGATAGGCCGATAGCAACGACCAGTATCTTTCCAGTGGGATGTTCATCGCATATTCCGGTTCTGTTCTCACTACCGACTGCTGACCAAACGCACTACAAACGGTCAGGCCGAGCATCGGGATTCGCGGAGAGCAAATCGAACCGGCAGCACGACACTGATATGGAGCGGGCAGCCCCAGAGGATGCGGCGTAACTTAGGCCCGAATCCACCTGAAAGCAACGCGACAGATCCGTGACCTGACGCTTTGTGGCGCACATCAAACGGGTCCGCGTTCTGGCTCAAGAGCGCCGCTGCGCACTCATCGAGCGGTTTCGCCGCACCCGCTTTTTGAAACGCGGTTCCTGCGACGACTAAGACTGGTTCCTGCGACGACTAAGACTGAAGATGTGGCCGGAAACGTTTACAATCGCGCAAGGGTCCGGACTCATCAATTCTCATCACCTTCCATATCAGCTCTCATATCACCGCTCATCATGAGGGGTCGCGTCCCACTCCCGACAAATCAACGACAATTCAACCGCAATTCAACAGAAGAGAGCATCACGCAATGCCAGCCATATCCCCACGAGACGGGCCCGTCGCGGTCACCGGGTGTTCAGGTTTTACCGGCGCCCATATGGTCCGGGAACTCATCCATCACGGCTATGAGGTTCGTGCGTGTATCCGCGACGCCAGTTCGTGGCGAGGGGATGACGCCGTGCAATATCTGTCACGCCTGGCCGGCGTCCAGATCGTCGACGGCTGCGATCTCTTCACACCTGGCTCCTATGATGCCGCTTTCGCAGGCTGCAGCGCGGTGTTTCAGGTTGCCGCTGTGCTCGGCAATTCCGCTGACGGCAAGTCCCAACCGCTTGGCACCGGCAACATCGGCGAGGATGTTTACAACGGTGGCATGCAGGGCACGCAGAACGTGATCGACTCGATCAATGCGTCCAGCACCGTTAAGCGGTTGGTCTACACCAGTTCCATGGCTGCAGTCTCGGGCGCCAAGATGGCCGATCTGCCGGACGGCTACGAGTGGACCGAGACGGACTGGGCCTCCGACGGCGTGGACCCCGACCAGTGGGCCCGCAATTCGTACGGCAAGAGCAAAGAAGACACCGAGCACCTCATCAACAGCGCCGGTGACGCGAGCGGGCAATGGGATGCCATCACCATGAATCCGGCAATGATCTGCGGACCCATTCTGTTCAAGGCCCAGGTCGGCCAATGGATCGAGCAGATCGGCCGCATCGCCGGCGGCGACGAGCCTGACTGGCCGTCCAGATACGACATGTACTACGACATCATCGACGTGCGCGATCTGGTCAAAGCCCATCGCCTGGCTGCCGAGTCTGACGCAGACCACAAGAATTCACACGGCGGTCCGCGTTACGTCATGCACGGCTGCGGTGGCCGCTCCGCACTTCGCTTTGGTACCGAGGTCGCAGCGATCATCAGTCAGGATTTCCCGAGTTTTGAAATCGGCGTGCCGCGGACGATCACGAGCAAAGGTCAACCCATCACCATCGAATCCCGCGCCTTGAACGACAGCAAGAAGGCAAAGGCCGTGCTCGGTGCAACCTTGCGCCCCGTTGAAGAGACCATTCGAGACGTCGTCGAGACGTCGATCGAACTCGGCATCATTACGCCCAGGCTGAAAAGCTGAGATGCGCGCTGGAGACACCTGCGCGAAATAGCGACACATACATGTATTCATTGTATACATGTCGCCGTTAACGACTAGACTCGCTCCCACATGAAGGGAGATTGGTCATGTCAGCAAAGATCATAGCGCTCAGCGAGTTCAGAGCCAGTCGCGGTGAGGCCTGTCGGGGTGAGGCCAGTCTAAATATGCCCGGCCCAGTCGCCGAGCACACCCAACGCGCCAATCCGGGGTCATTCGGGCGCGACGTCGCGGACGCCCACATCGAGAACTCTGCGGCAACGAATCGAATGGCCTCACTTCGTGAGTCGCAACGCGGCCTTTTGCTGCGAGCGACCGGCAAGGAGCGACGAGTCATGCTGCACGAGTTCATCAGATTTCTTCAGGCTGAGGAGCGTCTCTCTACCTGAGCGGCCTGCTCCCTGGGCGGCCGGCTCCCTGAGCGGTCTGCTCCTGCTACCTGGAACGCCAGTGTGACGACGAATGCGCGTCGGGATTGACCACCACGCCGTCGTTCAGCACATCGATCGGGTCACGGCCGTCAACGCCGAGACCAAAACGGTGGTACCCGATCAATCGCTGCAATAGACGCGGCATCTTGCGCACTTCGCCCGCCGGCACACCCAGCAACTGGATCTCCTGCGGCCGGAGGTACGCAACGCTGTGACTCATGAAGAATCCGAGCCGCTCCCGATCTTTGGATAAGTTGGCACCACCTCCGTGCCACAGTCCGCCTTCCCACATGATCAAGGACCCTGACTTCATGGTCACCCGGGTCGTCTCGACCTTCTGATCCACACGCCGGTCGTGCCAGCTATGGCTGAAGGGCACGATGTGGGTGGCGCCGTTTTCGAGGTCAAAGTCATCGATGGCGATCAGGGCGTTGCACACGAAGTGCGGGTGTGGACGGGGAATCGGCCACAGACCATCGTCCTGATGCAGGAACTGTTTCGTCTCCCCGGGCAGCACATTAAAGAGGGTTGTCACATTCACCTGTACGAGCGGTCCGAGGATTCCCTTGATGATCGCGCGCAGGCGCGGATCCAGAAACTGGTTATCGACGCCCCGGGTCTTGCCCAGCAGATTGTGGGCACGCCAGGTCTTGCCCGACTCGGTGCCGATCGCACGCATCTCCGTGATCGGTACCTCGGTCTCAAACACGTTCCGAATCCGTGCGACCTCATCAGCATCGATGTAATCAGGGATAACGGTGTAGCCCTGGTGCTCGATTTCAGCCACGCGTTCGGTGATGTTGAGATCATCGATGATCAGTTCTTCTTCAGTCTCTGGCTGAGAGGACATACGTTCTCACTCACATTAACGATAGGGTTGGGGAACCGAGGCTCTGGACTCTCCCGATTCCCGAGTTTCTCTCGATCGGAATTTTATCGGTGTCAGGATTTTCTCAAGGTCAGGATTAAAGTACAGCAGCATACCAGCGATCAAGGCGGCAGAAATCTCGATTGGTGTATCGTATCAGCCTGACCTCTTAACCTGACGTCCCAAGCAACCTGACCTCGCAAGGCTTAGAGACCCGACCCCGTGGAAATGACCGACGAGCAGCGAAAGAAGATCGAAGCGCGCAGGCAGCGCCAGAAGGTGAGCCGGGTTTTCTCCATGCCGGACATGGCCGACCCCGGCGTCCTGCTTAGCCCCGCAGAGATCACGTTTTTCAAGACGAACGGTTTCCTTATCAAGGAGCGCCTGCTCGCCGAGGACGCCATGCGCGAGGCGATGGCGCGAATCTGGACCCATGCCGAAACCGCTTTACCGCGCCGGGAAGGCAGCAACTGGCGCCTGGCGCGCAACAACCCGGAGAGTTGGATTAACCCCGATTGGGCGCCGCAACCACCGCACCCGACATCCGGCCCTTTTCAGGGACGCCAGCCGCGCGAGTACGTCGGTTCAATGGTCAAACTCCATGACCTCGGTGCCGAACGCTACATGCTGGATCTGATGAACGACAATCCCGATGTCAACGTGATCGCTCGCGCATTCCTGGGCAATCGATTGCGGCAAAGCGAGTGTATTCGTGGTGTTTACGCCCTCTTTCCCCAGCATGACGAGGGCGACCCGCAGGGCACCAGGAGGGTGAGCGGCACCTCACTCGGCCCACATACCGATCAGGTATGCCAGCAACTGAACGCGTGTGCCTATCTTGAAGATGTCGCGGCCCGCAACGGCGGCTTTACGGTCTATCCGGGCAGCCACGAGATCATGTTCCGTGCGCACAACTTTGAGGCCAACTGGTCGCCGACCGACAACTTCGGCGCTTGCATCAAGCGGGTGATCGACGAGATTGAACCGTGGGAACTGACCGCACCCAGGGGGTCGGTCATCTTCTGGCACGGTCGCACCGTGCACTCGTCCGGCATCCACACCGGCCGCGATATCCGTTGGGCAGTATTTGCAGATTTTACCCAGGACCGGCCGGTCCTCGATGAAGACGAGCATCGCGCGGTTCTGCAATACGAATGGTTCAAGGACGCCAAGCTGTTCCGGGACGACGCGCCGGTACACGATGACATGTGGCGTCACTGGGCGATTGGCTAGTTTCTGGTCGTCGGCCTCGCGCACCGATGCTTCTCTTGTGAATACGCTCACAGACGTTAATGGCATCCCTGCACGCGTCGTCGAGCTAGCGCTTGTCCCAAAATTGTCATCCTGACAATTCTTGGGCTAACGGGCAAAGCAGGCGACGTCGTGCTCTGCCATCCACAACTGATCCACGCAAGCTCAACCACAACGAATGCTCCCGGCTTCGATACTTGCGAGCGTTGCGCGTCTATCGCCGCGACGGATGATCTGCACCCACGCGACCGGCACTCAACCCGACACCTAAAAAGGTTTACGATGTGCCGAATTCACACTTTTGCCAACAACAAGCATCAAGGGAGATCCAATGAGTGAAGCACGCGCCAATCCGGAAATCGGCAATGTTCTGCCGAAGAAGAAATTCACCGTCGGCGACAATCTGCTCACCGACTATTTCGAGGGACTGGATCTGGACCGCGGGGCATTTAACGCCGGCAACATGCCGGTGCCGTCGATGATTGCAACCGATGCCGACAACTACTTTGGCGAGTCTTCATTTGGCCAGCAACGCGGCCATCTGTGGATGCGCCAGGAGTGGGACTTTCTCAAACCCATGCAGGCGGGCGCTACCTATACAACGACTGCGAACATCATCGACATCTACAAGAAACGGAATCGCACCGTCGTCAACACTGCCATCGCCATGAACGACGATGCCGGCGCCACCGTACTGAGGTTCAACCACCACCAGTCCTTTCTGCTGGACGCCCCTGTCACCCAGGTCGAGTTCCGCGACCCCAGCAAAAAAGAAGGCGTGCGCAAGTTCGACGTCCCCCAGGGCACGCCGCTCGAGGGCTTTGACAAGGTCGTGACCCTTGAGATGTGCGGCCAATACTTCCACGGCAGCAAGAGCTATCACACCGACAAGGAGGCGTCACTTGAACTCGGTTTCGAGGACGTTGTCGTCGGCGGTCGCATGACAATGGCCTATGTCGGCCATCTGCTCGACACGCACTTTGGCGAGCGCTGGTTCAACACCGGCAAGCTGGACGTCAAGTTCACCAACCCGACCTGGCCCAACGACCGCATCAGCATGAAAGGCGTCGCAACCGGAAAGTCGGAGGACGGAACCCGCGAGAATGTGTTCGCGTGGATCGAGAAGGACGACGGCACTATCGTTTTGATCGCCTATGCGAGCGTGGCTGCCTGACCGGCTCAATCCGAAACGCGATTCCGAAAGCGACCCTGACAGGGTGCTGAAAAAGTGCTTTCCTGCACTTTTTCAGAGTCGCGGGCCTCAGCCCGCTCGCGAAGCGAACGTGAAATCCATGTATCGGTCTATCAGGCTGCTTTTTCAGCAGCCTGCTAATTTGCAGTGGCGATTTCCGGCATGCCCTGGCGCGCGACCCGGCCGCTAATCCGCAGCAATCGGGTCGTCATCAGTGCGGCGACAACCCCCAACCCAACCGTCAGGCCAATCCAGAAACCGTAGACATCCATCGGCTCGCCAACAAGACCCCAGCCGAGGATGCAGGCGACCGGCACGCCGACGCCCCAGTATCCAAACATCGTGGCATACATCGCAACCTTCGTGTCCTTGTAGCCCCGGAGGGTCGCGATGGCGATGCTCTGGAGACCATCGAAGAACTGAAACCCCAGCACAAAGAACATGAGCGTCGTCGCGAGGGCGATGACCTCTGGCTCCCGGGTGTAGATGCCGGCGATGTCCTCGCGGAAGATGACAATCAGCACGGCGATGATGCAGGCGAGCCCAAACGCACAGCAAAGTTCTGCAATCGCCGTTAAGCGCGCGCGTGCAAACTCGCCGGCACCCACGTTGAAGCCGACCCGGATTGTCCCCGCCATGCCAAACGCCATCGGCACCATAAAGGCAACGCCCCCCAGATTCATCGCAATGACGTGCGCCGCCACAACCTCGGAACCGTAACGGCCCACCAACAAGGTCGTGAAAGAGAACATGGTCACCTCAAAGAAGAGTGTGATGCCGATAGGGATACCGATCGCGAGAAGGGCTTTGAGCACGCGCGGGTCTGGCGGTGAGAATCGCTCCGTGAGTCTGGCCGATGCAAAGCGCGAGCGCGTGACGATGAAGCCGATCGCGGCCAGTTGATACCAGAGCACGACCGCTGTTGCCGCACCGGTACCCGCCCCGCCCATCGCTGGCAACCCGTAATAGCCGTGCATGAATGCGAGGTTGAGCGGCACCTTCATGATGAGTGCGCCAGTCACGATATAAAGTGCGACACGCGTCTGACCCATGCCTTCGGCCATGTAACGCAGGACAAAGTACCCCATCGCCGCCGGGGCACCCCATTGCTGGGCTTCCAGGTAACCGACGGCCACGTCAACGGCTGCGGGCTCGATGCCAACGAGCTCAAAATACGGCCTCGCAAACTGGATGACGGTGACAATGATGACCGCCGCCACGAGCGCGAGATAAAACGCCTGGCGGATGATCTCACCGATTTCCGCCTGTCGCCCCCCGCCGTTGAGTTGAGAGACCGAAGGCGTGACTGCCTGCAAGGTTCCCATCATCAGCATGATGGTCGGCCAGAGCAGCGTGCCGCCCAGTGCGACGCCGGCGAGGTCAACCGAAGACAACCGTCCCGCCATCACCGTGTCGATCACGCCCATCGCCATTTGCGCGAGTTGCGCAACCGCGAGCGGCGCCGCAAGTCCCGTCAACACCCCAAGCTCGCGACGAAACCTTGTCAACTCAGCCGTCAACATGGCGGCAACCACAAAAGGAGAAGCCGGGCACCTTAACCGGAAGCCAAAAGCCAGTCACGAACTTCACCTTCACACTTTCTCACTTCACACTTTCACACTTTCACGGGGGAGCGCGGGTCGGTGCTTCGCGGAACCAATCGGCCATATGACGCATCAGGCTCTGCACCCTTGCATCGTCTCGCTGCGCGGGTTGCGCCAGCATCCATAGGCCAATCATCGGAGCACGTCCCTGCGCCGGCAAATCAACGACCTCGCCCGCAACGCCTGCATTTCTCGCGAGCAGTGCGTCCAATCAGAAACCGAGGGGGCTGATCGGTCAGACGAAACGCAACTTCCTGGGCGACGACACCACGCGTCTTGTCGTCGTCTGCACCGTCCCCGGTCACGGCTAGCTTCAACCCGCGGGTGTTGCGTGACGTAGCTGACAATCCCCGGCATGAGGTCAATGACATCGTCGTCAACGACGGACAGCCTCAACCCGCCACTCGGTTGGCACCCTGACCCGCGCTCATCGACCGCTATGCAGGATGTCGCTGGCGCTGCGCACCCGGTCAACCAGTGCAACGCCCCTCGGAGGTCAGCCGGTAGCCGCTGCGCGCAGGGTCAAACACGCGGCAGCCGCAGGTGGAAGACGAACATGCCGTCGTCGTCCTGGAACCATCGGCACGCCGCGTCTGACGAGGTCTCTTCTCTTGCGATGCGCTGGTGCTTGCGAAAGCCGCGGACCAGTTGCTCCATGTGGCTCGCGGTGCCGTGGCGGGCAATCATCATCAGGTGTTCCTCTTTGCGGGGTGTGGCCACTTTGCGGGGTGTGGCCACTCGCGTCATGGCCCGCACCTTCGAATAGCTGACCGCACCCCTTTCGAACACAGCGTCGATCAACGGAAGGTCGCGCAGGGCGTGGGCGACGCGCACCTCCTCCCGCGCAACGACTTCGCTGATACCAAGCCGATAGTTCATCCAGAAGGCGAGGGACTTCACCCCTGGGCCACTCCAGCCCTCACGGATGTCGAAGGCGTCGAGCAGGTTCAGGAAACGATATTCGGCCGCGTTTAGATGTCCAGCGAGCGTTAGGATGTCCTGCTCAAGGATGTCCTGCTCAAGTGTATGGGTGTTGACAACGGCAGTTTAAATACTGTTGTTATATACAGTATTATTATACTAAATTACTAATTTATATATAAAAATTAGACTGAAGCCCATTGACCCTGACGTTGTTGGCTGATAGCGGACTGATCACTGAACTGACCTCACCCCGATCGCTGCACCTGCATGAGTTTACGACCGTTTACTGCGGAGATTGGGGGGTTGGTCACGCATTTCTTTTCGTCATTGCTGCCGATCGGAATCTCGCTCGAAGATTGGTTCAGTTGGTTGAAGCAACACCCAACACGAGCACCTCCGCATCAGCCTCCGCATCAGCCTCCGCATCCGCACCGGCATCCAGCACCAACGTCTGACCAGCCGGCAATCGCAGCCAGTCGTGCCTCGTCAACGCCTCATCGCCCGCCGCCACGTCACCATTCAGGACAAAAACCTCAACACCGTCGGCATATGCACCGCTGAACGTCTCGCCCGCCCGGATGCGAGCGATGCCTTCGGTCCGGCCACTACCCGGGAGCAAGCGCCAGTCACCCCAGGTCTCCGGGCTCGTAGTCACTTCCGCCGCGCCAACCGCTACACGCTCCGATCCCGGGTACTGCCTCAGGCGCACTAAGATCAGGCTGCCGTCCTCCGAAAACAGCGCGTGCTCAAATCCCTCGGGATTCAGCAAAAGCTGCCGGCTGGCCAGTCGCCGACGTGGTCGCTGAAGACGCCTTCGAGCACCCATATCTCTTCACCATCCGGATGACCGTGGGCCGGGAATCGCGCCCGGCAGGTACCGGACGATAGACGTCACCTGGCCTGATTCAGCCTCGCCTCTCAGAAAGAAGCGCTTGCGCTCGACAAGGCCCGACGGCGACGGCGTGTATTCCATCGCCGCAGATCGCATGATGGCTGGTTTGCTCATATCGCTATTGATCATCGCGTCTCCCTAACCGGTTACTTCCTTAGCCCGTCTAGTCCCCGAGCACCGCCACTTGACTCTGAATCAACGCTGACACGAAACTCAGGTCGCGACAATTGAGCGTCAGACGTGCTACATCACCAATGCCGATGCAAATACCGCAGTCTCAACTACAGCAACACAAGAAAAAAGGAATATGCATGGCTGGCCCACTTGACGGAATCCGGGTCATCGACCTCACTACGATCTACTCCGGTCCCATCTGCACCTCCATCCTGGGCGACCAGGGGGCCGACGTCGTCAAGGTGGAGTCTCCCACCGGTGACTTCATGCGCAACGCGCAGGACATCTCGCGCAACGGTGTCAGCGGCGCGTTTGCCATGCTGAATCGAAACAAGCGCTCGATCGTCATCGACCTCTCGACCGACGACGGCAAAGACATCCTGAAAGACCTCGTCAAAACTGCCGACGTCGTCGTTGAGAATTACCGGCCCGGTGTCATGGAGCGCCTCGGCATCGGCTATGATGTTCTCTCAACGCTCAATTCTCGACTGGTATTCGCCTCCATCAACGGCGTCGGTCACGACGGCCCCTACGCGGGCAGACGCGTCTACGATGCCATCATTCAGGCCATCTCCGGCATCGCCACGCTGCAGGCGGACCCACGGCAGGGGCGGCCCGAGATGGTCAATTCGCTCATCTGCGACAAGTTGACGGCAATGGCGGCGGCCCAGGCGATCAGTTCAGCCCTCGTTAGCCGCGAGCGCATGGGTGAGGGCCAGCGCGTTGACGTTGCGATGCTGGAAGCGGCGCTCTTCTTCCTGTGGCCGGACAACATGCTGAACTACACCTTCGTCGGCGACGATGTCGCATATGTGGAACCCGGCACCCACGCGAACATGGTGCGCCAGACCAAAGACGGCTACATCTGCACGATGCCGGTGCAGATGGATGAGTGGCTCGGTCTGTTGACGGCCGTCGATCTGCCCAATCTGCTTGAAGACCCGACCTATCGAACGGCAACCGGCATCGACATGGTTCGGCTGCGAGACGCCATCGACCGGTCCTTTTGTCGATTCACCACCGCCGAACTGGAAGTGAGTCTGGAGGCCAACCAGGTCCCCTTCGCGCGCATTAACCCCCGCGACGAGGTCCTTGACGATCCGCAGATTAAAGCCCTAGGCTCTCTGTGGGAATTCGAGCACGACTTTGGCGGCCCCATGCGGCAGGCACGCCCGCCGGCGAGGTTCGAAAAGACGCCGGCGGATCTCTTTCGATGTTCGCCCGAACACGGCCAGCACACCGCCGAGGTACTGCATGAATTCGGCCTGTCAGATGACCAGATCAACGAACTGCGTCGGCGCAACATTGTCCAGTAGCGAACGATGAAGTAGCGAACGATGAAGTAGCGAACGATCACGTCGCAACTGCGCGCCAACGCTTCTGGTACGCTCAGTCTCAGAAGCAACGCCATTACGGAAGACAAAAACATGAGCATTGACGACTTCAGAGCATCCGTCGACGACTGGTTGGCCGCCAACCACACGGACGAGATTCGCACGGCTCCCGCAGGTTCTGACGCACGCAACGCATGGGTAAAGCTGCTCGCGGACAAAGGCTGGATCGCGCCATCCTGGCCAACCGAGTATGGCGGCGCCGGGCTCAACTTCCAGGAACACATCGCGCTCACCCAGGCCTTCTCTGCGGCGAGTGCAGTGCCACCCCAGGACGGCCAGGCACTCAACATGATTGGGCCAACGTTGCTTGAATTTGGCACCGAGGAGCAGAAAAAGCGCCATCTGCTCCCCATTGCAAGGGCCGAACTACGATGGTGTCAGGGCTACAGCGAACCGGGTTCAGGTTCAGACCTTGCCAGCCTCTCGACCAAGGCGGTGCTCGACGGTGACCACTATGTCCTAAACGGACAGAAAATATGGACCTCCGGCGCGCACGAGGCGGACTGGATCTACGTACTCGTGCGCACGGATCCCAATGCCGCCAAGCACGACGGCATCAGCATGGTGCTCGTGGACATGGACCAGCCCGGTGTCACGGTCAAGCCAATCAAGCTCATCTCCGGCACCTCGCCTTTCTGTGAGACCTTCTTCGACGACGCGATCGCGTACGACCTGGTCGGTCAGCGCAACCATGGCTGGACGATCGGCAAACGCCTGCTTCAACATGAGCGTTCTGGCATCTCCGGCATGGGCGCGAGCGGTGCCGCCGCGGCACAACGGCCAGCGGGGCCGCGCAAGTACCCCCTTGCCGAACTCGCCAAGCGCTATGTTGGCGACGTCGACGGACGCATCGGTGACGCCGCCTTTCGCGAAGATGTCATCCAGCATCGACAGCTGGAAGCGGCCTATCAGCTTACGCTCAACCGCACGCGCGCAGAGAACGACTCTGGCGTCACGCTCGGCTTCACCACCTCCATCTTCAAAGCCGTGGGCGCTGATCTCCTGAAGTCATCCACGGAATTGCAGGTGCGGCTGATGGGCTCCCAGGGCACAGGATGGGAAGGCGACACATTCTCGGCACCCGAAATTGATGCCACGCGTTCGTGGCTCGGCTCACGGGCCATGAGCATCGCCGGCGGCACCAATGAGGTGCAACTCAACATTATTGCCAAACGCGTTCTCGGCCTGCCCGACTGATGCGCGACTGGCACTCGATTATTGCGCTGATCGCGCCTGACGCGCACACGCGCGCGGCACTTCGTGAACCCTCGAAGTGGCCGGGCGCGACCGCCTGGTTTGGTACGCCGTTCATGTCGGCGGCGATACTCACCACCTCGCTTGCAGCCCTTCTCATGCCACTCGCCGCCAGCGCGGCCGAGCAGCCCTGCAAAGACCCCGACTACGCCCACGGCGTGTCCCACCTTCTGCCGCTCAAGTACCCGCCCGGCTTTACGCATTTCGCGTACACAAACCCGGACGCGCCCAAGGCGGGCATCATGCGTATTCCGCAAATGGGGACGTTTGACAGTTACAACCCGGTCGTCGAGAAGGGACGGCTGGCGGCCGGTTATGCAATCTCCGGCGGACTGATCTACGACAAACTGCTGGAACCATCGAGTGACGAACCGGTCAGCCACTATGGACGACTGGCGGAACAGGTCGCTGTGGGACCTGATCTCGCCTGGATCGCATTCAAATTGCGCAAGGATGCACGCTGGCATGATGGCGCTCCGATCACAGCAGCCGATGTCATCTTCAGCTACGAGACCTTCAAAGAACACGGGTCGGTCGCGCTCAAGAGTGTTCTGCTCGACCTGAAAGACATCTTCATCTTCGGCGATGACGAGATCTGCATGGTTCGGGACACCGCCCGCGAGATCAATCCGACCCTGCCGTTCACGCTTGGCGGCTACAGCATCCTGCCCAAACACTATTGGCAAACCCGTGACATCACCAAGACCGCGCTCGAGCCACCGCTCGCGAGCGGGGCCTACAAAGTCACCCGCTTCGAGATTGGACGTGTCGTCGAATACTCGCGCGTCGAGGACTACTGGGGCCGCGACATACCAGTCAACAAGGGTCGCTACAACTTCGACACCATCAAATTCGACTACTTCAAGGACGAAGCGGTCATGGGCGAAGCCCACAAGAGCAACGTTGTCGATGTGCGCGAGGAGGGTGTGTCCAAGAACTGGGCAACCCAGTACAACTTCGAGGCGGTCAAGGCAGGACTCTTCAAGCGTGAATTGCGGCCGCTCAACCGCACCGAAGGGCTCTGGTGGCCCATCTTCTGGAACACCGAGAAACCGGCGCTGGCTGACATCCGGGTGCGGGAAGCGCTTGGGTTGCTGTTCGACTTCAAGTGGACCAATCGCGTGCTTTTTTACGACTTCTACGATACCGGCATCAGCTTTTTTCAGAACTCACCGATGGCTCACTCGGGCCTGCCCGGCGAAAAAGAACTAGCCCTGCTTGAACCGTTCCGGGATCAGGTGCCACCGCGGGTCTTCACAGAACCCTACACGCAGCCGAACAGCACCGGCTTTGGCATCCAGCGACACAACGTGGAGCGCTCGCTCGATCTCTTTCGCCAGGCCGGTTTCGAGGTCATCGACGGTGTCATGCAGAACATGCGGACGGGCCGGCCTTTCGACCTCGACTTCATCGGCGTTTCATATTTCTCAACACGACAGGCGCTTTCGCTGCGCCAGAACCTCGCGCGCGTTGGCATTGAAACCACCGCACGGCATCCCGAAATATCAAATTGGTTGCATCGCAGCAGAACCGGCAAATTTGATGGCAACACGATCCGTTGGGCTGCCAGCAACACGCCGGGTCTGCAGCTCCGAAACTGGTTCGGTAGCGAGAGCGCCGGCGAGAACTACAGCCAGAACTGGGCGCGGATCAGAAACCCGGTTATCGACAGCCTGATCGCGTCGATAATCACCGCAAAGACCAGCGAGGACCTGTACGCGGCAACGCGCGCGCTGGACCGGGTGATCATGTGGAATTTCTACTTCGTGCCGATGGGCACACAACCCGGTTTCCGACTCGTCTACTGGGACAAGTTCGGCGAGGTAAGGAGCGACGATCTGAACCGGGTGCCCTTCGTCGACGCCTGGTGGTGGGACGAAGAGAAGGCGGCGCGCGTGGAGGCCGGCCTTTCGGCACTCGAGTCAGCCGACTGACACCCGCGCGGTCGCAGCCGTGATTGCACCCCGGCCGGGATTTTACGCGGTCGGCATTGCAGCCATTAATCCACAAGCGGAGCCGCAAATTCAGCGCCCCGCGAATATGGCACAATCGCCCTCCCAGCCAATCTGAGCGGAGCTCCCAATGCCAATCCAACTGCGCCAAATTTGTTTCGTTGCACGCGAGCTTGAACCGGTCCTTGAAGACCTGACCGACATTCTCGGCATCAACCGCTGCTTCGTCGACCCTGGCGTTGGTGCCTTTGGCCTTGAGAACACGCTGATGCCGATCGGCAGGAACTTCCTCGAGGTCGTTGCACCCGTAGAAGAAGGCACCGCCGGCGGCCGTTACCTTGACCGCCGCAATGGCGACGGCGGCTACATGGTAATCACGCAGGCTGACAGCCGCGAAACCCAGGCGCAGGTTCGACAGAACGCAATCGACAACGGTGTGCGGGTGGCGCACGAGACTGTGCGTGACGAATGGAATCTGTGCCAGTTGCACCCGGGCGACATGAAGGCAGCTTTTCTCGAAATAGAGTCGGACCAGTACAACGATTTCAATGGCCACTGGAACCCGGTGGGCGGTCTCAGCTGGGAGGATAAGGTCAAACAGGACGTCACGGTCGATTATCGCGCAGTTGAACTGCAGTCGCCGGACCCGGTTGATCTCGCGGATCTCTGGGGACGGGTCACCGGCTTGCCGGTCACCCGCGATGGCAGCGTGCTCAACATCGCCATCAACAACGTGACGCTCCGTTTTGTTGAAGCCACAGACGGGCGCAGCACCGGTCTGGGCGGTCTCGACATCGCAGTTGCAGACCGGGACCACATCCTCAGCCGCGCCAAAGCGAGGGACTGTTACATCAACGATGACCAGGTCGACATCTGTGGCGTCAGATGGAACCTGCTCTCTGCTTGACGTCTGCGCAGCAGCTTCTGTCTGCAGACGGCCTGCGGGGCTAACCGTTGGACGCCCCTTGCTGAGCACTCTCTATAGGCAATCTCAATGAATAGGACGGCAGCCACAAGCCCGCCTCGATCCGGTGCAGATGCCCCTTCGATTGATCTCGACCAACTGTCGAAGGATTTCGCGAGCCGCGGACTCGTCATTCTGCCGCCATCGACGCTGGGCGTCCCTGATGAGATCCACGCGCGCATCTACGCGGACGAGCACGCGGTCTTCAGCGCGAAAAAGCCGGTCACCACCACTGGCATACCGGATGTTCTGGAGATCCTGCGCGCACCGGGCCTCATCGAGGCGTGCGACCAGCTGGTGGGCCCCAACTGGGCAGTCGTACCTTTCACGCATTGCGCACCCTTTGTCAGTGGCACCCATGATCAACACTGGCACAAGGACGACAACGGCCCGTTCAACAGCCGCAAGCACCGTCACCATCAGCCGGTGCAGATCGAGATGCTGTATTACCCGCAGGAAGTTCGTGCCGACATGGGCCCAACGGCGACAATTCCATACTCCCAGTACTGGACCTTCAACCACGAGGAGAACCACGACAACTTCGCGGGCGCTGACCATCTGGACTTCAACTACCAGATCGACGGCATGGAGCGCCGACCCGTCAGTGGTCCGAATTCGGCGTATGACGCGGACGACATCGCCGGGCAGCGCACAGCGCACGACATCCGCATGCGCGATGCCGTCACCAACACGGGCTGGCCCCTCTTGCGTCAGTTCGAGGCCGGACCGCTGCAGGCCGGCAGTGTGATCCTGTATTCACACAACCTGTTTCATCGAGGCAACCATCGCCGCGATGCCTTTAGCGACTGGCGTGAAAACCCGCGCTTTATGTGGCGGTTCTGGCTGTACCGCACGACCCAACCTGACCCCCGCGATTGCGACACAGAATTCGACTGGACGGCGCAGGGGCTGGACGAGTTAACCGGCATCGACCGCACCAATGCACCCGATGACGCCACGATTGTCTGGCGTGCCCAACATCACTTTTTGCAAACGGGCACCAATCCGCCCGCGACGCCCGATGCCGCCGCACTCGGCGATGCGGCACGCAGGCGCCTCGCCGACGATTTACAGGTGCAATTGAAAGAGACAGGCGACATCGCCGAGCCACGCCGGATTGGTGCCGCGTACAAACTCGCAGCGATAGGTGACCCCGAACTCGCCACCAGCCATCTCGGCAATGCCCTCTTTTCACATCGCGAGAGCGTGCGGCGCGCCGCGACCTTTGGCCTTGCTGCTGTTGGACCGGCTGCCACCCCGACGTTTCTCTCGGCGATCGAGTCACCTCTCAAATGGGTCCGCAAAGCTGGCGCATTCGGGCTCGGCGAGGTCGCACAAATCAACTCGCAGGTGCTCGATGCGCTGCGTCGCCGACTTGAAGATGAGCCGTCGGTATACGTTCGCTCCGTCGCCGCTGGAAGCATCGGCTGCCTCGCAAGACGAGCAGTCGCAGGCGGGGACGCCGACGACCTCATCCCCGACTGCGCCAGCGTCTTGATCGATTGTCTGGGGCGGGAGGTAAACCGCCTGAGCATGGATCAGGCGCAGGATCGCAGCATCAAGTTCGTGCGTCCAACCGATGAAAGCGACGTCTGTGAAGGCATCGGTATTGACTATTCCGTGCCCCGCTTCAACCCGGTGCGGTCAGCCGTCCGCGAGAATGCCCTGTGGTCCCTCGTCATCATCTGCTCGCACGGCGCGCACAGACTCGGGACCACGCTTGAACCGCTGATCGCGTGTCTGATCGACATTGCGGAACAGGACGACAACGTCTTCAACGTGGGCTTCGCACTCGACGCGCTCACGCGGCTTGCGCATATTGACCCGCGCGATGCCGATAGCGATAACGATGCAGATGCAGATGCAGATGCGAGGATCATCGAACTTAACAGCAACCTGCGCGCCCGGTTGCTGGCCCTGCCAATTCGTAGCTGGGAATCGCTCGTCGCGTCCGGCCTGACGCGCGAGTACGCCGACGCCGTCGAAGCCGCAGCCAGGCACACGTCAGCCCCAGGCAATTAGCCGCGAGCAACTCGCAAAGCGTCGGCTCCGCCATTCATACAAACGAATCCATTTCACCGGAGCGTCAAACGAATGACATCGAAATACACAATCTACGGCGGCGAACTCAGCTACTTCACCCGCAAACTCGAAGCCGCGATGATCTTCTACAGTACCGACTTCGACTTCCTGGCGAAGACGCCCGAAAACCGCAACGACGTGGAGTATCGTTCGGGCACACACCAGGTGCCCGTGCTGCAAACGCCCGAGGACTGGATGATCGGGGACACGACGCCGCTCATGACGATGCTGGACGCCCGCTTCCCGGCCCGCCGCATGTTCCCCGAGGGCTCCCCAGGCGTGCTTGTCCACGTCCTTGAAGAGTATTTCGACGAGTGGATCGCGCGAACGATGGTGCACTATCGCTGGCACTATGAAGAAAGCGCGCATTTTGCGTCGATGAAGATGAGCGATGGCGACCCCGACGCCGCCGCAACCGTCCTTAGCTGGGGGCCTCGCGCCTGTCGTGCCACGGGCACCGAGTCAGAACGCCAGCAGCGAGCGGCAGAAGATGAGTACGTGCGCATTCTCGAGGCAGCGGAGACCCAGCTCAACTCAACACCGTATCTGCTCGGCGACCGGCCGACGGCAGTTGACTGCATCGTCCTGGGTGGCCTGCGCGCCCACACCCTCATGGACCCCGACCCGACCCGGGTCGCGTCCCAATACAAAACCGTGGTTGAGTGGACACGCAATCGCGCGGACACGTGGGACGGCAGGGGCGCACTTGCGTCCATTGACGCACCGACACCGTTTGCAGAATTCGTTCTGGCCGAGATGCGAGATACCTACAAGCCATTCCTGCTCGCCAATCGGGATGCCAACGCCGCGGGCGCCAAGGCTTTCCATGCACGCATTTACGGGGAAGACGTCAGCTACCTGACCCGCCCCTACCCGCCGTTTTCTGCATCACTCGTCACTGACCGGATCAGGAACACGCTTGATGCTGCCGAGGCGTCCAGGGTTTCTGCCTGGCTAACCGAACAACAACTGGCCGACTGTTTCGCTTGAGCTGCATCCAACAAGACCATAACGGTCGACCATAATCAGGAATCCGACAGCTACCACTCGAGTGACGCTTTGATAATCCGGAACGCGGGCATTACGCTGTGTCCGCGACAACCGTGAATCCGTTGTAACTTGAATGGCTCGTATTGTGGCATCCACACGAAGCTGAAACGGGACCGAAATGAGCCGGACCGAAATGAGCCGGACCGAAAGAAAGCCGAACCGGAAGAAGCGGACCGGAAAAAAAGTAGGAACGAATATGTCAGAGCCAGCCCACGCAAACGGCCCCCTTAAGGGCATACGCATACTCGACATCGCCGAAGGCATTGCGGGCCCATTC
>Ga0114999_10001557_pt1 | contig 31649 bp, 28 predicted proteins | sample ArcticOcean_MG_C_3_FD_89820 | JGI IMG/M metagenome (GOLD analysis project Ga0114999, IMG submission 89820) | Marine microbial communities from western Arctic Ocean - ArcticOcean_MG_CB8_126 | ecosystem: Environmental > Aquatic > Marine > Oceanic | place: Arctic Ocean: Canada Basin | collected...
AGAAGGCTCTCGCCTCGGCCTGGCGCGCAGCAGTTGTGGTCCACACTGCGCTGACGAAACCCGAGATGGAAGCAGCGGCTGTCGAACTCCACGAAGGCCGTGAACGCCGGACGTATGCGAGCTATCGGAGCCAAGCAGCGGAGGTGTTTCGCTCAGCGAGCGAGGAGCACGCGTTCTGGGAGCGACGAGGGCGCAAGTACGAGGATTCCGACGCGTTCGACGAAGACGGTGAGCCCGATATTGAGCAGCTGCGTAACGATCCGAAGGTTCTCACGGCGTTCGACGCGTTGCGGAGGAGCCCATCTATCGATCTGGTACGGGGCGATGAATTGAGCGTCGTGCACCGCCCGGTCATCGTCGACAACGAGGTGGTCCTAGAGGATCGGCTCGCGTCTCCTCGGGTGCCGTCTGGTCTGCGGCACCTGAGGGGGGTCGATGTTCAGCGTTTGCTGCAAATATCGAGTGACCACGTCCAGGTACCCGACTTGTTCGAAGCATACTGTCGCCTCGACAAACCGGTCATCCTACCCGATTTCATGGGAGCCCTCTCGGTTCTCTTGTCGCATGGCATTCTGGTGAATCGTGCGCCGCGTGGCTGACACATCGCAGACTTGGTACTCGCCTGACCTGCCTCGTGTGCGTATTCTGTGGTCAAGGCCTTAGGGGAACACCTAGGGCTGCGCGGGACGCCAACGATAGGGCAACACATGTACGGACTCGCAGGCAAACGAATCTCCATCGGTTTCTGGTTCCTCGGTGGCTTGGCTCTCGTCGTCGCACCGCTCGCCGGTCAGGGAGAATCCTCCGGCGAGGACACCGCAGGAATTCCGATCGACAATCAGGCGGTTATCCGAAACTGCTCTGCATGCCACACACGGGACGATACGGGCCGTATGACCCGCCTGTCTTATCTGCGTAAGACGCCCGAGGGATGGCAGAGTTCGATACGCCGGATGATCGCCCTGAACGACGTGAACGTTGAACCGGCGGCGGCGCGGGAGATCGTCCGTTATCTGTCCAACAACCATGGCCTTGCCCCCGAGGAACTGAGCCCCGGGAAGTTCGAGGTCGAGCGCCGGATGATCGACTACGACTACGAAGCCGATGCCGGCGTCGAGAGGACTTGCACGCAATGTCACTCCATGGGCCGGGTGATTACTCAGCGTCGGACCAAGGAAGAGTGGGACCTCCTTATGGCGACGCACCGGGGTCTCTATCCGATCTCAGAGAGCCAGGCGCTCCTCTACAATGGCCCGCCGGCTGGTACGCCTGGCGCGCGGGAGGATACCTCCCATCCGATGGATAAGGCTGTGGCTCACTTCACCAAAGTGTTCCCACTTGAAACTCCGGAGTGGTCTGACTGGTCTGCTACCATGCGACCCGCACGGCTTGCCGGGACGTGGTTGGTGACGGCTACCCAGACGGGGTATGGTCGACTCTTCGGTACAGCGACTATCAAAGCGGTACCGGGGACGGACGATCAGTTTACGACCACGTCAACGCTTTCGTATGCCCGAACGGGTCGCACAGCCACCAGGCAGGGAAGCACGACCATTTACACCGGTTATCAGTGGCGGGGCCGCTCTACGCTGGACACAGGGCTCGACCCACTGCGTGAAGTGCTGATGGTGGAACGCGATTGGGATGAAATCACCGGTCGTTGGTTCGCCGGCGATTACGACGAGTTCGGACTGGACGTTCACCTCCAGCGAGTGCGGAATGATCCTGTCATTGCTGGCATGGAGCCCCGAGCGCTGCGAGTCGGTGCCAACGACCAGACTGTCACGGTCTTCGGCGCCAACCTGCCAGGCGCTCTCTCCTCGGACGCGATCGATCTCGGCCCGGGTATCACGGTCGATCAGGTCACATCCAGTGATGCGGGCTCGGTGACGTTGAGGGTGGACGTAGCGCCGGACGCGTCGGTGGGTCCACGGGACATCTATCTGTCCGGCGCGCGCCTTCCCGCCGCCGGTGTCGTGTATGACGAAATACACTCGATCCGAGTTGCTCCCGATTGGGGCATGGCTCGGGTCGGCGGTGTGGCGATGCCGAAAGGCTTTGTACAGTTCGAGGCTCGGGCCTATCACGACGGAGCGGACGGCAAGACGGCCACCGACGACGATGTGGATCTGGGCGTCGTGGACGCCGATTGGTCGATCGAGGAATACTCTGCAACGTTTATCGACAACGACATCGACTTCGTCGGCGATATCGGCGGCAGTGGACTTTTCACCCCAGCCATCGACGGACCGAACCCGGAACGAAGCGGGGACCGCAATAACATTGGTGATGTATGGGTCGTAGCTAGCGTCCAAGCAGATGGAAGCGAGCGGCCTCTCCGGGCCCGCAGTCACCTGATCGTGACTGTCCCCTTATATATGCGTTGGGATCCGTGGAGTGACATCCGATGAGCACTATTGGCCTGAGGGAATTCCATCCGTTCGAATCTGCTGGCGAGCACTTCTTGTACATGGTGCCCAGCGCAGGCGTGTTCCATGTGGACAAGCCTTCTTGGGAGGTGCTCAAGGCCTTGGACGAGGGCCCCTTGTCGATCGAGGACCTGACGACGTCTCTGACCGGCCGGTTCGAGGCACACGAGGTGGCGAACGCCGTTGAAGAGCTCCAGGACATCCATGCCATCGGAGACGTGCGCCTGCCTCCGACTCGGTCGCTGCCGGTCATTCCTCCGGACAACTTCCCACTCACGACGATGGTTTTGAACGTCACCAACAAGTGCAACTTGGCTTGCACCTATTGCTACGAGTACGGCGAAGACAAGATCGTCGACACCGAAAACGGTAAGAAGCCCAAGTTCATGACCGAGGAGACCGCTCGGGAATCGGTCGACTTCATGTTCAAGGAGTCCGGCGACAACGATGTGGCCAACCTCACGTTCTTCGGCGGAGAAACGCTCCTCAACTTCAAGGTGCTGAAGAAGACCCTGGCCTACGCCAATGAGAGGGCGGCGGTGCTGGGGAAGGGGGTTCAGTTCAGTCTGACGACCAACGCCACGTTGCTCCGTCCGGAGGTTATCGAGTGGCTCGTCGAGAATGAAGTCGGCGTGACCATCTCGATAGACGGCCCCAAGGAGTCACAAGATCAATTCCGGGTGTTCAGCAACGGGATGGGTAGCTACGAGCTGGTGCTGCCGAAAATCAAAGAACTACTCAAACGCCACAACACGCGCCCGATCGGTGCGCGAGTCACCCTGACCAAGCAGAACCTGAAGGTCATGGACATCTTCCGGCACCTCACCGACGAGATGGGATTCTGGTCGGTGGGCTTCGCCCCGGTGACGACGGCGGACGGAAGAGACTACGCGATCGAGGGCGAACAGTACGAGGACATGCTGCGACAGTTCGAGCAACTGGCCGATGAGTTCAAAGACGCCGCGCTCGAAAACCGTCACCACGGTTTTTCCAACCTGAACGAGACCCTGGCGGAGATCCACAAGGGAATGAGCAAGGCGTTCCCTTGTGGCGCTGGCCTAGGGCTGGTTGGCGTGGCGACGGACGGTGATGTGGCGCTTTGCCACCGTTTCGCCGGATCGGACGAACACAAGATCGGGACTGTTTCCGCGGGCTTGGACCGTGAGCAACAAGGTCGATTTCTCGAAACGCATCACATTGCGCACAAGACGGATTGCCACACATGTTGGGCTCGACCCCTCTGCGCCGGGGGGTGCTATCACGAGGCCAACACACGGTATGGGACCACGGCGACGCCAAATCTGCATTACTGCGACTGGGTACGCAGCTGGACCGATACATGCTTGAGGGTCTACGGCGAAATTGCGACCCACAATCCGGACTTCTTGAGGCAGTACGATACACCGATTCCAGTGTCCGCCTGAGGGGGAGAGAAATGAAGCACATCAGGGCGATCAACCAAAAAGCCGTTCGCATCGAGCACCACACGCGCCAGGAACGTGAAGCCGTTGTGGCTAACGGTGACCAGGACGTTGTGGCACTCGAGAGCGGGCAACCCGGTCCCCATATTCCGCTCGGCTGCTCGCTCGTGTTTGCACCGGGCTGGGAAGTGGATTCGAGCGGGGGTACCGCCGGGCTCTGTCAGCCTGTGGAGCGCGACCTTTTCGATTGCTACAACGGTTGCTTCTGGCCCGTGCAGGTACCGGACCACCTGAACCACGCCCCGGATTGGACGTCCAAGTGTGCCACGGCGCAGCAGGATTGGCGGAAGCTCGACCTGATCTTCCCATAGGTCACTAGTCAGTTCCGGTTGAATCGCGAGTAGCAACGGACAAAGAGGAATCGAGCATGATCAGAGCGTTTGATATCACGAAGATGGGTGCCTTCGGCCTCCTCCTAGCCGGGACTGCGCTCCTATCGTCGGCTCCGCTATCTGGGCAGGCAGGCGACAATATTTCCGGTGGGAGTGGCGTGTTCTATACCGGCACCTACGCCGACCGCATTCACGTAGTCGACGAAGCGACGCTGTCGCTCATCGATACTATCCCGACGCAAAACGGCATCGTGGGCCGATTGGTCGTGTCGGACGATCGTGAGCGGATCTACGTAACGGACGCCACCTATGAGCATGTGGAGGTGATCGATCTGGAGTCCCGTGAGTCGATTGACAAGTTCACGCTCAACGACGGCAACCGACGCTTCCGGATCCGGGGTGGCTTCGCGGTAGACCCCCAGGAGACCTATGCGCTGATCACTGGATCGAGTCGAGTCAAACTGTTGGATCGGTACGAGATGCACTCGACGGTAATCATCAAGTACGACCTGAAGAACCATGAGATCATGGACACGATCCCGTGGCCGGGTGGCCACGAACGAAGTCGGGCCACTTTCAGGTTCTCCCCTGATGGCAGCCTCGCCTATTTTCAGGCCGAGGACATGATTGTGCTCGAGACGGAAAACTTCACTGAGGTAGACCGCTGGGCGATTTCCGAAGAAGCCGAGCCAGGACGGGGCATAGTGAGGCCGAGCTTTGGGTCCAGCTACTACGAGGAACCGGGTTTTTTCACGAGCTTGGTGCGAATGACTGATCCGATCAACAACCGTCGGATGATGGGGATCGCTCGGGTGGATCTTGCCGAACGCGAGATGGACTTCTACACGCTTGGACCCAGTGAGTCGGTTCGACGCTTCGCCATGGCCCCAGGCGGTAAGAAGGCCTACGCCTTATACGACGAGGTTGGCCACTACGAGTTCTGGGCTATCGACCTCGAAGAGGGCCGAGTAACCCACCGGCAACCCTTCGAGGGACGGTCTCGTATGGGTCTCGCGGTGAGTTCGAACGGCAAGTATCTCTACATTCACGTCGCCGGAAACACGATCGACGTCTATGACTCCGAGACGTACGAACTGGTGAAGACGGTTGATGTGGGCGGGGATATGAGAGGGTTCGTCTTCCTTCCAGGGACCGACGACGAGTAGAAGAGTGTTCTTCGGTCTGGTCGGGCCGATGAGGTTCTGATCAAGGACCCGAATATGGAATCGGACCGTTCCGATCTGAGCCGCGTCCTAGCGTACGTGACACCGTATTGGCATCGCCTAATCTTGGTGTTGGTGCTGAGCCTTACCGGTACGGTTCTTTCGCTGTTCATTCCCTATCTGTCGAAGCTCCTTGTCGATTCCGCGCTACTCGGTGGCGACTTTGACGCCCTGGTTCGAATCACATCAATGTTCGTGGGCATCACCCTCGCCTCATTCGTGATGAATGTGGCGAGCGGCCTACGTTACACGCGTGTCTCGGCCGACATTTTGTTTGACATGCGGCTGGAGCTCTATCGGCACCTCCAGCGCCTTTCTCCCCGCTACTACGCCGGAACCACCCTCGGCGAGATTGTGTCGCGGATCAACAGCGACATCAGCGAGATCCAACGGGTCGCCGCCGAGACAGCCCTGGCCTGGCTGGGTAACGTGATCTTCCTAGTGGGTACGGTCGCGATGCTGATCTGGCTCGACGCTCGCCTCTTTCTGGTGAGTATGATCATGATGCCCCTGAGCTTGTGGGCCCTCATCCGCTTTAGGCGGAAGCTCGAGGTCAGGGTGGCCGATCTGCGACAACGAAGCGCAGACATCGGCACGTTTTTGATAGAGACCTTGCAGGGCATGAAGCTGATCGTAGCCTCGAACGCACAGGGCCGAGAGGTCGAGAAGTTCAGCGGCAAAAACGACTCGTTCGTCGACGCCCTCATGTCCATGCGGTGGTTGACCTACCTGGCTGGTGGACTGCCCGGGCTCATCCTGTCCGCGGGCACCGGGGTTGTTTTTCTATATGGCGGATCCCGGGTGATCAGCGGCGCGATCTCCCTGGGTACGTTCGTGGCGTTTATGGCCTACCAGATGCGCCTCCTGTCTCCCGTGCAGGGTCTTATGGGTCTGTGGACCAACTTTGCGACCGCCAAGGTCTCCCTGGGCCGTGTACACGAAATTCTGGACGTCGAACCCGACGTCTTGGAGGCCGAAGTTCCGATCGCACTGAGAGACCCCCAGGGGAAGGTGACCTTCGACGATGTCACCTTCTCCTTCGACCGGGGTGGCCCGGTGCTGGAAGAGCTTTCGTTCCAAGTAGGGCGCGGGGAAATACTCGCGGTTGTTGGTCCGAGCGGGAGTGGGAAGTCGACGGTTTCAGACCTACTCGCTCGCCACATGGATCCGGACTCCGGTCGCGTGTTGATCGACGGACAGGACCTCAAAGACCTTTCCCTCGCCGACGTCCGCCGCTGTGTGGTTACGGTCGACCAGCAGCCGTTCGTATTTAACACGTCGATAGCGGAGAACATAGGATACGCCCGCCCCGGGGCTTCGAATGATGAGATCACCGTTGCCGCGCAGGCAGCCGGCTTGGCTGAGTTCATCGCTCGGCTCCCCGAGGGGATTGAGACCAGGGTAGGGGATCGTGGGTTGGCTATTTCAGCCGGCGAACGTCAGAGAATCGCGGTAGCCCGGGCATTGGTGGCGAATCCGGCTGTCTTGGTCCTAGACGAAGCGACCGCCTCTTTGGATCCGCAGACACAGGCGCAGGTGATCGACGGATATGAGGCCGCGATGCGGAACCGTACAACGGTGCTGATCACTCATCGATTGGAACTGGCTCGAAGGGCTCACCGCGTCATAGTGGTCGATGGTGCCCGAGTGGTGGCCGAGGGCTCGCCCGACGAACTCATGAGCCGCCGGGGCCCCTTCCGTGACCTTTTCGGCCGCGATACACCCGGTAGCGAGTCCGTCTCGGGCCGAACAGCCCCTTGAACGGGTCCGCTGACCTCCCTGAGAGTGGGATACAGGTGTCACCGACGCACGCAGCGTTACTGGGGCGGACCGGGCAGGCTGTGACGATCGCAGTGATCGACAGTGGCGTGCACGCCGACCATCCGCATGTGGGCGGGGTCGTGGGGGGAATCGGCATCGATGAAGACGGATTTGTTCACGACGATTATGTAGACAGACTCGGCCACGGAACGGCGGTAACGGCTGCGATCAGGGAAAAAGCGCCCGACTCGGACATCTTAATCATTAAGGTGTTTGGACGTACTCTCGGCACCTCGACCGGCGTGTTGGTTCGGAGCATCGATGAAGCGATCGACCGAGGGGCGCGTTTAGTGAACCTGAGCTTGGGGACCGCGAAGCCTGAGCACGAGTTGACGATGTGGGCCGCGGTGAGCCGCGCTCGGGAGCGAGGTGTCTGCGTCGTATCACCGCGAGAGCATGGTGGTCATGTCTGGCTTCCAGGAAGCCTAGAGGGTTCGGTAGGGGTTGTACTGGACTGGGGTTGCCCCAGGGACCAGCTAAGGGTGATGTGCGTCGAGGGCCACCAGCCGGTCTTCGTCGCTTCCGGATTCCCTAGGCCGATTCTAGGCGTCTCCCAGGAGAAGAACCTGAAGGGCGTGAGCTTTGCGGCCGCAAATACCACAGGGCTTCTGGCCTGCCTGATGCAGAATCGTCCTGAACTGACGTCGGTAGAGGGGATCGTGGCGCTCTTGGGTCGGCCTCCCTGACGAACCACCCCGTGGGGTCAGGGCCCTTGTTTGCCTCCACCGGACATCAAGGACTTGAAGAGGGACAAAATGCTCTCCTCGTCCCCTCCACCCTTGAAGATTTTGGCCATATCGCGGAAATCCTCCGTCTCACCAAACTGTGCTCCGAGGGTCGGGGGCATGGCAACCAACTCGGGGTCACACACTTTCATGCTGAGTGCGCTGTCCTGACCATTGGCGCCGCCGCCGGTGCCGAGCGACTTCCGGATCTTTCGCTTGAGTGTCGGTCCTAGCGCGTTTCCGACCTCGGCGCACTGATCACCGGCCGCGGAAACACCCGCTTGGCTTATTTCAGCACAGACCCAACCCACCAATAAGCCCAAGAGAAGGGACAGCCGTAACCCGTGCACCGCCGCGATGCGTTTGCGGCGGCGATCACGTTTGAACGCGTGAGTTCGTCTCTAGTGGTTTTGGGAGGGGGCGGACTGAGGCGGTCTTCGACCACGCCATATGAATGGAACGCTTGCTACCGGGAGGGTGGCAGCGTCTTCCCACTCTTTTATGCGAGGATGCGGCATACTTGGTCGAATACACTTGAGTTGGCGGGCGCGCGCGCGACAGAGGCCCTTATCCAAGATGGAAACGGTAGAGCCAAGGAGCAATCATTCATTTGCTGGCCCGGAGCCTTTAGCGCATGGGGTCGCTTCCAGTACATTTGAGGCTCACCCGAATAGAGTAACGCTATGAGCGCGCCGGCTGGACTAGGAGAAGATACGCCACCGAAGCTACCCGACGTCCCTTGGGTTGCCTTGGTGGTTGTTTGTGGGTTGTTGGTCGCGGCCGTCTGGTTTGTGGTAGAGAGTCTTCAGAGTCCAGAACTCGAGTGGTACGTCGTGTCAGAGGTGGCACCGGAGGAGGTGGGCGATCGGTTGGCTGGTCCCGTCACCTACACGGTAGACGGTCGCCGCAACGAGCTCACGTACTTCGACCTCTCCACGGGCTCGGCTGTCGAGGACACTCCCAGCCCCTTGGGGTGGGATTTGGCGTTCCGGCGCTTCACCATCCTCGCCAACGGAGGACCGGGCCTTAGCGGGCAGGGAGGCCTTCTCGCGCTTGGAGAGGCACCGCTAGACTCTGTGATGCAGGTTCCCACGGACGGATACCAGGTCAATGAGGCCACCGCTGAAAGATCCAACCCGGCAATCGCTCGGTGGTACACCTACAGTTGGACCAGCCACATCCTAAAGGCGAAGCCTCAGACCTATGCCGTGCGGACCGCTGACGGGCGCTATGGGATTTTTGAAATCCTTAGCTATTACTGTCCCGGAGCAACCGCCGGCTGCGTGACCATCCGCTACATGTATCAGGGGGCGGGCGGTACCAGTTTCGCTCGATGATCCCGTGGTTGTTCGTCCATCGTCCATGAGGGCCTGACTATGCAATTGGACCTCGACGCTGCCCGGAGGGCAGTGGGCCAGTTCGTGAATCGAACACCGCTGTTGTGGGCTTCCGGTTTGACTGAATCGATCGAGTCCGACGTCCACCTCAAGCTCGAGAGCCTACAGGTGACCGGTTCGTTCAAGATCCGGGGGGCGGCGAATCGGATGATGGCCCTTACGGAGGACGACCGTGCCCGCGGGGTGGTCACGTGTTCCAGTGGCAACCACGGACGGGCGGTCGCTCATGTCGCAGGGATATTGGGTATCCCGGCCACCATCTGCGTCCCGAACTGGGTCGATCCGGTGAAACATCGGGCTATGGAGGCGTCGGGGGCCACCGTGATGCTAGCCGGCGAGACCTACGATGAGGCCGACGCCCGAGCCTCCGTGCTTGAGGCTGAGCAGGAATTGACGTTTGTTCACCCTTTCGACGATCTGGCGGTGATCGCCGGGCAGGGCACTGTCGGCCTCGAGATCCTGGAGGACTTACCGGACGTTTCCGAGGTCCTTGTGGCTCTTTCCGGAGGTGGGCTGGCGGGCGGCATCGCTTATGCGATCAAACAGGTCCGCCCTGACGTCGTGATCACCGCGGTGTCCGCGGATCGAGCGACGGTGATGCTCAACAGCCTCGGGTCCGGCCGCCCCATCGAGATGGAAGAGGAACCCACGCTCGCAAATGCACTCTCCGGAGGAATCGGTCTCGCGAACCGGTATAGTTTCGCTTTGGTGCGTGACTACGTCGATCGTCACGTGACGGTCCCTGAAGAGGCGATCGCGCAAGCCATGGAGTACGCGGCACGCACGCTTCACCTGGTAGTAGAGGGGGGTGGAGCCGTTCCGCTCGCCGCTATTCTTTCAGGAGCGTGGACGCCAAGCCGCCAAGGAGAAAAGGTGGCGCTTGTGCTCAGCGGGGGGAACGTCTCTGCCGAGCGTATGGACAGCGTACTGGAGGCTCCGGGCTAACCCGAAGCCCCCAGTATCGACACATGCCCGCTACCTCGTCCGTACCAGCCAGACCTGCATATCTGATCCCAGACTCCCACCACCGGCTCCCTCGACCCTGAGAGAGTACGGTGGGCCAATCGAGCCACCCAGCAGGAAGAATGCCGTGGAGGGGTCTCGCACTTGGATTTCCTCCGAGAAATCCGAGTAGGACTTCCGGATGGGTCGGAGCCAAGCATTCTCCGTCAGGCGGTTGTCCGCGCTTAGATAGTTCCAACTCGACACCGTATGTCGAGGATCGGATCGGCCCGGACGGTCATCCATGTAGAACGCGGCCGCCCACTGGGCAAACAGGTCCTCCAAGAGGCCGTACGGCCCCAAGACCTCACGAAGGTTGTCGAACCCGGAGACGTTGTTGTTGATCAGTTCTTGGTGGAACAGGGCTTCGCCGCCGAAATCCTCACCGAACTGGTCCCCCGCCCACCGGAGGAACGACCAGGTGACGCCGTACCACAACGGCCGACTTCCACATGGGTCGTCATCGCCCGCGTCGGTCCACGTGCAGGCGCCGGGGGCTCCTGGGACTCGTTGGGTGTCATCGACACCGGGCCAGCCGAAGTAGTAGATCAGGTCGATCCAGGGATTCCGGTACCAGGGGTACGACTGCGTCTCCTCGAAGTCGAGGGCGACCTCGACGTTGAGGTTTTGACCCAGCCCGTTTAGCAGCATGGAATGACCGACGATTTCTTCCGCCAGCGTCGCTTGTCCCTCGGCCAGGAATTGCGCCATGAGCTTTCCATCCTGGGTAAATCGATGACTGAGCTGGATGATATGGGCGAACTCGTGAGCGATCACCACAGGCAGGAAATCGAACAGTGGTTGCGTGTCCATGACCTGACCGTGTATCCCCTCAGGGTCGGGCGCTGCGGCGTAGAAGAACTCGCCTTCGTTGGTCGTGTCGATGATCGACCCACCGACATCTTCTTCACGAGTAAATAGATCACATGGGTTCACAAACCCAATAACCGGGGTATCCGCACCGTTATCGATGTTGATCTGCTGAGTGATCACGATACCGATGACCCCGTTGCCGTCCTTGTCGGTGGGGACGCCGAAGTGGTCGGATTCTGTCGCGTAAATATGGTCGTCGAAAAGGTTGGCCATCTCCTGCAACTGCTCGTCGGAAAAACCGCCCTCGGGATTGGCGACGTCGACGAACCACATCGACTGGTCGTTCTTGATTCGGACCTCGGCCGTGATGTCTGCGGTCGACGGTGCCTCACAGACGGGTGAGTTCGACTCTCTGATCCGGATCCGGAAGTCGATCTCATCCCCGATCTCTTCGTCTCCGGTCACGACACCCGGCGGCATGGCCGGGCTCCGCTGTGCCCCTGAGCGAAGCGCCTCCCGCATCCCGGGCTCTCGGACCGGTGCGATCATCCGCTCAAATATCGTGCGATGGGATTCGCGGTGATTTTGCAACATCGCGAAGCGAGGGTTGGACACGAGCTCCGGCGAGAATCGGCGCGCAGCAGCAAAATCCGATTGTGGCAGGGGCGGAGCAGACGCTGGAGCCTGGCCAACCGACGAGGCCAGCTGTCCACTGATCGTGATGTTCCGAACGGCGATTCCCGCTTCGCCGACTGACTGAACGCCGACCAGGTATTCGGAGACCGAGCCGGACGAGCCGAAGTTGAAGCAGTAGCTCGACTGATTCCGACTGATCACCTGCTCGCCCACGGCAATATTGACCTCTCCACCCGTAGGACAGAGCGGCGGCGTTGGCGCCGTCGGCGGGGGTGGTGGTGGTGCAGGGGGGGGCGGGGTAGTGGTCGGCGGCCCGGTCGGAGCGTCGGCTCCTCCACCCCCACAAGCAGCGAATAATCCCAGGACGACAAGGAACAGAAGGCGATTTGGTCTAGGCATACCTACCAGCCTCCGGCGGTTTACTATCTGGGAGCCAAAGCCTTAGCCCACGACACAGGGCCAATTGTACTACCCCCCTTCAAGGTCGGACAATCCGGTATTGACGGAAGACCCAGATCGGGGAACTCAGTTCCAGAATTGACTCTACTTGATACGTACGTAATAGCGCCCCGGGTATGTCATTCGACTCTGCCTGCCTGCTCGACCCTTACGGTTCCCTTGTTCTGCACTCAGCCTCGGAATATGGCCCAGGCCAGGCAGCCCCAGCCGCAGACCATGGCCAGTCCTCCGAGCGGGGTCACGGCGCCCAGCCAACGCTGCCCGCTAAGGACGAGCACGTACAGGCTTCCGGAAAACACCAGGACTCCCAGTACGAAGAGCCACCCCGCCGCAGTCGTCACGCCGGAAGGCCAGCGCGAAACGGCCCAAGCGACGGCGAACAACGCAAGCGCATGGTACATCTGGTAACGGACGCCGGTTTCGAAGATGGTTAAGTCCTCCGGGCTCAGGCGCGCTCTGAGCGCATGGGCACCAAAGGCTCCGAAGACCACGGCCAACAAGGCCATGAGTGACCCGATGAGGGCGAATGTCCGTTCCATGTCGATTCAGCAGCGGAGTGAAGATTTCGAGGGATCCAGAACCGCTCGGATTGGATCCGAACGACACCTTGCAGGATAGGGCTCGGCACACTGATCAGCCAGAACCCTTCGAGTAGAAAGGATCAGTTCTTCCTGACAGGTAGCGCCCGTGGAGCCCGACCTGTAAGCTGCCCGCATGCACGTCACCAGCGTCGAGAAATCTCGCCGGATCCGCGGATTCGGGGGCGGGGCCGGAGGTGTGGCGCTGGCCGTCGGTATTGCCCACGCGTTGAACGACGCGTACGCCTCATTTCTGCATCCCCTGCTCCCCAGAATCATGGAGGACCTCGGGCTCTCCATCACCATGGCCGCGTCACTCGTCATTGGGTTGGGCCTCGGGACATCTCTCTTACAACCGCTTGTGGGATATTGGGCTGACCGCTATGGGCGTAAGCCCCTGGTGATCGCGGGGCCGATCCTCTCCGGTGTGTTTCTCTCTATGATCGGTTTCGCGCCCACGTTCGGCGTGTTGACGGTTCTACTCGTCGTCGGCGGTGTCGGCAGCGCGATGTTTCACCCGCCGGCGGCCGCGATGTCGGCGCGGGTCTCGGAGGGGAAGGGGAGTGGCCTACGGATGTCCCTCTTCTCGTTCGGCGGAACCATGGGCTACGCGTTCGGCCCGCTGGTAGCCGTAGGGGTGGTGTCGCTGGCGGGTATGCAGGGCCTCATTTGGACCATGATTCCCGGGCTGCTCGTGGGTGTGATTCTGTTTCGGGTTTTACCTGCGGACCGGCCTCATTCATCCGCCTCGCCGCCGCCATCGCCAAGGGCCGTGTTGCGGAACCTCATGGGCCCACTAGGCGTGATCTTCGCGATCAGTGCCCTCGCGGCCTTTGTCCAACGGGTCTTCCTGACCATGGCACCGATCATTGCGGCCCAGTCGGGCGTGTCCGAGGCTATGGGGGCCGTGACCTTGAGCATCTACCTCGGCGCCCAAGGGGCCGGCACGATCACCGGAGGAATGCTCACCGATCGAGTGGACCGCGTTAAGTTGCTTACGGCAATTACGGCTACCGCGGTGCCCATCCACATGATGGCAATCTGGGTGGCGCCGGGGTCACCTGCTGCGCTCCTCTTTGCAGCGGGCGCGGGATTCCTCAATATGGCCATACTTCCACCCATCGTCGTAATGGCACAAGAGATCGTTCCGGATAGCACCGCTGTGGGTTCTGGGATCGTTATGGGGCTTGCTTGGGCCGTCGGATCGATTTCGGTGATTGGTACGGGCGTTCTCGGTGACTTGATGGATGCACGAGCCGCGGCCCTGATCTCGATTCCTGTGTTGTTCATCGGTACTGCGTTGACGTTTCACCCGCTATTGAGGGCCCATCGTTGGGCTCGGTACCCCTAGAAAGGGAAGCATGCCACTAAAGGTGATCCCGCGTCGGGATCGGAAGCTGAACCGCCTTATCAAGGCGGCCACACCGGTAACGTACCGCAAAGGGCAGTCCATCTTCGGGCGTGGCGAGCACGCCGATGTCGTGTTTTTGGTCCAGGAGGGCCACGTCCGTTTGACGCTTCCGCGTACGGGAGAGGAGACCGAGCGGACGGTGGCGGTTGCCGGTCCCGGTGAGCTCTTTGGCGAAGAGGCCATAACCACCAACGTACCACGCCGCTATGCGGCGGTGGCGGGGTCGACCTGTGTGGCGCTCTCGCTGAGTGGTGTTGGGGTTTTCAAGGCCTTTAGGGGTTCACCGAAAACACTGGGTACCTTCTTTGCCACCTACGACCGAGACCTCTCGGAGGCTCGACGTATAGCGGGGTCCTCGGGGTCATCGTCGCGTGCAAGAATTGCGGATGTTCTAATGGATCTTGCGTATCGGTTGGGTGATGACGACGGAAGGCGGATTCGGCTCGAGCACTGGTTTACCCACCAAGAGATCGCTGATCTGGCGGGGGCGCACCGTTCGACCGTTACCACCGCCATAAACGATTGGATCTATGACGGTGTGTTACGCCAGCGACCCCGGGCTTTGATCGTCACGAAGCCCGGCGCGTTGCGAAAGGCGGGGTCGGAATCGTCTCGACGACGGCCCCGGAAGCGATCTACCGGTTGACCGCAATTTCCGCGAAGGGTTAGGTTTTTCAGTTATTCAGCGGACTTCCCAACTAGGTCGGACGAATTACGATGTCGAAGCGTAACCACCCCGCCTCACGGCGTCAGCCGCATACTCCCGAGCATCAGGACGATGCCTTTGTTGCCGGTGTTATGGATGCGTCGCGTTGGACGAGTCAGAATCGTCAGCTTCTGTTATTGGGGAGTGTTGTGGTCGCCCTGTTTGTTGCGGGCGGAGTGTACTACGTGAATTTCCAACGCTCCGTGACAATGCAGGCCATTAATCAACTTGAGTCCATCCACCAATCCATCTCGATATTGGCCTTGGAGGATGCCAAGGCGCAGTTGAGCACCTTCCTGGATCGGTTCGAGGGTACAGACGAGGCACAAGAGGCTGTCGTGCTTCTCGGGCGTCTGCATCTAGAGGCTGGTGACGCGGCAGTTGCCATCAGTGTGCTTGAGCGTGGCGGGCTTTCGTTGGGCGACGGGTTAGGACTGCAAGGTAGCGCGCTCCTGGCTCGGGCCTACGAAGACCAGGGGCGGTGGCCTGAGGCGGAGTCCCTGTATCTGAGCATCGCCGATCGCTCGATGTTGGATTTCCAGATTCGGGATGCGCTGGCCGGCGCAGCACGAACCCGGCGCCGCCAGCAAAACACTCAGGGCGCAGCCGAACTGTACGAGCGGATCCTGGCCACCTTCGAGACAGATGATCCAGGCCGCGGTATCTATGAGGTCCGCCTAGCTGAGATGCGCGGAATAGCCGAGGAAGTCGGTTAAGGCAGTCTGTACCAGGCAGTGAAAGAGGGCCGGATCTACGAGAAGAAGGCGGGATTCGGTCCTTTTCTCTGCAAATCATCACAAGGCCGTATAATATATATTATGTTAAGTGGTACCTTTCCTAGCTAACCCTTCACAACCAAGGTGGGCCTTCTTTACCGTGGCCTCGTCAGAGTCCTGGGTCCCTCGCCGGCGGGTCTAGCGCCACCACCTCGACACGCACGGTACCGTTCCGCACCATATCCAACTTTTGCGCGGCTACCAGCGATAGATCGATGATTCGTCCCTCGATGAAGGGCCCACGGTCGTTCACCCGGACGACCGCGCTGCGTCCGTTCTCCAGGTTCGTAACCCGCACATAGGTCGGAATCGGAAGCGTCTTGTGTGCCGCCGTCATCTGATACATGTCGTAGGGTTCTCCCGACGACGTTCTGCGTCCTTGGAACGCTTGTCCGTACCAGGACGCCATCGCAGTCTCCCGGTACCCTTCACTGGTATCCAAGACCTGATAGACCTTTCCGTCGATCTCATAGGATTCGGGATTTCCGGACCGCGTCTTCACTTCTGGCTTAGGTACAGCGTCGGGTACGGCCGACACCGGACCACGCGACAAAGGGATGCTCGCTCCATCTCCCGGACCCGGTGCGACAGGACCACTCGCCAGCAGAGTGCATCCCTGTAGGGCGAGCATAACCGTCGTCGCAGCTACGACCTGTGCAATCCTTCCAGAACTACCCCTCACTATCCCCCTCGTGACCACGGTCACGGTTTGCGACCCAGGATGCCGATACGTCTTCTCATCAGCGGGAAGCGCGGCAAGAGGGTTCGCTCGATCGCACTCAGCACAGGCACGTGTGATTCCGTGTAGTAGGCCTTCTCTACCAGGAACCCCACTTGCGTGAGCATTTCCTTCATCCGTGCCATGGACTTGTAGTCCACGTGGCTAATATCTCGCTTGATGAAGATGTTACGAGCCTTCAGCATCTCGAGGAAATGCCCGCGGTGAGGAGTCCAGACGCTCACGCGGCCTCCGGACCGTAGGAGTCGGAAGGCCTCCGCCATTACGGCCTGGCTATCTTCGGGATACAGGTGCTCCATAAGGTCGGCGGCGATGATGAGGTGAAAGCTCTCCGCATCCAGGCCCGTTGCCCGCGCGTCGGCGCACAGGAACGAGACATTCCGCACCCCCGATTTGGACAGTCGAGCCTCACACAGGTCGATGCTTTTCTGGCTAAAGTCCAACCCGACCATCTCGCCCACTCGGTGTGCCAACGCCCAGCAGAAAGTGCCCCAGCCACACCCGAGATCCAGAACCCGTTCTTCCCTCCCGGGCTCATACAGCTGTAGGAGCTTGTCCACCCGGTACCGTTGAAAAGGACTCTTCAGGTCCACGAGGTGCGCTGTGCCGTCTTGGAAATAGTCGCTTTGATCGTAAAACTCTCGTCCGATGCGTTCGTCAGTCACCCCGTCATCAAGGCCAAGATCGCCTCCTCCACCTGCTTGGTTGCCTCCGGGAGAGCCGCCTCACGGGTGGCCCGATCATCGTTCTTACCAAAGTGTAGCGGCTTACCGTAGCGAATCGTCACGCGAGGGCGAGCCGGACCCATGGTGAACCACTTCATGCGGCCCCAGCGCGGCCAGGCCTCGTATGTGCCCGAGATGCCACACGGGATCACGGGAACCCCCGCCTTGAGTAAGAGGCGCACGGTGCCCGGTCGCAATGGATTCAACTGCGCATCCCAGGAGCGCTCTCCCTCTGGGAAGATTCCCACGGCCTTACCCTCGGAGAGGAAGCGAAGGGCCACACGGACGGACTGAGGATCAACCTGATAACGGCGCGTCGGAAACGCTCCAACCCGAGGCTCGATCCAGCGCATGAGTCTGTTCCTAAACGCCGAACTCTTCGTCATGGTAAAGACGAGTCGAGGGCAATACGTGTTCACTAGTAAGGGGTCCAGATGACTCTGGTGATTCATGACCAATAGCAACGGACCGTCCACGGGCACGTGCTCGGCACCCTCGATACGGAGCTTCAGGATGGTTCTGAAATACATGGCGGCTATCACACGAACCGTGCGATAGAGAATCACGACAACGCTCTCGTCACGACCTTCGGTTGATACTCGACTACCTCTCGCCCACGTAAGGCATAGAACCGATCTAATGCGAGCCGGAGGAGATCCTCCCACCGCTTGGGGGAGTCGCTCAAAAACTCCATTTGCTGGAGCCCGGCGTCCCTGATGTTGAGTTGGATGGCCCTAGAGCTGATCTGCATGGCATCGATGCGCTCGAGTCCCCAAACGAGCCGTTCTCGATCACGGCAAACGAGGATCATTTCCGAACCACTGAGACGGAGCGTGGCTTCGCGCCGATCCGTAATGCGCTCGAAGAATCCGAGAACTCCGCCACGCCACCACACCGTCTGGTGACTCGTCGCGGAAGACGCGACGACGCTCGCCTCATATGAAAACGCTCCGCTTCCATCTTCCGCTCGCGTCGTGGGGCCGCCCATGTGGTCAATCGCCTCGATCAGATCGTCGACGGATGCTGTCTCCGCCTTCCCCTCGGACGACCGCACCAATACCGAGCCTGCCCTTCCCTGCTCAAACGTGGTTCCGCAACTCTCACACCGTGCGCCTCTCCGTGTCGCGGTGGTTGGGTCATGCCCGCAGGTCGGGCAACGGTAGAGCAAGTAGTGAATAGACATTGCCGACCGGGCTAAAGACGGCCGAGCATGTGAAGCAGTCGAAGCTTCCAGACCTTCCAAACGGCTTCCACGATGATCTTCTTGGACATTTTCGATTCACCCGAGTCACGCTCGGCGAAGATGATCGGAATTTCCGTCAAAGAGAACCCTCGTCTCCAAGCTCTCAATTTGAGTTCAATCTGGAATGTGTATCCGTTCGACTCGATGCGGTCGAAGTCCAGTGCCTCGAGGACCTTTCGCCGCCAGAGGTTGAAGCCGCCTGTGGCATCTCGCACCGGCAGCCCTGTGACGACACGGGCATAGCGACTTCCGAAGTAGCTAATCAGGAGCCGGCTCATGGGCCAGTTGATCACCGTAACGTTCCCGTCTACATACCGAGATCCAAGGACCACGTCGAATTCATTCGCCTTCTCGATGAACCTGGGCAGCGCGTCCGGGTCATGAGAGAAATCGGCGTCCATTTCGATGAAAAACCCGTACGAGCGCTCGAGACCCCACTGGAAACCCTCAAGGTAGGCCCGCCCGAGGCCCTGCTTTCCCGAACGGTGCAGTACGTGCGCACGATCAAGCTTTTCGACCAAGTCGTCTGCGAGGTCACCAGTGCCGTCAGGAGAGTTGTCATCCACGACGAGCACGTCGATGCGCGGATCCTGATTCAATACGAGCGGCACGATACGAGGGAGGTTGTCCGCTTCGTTGAAGGTGGGAATTATCACAAGCACGCGGTCGGTCGAATTGGTCACGAAACAGAGGTGCCTGTGTTGGAGGAGCGAGCGTCGGCGATGTTATCGCTGAGTGTAGCCGCAAAGAATGCAGCGGGCACGACCTCCACGGTCGTCGTCCAAACTCGTGCCGCCAGGGCAACGACAAGGGCCGCCTCGGCGCTCATGCTCGGTTGAAGCAAGAGTACGAGGAATCCCTCGCGAATGCCCGCCCCGGCGGGCGCGAAGACCGCGAGATATCCCACGACGTAAGCGGCAGCGAAGGCAGGACCGATCTCCAGGAACGTCCTCCAGTCACCAAGACTGAGATAAAGTAACCAAAAAGCGGTGGCGTAGATTCCCCAGTTCAGCAGGTAGAGTGTGAACCATTTCAGAGCTAGAGGGCCCCCATCGAGAGGGGTCTCCGGCGCATCTGTGCGCGTCACCCGATACCAGGCGTTCATGACCCGTTGAAAGAGGGTCGGCACGGCGACAATCGCGATGATCCCTGATGCAGCTAGTAGGCCACCCACCAGGCCGACCAACCCGAAACGCCGCCAGATTTCGTTGGGCCCAAACAGCGTCGCTACACCCAAGAGAGCCGCCCCCATGAGGGCCACTCCCTGCCCCAGGACCGCAGCACCCGTGGCGACGCCAGCGGAAACTCCGTGACGCTTCGCCAAGAGCGCCAGGCCCGCGATTTGCCAAACTTTACCCGGGACGTATCGGCCGAGGTTGGCGACCATGAACAGCCGCATGGCGGTCCACAGAGGGATGGTGGGTCCACCCAGATCACGCACGATGCGGCCCCAGAGTCCTGCGGAAAACAGATAACCACAGAGCAGCACAATGCAGGAGGCGGCGAAGATCCAGGGATCCGGAGTCCATTCCGCCCTGTTCACTTCACGGAGGGCGGCTAGATCCACTCCAACGCGTGTCAAGATGAACCACGTCACGACCAGCGTGAGGCCGAGCTGGCCCAGGCGGACGGCGACCCGCTTCATTCCGAGGTGCTCCCCCCACGGCCCCGACCACGAATCCAGTGAACGCCCGGCAGTAGAGTCACCGCAAGCAGGCTCAGTAAGGTTACCCGGAGGCTATTCGATAGCTGTTTCGACTCGTAGAACAACTCCACGTCGTGTGACCCAGCGGCCACCGGCACAGCTCGCAGCGTGTGATTTGCCCGGAGAACCGGAACGTCGTCACCATCGACACGGGCCTTCCATGCCGGAAACCAGTTGTCTGCAAGCACCAAGAGAGCCGCCTGCTTGGTCGTCACTCGAAGGCTCATGTGATTGTTTCCACGTTGGATCCACTCCACCGACCCTTCGACGGGTCCCCCAGGTAGAGGGATTGGCGATGGAGCGTCGAGCACCACCTGCAACGCCGGGTCGAAGTCGTCGCTGAGCATGAACGGGACCGCCTCATTGCCCGACAGAACCACGGCATCGCCCAAGAGACGAGCCCGTGGGAGATCCGCAAAGCGATAGACCGTTTCGTAAGGTCGGCCACCAATGGTGGTTTGACTGACCATCTCCAGGTTGTCCGTCACGGCCACGGGGAGCCCCTGGTCTTCCGGAGTGCCGAGCCGGTGGGGCCAAAGGATGTACCGCACGTTCAGCATGCGCAGAATGTTGGCTGATCCAAGCAGATTCACGGGGAGGCCGCTCCCCACCATTCCGATCACGTCCCGGTACCGCGCCAAGTCGTTGGGATGATGGCCCGCCGCCAACTCGAGACCAAACATGCCGGGTCGTACATCCTGTCCGTTGAAGCCTTGAAGGGAGAAGACCCGGAACGGCTCCTCCGTTGTCTGCCGTTCCAGTAGCAGGTCGATGTTGGGGTCGGCCCCGCGGAACAAGTCGAAGTCCGTCGTTCGGATGAAAGCCGTGTCGATCCGCATCAGATCTCCGCCAACGAGCAACACGAGGGCTACCACGGCCCCCAAGGGCGCCAGCCGGGCGGTCCGAAGTCCCCAGGCCACACCGGCCGTGGCAGCCGCCAGCAGCACGGCGATCATGAACCCCTGCAGGATGTAGGGCTGCGAACCCGCCAGAACTTCAGCGGCGCGTTCGGGAATGTCCCGATACACGACAGAGGTCCAGAGGCTTGTCAGGAGGCCTGACGCTGACAAGAGCAAGCCGAGCAGAAGGGCCCCAGACGTGCCCCACAGGAATCGCCCCGGAGCGATCCATTGGGCTTCACTTCCGTCCTTCGAAAGATCAAGGAGCCGCTCCACGCCGAAAGCCATGAGCGTGGCCGTAGTGAAACCGAAGATGAAGATGGCGAGTGAGGGGGCTCGGAACAGTGAGATTCCGGGCACCAGTTCATACATCACTCTCCATACCGGTGTGTGCGCGCCAAGGCAGAAGAGCAACGCGAACCCCCCGAGGCCGGCGAGGAAATACCGGAGACGCCTTCTCGCCCCCCCAAAGAAGGAGACTGATGCGAGCAGAAGCACCACCAGTCCGCCGTATTCGTGATTGCCTTTAAAGCCGTTCCGTCCCCAGTAGGTGTTCTGTGCCCATCCTGAATCACCTGTCGATGCAGCCACGAACTCGGGGACCACGAGTCCGACAATCTCTTCGGGATGGAGGGACCAAGAGCTGGAGTACGCGATCGCCGCGGCTCCATCAGCCCGGGTCGTCGTGGCGGTCCGGCGCGAATGGTCCACGACGTAGGAACTCGCGGGGACCAACTGGACCGCCGCGATCCCGGCTCCCAAAAGCGCCGCCGCGAGAAACGCGCCAAAGCGTCCCAACGCCGGGGCTACTCCCCCCGAGGGCTTGCGTGTCTCAATAGGATCGACGTCGTGCGAGTCCTCCGTCTGGCGCCAGGTCTGAACGGTCCGGAAGAGTGCGTAGGCTCCTACAGCACCGAACAGGAAATAGGCGTTCTGGAAGTGAGTCGTGAGGATGATCCCGCCGACAACCACGCTGATGGCGACGAAACGCAGAGGACTCGCGCGGAGGAAGAACGATTCGACAACCCAGAACATCAGCGGGGTCAGGGACATCACGAAAAGTTTTCCGTCTTGTCCCCCATGAACGAGAGACACCATGAACGGAGCTAGCCCGTACGCGAGTCCCGACAAGAGGGCCGAGGCGCGTGAGAGTCCCAGACAGCGGATCCAACCATACATGAACACCCCAGCCAGAAACACATGCAATACCATCTTCCAGCCCAGGGCTCGGTGGGGGTCCAACAGGAACAGTAGAATTGCGCTTGGTGGGTAGAGTGAGTCCCCTCCTGCAAGTGATTCGAGGAACGGGGTTCCGCCGAGAATTATCGGGTTCCAAAGCGGAAAACCTCCACCCCCCTTCATGGCGTTCGCATAAAACTCTCGGGCCATGTATCCCAGGCTCACCGTGTCAGAGCCGTACAACATCCCGTCGGAGAACACGAACGACCTGAACAGTACGAGGGTGGCCAGCCCGTAGAGGATCGGAGCGAGCCAAGCCGGTAGATCCACGCTCTGGCCCGAAGTGTCACTCGACGATGTCACCGAGTTTTCCGCCAAGTTGTCGCGTCGTTTCCTACCCATTAATCCACCGTCACGCTGATACCGTGTGGCGGGACGGACCATGTCGGCTGGTGAGATCTTCATAGATCTCCAGATGCCGATCGACCAGGCGAGCGTTGCTCCATCGTTCGACCACCCGCTCTCTCGCCCGTTGCCCGAGCGCAGGGAGATCGGCACGGTTTAGCAGTGTGATCACCGTCTGGGCGAGGTCGGTCGGATTACCTGGTTCGAACAGAGCCCCAACGTCTGGGGTTATCAGTTCCGGGAGCCCACCAACGTTGGAAGCCGCGACCGGAATCTCACAGGCCATGCACTCCAAAGCCGCCACGGAGGTCGCCTCCATGAGAGACGGAAAGATCGCCAGTTCGGCCGAACTGAGGAATCCCGGCATGTCCGCGTGGAGATGGGATCCGAGAAAAGCCACGCGATCAGTGACTCCGAGTGCTCCCGCCAGGACTTCCAAAGAGGCCCGCTCGGGACCGGCGCCCACGATGACCGCCTCGATGTCCAGTTCCTCGGCGATGAGGGGGAGCGCCTTGATCAAGAATTCGACGCCGTTCTTGTGGAACAGGCGGCGTGGCACGATCACGCGGCGTCTCTCCGACCGAGCAAGCGTGGGAGCCACCCTCCGGAAGACGTCGGTCTCTACACCGTTTGCCAGCGGCTGGACCGTCACGCCAGGGGCGAGGCTCTCACCTACGTCGGCAATCTCAACACTTGCCGCGAGGTTGTAGTCGGTCCACCTGAGCAGCCGTTGGAAAATGGGTCGCCAAAAAGGACTTTCCGCCCTCTTGAGGAAGTGCGAAGTGTGCCATGTGGAAACCAATGGAATCTTTGCGGCCCGTTTGGCGAGGACGGCCGGAAGAACCGACTGAAACGCCTGCGCATGAATGATGTCCGCTTGCAGAGCGACCTGACCGAGCTTCGGTGTCGACCCGGCACCGTGAAGGGACCAACCGACCGGGTTCCGAGCCGGCATCCAGGTTCTCCACACATTGATGCCGTCCATGACTTCGAAGGCCGGGAGCCCTGGCTGGGACCGCGACGTGACCACCGACACTCGACAGCCACGCTCAACGAGGCCGCGGCACAGATAGTAGACGTGGCTTTCAAGCCCGCCTACCTCCGGCGGGAAATAGACACAGTGCATGGCCACGTTCACTGCGGTTCCCAGTCCGACGTCGAGCGGTGGGAGCCAGTTAGCGTGGAGAGCACGATGTCCGCGATACGCTCCCCCGCCCTACCGTCCCCGTAGGGATTGGGGACGGCTTCCTGTCCAGAGATCCGCTCCCCCGGAGCAGCACCACTGCCCGCAAGCAATGCACGAGCCTCTTTGAGGATGGTGGTCTCGTCGGTGCCCACCAATCGAGCGACGCCGGCTTCGACCCCCTCCGGCCTCTCTGTGACGTCGCGTAGGACGAGCACCGGCGTGCCGAACGTCGGTGCTTCCTCCTGTATCCCTCCGGAGTCCGTGAGAATCAAATGTGAGTGCTTCACCGCCGTCACCAGATCCAGATACGGTAAGGGGTCCACCAAGTGGATACGCGGATGATTTCCAAGAAGCCTCTTTGCCGGATCGAGAACTTTCGGGTTCGGATGTACGGGGTAGAGCAGCTCTACATCGGGATGTTCCTCTACGAGCTTACGCACCGCTCCGAAGACCTCCTCTAAGGGCGCACCGAAGGACTCGCGGCGGTGGGCTGTCAGGAGTACCAGCCTGCTTTCCCGGTCATCGAGGATCGCAGCGAGCGAGGGGTCTTCCGACTCCCGGTCAGTTGCGACAACCTCCAGAAGAGCGTCGACCACGGTGTTGCCCGTGACATAAATCTGGTCGGGACTCGCACCTTCCTCGCGAAGACGTTGGGCAGCGCCGACCGTCGGAGCGAAGTAGAGGTCGGAGAGCGTATCGGTGAGTCTCCTCAGGATTTCCTCGGGAAAAGGGGCCCACTTGTCGCCGGAACGCAGACCGGCCTCGACATGTCCGACTCGCACCTTCTCGAAAAACGCTACCAGAGACGCGAAGAACACCGTAGCCGTGTCTCCCTGCACCAGCACCATATCCGGTCTGAAGTCTTGCACTACATTCCTCAGCCCGTCCAGACAGCCGTGAGCCACGTCGTACAGGGTCTGACCATCCCGCATGAGCTTGAGATCGTAGTCAGCTGTCAGGCGAACCGCAGCAAGGGCCTGATCCAGGAGATCGCTGTGCTGTCCCGTGAGCACGAGCCTGGATTCTGTCTCGCCGCTGGCCTGCAAGGCAGCCAACACGGGGGCCATCTTGATCGCTTCTGGCCGAGTCCCGACCACGGCGAGCACTCGTGGTGCCCGACCGGATACAGCGCTCTGAGAGCGCCCACTCGGGGCGTTCAACGAGCGCCGCGCCTAAGGGAATCGACCTCTTCGCGAAGTTGAGCGATCATCTCGGCTAACAATCCGAATCCCAACAACAGGAAACCGACCATTTCGAGCAGCATGACCAGATACAGGAGCGGCCGGAACCCAAATCCCTCGACGAAGCGGAGCCAGAATGTGACCCCTCCTAGGAGGGCACCCAAGACGATGAGAGCCATGCCGCTGAAGCCGAAAAGGATCAGGGGTTTTCGAGAGAAAAGGAGCAGGAACCAGACGGAGACCAAGTCCATAACACCTCCGAGGACTCGGAGTGGTCCAGTGTATTTGGATACGCCCCCTCGCCTGGGGTGGAGATCAATGTCGATCTCGCTCACTGAATAGCCTCGTGCGTGGGCCAAGACCACAAAGAACCGATGCCAATCGTGACGGAGGTGAACCTCGTCCAGTATCTGGCGCCTGAAGGCCTTCATCGAGTTGAGATCGTGTACGCGCACACGGAAAATTCGGCGACTCAACCCGTTGTAGAGAGATGACACCGCCCGCTTGTCGTATGCCCCGATCTTTCGGCCGGTCACGATGTCGGAGCCTGCATGCAACTTCTCGAGGAACCTGGGAATCTCATCGGGCAGGTGCTGAAGATCCGCGTCGAAGAGCACCAGGAACGTGCGATCGGTCGAGCGGGCCGCAGTGAGCATAGCTTCGGTTTTCCCGAGATTGGTACGGTGGCGCAGCACCCGTACCGCGCCCCAGTCACCGGCCTCCCGCTCGACCAGATCTCCAGTCCCATCGGTGGAACCGTCGTCGACTACGAGGATCTCACCGCTTAGCTGAAAGCGCTCGAAGGTGGCTTTAAGTTCAGCCATGAGGTCGACGACCACGGGAGCTTCGTTGAAGGCAGGAACGACGACGGCGAAGTCGCTTCGCGCCTCGGCTGAGAGCCCCCCGCAAGGCTCTGCGTCGGGCCTTTCGGCTCGGACGGACGAGTCCATCAGACTCTCTTCCGCATGCGGGTAGTCAGGATACCGAGTTGATCCCGGTATTTTGCAACGGTGCGGCGGGCGATCTTTACACCGTCGAGCTTGAGAAGCTCTACGAGTTTCTGGTCCGTAAGTGGTTTCTTGGAGTCTTCTTCCTCAACCAGCTTCTGCATCTTGTCCTTCACACCTCGCGCGGAAATGTCCTCTCCACTCGTAGTGGCGAGTCCGCTGGAGAAGAAATATTTAAGCGAGAACACTCCCCTCGGGGTCTGTACGTACTTCTCATTCGTGACCCTTGAAACCGTCGATTCGTGCATCTCAATGTGGTCCGCGACCTCGCGAAGTGTGAGAGGCTTCAAGTGCTGAACACCGTACTCGAAGAAGTCTCGCTGCCGGTCAACGATAAAGCCCATCACTTTTAACATCGTTTGACGCCGCTGCTCAATCGCCTGGATCATCCAGTTCGCCGAGTTGAGCTTCCGAGAGATGAATTCTTTGTTCTCTCCCTTGAATTGGCGTTTGTCCTTGGCGACTTCTCGATAGGACTGTGAGAGGCGCAGCCGAGGAAGGCTCGTGTCGTTCACGAAGACCATATACTCGCCCGAGATGTTTTCGACGACCAGGTCCGGAATGATGTAGCGCTCCGGGTCCGCCGAGTACTTTAGTCCGGGCTTGGGGTCGAGCTTCGCTATTTCGTCGGCTGCGTCCTGAACCCCGATCGGCTTGATCCCCAGCTCACGAGCGACCTCTGCCCAGCGGTGGTTGATGAGGTCCTCAAAGTGGTTGGATACAATCACGTAGGTTTGGGACTCTGCGCGATCCAGGAGCCGCAGTTGGATGAGGATCGATTCGCGTAGATCTCTAGCCGCAACACCCGGAGGGTCAAACCCTTGCACCGTATCCAGCATCGACTCGGCTTCCTCGATCTTGTACAGGCGGAAGAGCTCGTCTAAGTCCTCCTGCCCTGCCTTGCGCTCTCCAAGATCATCGATTTTGTCGATCTCAACCTGCGCTGCCGGCCGGAGGTCTCCCAACCAGTCGTTCACGCCCCGTACGACGTCCTCCAGATCGCAGGTCAGAGTACCGACATCGTTCACATTGCCGATGATCTCTTCGCCCAGCCTCATCTCTCGTTCGGGGATATCGAGCATGCGCAGCTGGTCATGGAGGTGGTCCCGGAGGTCGGTCATCTCGACCGGGGCCCGCTGGAAGAACTCCTTGGCCTCATACTGCTCGCGGCGCCCTCCGACATCGAATCCATCAAGGAGTATTTCCTCCCAGTCGATCTCGTCGTCCGGGGAATCGTCTTCGCCCTCTTCCTTGAGCTCGACGTCATCCTCAACGTCCGCCTCCGTCATCTCAAGGAAGGGGTTTTGTTCTAGTTCGGTCTTCAAGTGCTGCTGAAGATCCAGGAGCGGCATATAGAGCAACTCCATCGCCTGATAGAGGCGTGGGTTGATCTTCAGCTCCTGCCGGAGCTGTTGGCTCTGGAAGAGCCGCGTATTAAATCCGCTCATGAAGTCGTGGGCAGCCCGGTCTGCAATTCTCTACGAATCAGTGTCTTCGGTCGCTCGCGGCTCTATTGGCTCTGCTCGGTCCTCATCAGGTCGCTCATATCGCCCCCTCATTCGTTCGGTCAGAGTCGGCCCGAGATAGATCTCCGCGACCTCCGGATTCCAGACCAACTGCGATACCGTCCCACTGACCCGAATCCTACCCTCATACATAATGTATGCCCGGTCCACGATCTCCAGAGTCTGCTCGACATTGTGATCGGAGATGATCACCCCGATCCCACGTCGCTTGAGGCTCGCCACGATATCTTGAATATCGTGGACGGCGATTGGGTCGATCCCGGCAAACGGCTCATCCAAAAGCATGAATTTGGGGCGCTGAACCAGTGCCCGGGTGATTTCGAGACGTCGTCGCTCGCCGCCGGAAAGCGAGTATGCCTTGTTGGTGCGCAGGTGACCGAGTGAAAGCTCATCCAAGAGTTCCTCTAGGCGAGCCTTCTCTTCAGTCCTGGGAAGCTTGAGGGTCTCGAGGATCGCCTTGACGTTGTCTTCGACGGTGAGTTTGCGGAAGACCGATGGCTCCTGGGCAAGGTAACCAACCCCTAGGCGAGCCCGCCGATACATGGGAACCGACGTAAGCTCCGCGTCATCGAGATAGACACGGCCGGCATCGGGGGGGATGAGTCCCACCATCATGTAGAACGTCGTGGTCTTTCCCGCGCCATTTGGCCCCAACAGCCCGACTATTTCTCCCTGTTGAACGGAGATGGCGATGCCGTCGACGACCCGACGCTTCCGGTAAACCTTCGTTAGGCCCTCGCCATAAAGGCGACTCGGGGAGATGGGTACCGCGGTTCTGACGCTCGACCCGTCCTCGGTATCGAGACCCTCTCCGTCCGGACTGAACTCGCTCATTGCCCAGGCTCTCTCGTTGGGTTTCCCAGTGTGTTCCCCGTTCCGCGCGGGGCGCCCGTCGTGTCGGGAAGTATCGTTGGCATCGAGTCCGGGCGGGGCGGTCCCGGGCCTACCGTGGGTTGAAAGTAGGCTCCCTTTGCGTTGTCTACCTCCATATGATCGACTTCACCATCCTTCATGAACAGCCTGATCTCGTCACCCCGCACATAGTTCAGCTCCAAGGGACCCGACTGGGTCCCGGTCGAGTCCGGCGCGGAGCGATAGAAACTACGCGCGGCCCCCTGGGCTACCAGGAGTTCGAGTCGATAGCGGCTTTGCCCCTCCCCTGCGGACGCTGACCCGGGTTCGGCAGCCGTTGAATCATCCACATTGTCGGCGAACGTGGCGGTAATGGTCTCACCCTCGATCCAGTCGCTCCGGATGAACTCTGGAGTCCCCGCCGAATTTATCGAGCCCCGTCCACTCGTTACGCCGTGACCTCGTCCAGTAGCGACGACACTGTCGAGGTCGCCACCGGGCGCCCTGACCTCGATGGAGTCTCCGGTGAGAAGAAAGTCTTCCGCTGTGGTCTGTGGTCGGGCGAACGGGTCGGGGAGCTCGGCCCGAAGCGAGTCTTCAGGTTGGTCCAGCCCCGCCGGCTCCTCCGGGGTTTCAGCCTGGCTCCCCATTACCGAGACAATTCGCGAGAGCTTTTCCATCACGAAGAAGATGCGGACGATCGGTCCTCGTATGTCCACCGTCTCGGTAACCAGGTGGGCGTGTCCGCGGGCCTCTATCTCATCGATCCGATTGTTCGGAAGGTTCAAGTCGATGGTGTCGCCTCTTACATCAAGAGTGTCGCTGGACTCCTGACTGGGAGACAGAATCCGCGCGTCGTGGAATAGCGTCAGGACGCCGGAGTCTTCCATGTACTGCATCGAGTCGCCGTAGGCGAGCAGGGAGTCCTGTCGCATCTCAACACTGCCCCGTGCCTCCAAAAGTCCGTCGCCCACCAGACGTATGACATCGGCGTCGACTTCGAAGGGAGTCGGAGGTCCAGGTGGCTCGGGTTCGATCGGAGGAACGTCCTCGGCGTTTGCTTCTGTCTCCTCCCCGGTCACTAAGTCGGCGGGCACAGTCCCGAAATTGGATATTACCTCCGCCACAGAATCGCGAAACGCGGTGGTCGAATCGGGGCTCGGAACCGGGCCTGAGACCTTGACGGCCTTCGAAAGAAACCGAGCGTGCGGGCGGCCCCCCCGCATCGTCATGTCATCCTCGGGACGTTCATCTCCCGATTGAAGCATGATCATGTTCTCGCCGGTGATCGTCGAACCGTCATCGAGGCCCCTGAGTTCTACAGTTCCTTGGGCCTGTATACGTCCGGCCTGGCTGAAGTACTGGGCTCGATCCGCAACCAGCTCCTGCGGACCATCCCGAAACAGGACGTTGCCGAAGAGCTGGGTGAACGAATTGTTCTCGAAGGTCACCGAAGAATCCGCTTCGATGCGAGTGCCGTCGGTGCAGAGAAAACGCGGGCGGGCAACATGACTGACCCGGCCCCCGCCCTGGGTCACCGAATTCACCTGTTGTGAGGCAATCAGGTCACAGGTCCGATCCTGAGAGACGAGATCGGTCGCCGACATGAGAAATAAGACCGTCGCGACTCCCAGCGATGAAGGAAGACACTCCATCAGAACCGAACGGAACCGCCCCGGGTGCGGGCGTTCCGCACGAGAACCTGGGTAAAGTTCAGGTCCGCGTCGAATCCGGTCCCTTCCATAATGGTCTGGGCCTCAAACATGACCGTTGCGGAATCACTCCAGATCCGGTCCTGCTCCGGCTGATAACTCAGTTCTGAACTCTCGATCCGGCGCTCACCTTCGGCGATTTCCAGAACGGCATTGCCTTGGGCTACCATCGAGTTGTCGTTGGTGTTCAGGCGGCCCCGGTCGGACGTAACCACGGCCTTTTCCGTCCCCAGATCCTCATGATACACCGTCAACGCCACGCGGCCCCGGAGCAAGACCACGGTCGAGTCGTTGAAGAAATAAGCCGTATCCGCGACGACAAGGGCCTCTCGAATGCCGGCGCGGGTAAGGTAGTGCGTGTTTCCAAAGATGATGTAATCTGCTTCGATGCTTTCGAGCTGCGGGTCGACGACCGCCTCCTGGCGAGGGCTTTCGCACGCTAACAAAGCGAGGACAAACCCAAAGCATGTGCTGGCTAAAACGTTACGGGCACACACTATAGCATCTTGGCCTTCATTAAGTCGTGTAGGTGGACAATGCCCACCAGCCCGGCATCGTCACCCACTACTGGAAGAGCCATGATGCCATAAGTCTCCATGCGATGAAGGGCCGCTGAGGCGAGTTCACTAGCATGGGCAACCTTTGGCGCCGTAGTCATCACTTCCGTGACGGAACAGTCCAGGAAATCTTCTCGGTGCTCCATGAGTCGGGTCAGATCACCCGCCGTCACCACTCCAAGAAGCCTTTGTTCGGTGTCTACGATCGGCACGGTCCCGCGCTGTTCCGACAACGGCACAATGCAATCACGCATGGACGCGGCACCCTCAAGTTGTGGGTATCCTTTAGATATCATGACGTCTTCTACACACAACGTGAGTTTTCGTCCCAGCGATCCCCCCGGATGAAGTAAGGCGAAGTCTGCCTCCTTGAACCCCTTCTGTTGCAACAAGACCACCGCCAAGGCGTCACCCATGGCGAGGGCCGCCGTGGTCGAGGTGGTCGGGGCCAGATCCATCGGGCACGCCTCTTCGTTGACCGAGCAATCCAACGTCACTGCGGCAACCGCGGCGAGTGGTGACTCACGGTCCCCCATCAGCCCTATGATGGGTACGCCCGTACGAACGAAGTAGTCGACCAACCCCGCTAGTTCTGATGTTTCACCGCTGTTCGAGATGAGCACAGCCACATCGTTTGGGCCTACTATTCCCAAATCGCCGTGAAGGCCCTCGACAGGATGGAGAAAGTTGGCAGGAGTTCCAGTCGACGTGAGCGTCGCCGCGATCTTCCGGCCGATGATTCCACTCTTGCCGATTCCAGACACGATTACGCGACCCGTACACCCGACGAGCAGTTCGATCGACTGCACAAAATGTGGACCGAGGTGCTCGGCGATCCGCTCCACCCCCTTCGCCTCGACGTAAAGAACACGGCGGGCTTCCTGAAGGATGCGTTCCGCATCGTCTAGGCTTGTCACGGCGTCAGGGCCCTGAGCGATCATCGC